>ERZ1370068.7043-contig-5986_pt1 | contig 61491 bp, 72 predicted proteins | sample MGYA00561227_ERZ1370068 | MGnify/ENA primary metagenome ERZ1370068 (study PRJEB38410, sample SAMEA6850437) | metagenome | study: Metagenomic assessment of the ecological functions of the soil: analysis of the soil microbiota associated with the...
CGTTACGTATTGTTGCAGGTGATGACCTGGTCGTTGAGCGCTCATGCCGCCGAAAACGGTGGCCTACGCCCACGCCACGGTTGCCTTCTCCGGGCAGGGTCGGTTTCCGGGGCGTGGGTTCGCGGCCACGGCGGCTGCACAGCGCGGTCACCCAGCCGCCCCAGCTGGGCGGCGGAGGTCGCCGCTGCACCTCGCGCTGGCCGGACTGGCCCCGACGGCCGTCGCCCCGCCCGTAGATACCGCTGGGCGGGCCGGGCCCAGGCCGCCGAGACGTTCAGCGAGTGCGCCGGATTCCTCGGCACCGATGTGTCGGGCGCCGCCCAGCTTTGCCTCACCACCGTCTGCCAGGCCGCCACTCGGGCGGAGGGGTACAGCGCGTCCCCGGCCTACTACATGGCCAGAACCATCCCGGCAGCGGTGGTCGGGGCACCAGCGCTTCAGCTACCGGCGGCCGGAGGCAGGCTCCGCTGGAGTTGGCCCGGCGGCCTGCCAGGCCGCGATCCAGTAACCACCACTTTCCTCGCTGATCATGCTCAACTTCTGGCGGCAGCCCTGTGGACCGATCAGGCATCACCGCCGACCATCCAGCTGAGGCACGGCTACGAGCATCGTCGCCCGGCTGCCTTACCCCCGCGGTACAGTCCATCTGGGCTACGATTCCGCGGAGCGGGCCGCTGGTGAGCCACCGCTGAGCGGCCGGCTGCGGTCCAGCGGTCCGGGTTCCGGGCCGGCACCGCAAGGTGTCGGCCTCGGCCTGCCGGCCGCGCCGACGGACGAGGAAACCACGCGCCTATCGTGGACAGCAACCCCGCGACTGATCGTCCGCACGTCGCTGGCGAGCTTCGGCGCCCTGCTGCATCAGCCAGGCCCGCTTCGTGTTCCTGACCCCGGTCCTCACGTTGTGCTATTCCCGCCGTTCGTGGCGTTCACGCTGCAGCTACTACCCTCATCTCCTCGTACGTGAACGTCGGCACCCGCGGGTTCGACTACGAGGCGCACCGGAGCCTGTGTCGCCGCGTGGTGGCCGGGCTGGCACGCGTCGCTCGATGTGTTCCTGCCCGTCTGCGGCGAGCCGATCGCCATTCCTCCGCAACACGTGGACCCACGTGTTCGAGCTCGCCCGCGCCTACCCCGGTACCGCGACCGCCTACGTCCTCGACGACAGCTGCGGACACGCGCCTGCGGGTCATGGCCGCCGACTTCCGGGTTCACCTACCTGGTGCGCCCCAACCGGGGCTGGATGAAGAAGGTTTAGGCAACCTGCGGTACGCGATTCGGCCTGCTCGTCCGGCCGAGTTCATCCTCATCCTCGATGCCGACTTCGCCCCCGCGAGCTGACTCTGCCCGCGGCAGATGCTCCCGTACCTGGCTACGCCGACCCGTCGCTGGGCGATCATCCAATCCCCGCAGTATTTCCGCGCCACCGCCCAGATGTCATGGATGGAGCGTGGTGCGGCGCGGTGCAGGAGCTCTTCTACCGGGCCGTGCAGGTCTCCCGGGACCGGCACGACGGTGCGATCTGCGTGGGCTCGTGCGCGATCTACCGCCGCGCGGCGCTGGCGACGAACGGGGGCACCGTCGATTATCGAGCACCCGAGGACGTCCACACCGGCTTCGACCTGCGCTGCCGCAGGCTGGGGGCTGCGCTACATCCCGATCCCGCTGGCAGCTGGGCTGTGTCCCTCCGACCCCAACTCCTTCCTCGTTCAGCAGTACCGGTGGTGCGCCGGGTCCATGTCGCTGCTGGGCTCGCGGAAGTTCTGGGCCGGCGCGGGATGCGCTTCCGGACCCGCTGCTGCTATCTCCGGCTTCTCGCTATTACGTGCACACGGCAGTGTTCACGTTCGCCGCCCCGGCGATCCCCTGGTGATGCTGATCGTCCTGCCGGAGAACGTGCGCTGGCCAACTACGTGTTCATCGCCCCGTCGATGATCTACAACCTGGTCGTCTTTCCCGCCTGGCACCGGTGCCGGTTCGGACCCACGGCGCTGATGGCCAAGCTGCTGTACGGGTGGGCCCACGTGATCGCCATTTTCGACATCCTCCGCCGCTAAGCGGATGGGCTGGCAGACCACCGGGGAGGGAAGCGGAAGGCTCGGGATCCGGCGGTCTGGGTTGGCATCAGCATCTGGAACGGCGGCACCGGACTCGCCTGGGTGTCGCTGGCGGCGTGGCGGATGACCCATTACGGCGTGGCTTTCATTCCCCTCCTCGCCACGGGCTTGCTCGTGTGCACGATCACCGCGATGGCGCTCGGCTCGCGCCGCAACAACGACTGGATCACACAAGGAGCGGCGAGATGAGGCATCAGAAGAGTCGCCAGAAAGAGGCCCCTTCGGTTCGTGATCGCCGGGGCGGCGATCGTCGTCTTGGCCGCAGGCGCGTCGTCGCCGCCGTCCGCCACTACCAAACCGGCTCCCGCCGCTGGGCCGCTTCCGTGCATCTCCCGCATGCGCCGGAGTCGTATATCGGGGTGTACTCGCCGGAGGCGCCGGACTCGTATGCGCGGGGTGACGGCGTTCAAGACGGCGACGGGGGTCACGCCCGATGTCAGCCATGTACTACAGCGGCTGGTTCGAGGGTTTCCAGACCCGCTTCGCGGCCGCCGCGGCCCGCCAGGGCGCGGTGCCGCTGGTGCAGATCAACCCGGATAACATCAAGCCTCGCGTCGATCGCCGCGGGCAAATACGACGGCTTCCTGAGCAAGTACGCCTCCGAGGTGCGCACCTACCGGCACCCGGTCATCTTGAGCTTCGGCCACGAGATGAACGGCAACTGGTACTCCTGGGGGTACCGGCACACGTCCCCGGCCGTGTTCGTGGCCGCCTGGCGGCACATCGTCACCATCTTCCGCGCCATCGGCGCCAGCAACGTGACCTGGCTGTGGACGGTCAACATCATGGACACCCAGCACGGCCGCATCCCCGCCCCCGCCCCTGGTGGCCGGGCAGCAAGTATGTGACCTGGGTCGGGATCGACGGCTACTACCTCAAGTCACCCTGGACGTTCGCCCCCATGTTCGGGCCGACCATCGCCAAGGTGCGCGAGTTCACCCGCGCCCCGATCCTCGATCGCCGAGACCGGGGCCGGCTCATCGCGGGCCAGTCCGCCAAGATCGCCGACCTGTTCGCCGGGATCCACGCCTACGGGCTGCTCGGGGCTGGTCTGGTTCAACGCCCAGCGGGGTGACTAGGACTGCCGGCCGCCGCGTCGCGACTGGCGGCGCCAGCAGGGCGCTCGTTGCATGCCGCCTTCCCCCACGGTCGCCGGAGGGCGTTCCCGTGGGAAGGGTACCGGGAAGATGCCGCCGGGGCACTGCCGTGAGCCTTCGCGACGTCCTGCGCGGAGACTGCAGCCGGCGGACGCGGGCAGGCGTTCTCGGACGCGGCCGAGGCGCATCGGCCGCCCGGGCACAGACCGGCCTGACGCATGCGCACCACCGGGCCACCGCCACCGGTCTGCCCCGGTGGCGTCACCAAGCCCGCGGCCCGCGCCTCGTCGTCCCGCCGCTCCCCACGGCGACGAGGAGAAGTACGCCTACGCTCGAGCGGAACCTGCCCTACCTGACCACCGGGCTGGCCGTCAGCGCGACCTGCCTCATCATCAGCCAGATCCGGTTCGAGGCCGCACAACCCGGCGCTGTGGCCCGTTCATGGTGTTCACCGCCACGTACGTCGTCTACCAGGCGATCAGCCTGCCGGTGAACTTCACCGGCCGGGGTTTCGACCCGGCCGCCCACCAGGCGCGGGTCCGGCCTGGCACCCGGCCGCCTACCCCAGCGTCGATATCTACCTGCCGATCTGCGGTGAGCCGATCGAGATGCTGCGCAACACCTGGGACGCCGTCGCCGCGCTCATCGCGGCCTACCCGGGGCCCGGCGCAGGCCTACGTCCTGGACGACGGGCCGTGCGAGCGAGGCCCGCTCGGTGGCCGAGTCGCTCGGCTTCTGCTACATCCGCCGACCCGATCTGCGCGTCTACAAGAAGAGCGGCAACCTGCGGTACGCCTTCGCCCGCACCAGCGGCCGAGTACCTGGTCATCTTCGACGCGGACTTCGCGCCGCGGCCCGACTTCCTGGCCGAGACGCTGCCCTACATGGACGACCCGGCGATCGCGATCGTCCAGACGCCGCAGTTCTTCCGGGCCAGCGCCGGCGCAGACGTGGATCGAGAACGCGGCGGGCTCGATCCAGGAGGTGTTCTACCGGGCCGTCCAGGTGGCCCGGCGACCGGTTCGACGCGGCCGCCTGCGTCGGGACCTCGGCGCGTCTACCGGCGGGCCGCGCTCGAGCCGCAGGGCGGCCCGACGCTCATCCCCTACGCCGAGGACGTGCACACCGGGCTCGACGTGCGCCGGGCCGGCTGGTCCATCGTCTACCTGCCGATCGTGCTGTCGACCGGCATCTGCCCGAACAACCTCGACGCGTTCGTGCGGCAGCAGTACCGGTGGTGCACCGGGAACGCTAGGCATCGTCTTCTCCCGCCTACTGTGGGGCATACCGATGACGCGTCCCGGCCCGGCTCACCTACATCTCCGGGTTCTTCTACTACGCCTACACCGGCCTGCTCATGCTTCTTCGGGCCGCTGCATCGCCCATCGTCATGCTGGCGTTCCTGCCCGGCCAGGTCCGGCTGCGGAACTTCATCATCCTCGGCCCGGCCATGATCTCCGGGTTCGTCCTCTACCCGCTGTGGCACCGGTCGACGTACGGGCCGTCGGTCTGGCCGCTGGGGATCGCCCGGGGCTGGGCGCACGTGTTCGCCATCTGGGACAGCGCCCGGGGCAAGACGATGAGCTGGCACCCGACCCGGACGCCGGGCAGCGCGCTGCGGCGGTTCCGGCTGTGGGTCACCTGGTGGAGCGGCGGCATGGCCCTGCTGTGGGCGGTCCTGGCCATCTGGCGGACGGTGACCCTCGACTCCGCGCAGTTCGCGGTCCTGGTGTTCTTCGGCCTGCTCAACCTGGCCGTCGTGAGCCGCGTCATCTTCCCGGGGTCAGGACGCATGAAGCCACGCACGCGCGCATGAAATCGCGCCTGTTCTCCCGGCTGGTACTGCTGGTGGCGGTGACCATCGCCGCCGCGTCCTCATCTCCTCCGGTGTCAACTACCGATCCTCCTGCCCCTGCCCCGCCGCCCGCGCACGCGCCGCTGCCGCCGAGCCCGGCCTCCTACGTGGGCGTTTTCGAGCAGGGTGCTGCCCGGCTACCGGCCGGTCGCCGAGTTCGCCAGGGCGGCCGGCAAGCAGCCGAACCTGGTCGGCTACTACAGCGGCTGGTCGGAGCCCTTCGCATACATCGTTCGCGGAGCGAGTCCACACGCACGGCGCCATCCCGTTCGTGCAGATCGACCCCACCGACGCGCTCGTCTCGAAGATCGCCACCGGGCAGCTACGACATCTACCTGCGCACCTACGCCGACAGCGTGCGGGACTTCGGCCATGCGGTCGTCATCGGTTTCGGCCACGAGATGAACGCCCCCCGGTACCCGTGGGGCTACGCGGCACGTCCGGCCCTCGGTGTTCGTCGCCGCCTGGCGGCACATCGTGACGCGTGTTCCACGGCCAGGGCGCCGACAACGTCACCTGGCTGTGGACGGTCAACCAGGACGCGCCCGGCACCGGGCCGGTGCGCATGCTGGTGGCCGGGCGCGCGCTACGTCACCTGGGTCGGCATCGACGGCTACTACTTCCAGCCGTCCGACACCTTCGCCACCGTCTTCGGCCGCACCATCGCCCAGGTGCGGATCCTCACCAACAAGCCCATCCTGCTGTCGAGACCGCGGTGGCGCCCAGCCGCGCCAGTTCGCCAAGATCAGTAACCTGTTCCACGGGATGCGCCGGTACAAGACGCTCGGCCTGGTGTGGTTCGACATCGCCCAGGCGGGCGACCTCTCCACCAGGACTGGCGCATCGAGGGCAACCCGTCGGCCGCGTCGGCCTTCCGCCTCGGCGTCTCGGCGCTGACGCTGGCGCGGCCCACCCGGTCGGCCCGCGGCCGCGCCGCACCTTCCGCCGCCCGCCCGGCGTCACGCTCCCGGCCGTGCGGGCGTGCCGGGCGATCCGGGCGAACTCCGCCACCGTGAGCGACTCGCCGCGGGCGCCTGGGTCCACCCCGGCCTGCGCAGGATCCGCTCGGCCGCGTCCGGGCCGCCCGCCCAGCGGGCCAGCGCCGCCCGCAGCGTCTTGCGCCGCTGCGCGAACGCGGCGTCCACGACCGCGAACACCTCCTCCCGCGGCACGTCCGGCTCCGGCGGCGGGCGGCGGGTGAAGGCGACCAGCCCCGAGTCCACGTTCGGCACCGGCCAGAACACGCTGCGCGGCACCGGCCCGGCCCGGCGCGCGGACGCGAACCAGGCCAGCTTGACCGACGGCACGCCGTAGACGCGGCTGCCCGGCGGCGCGGTCATCCGGTCGGCCACCTCGGCCTGCACCATGACCAGGCCGCGGGCCAGCGACGGCAGCGGCTGGCGAGCAGGTGCAGCACCACCGGCACGGCCACGTTGTAGGGGAGGTTGGCGGCCAGCACCGACGGCTCGCCACCGGGGACGGCGGCGGATCCGGCAGGTTCGTTGGGCATGCCGGATCGCCGCAGGTCCGCGGGCGTGACCCGACCGCGTCGGCGTGACCACCGCCAGCCGTGGGCGCCAGGTCCGGCGCCCGGGCGGCGACGGTGCGCGGCAGTTCCGCCGCCAGCACCGGGTCCACCTCCACCGCGATCACCCGGCTGGCCGCGGCGAGCAGGCCGAGTGTGAGCGAGCCGAACCCGGGGCCGACCTCCAGCACGACGTCACCGGGGCCGATGCCGCGCCAGCGCCACGATCCGCCGGACCGTGCCCGGTCGGCCACGAAGTTCTGGCCCAGCCGCTTGACGGCCGGACCCTCAGCCGTCCCGCGATCTCGCGGATCTCGGCTCTAGCCCGAGCAGCCCAGCCGCGCGGCACGCCCGGCTACCAGGGGCCGAACATGCGCTCGCCGGTCGCGGTGAGCTGCGCGCACAGGTCCGCGACCCTGACCTGCTTGAGGTCGGCGAGCGCGCGCACGCGTGTAGGCGGCCATCGCGGGCGAGTTGGCTTGCCCCGGTACGGGACCGGGGTGAGGAACGGCGCGTCGGTCTCGACCAGCAGCAGGTCCACCGGCGCGGCCGCGGCCGCCTCCCGCAGCGCGCTGCGCGTTCTGTGAACGTGATGTTGCCAAGCGAAGCTCATGACGTAGCCCGCCTCGGCGCAGCGCTTGGCCATCGCGGCGTCCCCGGAGAAGCAGTGGAAGATCACCCTCTCCGGCGGGCCCTCGGCCTCCAGGATGTCCAGCACGTCCTCGTGCGCGTCCCGGTCGTGGATGACCAGCGCCTTGCCCGGCCTGCTTGGCGATCGCGATGTGCGCGCGGAACCAGTCCCGCTGCACCACCGGGCTGGCGTAGTCCCGGTAGTAGTCCAGCCCGGTCTCGCCGATCGCCCGCACCTGGTCCAGCCGCGGCCAGCTCCGGCGATCTGGGCCAGCACCTCGTCGCGCTGCGCCGGCGTGGACGCCGCGGCCGCGGTCTCGTTGGGATGGATCGCGACCGCCGCGTAGACGTCGGCGATGCCCGTACGCGCACCGCGCCGCCCAGCTGGAGGAGGCCAGGTCGGTGCCGATCGTGACGGCCCGGGTGATGCCCGCCGCCCGCGCCGCCGCCATCACCTCGGCCGACCGGGCGGTCGATCATCTCCAGGTGGCAGTGGCTGTCCAGCGCCGGCGGCGGGCAGCGGCTCCGGCGGCGGCACGCTCGGCCGGGGCGGGCGCGCCAGGCGGCGCCGCGGGCCAGCGGTCACGACTGCTCCAGCCGGGCCAGCTCCTCGTCGATGACGGACGGGTCCAGCTTGGCGAACAGCGGCTCCGGCCGCGTCAGCGGGGTGCCGGAGCGGACCGGCATCGCTCTCCCAGCGGGCGGGGCTGTCGTAGTCGCCGGTGATCACCGGGTAGGACGGGCCGCCGTCCTCGTCCACCTGCTCGATCCGCGGCGTCCCGGCCCACGCGCCCCTGCCCGCCCAGCATCGCGTGCACCTTCGCCGACGACCGCGGCAGGAACGGGGTGAGCAGGGTCTTCGCGTCGTCCACCAGCTGCAGCACCACGTGCATGACGGTCCGCATCCGCTCCGGGTCGGACTCGCGCAGCTTCCACGGCGCCTGGTCGGACATGTACTTGTTCGCCTCGGCCACGGTCCGCATCGCCTCGGTGATCGCGGCCTTGAAGTGGCTGCGCTCGAGATCACCCCGACCACGCCGAACGACCTGCGGGAACGCTCCGAGTATGTCGCGGTCGGTGCCGGTGAGCTCGCCGGGCGCGGGGATCTCGCCGATGTTCTCGGCCGCGAACGACACCGACCGGTTCACCAGGTTGCCCCAGGTGGCGACCAGCTCGTCGTTGTTGCGGCGGACGAACTCGCTCCAGGTGAAGTCGGTGTCCTGGGTCTCCGGCTCGGCCACCGCCACGTAGTAGCGCAGCGCGTCCACGTCGTAGCGGGCCAGGAAGTCGCGCACGTAGATGACGACCGTCGCGGGAGGAGGAGAACTTGCGGCCCTCCATGGTGCAGGAACTCGCTGGAGACCACCTCGGTCGGCAGGTTCAGCGCGCCGAGCGGGCCGGGCTGTGCCGCCGCTGCGCGCCCTGGCCGCTGTAGCCGAGCAGCATCGGCTGGCCAGATCTCGGAGTGGAAGACGATGTTGTCCTTGCCCATGAAGTAGTAGGACTCGGCGTCCGGCGTCCTGCCACCAGGCCCGCCAGGCGTCCGGGTCGCCGGAGCGCCGGGCCCACTCGATCGACGCCGACAGGTAGCCGATGACCGCGTCGAACCAGACGTAGATCCGCTTGTCCGGGCGGTCCCGCCAGCCGTCGAGCGGCACCGGCACGCCCCAGTCCAGGTCGCGGGTGATCGCCCGCGGCTGCAGGTCGTCCGAGCAGGTTGAGCGAGAACTTGAGCACGTTGGGCCGCCACTGGCCCGCTCTTGCTCTGCAGCCAGGTGCCCGAGCACCTCGGCGAACGCGGGCAGGTCGAGGAAGAACTGCTCGGTCTCGCGGAACTCCGGCGTCTCGCCGTTGATCTTCGACCGCGGGCTGATCAGGTCGGTCCGGGTCGAGCTGGTTGCCGCAGTTGTCGCACTGGTCGCCGCGTGCGTGCTCGTAGCCGCAGATCGGGCACGTGCCCTCGATGTAGCGGTCGGGCAGCGTCCGCCCGGTGGACGGGGAGATCGCGCCCAGCGTGGTCTTGCGGAAGATGTAGCCGTTCTGGTAGCAGCCCGAGTGAAGATCTCCTGGGTGACCGCGTAGTGGTTGCGGGTGGTGGTCCGGGTGAACAGGTCGTAGGACATGTCCGAGGCCGACCAGGTCCTCGACGATCACCCGGTTGTAGCGGTCGGCCAGCTCGCGCGGCGATGACGCCCTCGCTGTCCGCCTGGACCTGGATCGGCGTGCCGTGCTCGTCGGTCCCGCTCACCATCAGCACCTTGTTGCCCGCCATCCGCTGGTACCGGCTGAACATGTCGCACGGCAGGGCGAAGCCGGAGACGTGGCCGATGTGACGGGGCCGTTGGCGTAGGGCCGAGGCCGAGCGCGGCGAGGATATGACGGCTGGTGCGGACATGGCCCCAGCCTAGTCGGCGGCGGGCTAGGCCCTCACGATCGCGGCCGACCGGGCGCCGCGCGGGCTGTCCGGGGCGTCAGCCGTTACCTCGTGCGAGCTCTCCGAGCGGGCTGGGCGCCGCGAACTCGACCTGCACCACGTCGTGGCCGCTGGCCAGGTGCACCGCCTGGATGCGCGCGCGTAGCGAAGAAGCCCTGCAGCTGGTGCGCGAACGCGGACATCTGCCGCGCTGGCCCGGCCGGCGTCGCCGGTCACCGCCAGGTCGGCGGAACGCAGCGGGACGCCCGGGCTGGCACCGGGCCGCGGTCGCCGAACGCCACGATCGACAGCGGCCACTGCGACGCGCAGCTGCGCCAGGGTCAGCAGCGAGCCGGGATCGACCTGGCCGTCCCTGGAGCTGACGGGCGGACGGCAGCGGCGCCGTGACCCGCGGGTTCTCCAGCAGCGAGCCTCGTTCGCCTTCCGGTCCGCGATGTCCTGGCGCAGCGCGGCGCGTACGCGGCGGCTCCTGGAGGAAGATCACCCGGACGGAGACCTGCCCGCTCCCGGAGCCGAAGCTGGCGATGGCCGCCGGGGCGTCGGCGGTGAGCAGCTCGGTCCCACCATCCTGGCGACCGCGTACGTGACCACGATGACGCCGGAGCGCAGCGGATCGCCCCCGCCGGGCCTGGCGCCATCAGGTCCGCGGCGGGAACGCCATCCGCCTGCAGCGCCGGCACATCGCCGGATCGCAGGAGATCGGCCTGTCCCGGCTGACCTGGCTTGGCGACCCAGGCCGCGGCGGCGCGCGGACCTCCGCCGCGCGTGCCGGGCGCGGCGCTGGCGCTGGGCCCGGCCGGGGGCAACGGCCCGCGCCGTGCTCCCGGGCCGCTTGAGCAGGAACGCCCAGCGATCCCGCCAGGGCCAGCACCAGCGCCAGGGCCACCCCGACCTTGAAGCCGCGGCCGCAGCGGGGCCGCTCCGGCGGGGTACTGGCTCCGGCGAGGGGCCTGCCTTCGGCGCCGTCGGCTGACGCGGCGCTGCCAGTTCCGGCAGCCCGGGCTGCGCTGACACCGGCTGGGACAGTACCTCGGCTTCGGGCGACACCGATTTCGGCGGCGTGAACTTCGGCGGTGCCATCGCCGATGGGGGAGTACCGCGCCCAGGGCGGCCTCCCCGCGCGGCGGTCAGTCCTGCTGTCACCATGAGCCTGCGTGGCCGACCCACGCTGGCCTCGCTCCATTCTCCGCCGGATGAAGCCGCCTCGTCCCGGACGGCCGTTCTTCCTCCGAGGCTTACCGTCGTTGCGTCCCGCTGGGCTGACTGGCCCGGGGCCTGCCTCGGCTGGGGCCCGCAGGGCGAGCACCGCCGGGCCCCGGCCGCGGGGATGGCTGGGAGCGGCTCCGTCGGGGCTCCGCTTGCCCGAGGTACGCCCACATGGCCGCCCGCGTCATGGGGGTGGCCAGCGAGGCCCGCCGCGGGCCCTCTGTTCGCGACGTCCCCGGCGGTCGTGCCGGTCTGCGCTGCGGTTGCGGAGAGGACCGCTGGGCGGGCACCAGCGGAGGCTCGGTCAGCAGGTGCATGGCGGGCTGGCGTGTCAGGCGACGTCCGACAGGGTCCCCGCCGCCGCCGCTATCGCGCCTAACGTGGCCGCGGGCACGGCTGCAGAACCGGCTCCGCTGGCGCTGGGGTGCACCGGAGAGGTACAGCGGTTTACCGCGCGCCATTTGTGCGGGCGGCTCGGGAGTGTTGTTCGCGCCCGGCACCCGACGGCGGGCAGCAGAGCGTTGCTGCTCCGGCGGCCACCCTCCCGCGGCGCGCAGTGCTCCTCCTGCGGTGCGGCGTGCTCCTCTGTGGTACGGCGTGCTCCTCCTGCCGGTACGCGGTGCCTCCGGCGGCGCCTCGTCACCGCCGTAGTCGCAGGCGGCACGGACGGATGCCGGCGGATCGGCTCCGGCAGCACTACGGGCTGGGCGAGCCACGCCGTCCCGAGCCTGCCTCGGCACATGGCGCTTACCGTCCGGCGCGCGGCGGGGAAGGGGCGGGACGGCTGTCGTCTGCCACCGACCAACACGCCCCTGCAGGACTGGCGATCCCTGCCGGAGGAGGCACATAACGCGCCACTAATCAACTAGCTAAAAGCAGCTGCTGATTGGCGGCTTCCGGCGCGGGCCGCAGCACTCCAGATTGTCCTGGTCTGCCCTGTCTCGGCGGCCCCCACCTCCGCGACACCAATAGCGTAGCGTACCTGCGGTCACAATCGCCCAGTCGGCCCCACGGATGCCGGCCGCCACCCGGTGCCCGGTTACCCCAGGCGGGCAGGGAACGACGCGGCCGACGGGCGGGAACCCGCCGGGCCACGACCCCGGCGATCAGGCAGCTGACGCAACCGACTGCCATGGCTGTGCAGCAACCAATCGGTTGCTACTTTCCAGAGGCCGTCAGGTGAATACAACGATGAAGACCCCCCGATCATCACCCCGCAGGAGTGGGAGGCCGCGCGCCAGCAGCTGCTCGTGAAGGAGAAGGAGCTGACCCGCGCCCGTGACGCGCTGGCCGCCGAGCGTCGGCGGATGCCGTGGCTGGCCGTGGAGAAGGAGTACGAGTTCGACGGGCCCGAGGGCAAGGCGAGCCTGCTCGACCTGTTCGACGGCCGCCGTCAGCTGATCGTCTACCGCGCCTTCTTCGAGCCCGGCGTGTACGGGCTGGCCCGAGCATGCCTGCATCGGCTGCTCCATGGTGGCCGACCAGGTCGCCCACCTCGCCCATCTGAACGCCCGCGACACCACGCTCGCGTTCGCCTCGCGCGCGCCGCAGGCGGACATCGAGCGCGTGAAGGCGCGGATGGGCTGGGACGATGCCCTGGTACACCATGACGGACGACTTCGACACCGACTTCGGCGTGGACGAGTGGCACGGCACGAACGCGTTCATCCGCGACGGCGACCGCGTGTTCCGCACCTACTTCATCAACAACCGCGGCGACGAGCCGATGGGCGGCACCTGGGCCTACCTGACATCACCGCGCTCGGGCGCCAGGGAGGAGTGGGAGGACTCCCGGAGGCTATCCCCAGACCCCGCCGTACTCGTGGTGGCGGTGGCACACCCTTACGGCGACGACGAGCCGCCGCAGGGATAGCTGGCCCAGCCCGGTGACGGCCCGCGGTCAGGTCCGGTGCGCCGCGACGACGGCGTTGTAGACGTCGCGCCGGGGAGGCCGGACCTCGGCCGCGACGGCGGCGATCGCACTCCTTGCGCGGCGTCCCGGCCGCCTCGCGCGCGCGCCACCCCGGACGGCCGCCGCGGCGGCGTCCATGTGGCCGGGGCCGGGTCCCGCCCGGCGACGACCAGCGTGACCTCGCCCAGCAGGCCGCTTGCCGCCCACTCCGCCAGCTCGCCCAGCGTCCCCGGCGGATCTCCTCGTGGGTCTTGCTGAGCTCGCGGCACACCACGGCCCGGCGGTCCTGGCCCGAAAGGCCGCGGCCAGCGCGGCCAGCGTGGCGGCCGGCCCGGCGTGCCCGCCTCGAAGAGCCACCAGGGTCCGCGGCTCGGCCGCCAGTCCGGCGAACCGCCATGCGCCGGGGGCCGCCACTTGCCGGGGCGGGAAGCCCTCGAAGCAGAACCGGTCGCTGGGCAGCGCGAGACACGGCGAGCGCGGCGGTCACGGCCGATGGGCCGGGCAGCACGGTCACCCTCAGCCCGGCGGCGGCAGCGGCGGCGACCAGCCGGTATCCGGGGTCGCTCACCCCGGGCATGCCCGCGTCGGTGACCAGCGGCACGTCGTCGCCGGACCTGAGCGCGGCCAGCAGCCCAGGCACCCTGGTCCTGCTCGACGTCGTCGTAGTAGGACACGAATCCGCCCGGCCGGCTGTGACGCCGAGCGCGGCGGCCAGCCGGCGCACCCGGCGGGTGTCCTCGGCCGCGATGACGGCCGTCTCCGGCCAGCGCCGACGCCAGCCGGGGCGAGGGCGTCCCCGGATGCGCCGATGGGCGCCGCCGCCACGATAAGCGTGCCCGGCCCGGTGTCTTTCATCCCGACGGTGCACGTTAGCGCGCCGCCCCTCATACGATGTGGCTCGATGGTGGCATCACGGACCGACGCTACGAAGTCGGCGACACGGGCGTGGAACGCAGCCGCGCTGCGCCCGCCTGCGTGCCGCCCATGCCGGGCAGCCGGTTCTGGGGGTGGGCGGGCCCGCTGCTGGTGACGGTGTTCGGCACGTTCTGCGGTTCAACCGGCTGAGCGTGCCGCATGCGGTGATCTTCGATGAGACTCTACTACGTGCCGGACGCGCTGGGGATTTTGCGGTTCGGGGTGGAACACAACTACATCGCGGACCGGAACCCGCTGATCGCCCGCGGCGATGCGCACATCTTCGCCCCGGCGGGGAGTTCGTGGTCCACCCGCCGTTCGGCAAGATCCTCATCGCCGGCGGGCGAATGGGCGTTCGGGCTGACCCCGTTCGGGTGGCGGTTCGCCGCGCCGCGGTCACCGGCTCCCTGGCCATCCTGCTGCTGGCCCGGATCGCGCGGCGGATGACCAGCTCGACGCTGCTGGGCTGCGTGGCCGGGCTGCTGCTGGCGCTGGACGGCCTGGAGTTCGTGATGAGCCGGACCGCGCTGCTGGACATCTTCGTGATGTTCTGGGTGCTGGCCGCGTTCGCTGCCCTGGTGGTCGACCGCGACCGGACCCGCGCCGGCCACGCGGCAGGAGGCGGCGGCGGCGCGGCGGGCCGGACCGCCGCGGCCTGCCGGGGTGCGCTGGTGGCGGCTGGCGGCCGGGGTGTGCCTCGGGCCTGGCGTGCGCGTCGAAGTGGAACGGGATCTGGTTCGTGCCCGCGTTTCGCCGCGCTGACCCTCGCCTGGGACATCGGCGCGCCGCCGCGCCGCCGGGCTGACCGGCGGCCGCAGCACCGGCGCCGCGGTCCGCGACCGGGCGGCCTGGGCCGACCGTTCACCGTGCTGCCGCTGCTGACCTACCTGGCCACCTGGACCGGCTGGTTCGCCACCAGCACCGGCTACGACCGGCAGTGGGCCGCCGAGCACGGCATCCACACCCCGGTCGATCGCGCCGCTGGTGCTCGCTGTTCGAGTACCACAAGGCGATGCTCGCCTTCAACACCGGGCTGACCACGCACCACCCCTACGAATCCAAGCCGTGGACCTGGCTGCTGATCTCCCGGCCGGTCGTCCTACTTCTGGTGCCCCACCAGCGGCGCCCGCTCGGTCTGCAGCGGCGGCCGCGCGCCAGGAGGTGCTGGCCATCGGCACCCCGGCGATCTGGTGGGCGTCGCATCCTCGGCCCTGCTGTTCTGCCTGGGCTGGTGGCTGGCCCGCCGGGACTGGCGGGCCGGGGCCGTGCTGCTCGGCGTGGCGGCGGGCTGGCTGCCCTGGTTCCTGTTCGCCGACCGGACCCAGTTCTACTTCTACGCGGTCGCGTTCGTCCCGTTCCTGGTGCTCGTCGATCACGCCTGTGCCTGGGCCTGATCATCGGCCCGGCCCGGGCCAGCGCCCTGGCGGCGGGCGACCGGCGCCGCCGTGGCGGGCGCCTACCTGCTGGCGGTGCTGCTCAACTTCGCCTACCTGTACCCGATACTGTCCGGCCCAGATCATCCCCTACACGCCAGTGGCTGGCCCGCATGTGGTACCACGGCTGGATCTGACCGGACACCGGGCCGTCGGCGGCTCACTGATCCCCGGCGGGGGTCATCCGGGCGCTCGACGGCGTCCGCCACCTGTGACGAGGCCTGGCGTAGGCGGCCGGGCACGCCGTCTCGTTCTGCTAATAAAGCCGTGGGTGCGGGTACTGCGTCGCGCGGTGCTGGAACGACAGGATGTCCGGGTTCTGGATGATGCCATCGCGGATCTCGATGGCCCGCCGGATGGTCGGATCGGGTCCCACGCGCCGGGGCCTGCGAGCACGGTCCCCAGGTGCGGCAGCAGCGCTTCGCTGATCTCCCAGGTGGCCGAGTCCCACAGCAGCGAGGGGCTGTGGTCCACGGCGTAGTAGTGGATGCTGCCGCCCACGGTGAACATCGGGTCCGCGAACGATGGTGGGCCGCGCCCAGCTGAAGCCCATCCCCGCGTCACATGACACGTCGACGATGAGGCTGCCGGGCGAGAACGCGGCCAGCTCGTCTGTCGGTGACGAACATCAGCGGCGCGCCGGTGTCCTGGAGCACGCAGTTGACCACGATGTCGAACCCGGCGAGGTAGGCGGCCAGCGGCACCCGGCCGCTTTCGCCCAGCGCGTGGCAGCGGGCGGGGTTATCGGCGTCGCGCTCGAAATGCACCATGCGGGCGGAGTGGATCGGCGAGGCGACGGCGGTCACGTCCCGGTGGGTCAGGACGTGGACGTCGTTCACGCCGGACGCGTTCAGGGCGGTCACCGCGCCCCGGCCGGTCGCGCCGAAGCTGATGACAGCCGCGCGGAGCGGGCGGCCGTATTCGCCGGTGGTCCCGATGAGCTGCATGGCGTGCAGCACCGAGCAGTAGCCAGCCAGCTCGTTGTTCTTGTGGAAGACGTGCAGGCTGAACGAGCCGTCGTCGGTGCCAGTGGTTCATCGCCTCGAACGCGATCAGGGTCAGCCGGCGGTCGATGCCCAGCTGGGTGATGTCCTCGTTCTGGACGCAGTGCGGCCAGCCCCACAGGATCTGGCCCTCCCGCATCTCCGCCAAGGTCCTGCGCGCAGTGGCTTGGGGAGCAGGATGACATCGCAGTCCGCCAGCGAGCTGGTCACGGGTGCGCAAGCCAGCGACATGGCCCGCCAGCTGCCCGTCCGGCATGCCGAAACTGCTCACCGTAGCCGGGCTCGAGGTAGATGCGCCGCCGCAGGCCTAGCCTCGATCCGCCCGATGTGCAGCGGGTGGATCGCCAGCCGCCGCTCGTTCTCCTTCTGCGACCGTGCGATCACCCCGAGGCTCAGCTGGTCCACACGCGCTCCCTTGACCGGGAATCGTTGCCACAAGACCACCGCTACCCCCAGCTCCGCGCGCGGTGGCGGCGCCGCAACCGGCTGACCGCCACCGCGCGGGGTGAGTGGGATGCTGGCGCCGTCCGGTGCGCGTCAGGCGTCCCGGACGGGCTCGTAGGTGAGGAAGGCGATGCCGTCGTCGAGTGTCTGGGCGTTGATGAGGCGCATGGGTTTCTTGTCGCTGGTCTCGCCGAAGAGGCGCTCGCCGCCCCGAGCACGACCGGGAAGATCTTCAGCCGCAGCTCGTCGACGAGGTCGTGCTCCATCAGCGTGCGCAGGAGGCTGGAAGCTGCCGGGGACGACGATGTCCCCGTCTCAGCTCCTGCTTCAGCTTCGAGACCTCGTTCACCACGTCGCCCTTGAGTACCGTCGAGTTGTTCCACGTGGGCTCGTTCGAGGGTCGAGGACACGACGTACTTGGGCAGGCTGTTGAGCCTGTCCGCCAGGGCGCCGGTCCGGGAGTGGCCACCGCGCGGCCAGCCACTCGTAGGTCCGCCGACCGAGCAGCAGGGCCTCGGCGCCCAGTGCCTCGTCGAGCGTGACCTTGGCCACCGCTGGGCGGTCCGCGATCCGGCCGACCCAGCCGCTGAGCCTGAAGCCCTCGTCACCGGCCGGGTCCTGGATGACCCCGTCGAGCGTGACGTTCTCGCTCATGACGATCTTTCCCATTGTCGGTTCTCCGTCCGCTAGGGTTGTCAGCTGCCGCCGGTGGTGAGCACCGGTGTGCCGCCCGCGGCGCCGGGCGTGGGCTCGCCCGCCTTCCGCGGCCAGCGCCCGGATCGTCCGGGCCGGCGATGATGCAGGCGCCGCGGCGCTGGGAAAGTGGGCGCCCGCCGGCCGCCCAGTTCGCCCCCTGGTCGGTGTCTATACACGAGCGAAGCGCGGCCAGGTGCGGGAAGAAGGTGACGCGAGGGTGGCTGGCAGCCGACCTGATGTCCAGGGCGCGGGCCGGGGACGGTGACGCGTTCCGGGAGCTGACCGAGCCGCACCGCCGGGAGCTGCAGGTGCACTGCTACCGGATGCTCGGATCCTTCCAGGATGCCGAGGACGCCCTCCAGGACACGCTGCTGGCCGCCTGGCAGGGCCTCGGCCGGGTTCAGAGGGACGCGCCCGCTGCGCACCTGGCTGTACCGGATCGCCACCAACCGGTGCCTCAACGCGCGCCGCGCGGCCAGCCGACGCCCGGCCAAGGAGTGGGACGTGCCTGAGGTGGAACCGCCCGAGCCGACCCGGCTCGGCGAGGTCGTCTGGCTGCAGCCGTATCCCGACGCCCTCCTGGAGGGTGCGGCTCGACGTGCCGCCCGGCCCGGAGGCCCGCTACGAGCAGGCCGAAGCCATCTCCCTGGCCTTCGTGACCGCCCTGCAGGTCCTGCCGCCCCGCCAGCTCGCCGTGCTCATCTTGCGCGACGTCCTCGGGTTCCACGCCAGCGAGGTGGCTGCAGCATGCTGGACTCGACCGTCGAGTCGGTCAACAGCGCCCTCAAACGGGCGCGCGCCAGCCTGCAGCGCCGACGGCCGCTCGGCCGCCGGCCGCGAACCGCCGCCCGCCTCCGGCTCACCCGCCGAGGACGGCGATCGTGGCGAAGTTCGCCCGCGCGTGGGAGTCCGCCGACCTCGGCGCGCTGGTGGCCCTGCTGACCGACGACGTCTTCATGTCGATGCCGCCGATGCCCTTCGAATACCAGGGCCGGGACGTCGTGGCCCGCTTCTGCGCCAGCCTGTTCGGCGCGGGCCGCAGGTTCGACCTCGTGCCTGACGCGAGCCAACGGCCAGCCCGCGTTCGGGGCCTACCTGCGCGCCCCCACCGGCATCCGCCACGGCGACCGGCCTCTACGTCGCTCACCCTCAGCCGGCGACCGGATCTGCGCCATGACCCGCTTCGACAACAGCGTGCTGCCGTGGTCCGGGCTGCCGCGCGCTCGCTCCCGCGGCCGGTAGCCAGCCCGCAGCGGCTGATCGGATCTCGCCCCCGGCGCGTAACGCCAGATCGGCAGGCGCGTGTCACACCGGTCAGGCCCGCCGTGTCTTTAGAGGCGTACCGGAAAAGCACGGCAAGGGAGAGATCACCATGGACGCACGTCTCGACTACAACAGCTCCGCGATCTTGCAGAAGTTCGCGAAGCACCTCAACTCGGCGGCGGCGGCCGTGCCGAAGGGGACCCTGCCGGTCGCAACCGTGAACCTGGTGCTGACCCGGGCCAGCCAGATCAACGGCTGCGCGGTCTGCACTCGACATGCACACCAAGGACGCCGAGCACGCCGGGGAGACCTCGGTGCGGCTCAACCTGGTGGCCGCGTGGCGGGACGCGAAGGTCTTCACCGAGGCCGAGCGGGCCGCGCTCGAGCTCACCGAGCAGGGCACCCGCATCGCCGACGCCGCCGTGCGGTGTCACCGACGAGGCCTGGGCGAACGCGGCCGAAGCACTATGACAGCGACCAGCTCGCCGCGCTGGTGTGCACCATCGCCGTGATCAACACCGTACAACCGGCTGAACGTCATCTCCGGGAACCAGGGCGGTGACTACCAGCCCGGGCAGTGGGGCTGACGCCGGGGCTTGTCACTATGTGAGACGGGAGCGAGTTGCCGCTGTGCAAGGATCGAGGCGCGGGGTCATCGGGCCGGAAGCCGGAACGAGGAGTTGTGGGCGGGACGGACGGCGCATCGCCAGAGGTACCGATGCTGACTGTTGCTCTTGACCTGCCCGTCAGCGCGGGTGCTCGCCGATCAGGCGTCGATCATTCAGGATCTTCAATTCGTCATGGATTGCTGCAAGCGGCTGCTTACGGAGCTGGCTCGGACCTGAGGAAGACCGGGATGGGGTTGTGCCGCAGGCGCTCTGGTCGTCCGCCCTGGTGGCCTACGCTCGCTGCTTCGGCAAGGGCAGGCGTTTCGGGCTCGCAACTGAAGATGTGCGGAACCTGCCTCTTCATGGGGCAGTGATGAAATTCCATAAATGGGTTATCGAGGAACGCAATAAGCTTACCGTGCATCCCGCGGACCCATTTGAGGCGGCGAAGAGTCGGGGCGGCCCTCTCTCCGCCTGGGCAGGCAGAGCGGCGGGTGGAAGGCATCGCGATTTTTCCGCGAGCCATGTGCTCATCGATGTCATCGGTGTGCGGCAGCTGGGTGGCCTGGCGTCAGAACTGGCCAAGCAAACTGCCGAGAAGGCACAGGAACAGCAGGACTCGGTGCTTGCAGATGCGCAGCAGCTGAACATAGACAGCTTGTACAGATCTGCCGCCGCTGCGCATGGGGCCGCCCACGGACGACGCTGCCGGTGATGCGCCATCCGCACCACCAGGCAGTGGATAAGCCTGCCGAGGCCGGGTCGGCCGCGAGTACTTATTCCGGCCGCATTTGTTGACCGGTGCGTGGCGGTGCCAGCTTTCGTCAGCATGGCTGCCATCGCCCCGGCCAGCTTGCCGGAGGATCTTCCCCCAGCGCATCGGTGCACCACCGCCTGGTGGACGTGTCCAGCGCGGCCGGGCCGGTCCGGGTTCACCTCGCCGAAGCGGGTACTGGCGAACCGGTTCTGTTGCTGCACGGCTGGCCGCAGCACTGGTTCATGTGGCGCCAGTGGCGGCCGACCTGGGCAGCCGGTACCGGCTGCTGATGCCGGACCTGCGCGGCTTCGGCTGGAGCCAGGCACCGGGGACAGGCTACGAGCCGCACAGCTTCGCCGCGGACGCGCGCGCCCTGCTGGATGCGCTGGGTCTCGACCGGGTCCGGCTGGTCGGTCACATGACTGGGGCGGGCTTACCGCGTTCCTGCTGGGCGTGGCCCATCCCGAGCGCTTCGAGCGGATCGTGCGGTGCTCAACGCCCCGCCGCTGTGGGTGCCGCTGAGCCCGCGGGTGATCGCATCGTTGTGGCGCACCTGGTACGTCGCCATGGTGAAGCCCGCCCTCTCGGCCCGGCGATCGTGGCCGGTGACCGGTTCGTGCCCCGGGTTCATCCGCCTCGGCGGGCCGGGCATCGGTGTTCGGCGGCACCGGTGGCAGGAGGCGCGTGCGGATATTCTGTGCGCGGAGGCTCAGCGACCCCGCGCGCGGGCCTGGGCATCGGCGATGCTCTACCGCAGCTACCTGCGTACCGCCAGTGACATCTTCATCCGCCGCCGCTACCGGCATGAACGCCTGAACGTGCCCACGCTGCTGGTATTCGGCGCCGAGGACTTCTACGTGCCCAGGTCCTACCTCTCCGGATGGCAATCACACGCGCCGGACATGCGGGTCGAGTTCGTGCCCCGATGCGGGCACTTCCTCCCCAGGAACGCCCCGAACTGGCGTCGTCCTACCTTCGCGAATTTCCTCCGCTGACCATTCCCGGCTGTCCGGGTGACCGCGCGATCTGCCTCGCCACCAGCCCGAGCTACGCGTGTCCTCGCTCGACCCTGCCCCGGCACGGTCACGGGGAACACCGGGTACTGCGGCGATGCGGTCGAACTCCGCCCAGGGGCGCGCCCTGATCTGAACATTCATCTGGCGCCGGGAACGACGGCGGTGGCTGGCGGTTAGGCCGCTCCGGCCACGGGGCACCATGTGGCATGCTGCGCATGGCGTTCTGTGGCACATTTTCCCTGCCCAGCGCCGCCGGGGTGAGGACGATGCGGTCTCCCGGCCAGCTCTGGTGCCGTCCATCCGGTAACGATCACCATTGACGATGAGCATCCCGGGCCGGTGGTCCCGGGCGATTTCGCCGGGCTGAGTTTCGAGCGGGGGCCGCTCAACTCCGGCAACGCCGGGTGTGTCGGGCTACCTGTTCAGCCCGGCGAACGACTCGCTGGTCACCCTGTTCCGCAACCTGGGCCTGGGCAGCCTCCGGGTCGGCGGGGGCTCGGTGGATCAGCTGATCCCGGCGGGCACGGGCAGCGATGGCTTCACCGGAATCGACAACCTGTTTGCCTTCGCCGCCGCGGCCGGGGTCAAGGTCATCTACACGTTCCGCCTGCTCAGCCCGCGGCGCGGCCTCCATCGATGACCTGAAATCGATCAATGCCCAGGCCGCCGGGTACATCTGGCGTCACTACCGGGAGCATGTGGCCAGCTTCGCCATCGGGAACGAGCCGGACTGGCACGCGTTCCACACCTACGACGGGCCATCCGCTTGACCCGGCGATCTATGAGGAGATCTCGGGCGTGCCGGGCAGCGCGTACCCGTCCTTCCTGGCCCAGCTGGCAGGGCTTTGCCGACGCGATCGCGGGACGCGGCGCCGGGGCGCCGCTGTCCGGCCGGACACCGGGGCCTACGGCACGCTGACCTTCACCCCCGACCCGGACAGCGGCGTGTCGTGGACCGAACGGTTCGCCGGCGATGAGCGGGACTCCGGCCGGGTGACGGACATCACGCAGCACTACTACGTGGGCGATTCAGCCCGGGAAGACAACCGCCCAGCAGGCGATCAGCAACATGCTGTCCCCCGAATGGGTGAACGGCACCGCGATCGGGACCCAGCCGAGGCGCACCACCTACACCCCTCATCCCTGGCTCTACGCAAACAATCTCGCCCCGGTGGCCGCCGCTGGCCTGCGCTACCGGCTCACCGAATCGAATGACTACCTCGTTGGCGTCCCGGGAGCGAGCGACGCGTTCGCCTCGGCGCTGTGGGCGCTGGATCACCTGCACTGGTGGGCGGCCCACGGCGCCGCGGGCGTGAATTTCCACAACAAGCAGTGGCTCTACACCGCCACGATCGTGCCGGATCCCGGCCGCAGCGGCTGCGGGCTATGCGGTCACCCCGAAGGGATACGGCATCAAGGCGTTCACCCTCGGCTCGGCGGGGCAGGTCAAGCCCGTCCAGATCCGGGAACCCGGACGGCATCAACCTGACCGCCTATTGCGTCGGCGGGGCGGGCGAGGACTACGTCACGATCATCAACAAGACACACGGCGCGGAGCGCCGCGGACGCGGCCGTGACGATCGTCCCGCCCGGCCGCGGCTGCGCGGGCGCGGAGATCATGACCCTGGCCTATGGGGAGCCGGGAGACGCCACGGGCGCCAGTGCCACGCTCGGCGGCGCCGCGATCACCGGCGACACCCCCTGGGACGGCACAGTGGAGCGCCCTGCCCGCCGATCCGACGCGCGGGATCAGCCTGACCGTCAGGGCCACCACCGCCGCCATCATCAAGATCCATAACGGGAGCTGACCCGGTACCGGGCGCCACCTCAGGCTGACATGCCCGGTGGCACAATGCCCGCATGGCTGGATCAGATCCGAGGGGGAGATGCGCCGCTGCCTGCAGGCGGCCCGGGAGGGCAGGCGCGCGGGACCGGGCAGGCCGCCGGGGCCGGGTGGCGCTGAGCCGGTGGCAACCTTCGTCCTGGTGCATGGCGCGTGGGGGCGCGCACGGCTTCCGCAAGGTCCGCCGCCCGCTGCAGTCGGCTGGGCACGAGGTCTTCACCCCGAGCCTGACCGGCATCGGTGAGCGGGCGCACCTGGCCAGCCCGCAGGTCTGCCTGACCACGCACATCGCACGATGTCGCGAACGCGGTGCTGTATGAGGACCTGCGGGGCATCGTGCTGCTGGGGTTCTCCTACGGCGGGCTGGTGATCACCGGGGCGCTCGAGCACATCGCCGACCGGGTCAGCCACCTGGTGTACCTGGATGCGTTGGTGCCCGCCGACGGCGATAGCCTCGACACCATCAGCGGGGCCGCCAGCCGGGCCGCCGCGATCGGGCCCGGCGCCGACTGGCTGGTGCCGCCGCTGCCGCGGACTTCGACGACCCAGCCGAGGCCAGCTGGTCCGCCGCCCGCCGCACGCGCGCATCCCGCCCGGTGCTTCAGCGAACCGGTCCGGCTCGCCCGCCCGCTGGAGGACTACCCGTTCACCCGACCTACATCAAGGCGTCCGCCGAGCCCCGCGCCGAGCCAGCCGGGCCGTTCTGGGCCGCTGCGGACCGGGCCAGGAACTCGCTTGGCCTGGCGCTACCGCGAAGTCGCCACCACCCACATGATCCCCAGCAACCGCCCGGACGAACTGGCCAGCCTGCTGGACAGAACTCGCGGCCGTGCGTCCCTGACCCGCCAGCCCCGGCGGCCAGGCCGGCGCGGCGGTCAGGAGTAGAGCTGGCTTAGCGAGGTACTTCAGGCCGCTGTCGACCTGGACGGTGACCACGCGGTGGCCGGGACCGAGCTACGCGGGCGATGCTCGACGGCAGCGGCGAGGTTGGCGCCGGTCGAGGGCCCGGAGAATATGCCCTCGGCGCGGGCGGCCCGGCGGGCGGTCTCGAACGCCTGGGCCTCGGGGATGGCGACGACCTCGTCGTAGTCGGCGGGGTGCAGCTGGGGCGGGCGGTGGCCGATGCCGCCGCCCTCGATGTGATGGGTCCCGGGCGGCCCGCCCGACAGCACGGCCGATTCGGCGGGCTCGACCACGGCCCGGTGCACGCGCGGGCAGCGCGGCGGCCAGCGCGCGGCTGACGCCCAGGAAGCAGCCCGCGGTGCCGACATAGCTGCAGAAGGCGCTGATCGGCGGCGGGCCGGGCAGCTGATCGAGCAGTTCCTCGCCGAGCCGGCGGTAGCCGTCCACCATGTCGGCGTTGTTGAACTGATCGGTGGCGAACGCGCCCGTCTGCGCGGCGATCTCGGCTGCCCTGCGCATCATCGCCGGGATCAGATCGGGCGTGATGCCGTCCGGGCTCGGTATCAGCTCGACCTCGGCGCCGAACGCCCGCATCGTGCGGATCTTCTCGTCGGCGAACGCATCGGAGGACACGATCCGCAGCGGGTAGCCCTTCACCGCGCAGACGAACGCCAGCGACGAGCCGGTGCTCCCGCCGGTGTACTCGACGACCGGCTGGCCCGGCCGCAGGCGGCCGTCGGCCTCAGCCGCCTCGATCATCGCCAGCGCCATCCGGTCCTTGTAGCGAGCCGGTCGGGTTGGCCGCCTCCATCTTCACCCAGACCTCGGCGCAGCTCATCGATCGGCCATGCTGTGCCAGCCGGACCACGGGCGTACCGCCGATGGCCGAGATCCCCCGGACGGTCCACCCGCCACCTCCTTCGAGCGCGACGCCGCCAGCACCAGCGTACGGCGGCGCTTATGGCCCGGCCGCGGCGCGCCGCCGGATCGGCGGACCGGGGCGGCTTACTACGCCGCCTCCGGCCGCCTGGCTGCGTCGGGCGGGCGGCTGCCTGCCAGGTGCCGCGCGGGGGTCTGCGTCATCGCGGCACCTGCCGCGCCGGGCGGGCGGGCACGGTCTGGACGGCGATGCCTGGTGCCCAGCAGCAGCGCACCGCCGAGCAGCTGAGAGGGTCCGAGCAGCTGGCCGAGCATCACGGCGGCGAGCAGGGTGGCGGCCAGGGGTTCGCACAGCGACAGCACCGCGGTCTGGGTGGCCCCGATGCGCCGCAGGCCAGCCAGGAACAGCAGCGGCGCGGCCGCGCTTACCAGCGCGCCCTCCAGCAGCAGGAGCAGCCCGGTGTGCCCGGGGTCGGTGACGGGCGCCAGCACGGCCGCGGGCCGGGTCGCCGCCACCATCACGCCGAGCCCGAGGGCGGCCGCCGCGACGATCAGGAACGTGGCTGCGCCGTCGCCGACGTGATCCCACCCGCCGCGTCCCAGCAGTATGTAGGCGGCGTGCAGAACGGCGGCGAGCAGGGCCAGGAGCAGCCCGGCGATGGGGACCGAGACCGACCGGTCGGGGCGGATGAGCAGCATGAGCCCGGCGATGGCCACCACCGCCATGCCCAGCCTGGCCGCGCCCGCCGCGGCCCGGCGGGAGACGGCCTCCCAGGCGGCGACGAACAGCGGGTAGCAGCCGAAGGAGGCCACCGCAACGGCCACCGGCAGCCGGGCGAACGCCTCGAACAACGCCAGGTTCAGGCCCAGCCCGGCCACGGCGGCCAGCGCCAGCCGGATAGCGGCCGGGCGGCGCATCCGCCGGATCCCGGCCAGCGCGCCGGGCCGCAGCCGGGCGGCCAGGTAGCCGCCGAGCACCAGCGCCCCGGCCGAGGCGCGCCAGAACCCGAACGTGGCCGGGTCCAGGCCCTGCCGGTAAGCGGCCTGCGCCACGGGCCCGTCCAGCGCAAACGCGAGGGCCGACCCCACGATCAGCGCGGCTCCGGCTGCCGCGCAGGCCATCTCTTCCGGGCAGCGCCGGAACGCGTGAGGTCGTGCAGGCAACGGCCATCGCCAGCCCGGCCCGGCGCCTGGCCGCGCGCCGGGTCGCCCCGGCGGCGCAAGCTGGCGGCCCGCCGGTCACGCCCGGCCGGTGGCGCCAGGAACTGCCGCTGCCGCGCTGGCCGCTCCGGTCACCGAGACCGGCGTCGATCCGGGCTGGCCGTGGCCGGTGGCCGATCACAGCGCCCGCCCTCCCCGGGGTCCGGGCTGGCCGTGGGCGAGCTTACTAGCCTGAACAGGCTGCTCTAGGGGCGGAGCCCGGGCAGGCAGGCTGTGATACCAAACCGTGGCCGGGAGATCGCCTGCTTTACCATGGTGGCTATGCCCGGAAGCGGCCACGCGCTGGTGTTTCCGGCTAGGCTGCCCGCGACCGGCCCGCCTGACCGCGGCCGGCGGCGGGCGTCAGGCGCCGAGGAGCTCGCGGGCAGCCCGCGCGATGTGACCGGCGGAGATCCCCGCGGCCTCCATGAGCTCGGCGGGGTTCCGGAGCCGGGCAGGCCGCGGACCGCGAGATGGGCGATCTGGACGGGGTGACCCGCGTCGCTGAGCGCTTCGAGCACCGCGCTGCCGATGCCGCCCTCCGGGTAGTGGTCCTCGGCGACGACGAGCCGGTCCCCGGTCGCGGCCGCGGCGGCGAGCAGCGCCTCGGTGTCGATCGGCTTGACCGAGTAGCAGGTCCAGCGACCCGGGCGGCGATGCCGTCGCGGCCGAGCTCGTCCGCCGCGGCCAGGCAGTTGTGCAGCGTCACCCCGGCGCCGATCAGCGTCACCTGGTCGCCGGGGCTGGACCGGACGAGCCTGGCGCCGCCGACCGGGAAGGCATCATCCGGCCCGTACAGCACCGGGTAGGCGCCGCGGGTCGTGCGCATGTAGACGACGCCGCCGCGGTCGGCCATCTCCCGCACCAGGTAGGCCGCGGACGTGGCGTCGCTGGGGTAGCACGACCGTGGACCCGTGCACGGCCCGCATCATCGCCAGGTCCTCCAGGGCCATCTGCGACGGGCCGTCGGCGCCGATCTCGACCCCGGCGTGGGAGCCGCACAGCCGGATGTTCGCCTCGGAGATGGCGGCCATCCGGATGAAGTCGTAGGCACGGGTGAAGAACGCGGCGAAGGTGGCGGCGAACGGGACGTACCCGCGCACGGACAGGCCGACGGCGGCGGCGACGAGCTGCTGCTCGGCGATGAACATCTCGAAGTAGCGCTCGGGATGGGCCTTGGCGAAGTCCTCGGCGTGGGTGGAGTTGTCCACCTCCCCGTCCAGGGCGACGACGTCGCCGCGGGCGCCGACCGCGGCCAGCGCCTCGCCGAAGGCCTTCCGGGTGGCGACCTTGGCGCCCAGCTCGTAGCGGGGCAGGCTCACCTCGCCGCTGGGCCAGGCCCGGGGGTCCGCGCCTTCCGGCTGCGGCCCGCTGACCGTCAGGTGCCGTTCGCCGCCCAGCTCGACGATGGCCCGCTCGGCCATTTCCGGCGGGCAGCGGCTTGCCGTGCCAGCCTTCGCGGTCCTCGACCTCGGAGAACCCGCGGCCCTTGCGGGTCCGGGCCAGGATCACGGTGGGCTGGCCCGCGCCGCCCACCGGCAGGCCAGCGCCTGGTCGATCTCGTCCGAGATCATGCCCGTCGATGGGCGATGGCACGACAGCCGAACGCCTCGATCCGTTTGGCATAGGCGTCCAGGTCCCAGCCCAGCTCGGTCGGGCCGCGCTGGCCGAGGCGGTTCACGTCGACGATCGCGGTCAGGTTGTCCAGCTGGTAGTAGGCCGCCTTGTCGAACGCCTCCCACATCGATCCCTCGGCCATCTCGCTGTCGCCGCACAGCACCCACACCCGGTACGGCAGCTCGTCGAGATACCGGTCAGCCAGCGCCACGCCGACCCCGTCCGGCAGCCCCTGGCCGAGCGAGCCGGTGGCGACGTCGACCCACGGCAGCACCGGGGTCGGGTGGCCCTCCAGCGGTGAACCGAACCGCCGGTAGCGTGTCGACCAGCTCCTCGTCCGAGACGACGCCCGCGGCCTTGAACATCGAGTACAGCAGCGGGGACGCGTGCCCCTTGGAGAAGATCAGGTGGTCGTTGGCCGGGTCGTCCGGCCGCTGCCAGTCGTAGCGGAAATACCGGGCCAGCAATACCGCCATGACGTCGGCGGCCGACATGCTCGACGTCGGATGACCGGACCCGGCGGCGGTGCTGCACCGGATCGAGATCGACCCGCAGCTGCTGGGCTAGCTCACGGATGTCGTCCAGCGTCTGGACGGTCATGGCGGTCTCCTCCCAGCGTCCCGGGGACGGGCATCCCGGTGCTCGCCAGGCCCGGCGGCGCGGCCGCGCCCGGCCGGGCGGAGCCTGCGGACCGCGGAGCCATGAACCCAGTGGCCTGCCAGGGACGTTACTGAACCCTCCTGGCGCCGGGAACATCGGGTGACCCCGGCGGCGGGCGCCGCTCGGCGGGACCTTCCCGTGGGTCAGCCAGGCAAACCGCGCGCTGTCGGCGTCGGTGAGGACGCTGCCGCCACGCGCACCGCAGGATCTTGCGCGGGCGTGTTCAGGAGCGGAGGAGCTTGGCGCGGAGCAGGCGCAGGTCATCGGGGCCGAAGCCGTGCCCGGCCAGCCAGGCGACGGCCCCGCCGTAGCGGGAGCCCACCTGCTCCAGGAACGCCACCATCGTCTGTGCGCCGCGGCCGGTGCGATTCGTCGGGCTCGCTGCCCATGTCGGCCGCGTACGCCGGGGACCGGCGCAGGCGGGCCAGGAGCGGCCCGATCCGCTCACCCGTCGCGGCGTAGTCGGCGATGACGGCCTCCGGGCGGACGCCGACGGCGCGGAGCGCGACCGCCACCACCACCCCGGTCCGGTCCTTGCCCGCCGCGCAGTGGACCAGCGCGGCACCCTCGGAGCGCGCGACGCTGCGCAGCGCCGCCACCACCTGATCCGGGACGCTCCTCCAGATAGCCCAGGTAGTGCCCGCAGATGGGATCGGCGGGGTAACGGGACCGGTCGCGTTCGGCACGGGTCAGCAAGACGTCGCTGGCCGCGTCGGTCGCCGCTCCCGCCTCGGGAGCACCGGGTGGTGAGCGTGCCGCACGCCCGCGACGCCATCCAGCGGCGCCGGGCCCTCGGACGCCAGCTCGGACGAGCTGCGCAGGTCGACCACGGTCGTCACGCCGATCTCGCCCACCAGCACCGCGATGTCCGAGGGCGACAGCTCCTGCAGGTTGTCGGCGCGCAGCAGCCTGGCATCGGCGGTCTTGCCACCGTCCTCGGTGGGCAGCCCGCCCAGGTCGCGCACGTTGACTGCCCCATCCAATTCGATCCAGGCCACGAGGCCATCCTCGCAGCACCGGCCGCGGGCTCAGCAGGCCGCGACCGCGAACCCTCGATGAACAGCTGAGCGGTGCGCCCGCTAGCTGATCAGGAAGGTGCTCAGGCCCTCGGGCGGCTCGGCCCGCACCGCAACACCGGCCACGACGGCCCGCGAAGGGCCGCGGCGCGCCCAGTCCACCAGGCGGCCGACATCCTCGGCCCGCCCCTCGAAGACCGCCTCGACCCGGCCATCGGGCAGGTTGCGCACCCAGCCGCTCACCCCGTGCTCACGCGCCATCCGTCTGCAGGCGTCACGGAAGAACACGCCCTGCACCCGGCCGGAGATCAGAACCCGGTAGCGGACCACACTCAGACGCTACGGCGTGACCGGTGAAGGCGCGCGTCTCACCGGGCGGATGCCTACCCGGCCGCTCCCGTCCTCCCCGGCCAGCAGGCGGCCGGTGTCATCAGCCCGCCGGGCCGCTGGCCTTGTCGGTGCCCTTGCCTACCCTTGGGGCGTGGATACGCGAGAGGCCGCCCAGCGCTGGGCAGAGGTGTGGGAGCGCGGCTGGCAAGAGCATGACGCGGCCGCCATCGCCGCGCTGTACGCCGAGGGCGCGTTCTGGCAGCAGCATCCGTTCCGCGAGCCGGACCCGGGCTATCTGGCCCGCGTGTTCGCGGAGGAGGAATCGGCCCAGTGCCGGTTCGGCCCGCCGGTCGTCGACGGCGACCGGGCCGCCGTGCCCTGGAGCGCGCAGACCCGGCTGACCGATGGCGGCAGCGAGGACCTGGCGGGGGTGTCGTTGCTGCGCTTCCGGGCCGACGGGCTGGTCGTGGAAGAGCGCGACTTCTGGAATGCCGCGGCTGAGCTAGCCGGTTAGCGGGGCATGAGCGTGTTCACCGACAAGGAACTCGACTACCTCGCAGAGCAGCGGCTGGGCCGGATCGCGACCGTCGGCCCGGACGGGCAGCCGCACGTGGTGCCGACGTCGTTCCGCTACAACGCCGAGCACGACGCGATCGACGTGGGCGGCATGCGGATGAGCACCACCAAGAAACTCCGCGACGTGCAGCGCACCGGCCGGGCGAGCATCGTGATCGACGACGTGCTGCCGCCGTGGCAGCCACGCATGATCGAAGTGCGCGGGACCGCGGCCGTGATCCCCTCGGGCGGCAAGGCGATCATGGAGCGGTTCGAGGACACCATCGTCCGCATCCAGCCCACGCGCATCATCTCCTTCGGCATCGACTCCGCCGAATCGGCCAGCGCGCGATCGGTCGGTGCGGCCTGACCCGGGAGCAGGCTGCCGGGCTGACGCGGCGGCGGCGGCGGCCCCGGGGGCGGCGAGTGTCAGCCGTGCTGCTCGCGGATCTGGCGCTTGATCCGGCCCAGCATCGCGGCCATGCCGCGCAGCCGCAGCGGGCTCACCAGGTCCTGCCAGCCCGAGCTGGCTGGTGAACTCCGCCGGGGTGGCCAGGACCTCGTCGGCGTCCAGCCCGTCGAGCCCGGCGTGCAGAATGCTTGCAGCGAAGCCGCGGGTGGTCGGCGCCTCCGGGGGGCGTCGAAGAACAGGTGGACGGTCGCGTCCGGTTCGACTTCGGCGGCCAGGAAGAGCGGCGTCTGGCATTCCGGCACCGGCTCGAGCAGATCGTGGCGCTCGGCGTAGCGGTCCGGCAGCGGCGGCAGTTCCTGGGCGAACTCCAGCAGCAGCTGCAGCCGGTCCTGTCCCGCGACGGCGTGGAAGTCGTCGGCGATCTCCTGCAGCCGGGGATGCAGCGTGGCAGCGGTCACGGGCTCTCCCCGCGGGTGATCGGGACCCGGACGCTGTTGCCCCACTCGGTCCATGAGCCGTCGTAGTTGCGCACGTGCGGGTAGCCGAGCAGGTGGTGCAGCACGAACCAGGTGTGGCTGGACCGCTCGCCGATGCGGCAGTAGACCACCACGTCGTCGTCGGGGCGCAGCCCCGCCTCGCCCTGCGTAGATGGCCTCGAGCTCGGCGCGCGGTCCGGAAGGTGGCGTCCTCGGCGGCCGCCCGCGCCCACGGGACGCTCTTGGCGCCGGGGATGTGCCCGCCGCGCAGCGCGCCTTCCTGCGGGTAGTCCGGCATGTGCAGCAGCTCGCCGGTGTACTCGCCGGGCGAGCGCACGTCGATCAGCGGCTTGCCGAGGTGGGCCAGCACCTGGTCCTGGAACGCGCGGATCTCCTTGTCGTCGCGGTCGATGACCGGGTAGTCCGCCGCGCGGCCGCTGGGGGACGTCGGTGGTGACCGGGCGGCCCTCCGCGATCCACTTGGCCCGCCCGCCGTCCATCAGGCCGCAGGTCGGGGTGCCCGAACAGCGAGCAGACCCACAGCGCGTACGCGGCCCACCAGTTGTTCTTGTCGCCGTAGAGAACCAGCGTGGTGTCCCGGCTGATCCCCTTCTGCGACATCAGCCGGGCGAAGCCCGGCCCCGTCGACGTAGTCGCGGGTGACCGGGTCGTTGAGCTCGGTGTGCCAGTCGAGCTTGACCGCGCCGGGGATGTGGCCGGTCTCGTACAGCAGCACATCCTCATCCGATTCGGCCACCACCAGGCCGGGGTCGTCGAGGTGCTCGGCCACCCACTCGGTCGAGACGATCATCTCTGGGTGGGCATAATCGGCGAACTTCGCCGCGGTGTCATAAGGCAGCGTCACGGTCACCCTCACCTCCACCTGCGATCGGCCTGTACTGGCGCAGCAGTCCCCGCGGGACATGCAGCCACCATCCACGCACTGTAACGCGGCGGCCGGGCCGGCCTTCCGCAGCTGCCCATGCCCGGCATGGGTCATGCCGCGCGGCATGTTCCCGGGCTGCTGCCTCTCCTGGCGTGCTCAGGCGGCGGAGGCGGGCCGGTCAGGCTGCGACGCGGGCCCGACGTTCTGGTCCAGCCAGCGGTGCAGGGGAGCCGCGGTACGCAGGAAGCCTACCACGCGGTCCCCGGCCTTCGCCGTATGCAGCCACGGCGCCACCGGCCAGTCCCGCCAGCAGATCAGGCCCTTCCAGCGGAGCAGGTCGATCCGCGGATGGTCGCCGGGATAGCCACGCGGGGCGCTCTTCAGGGCCTGGCGGCCACCGACCTCGAGCCCTCCGGCCCGCAGCCGCTCCACCACCGCGGCCAGCTGGGCGCCGGTGGTCTCGTCGCCGACCGCCCGGCGGTACCGCTCCAGCTGGGCGCCGGTCATCATGAAGTAGCCGACCCCGGCGGTCAGCCCGTCCGCGCTGAACTTCACGTACCCGCCGCGGTCCAGGATCGCGTAGATCTCGGTCTTGTACGGCGACTTGTCGGCCCGGAACCGCACGTCCCGGTAGGGCCGGGCGATCCGCGCGGGACCGAACTCTCCGCTCAGCCCGTCGAGCAAGCTGGGCCATGGGCTCGCGCACCGACGCTTCGTAGACCGCCTTGTGCGCGTTCCAGTACGCCTTGGTGTTGTCGGCCCGCAGGCCCTGGAAGAACTCCACCGCCTCCGTAAGCCACCCCGAGAACCCCATCTCCCCACCCTGGGCGCGTAGCCAGCCGGGGCAGGACGGCTACCTTCCCGCGGAGCCGGTGAGGCCGTCAGTGGTCGTTGCGGGCCATCTGGGCGGCGCGCAGCTCGTTGCACATCTCCCACGGTGCGCGCGGCAGCACGTGCCCGGTTCCAGCAGGGACTGGATTGGCGCACACGGTTTACCATCCGGCGGAGACCGCCCTCAGGGCGTCGCCACCGGCCAGGTTCCGTGGGTGACGGTGAGCCGGACGATCTGTGGTAGGGGCTCGATGTCGAAGGTCACCCTCGACGGGCTCCTCCGGGGGCTCGTCGCCCGGGGCGAACGTCATGCGCGCTGATGGCTAGCGGCGGCACGGACTCCAGCACGGTGCCGACCACGTCGGGCGATGCCCGAGCTGTCGACGCGCCGGTGCTCCCACCGGGAGCCATCGCCAGTCGGAGACGTTGTAAGGTGGCCCCAGTACTGAGCGGTCAGCCCGGGTCGGTCAGTGCTCCCACACCCGCTCGGGTGAGCTCGATATAGGTGACGTACACGTAGCTCGGCCGTTCGGCCATGGTGTCCTCCTCGGCCTGCTGGCTTGACCGCGCTCAGCGCGCGCAGGCGGGGTCGCTCGAACCTGGCGATCCAGCGTTCCCTCGGACAGGCCCACAGTGGCACGGGGTTCAGGTAGTGCAGCTTCTCCCGGCCCCGGCGGACGGTGGTGATGAGGTTCGCGGCCTCCAGTACGCCCAGATGCTGGGTCGCTGACTGCCGCGCCATCGCCGCCAGCGGCTCGCACAGCTCCCAGGTCTGGCCGTTGCGTTCGCGGAGCCTGTCCAGCACGGCCCTCCGGGCTTCCGGGTCGCCAGGCCTTGAACACCGTGTCATCGTCGCCCACCCGGATATTATGCAGGTTTTTACCTGCATACGCAAAACGGCGGCGCCCCCCGGACGCCTGCCCGCGGGTGGGTCGCGGCGACGGGAAGCGCGGGGCCGGGAGGTAACCATCGCCGGTGCTCGCCGTTCAGAGGACGGACAGCGCATTGCAGCACGTGCCGGACCTACCGGGCAGCACCCTCGGCGGCAAGGAGAAGAACAGACCCATGGCAGCCACGCTTCAGGAGATCCTGCTCGGGCCGGACACCCAGCCAAAGGTGATCGCCGACTGCTATGCGCTGATCGAGCAGGAGGTCTCCGGATAAGTCAGGGATCTCCGGGACCGCGGTCAAGCTCGCCTACAAGACGGTGAACGCCTTCATGCCGGGCCACATCCGCCACATGGTGGGGAAGCTGCTCCCGGACATGGTGGGCCAGCTCGAGCCGTTCTGGGCGGACTTCAACAGCTCCGGCGGCGCCGAGTTCGGCGACTACCTGGCCAAGCGCGGCGACGAGGTGGCGCAGGCCCTGCTCTCGGTGACCGACGCCAAGGCCGCGTCCTCCGGCTTACCGACGATCGTCAGGGCGTACGGCAGCGTCCGCGGCAGCGCCGTCAAGCACATCGAGGCGTGCGCTCCCGCGCGTCGGCGACCTGGTGCTGAAGTACGCGGCCTGACCACCGGTCACCCCCGAGCGGCGGATCCCGTTCCGCCGGTTCACTGACCTGGACGGTACCAGCGGCAGCCTGCCGGGCGCATCGCGCCCGGGTACCGAGCTGCCGCTCGTCATTTTCCGGGGTGTCGATTGGGACGGCAGCCGTTCGTGAACAGGGTGAGAGCCGATGCGGCGCCGCCACCGGCAGGCCGCCTCGGAACCATCCAGGTACCTGCCTCACGGCGCAGGCAGGTGGAACAGGAGACCATGATGGGCAAGCTGGTAGTCACCGAATTCATATCCCTGGACGGGATCATCGAGGACCCGGGCGGCAGCGAGGGCACCGAGCACGGAGGCTGGTCCTTCCGCCACCCCACCCCCGACGGCGAGCAGTTCAAGAGCGACGAGCTCCGCGCCAGCGACGTCCAGCTGCTGGGCCGGGTGACCTATGAGGGATTCGCGGCCGCCTGGCTCGGCGATGGAGGAGGCCACCGGCGAGTTCGGCAAGAAGATGAACGCGATGCCGAAGGTCGTCGTCTCGACCACCCTCACCGAGGGGTCATGGAACAACACCACGATCATCTCGGGCGACCTGGCGGGCGAGGTAGCCCGGCTGAAGTCCCAGTACGACGGCGACATCCTCGTCCAGGGCAGCGCGACGCTGGTCCAGGCGCTGGCCGAGCAGGGGCTGGTCGACGAGTACCACCTCATGGTGCACCCGGTGGTGCTCGGGAAGGGCAAGCGGCTCTTCTCCGACGGCGCCGCCGGGACCGACCTTGAGCTGGTCGAGTCGCGCACGGTCGGCCCCGATGTGCTGCTGCTGACCTACCGCCCGGCGAGCAGCCCGGCGGACAAGCCAGACGAGGGCTGACGCCGCCCGCGCATGACGCGGCAGAAGCTGGTGCCAGGCCGGGCAGCGGGGCTTCATCGGCCCCCGCTCCAGCGGTGGCCGGGGAGGCCGACGGTGCCCGTTGATCGCGGATACGGTGTCAGGACCGTTCGCCGCCCGCTGCTCGTCACGGTCGCTTCCCAGGACCGAAGGGGGCGGCTGCTCACCGCGAGCACGGGCACCGCCTGCCTATCCCCATGGACGGCGCACCCAGTGCCGGGCAGGGTGACCATCCACTCTGCGACTTGAGAACACCCTGGCCAGGTGCAGCCCGTGTGCAGATGGTGTGTATGTGGTGTGGAGATGCTCATTGGACGCGTGGATTCCGGCCCGGCCCCGTCCGCCAATGTGGTTGACTCGGGTGGTGAGCTGGGGCATGCTCGCTTAGCCGTGGCCTGGCCCTGGCCTGGTCCTTGCCGTGGTAGCCTGTCGGCCTGAGCAGTCGTGACACTGATTGCAGAGGCTGGCCATGAATCCGCTGTCCCGGGTCGCTTACCGGGCGGTTGACCGCGCGCTGGGCCTTCCCCCACCGCAGCGCCCTACGTGGTGCGGCGCGATGTGCCGGTGGCCATGCCCGACGGCGTTGCCCTGCTCGGCGATCACTACCGGCCCGCCGGGCATGACCGGCCGCTCCCGGTGGTGCTGATCCGCTCGCCGTACGGCCGGGGAGGCGCGTCGTTCCTGTTCGCGGCGCCGCTGGCGCGCCAGGGCTTCCAGGTGTTCATCCAGAGCACGCGCGGGACGTTCGGCTCCGGCGGCCAGTTCCGCCCGTTCTTGACCGAACGGGAGGACGGGCTGGCCACCGTGGCCTGGGTGCGCCGCCAGCCGTGGTGCGACGGCCGGGTGTCGATGACCGGCGCCAGCTACTCTGGGCCACACCCAGTGGGCCGTCGCGCCGTACGCCGACCCGCCGCTGCTGTCGGTCTCGCTCAACATCACCACCGCGAAGTTCACCGGGGCCTTCTATCACCACGGCGCCCCGAGCCTGCAGAACACGCTGAACTGGACCGGGCTGGTCGGCAGGCAGGAGCGCGGCCCGGCTCAGCGTCATCCCGAACCCGCGCCGGACGGCCCGGATGAGGCGGGCCCTGCGGAAGGTCCCGCTGCAGGCCGCCGACGTCGCCGTGGCGGGCGCGCCGGTCGCCTTCTGGCGGGACTTCACCGGGCACGCCGCCCCGGCCGACGGGTTCTGGGCGGGCGCCGATCATGACCGGGCCGACCTGAGTCAGCTCCCGCCGGTGAACATGGTGACCGGCTGGTGGGACCTGTTCCTGCCCGGGCAGCTGCGCGATTACCAGGCGATCCGGGCGGCCGGGGTCACGGCCCGGATCACCGTCAGGCCCTGGCTGCACGGCGAGCCCGGCGAGCTGAAGGAGATCACCCGCCAGGACGTCGCCTGGCTGGACCACCACCTGCGGGGCGGCCCGGCGCCGCCAGGGCGCGCCGGTGCGGGTCTTCCTCCAGCGGGCGGGCACCTGGCTCGATTTCGCTGACTGGCCACCGGCGCCGCCGCCGCCGCCTGCTACCTGCGCTCATCAGGCCGCTTGAGCCCGGACCCCGAGCCCGGTGATGCTCCGCCCGGCACGTTCGTCTACAACCCCGCGGACCCGACGCCCTCGGCCGGAGGACCGCTCCTGCAGCCGCCGGGCAAGCAGGTCAACAACGCGGCGATCGAGGCCCGGCCCGACGTCCTGACGTTCACCAGCGATCCCTTCCCGGCCGGCGCGGACCTGGTCGGGCCGGTCAGCGCCCGGATCTTCGTGCGCACCGACCGCGAGCACGCCGACCTGTTCGTCCGGGTCTGTGACGTCGACCTCAGGGCGTCTCCGCAACATCACGGACGGCATCCGGCGGCTCAGCCCGCAGACGGTGCCCGCCCCCGACGTCGCAGTTGAGGCGACGACGGGATCCTGGCGGTCGACCTGGAGCTCTACCCGACGGCGTACCGGGTGCAGGCCGGGCACCGGATCCGGGTGCAGGTCAGCGGGGGCGCGTTCCCGCGGTTCGCCCGCAACTTCGGGACCTCGGAGCCCTTCGGCGTGGCGACCAGGGCGCTGCGGTGCCGGTTCGAGATCCACCATGACTCCCGGCACTCCGCGCATGTCCTGCTCCCGGTCCTGTCCCGCCCCGGCACCAGCTGGCCCCCATAACAGCGAGATGACTTTCCGGCCGTGGCCAGGCGCGGCGCTGCGCCGGCGGAAGTGTGCGCTAGGGGCCGCCGCCACCGTCATGGCGCACACGCATCCTCGGCCGTGGCCCCCGGCCCCGCTGCGGTCTCCGGGGCGTAGGCGGGCAGCAGGTCCGGGGCGGGCACCGGCAGCCGCTCCATCTCCCCCGGCTCGAACTTGGTCAGCCCACCGGCGTAGAGTGCGCCCCTGCCCCGGGTGACCGACCGGCGCAGGTAGGCGGCGAGCCCGTCGAGGCGGTCGAGCGGCAGCGGCTCACGCGGGTAGAGGCCGTGGGCGATGTTGACGTGCCGGGCCCCGGCCAGGTTGCGCACGAAGGCGGGCGGCCGCCGCGCCATGTAGGTGGCGAGGATGGGGGCGGGCGCCCGCAGCCGCACCCGCCACCAGGGCGTGCGGTGGCGGGCGATATAGGAGCCGCCGCCCCGGCCGCCTCGGCCCCGGCCAGGAACCGGGTGACCAGCGCGAGCTCGGCCGGGTGCCAGCTCCGCCAGGTCCGCCGGGAGATCGATGACGGAGCCGCAGCCGCGCGGCCGTCGCCAGCGTGTCCCCGGCGCGGAACAGCTCGCTGGCGCGGGTGACCGCCGGGAACAGGAACCGGCCGGGCGAGTAAGCCGGGTTCGCCGACCGTGACCCAGACCCTGTTGGCGCCGGTCACCTGGCCGCGGTGGACCCGGCACAGCTCCCCGAGCTCGACGTGGCCAGCGGGCAGGCGCAGCCGCGCCCGACAGCGGGCGCAGCCGGCCACGGCCACCAGCGGGGTCCAGCGGGACGCGGCGCGCAGGACCGGGGCGGGCACCGCCGTCCGCCCGCCAGCTCGCCCAGGTCGGCGAGCCGGGCCACCCGGCGCAGCCGCAGGCTGGCGGGGCGGCGGCCCGGCGGAAGCAGGTGATGGCGGTGGTCGCCGCCGCGTCGGCGAACGCCGGGACGGCCGGGTCGAGCAGGTGGACCGACTCGCCGCCGAGCGGGCCGAGCAGCAGCGAGCGGACCAGCGAGCCGTAGTTCACGTCCAGCCACTCGGCCGCCGTGACCAGCACCCCGGCATCGCCCGGCACCGCGTGCAGCGCGGTGGCCAGGAAGAAGTGAACGTGCAGCCCGGCCAGGCCGCTCGCGGCCAGGCCCTGCCGGGCGGCGGCGATCACGCAGCCAGCTCTTCCACCCCGCCGGGATCTGGTGGTGGCGCACGTACGGCGGGTTGCCCAGGAACAGGGTGGGGCCATGCGTGCGACAGCCAGCCGCAGCGACCGGTAGTCGCCGAGCGTGATGCCCGCCCGGCCCGCCATGCCCGCCGCGGCGAGCGTGGCCCGGCCGATCATGCGCGGCGAGCGGGTCGGTCTCCACCCCGAGCAGGGCCGCCTGCCGGCCAGCGGCGGCTCAGCGGCGGCGAGGAACCGGGCCGAGCCGGTGCGCCGGGATCGACCACCCGGGCCGGGGTCGAGGTGCGCGCGGCCCAGCCAGACCATGCTCTGCACCACCGGCCGCGGGGTGAACGTCTGGCCGGACGGCCGCCGCTGGTCCGAGCCGCGCAGACTCGGCAGAACGCCTCCCCGAGCGGATCCTCACCAGCCAGGATCCGGCGCCTGACCTGCGCGACCTCACCCGTCACCGGGCCGAGCAGCGGCGTCGGCGAGGCGCTGCTCCGCGCCTCGACCACCCGGCCACCTGCGCGGCCCCCAGCCGCACCGCCACGGCGTGCCAGCGCCTCTTCCGCCTCAAAGGTGATCACGCAGCCCATTGTGGCCGCGCCAGCGCACACCGGCAGCGCGCAGCCACGGCCAGGCAGCAGGGCGGACGGCGCCGGAAGCAGCAGGCCATGGCTGGCCGGCGGGCAGCGCAGGGGCCGGGCTGGCAGCGGGAGCACTCGTGCCGTGGGATGGTTTCTGACTGATATATTCAGGTAACTTTCAGGATTCGCGGGTAGCAAGGGAATCCCTAGGCCCAACCGGCAGATGCGGTCACAGTGACCGAGCCAAATGGGGGCTTGCGCACGTCTATAGGGTGAGGGTCAATGAGAAGCGGAGAGACACGATGGGGAACACGGAACAGGCGCCGGACACGCAACGAGCGGTTCGAGCGCGATGTCGTGCCGTTCCTGGGACAGCTGTACCCAGCCGCCCTCCGCATGACGCGCAACCCCGACCGACGCCGAGGACCTCGTCCAGGAGACCTCGGCCAAGGCGTACGCGGCCTTCCACCAGTTCCGGCCCGGCACCAACCTCAAGGCCTGGCTGCACCGCATCCTGCGCTAACACGTTCATCAACGGGTACCGCAAGCGCCGCCGGGAACCGCGCCAGGCCACCGGCGGCGACTTCCACGACTGGCACCTGCCCACCGACCCGCTGGCCCCGCGGCCCGGTCGGCCGAGGCGGAGGCGCTGGACCGGCTGGCCGACTCGGAGATCCTGCGGGCGCTGCGCGACCTGCCGGAAGAGTTCCGGGTGGCGGTCTACCTGGCCGACATCGAGGGCTACGCCTACAAGGAGATCGCCGAGATCATGGGCACCCCGATCGGGCACGGTCATGTCCGGCTGCACTGGGGTCGCGGCCGCCTGCGCGACAAGCTCGGCCCCTACGCCCGGGCCACGGCCTGCTCTGACCCCACGACCGGCTGACCGCGCTTGCCGTGGCCAGCCTCGCTGGCATCCCGCACCTTCCACGCCAGCGCCGTCGTCCCTAGCCACCACACGCTGGCACTGGGTGTGCCGTCCGGCGTTTTGGCATGCCGGTAGCACATCCTGATCGCTTAAGCGCACGGCAACACTATCGCTGGCGGCCTGGGAAGCGATGCCATGCAGACTGGGTTCCCCGGGCGACGCCCGGATGATCTTCGAGCGCGCCCTGCGGAGGCGCGGCTGGCCAGGCCTGGCCGGGTGGCTGTCCGGCCGGGCGTCCGCGGCGACCGCCTGCCGGTGCTCGGTGAGGCGACGATCGCCGGAGGCACCCGCCAGGAGCTGGTGCCGATCGCCCGGATCGTCGGGTCGGTCGAGCCGATGACGTGCTTCGACCGCCATTTCCGGCCCACCTCGCAGCTGCCGCGGGAGCGTTTGAGCGGATAGACGCCGACGTCCGAGTGGTCGCGGCATGGATCCCGTCGAGCTCTACCACTGCGGCGGTCGAGTACTACGTGGAAGACGGGCACCATCGGATCGCCGTCGCCCGCGCGCTCGGCGAGCGCCGGGTCTGGGCGATCCGTCACCGATGTCCGCCCGAGCCGGTACCACGCCCGCAGCTGGCTGACGGGCGGCTGGATGATCAGCCCTCCGGGGCCGGTGGCTGAGGTCAGCCAGCCGAACAGCCGGTCGCAGACCCGCGCGCCAGCCTTGCCGTCATCCAGCGGGCAGTACTTCGCGGCGAACGCCTGGTAGGCGGCGCGCGTAGCTGAGCGGCTCGCCGCGCCGACGTCCCTGACCGCCGCCAGCACCTCGTCCGAGCTGGCCAGCAGCGGCCCCGGCGCCTCCGCCTCGAAGTCGAAGTAGAAACCGCGCAGCTGATCCCGGTACTGCTCCAGGTCGTAGGTGAAGAACAGCATCGGTCTAGCCGGTCACCGCGAAGTCGAACATGGCCGACGAGTAGTCGGTGATCAGGACGTCGCTGATCAGGAACAGCTCGGAGATGTCGGGGTAGCCGGTCACGTTGAGCGCGAAATCGCGCCGGGCGCCCACCGTGACGTCGTTCGCGAGATGGTGGTGACCGCGGACCAGGAGCACGTGGTCGGGCCCGAGCACCTGCCACGCCCGCTCCAGGTCGAGCCGCAGGTCGAACCGGTACCGGCCGGAGGCGTAGAACTGGTTGTCGCGCCAGGTCGGCGCGTACAGCACCACCCGCTTGCCGTCGGGGATGCCCAGCAGCGCCGCACCTGCCCGGCCAGCGGCCCGCCGCGGGACGAGGACGTCGTTGCGCGGGTACCCGTACTCGCAGATCTCACCGTCGTACCGGAACGCACGCCGCAAGATCGGGGTGCTGAACGCGTTCTGCGACAGCAGCAGGTCCCACTTGCGCGATGTCAGCGGCCAGGCGGTCGAAGTAGGCGGTGCCGCTGGCGAACTGCGGGCGGCCGATGTCGAAGCCGATCTTCTTCAGCGGCGTCCCGTGCCAGGTCTGCAGGTAGACCTGGCCCTCCCGCTTGCGGAAGAACGGCTGCATGTCGTCGTTGGAGATCACGTACCGGCAGCGGGCGAGCGCGTCGAAGTACTCCTCGGTCCCGGACAGCACCGCCCGGCCGCCCTCGGGGACCGGCGGCCGCGTAGTCCGGTCACCACCCAGATGTGCTCGCGGTCGTCCCCGCGGCGGCGCAGTTCCTCGGCGATGCCGCGCGGGTTGTCCGTGCACTGCTTGCCGTTCCAGCTGACGAACAGGACCGCGTCCCGCAGCGGGCGCCGCGACTGGAGCGGGTAGAACGCCCGGCGCAGCACCCGCCGGTTGAAGTTGCCCTGCTCCGACAGCCGCAGCCGGGGCTCGGCCGTGATCACCGGCGAGTCGTACCCGGCGGTGGTGAACGCGTAGAGCTTCGGCCCGGCGGCGACCTTCTTGTGCGAGATCCCGGCCAGCCGCCCGTGGTCGTAGCCGACCGGCATCACCGGCCCGTCGCCGGACCGGGCCAGCACGTCCCACGGCCCGTCGGGCAGCGGCAGCGGCTCGCCGAACGTCGGCATCGCCGCGGGCGTCGGCCGTCGCCGAGAAGCGGTCGCCGTCCCGCTGGCAGCCGATCACGTACTCCTCGCCACCGTCCGGGGAACGCAGCACGAGCGTCCAGGGCGGCCCCGGCCGGGCCGCGCCAGCGTCCCGTGGACCAGCAGGCTGCCCGTCCGGGCCCCAGGAGTGCTCGTCGAGCACCGGCCGCGGCGCGCGCTCGGCGAGCGTGACGTTCCCGTAGCGCGACCGCTCGACCGCGATCTCCCGGTCGCCTCGGGCGTAGAACGCCTCGGCCACCTCCGCCGGGAACATGACGCGGATCCGCCCCGGTCAGCCGGCTTCAGGTACAGATCCCAGCTGGCCGCCCGTCCCGGCCGCCGCGGGCGGGACCGGGCCCGCGTCGCCCGTCGCTCGACGGGCAGTGCCGCCAGCGGGATCAGCCCGCGCACGCGCAGTGCCGGGCCCTCGTTAGTGCATCTCGGCGCCGAATGCCTGCACGGTCCGGCCGCCCTGCCGGGCCAGGACGAGCTCGGCCGCCGCCGGGATCCCCTCCCCGGCCCCGCCGGGTCGAGGTCGACCTCCAGCGCGAGATCGTCGCCGCTGCGGGCGGACGAGACCAGCCGGGCAGGCGTGCGCAGCACCCCACGTGCAGCTGGCGCCCCACCCAGGTGGGGCGGACCTGCACGCCCGGCACCGGCTCGAGCACCCGGGGCGGCCCGCGTCGCCGAGGGCCGGGCTGTGCAGCCGGGCTAGACCGCCACACGCCGTGCCCGCGGACCAGGATGAAGCAGTCCCAGTCCCCGGTCAGCCACCGCCCGGCCACCCGGAACCAGCGGGAGAGATCTCGCTGCGGAACCCCGCCCACGCGTAGTCGTAGCGCTCCTGGCCGGATATCTGGGTCGCGCGGGGGTGCCGCCAGGACGAGGCGAGCGACACGATCGGCGGCCGGAACTTGCGCCGCGGCCGCAGGATCACGATCTTGTTGGTGTAGCGCCGCTTGCTGATGTCGATCGAGGGCACGTAGGCCAGGCCCGCGATCACCAGGTTGCCGCGCTGCCAGGTGACGCTCTCCACCTCGACGTAGGGGTCCAGGTCCCGCCAGTAGGGCCGGTAGACCCAGGCCGGGATCTTCAGCTCTTTGTCGGTGCGGAACGGAAGATCCGCGCGCGAGCCTGCCGTGGCGGCGGACCACCGGGATCGTGGCCACCTTCTGGTCGAGCTCGCCAGGTGATGAAGCCGAGCAGCTGCTCGCGCAGCCGCCTGCGGGTCAGGTAGTAGGCGAGCTTGTGGGTGGCGGGCAGGGTCCGCAGCACACGCGCTACCGATCTGGTCCAGGTAGGAGTTCACCAGGCTCGAAGTACTCGGTCAGGTAGTCGTCGCTGACCCGGTACAGGTCGCGCACGTACAGCCAGAGGTCGTTGACCAGCGCCTTGCGCTGGTGCTGGCGCAGCGTCTTCGCCGGGGCGTGCTCGCGCAGGAACGCGTCGATGGCGAGCAGGGCGGTGATGCGGTCACGCAGGTTCTGGATGTTGGTGCGGTTCTGGGTGATGGACAGCTCGCCCGCCGCCCGCTCGCGCCAGTAGTAGATGTAGTCGGGGATCACGTCCACGGCCCTGGCCAGGACGTGCGCCCTGGTCATGAGCTGCAGGTCCTCCCAGACCATGTTCTCCGGGTAGTACAGCCCGTGGGCGTCCCAGAACGACCGGCGGAACAGCTTGTTCCAGACCGAGATGTCGTACAGCAGCTCCGGCGCCCTCGTCACGTGGGTGCCGATCTTGCGGGCCTTGATCGCGCGGGCGTGCAGCGCCGACGGGGTCACGCCCTCGGTGCTGATCCGGTTCACCGCGCCGGAGACGAAGTCCGATCCCGAGCTTTCCAGCGTGTGCAGCAGCACCTCGTAGGCGTGCGGGGGCAGCATGTCGTCGGCGTCCACGAAGGCGAGGAACTCCCCTCGCGCCTGCTCGACGCCGCGGTTCCGGGCCCCGCCGGGGCCGCCGCGCATCGCTGTGGACCAGGCGGAACCGCGGGTCGGATTCGGCCCATTTCCGGGCGACCTCGGTGCCGTTGTCGGTGGACCCGTCGTCCACCATGATCACTTCCAGGTCGGTGAACGTCTGGCTGAGCGATGGAGGCCAGGGAGTCACCCAGCACGTCACCGTTGTTGTAGAACGGGACCACGACGCTGATGCGCGGAACACTCGTCATTCGGCCTCCCTCGCGGCCGCTCCGCTTGGCCAGGCCGGAGGCGCGCCAGACGGCGCCGTGGGAAGGCGGGTCCTCGGCGCCGGATGCCGCACCTGGTTGCGGCGCTCGGCCCAGCCTGCGGCGTCGCATGGTTGAACAGCCCTTTGACAGACGGTGTCTCAACGCGCGGCTCCCTGCGCCCGGTCCCAGCCGAGCGCGACCGGGTCGTACGCCCGCTCGACGTAGATCTGGTGCCACAGGGAGAACACGACCAGCACCCACACGTGCCGCCAGGTCACGGCCGGGTCGCCGTCCCGGAAGCGCTCCAGCAGCCGGAGCGCCGCCGCGCGGTTCACCCACTGGTCGGTCTGCGCCTCGTGCAGCAGCTGCTCGGCGAAGCCGTAGGCGTCGCCGCTTCAGCCAGTGGCCGATCGGGACCGGGAAGCCGAGCTTCGCGCGCTGCGCGGCGCCTTGCGGCAGCACCTCGCTCATGGCCTCGCGCAGCGCCGCCTTGGTGGTCCCGCCGCCGATCTTCTCCTCCCGGGCCAGCCGCGGCCGCGACCGTCATCACCTCCCGGTCGAGGAAGGGAACCCGCAGCTCCAGGCTGTGCGCCATGGTCATCCGGTCGGCCTTGACCAGGATGTCGCCGACCAGCCAGGTGTTGATGTCGACCAGCTGCATGGTGGAGACGTCGTCCAGGCCCGCCTCCTCGGCCTGGTCGTAGATCGGGTCGGTCACCTCGAACGGGCTCGCCGCCGCGCCTCCCCGGTGATCAGCTCGATCTGCGTCGTCGGTGAACACGTGCGCGTTGCCGATGAAGCGGTCGCGCAGCGGGATGGACGTGCGCTCCAGCAGGCCCTTGCCCCTGACGCCGGCCGGGAGGAGCGACGGCGGCCCGCTGCAGCGGGCGCCGGCCCCAGTCGGGCAGGTGCTCGCCCGCCCGCACCACGCCCGGCTGGTGGTAGATCGCGTAGCCGCCGAACAGCTCGTCGGAGCCCTCGCCGGACAGCACCACCTTGACGTGCTTGCTGGCCTCGCGGGCGACGAACCACAGCGGCACCGCCGCCGCGTCCGCCATCGGGTCGTCGAGGTGCCAGATGATCTGCGGCAGGTAGTGGAAGAACTCCTCCGGGCTGATCACGTAGGGAACCGACTTCACCCCGATCGCCGCCGCCGTCTCCTGCGCCCGGTCGATCTCGCTGTAGCCCTCGCGCTCGAACCCGACCGTGAAGGTGAGCAGGTCGGGCCGGTGCTCGGCGGCCAGCGCGCAGATGGCCGCGGAGTCGATGCCACCGGACAGGAAGGCGCCGAGCGGGGCGTCGCTGCGCAGGTGAACGGCGATCGAGTCGCGCATCACGTCCAGGATGGCGCGCGGCGTGCCGTTGCTGGCGGCAGGGGCGGGCCGCAGGTCGGCCCGCCAGTAGCGGTAGATCGTCCGACCGGCTCGCCGGGGCGGGCGATCATGGCGTGGCCGGGCGGCAGCACCTGCACCGGCGGGGTCATGGTGCCCGGCGGCGGGACGTACTGGAAGGCCAGGTACCTGCGCAGCGCGTCGTGATCGAGCGCCGCAGCTCGCCCGCGTCGGCGAGGGCCTTGCGCTCGGAGGCGAACCGCAGCATCCGCTCCGGGCGGGCTGGTGGCGCGGCAGGCATCGCCGACGGTGACCGCGGCATCCGGTCGGTCAGGCGTACGCTGTCGCGGGCCGGGTCGGCCGCGTGCTTACCCGCCCCGCCCTGCCGGGCGTGGGGGTGAACCAGTCGTCCGGCCGCCGGCCGGGAGGGCCTCGGCGTCGCCGTTGCCGTCGTCGAGGCCCCGGCCGCCGCGTGCCGCCCGCTGCTTCTCCCGCCCGGCCCCGGCTCCGGGTTCTGGTCGAGGCGGTAATAGAACGGCTTGATGCCGAACTGGTCCCTGGCGCAGAACAGTCTCCCGCGTCCAGCTGTCCCAGATGGCGAACGCGTACATGCCGCGGAGCTGGTGCACCACGTCCTTGCCTACCCTGGCGTAGAGTCTCGAGCAGGACCTCGGAGTCGCAGCTCGACCGCAGGACCACGCCCTGCTCCAGCAGCTCACGCCCCAGCTCGATGTAGTTGTAGATCTCGCCGTTGAAGACCATCCAGTAGCGCCCGTCGGCGGATCGCATCGGCTGGTGGCCGGCCTGCGACAGGTCGATGATGGCCAGCCGCTTGTAGCCGAGGGCGACGTCGTTGTCGGTGTAGAAGCCTTCGTCATCGGGCCCGCGGTGGCTGATCCGCTCGGTCGCGGTCGCCACCCAGGCACGAGTCCGGTTCGGCCTCGAGGGCCAGCGCCAGGCAGCCGACGATTCCGCACATGCACATCCCCAACGGTGTCCACGATGTTTACGGGCAACGATCCTACGGTGGCCCGGCGCCCGCGTGGACAAGCCGCAAGAGCGCGCCCGCCGCCCGGATTGCCGGACCCGGCACGCCGGCCGCCGCGATTCCGCCGCTGGTCGATCATGACTTCAGGGCCGCCATGGCGCCCCGAATGTCACGGTCACGACCTGGGCGGCTACTGGCCGCGCCACACCGGCGCGCGCTTCTCCGCGAACGCGGCCGCGCCCTCCATGGCGTCGGCGGAGGTGAACACCGGCCCGCTGATCGCGTTCTGCCGGTCGAACGCCTCGCCGCTGGGCCAGTCGGCCGACTCCACGATGATCCGTTTCGTCGCGGCCACGCGCGAGCGGCGCGTTGGCCGGCCACCCTGGCGGCCAGGTGCCCGGCGCCGCCCCGAGCGCCTCGCCGGCAGGCACCAGCGGCTGATCAGGCCCGCCTGCGTGCAGCCGCGCCGGCCGGTACCCGCGCACCGGTCAGCGCGATCTCCATGGCCAGGTGGTAGGGGATCCGCCGCGGCAGCCGGAACAGGCCGCCCGCGCCGGCGACCAGTCCGCGGTCACCTCGGGCAGGCCCGAACGTCGCCTCCTCGCTGGCGACGATCAGGTCGCAGGCGAGCGCGATCTCGAAGCCGCCTGCCAGCGCGTATCCCTCGACCGCGGCGACGATGGGCGTGACCGGCGGGCCGGTGCGGTGATGCCGCCGAAGCCGCGGCCACCGGCCAGTCGGGTTCTCGCCCGCCAGGAAGCCCTTCAGGTCCATGCCCGCGCAGAACGTGCCGCCCGGCGCCGGTCAGCACCATCGCCACCACGTCGGGCCGCGGGTCAAGCTCGTCGATGGCCGCCGCGACGCCGCTGGCGACCGCCTCATTGACCGCGTTGCGCGCCTGCGGGACGGTTGATCGTGATGAATGCCGTCGGCCACCTCGGCCAGTACCGCGTCGGCCACTGCGTGCCTCCGCATCGCTCGCGAGTCCGCCTAGGTGGCGCGGCGGGCTTGCCCGTCGTCTACTTGGGCTGGAACCTGATGCCGCCGTCGAAGCGGATGACCTCGGCGTTCATGTAGTCGTTCTCGATCAGCGACCGGACCAGGTGCGGCGAACTCCGCCGCCGTGCCCATCCGCTTGGGGAACACGACCGGCGCGGCGAGCCTGGCCTTGAACTCCTCGCTGGCTGGCCCGGTGCCGTAGATCGGGGTGTCGATGATGCCCGGGCAGATCGTGTTCACCCGCACGCCGATGGCGGCGAGGTCGCGGCGCGGCGGGCACGGTCATCCCGATGATCCCGCCCTTGGACGCGGAGTAGGCGAGCTGGCCGGTCTGGCCCTCGATGCCCGCCGACGGACGCGGTGTTGATGACCACGCCGCGCTGCCCGTCGGCGTCGACAGGCTCGGTCCTGGCGATCGCCGCCGCCGCGATCCGCATCAGGTTGAACGTGCCGATCAGGTTGATGTCGATGCACCTTGCGGAACGTGGCCAGGCTGTGCGGGCGACCCGTCCCGGTTCGACGGTGCGCTCCGCCCAGCCGATGCCCGCGCAGCTCACGACCGACGCGCAGCGGCGCCGGCTGCGTGGCGGCCGACGTCCACGGCGGCCGCGACCGACGCCTCGTCGGACGACGTCGGTCTTGACGAACTCGCCGCCGATCTCGTCGGCGACCTGCCTTGCCACGGTCCTCGTTCAGGTCGGCGATGACCACGGTGCTGCCCGCCGCGGCGAGCGCGCGCGCGGTCGCCTCACCGAGACCGCTCGCGCCGCCGGAGATGATCGCTGCGGTTCCGCTCAGTTCCATGGCCGGGAGCATACTGGCCTGCCGCTCGCCGGGTAGCAAGCCTGGGGCCGCCGGGAGCAGGCCCGCTGCCGGCCGCGGTACTGTCGGTGCCTGCGCCTATCTACGATCGGACAGCAGGCGGCCGCCCGACGCACCGGCGCATGAGCCCGGGAAGTGGCAGCGCAGCCCACGGTCAAGATATATCTTGATAGTGGCCCGCCGTTCTGCTGGCTAGCGGCCTGTAACGCTCAGGCTGGGCCGCGCGCGTGCACGGCGACCGTGACGCCAGGGAGAAGTCGTGAAGAAGTACCGCGGCAACCCATGGGCCGTGCTGATCGTCGTCTCGCTCGGGTTCTTCATGACCCTGCTCGACCTGACGATCGTCAACATCGCGATCCCCGACATGATCACGCAGGCTGCACGCGTCGCTCGACGACGTCCTCTGGGTGATCAACGCATACGCCCTCGTCCTGGCCGTCCTGGTCATCACGGCGGGCAGGCTCGGCGACCTGATCGGGCCGCGGACCATGTTCAGCAGCCGGCATCGCGGTGTTCACCGTCGGCGTCGGCGGCCTGCGGCTCTGGCCCCGAGCCCGGCTGGCTGATCGCGTTCCGCGCGGTGCAGGGCCTGGGCGCGGCCATGCTCATGCCGCAGACCCTGACGATCATCACGAACACGCTTCCCGCCGGAGCGGCGCGGCGCCGGCGTTCGGCGTCTGGGGCGCGGTGGCCGGTGTGGCCACCATCGCCGGGCCGACCCTGGGCGGGCTGCTGGTGACCGCGTTCGACTGGCGGTGGATCTTCTTCGTCAACCTGCCGATCGGCGTGATCGTGCTGGTGCTGATCCGCCGGTCATCATCCCGGACGCTGCGTGCCGGGCCGCAGGCACCGGCTCGACATCCCGGGCGTGCTGCTGGCCAGCGCGGCGCTGCTCGCCATCTGCTACGGCCTGGTCGAGGGGCAGAAGTACAACTGGGGCACGATCACCGGGTTCATCAGCATCCCGCTGATCCTCGGCGCTGGGCGTGCGTGCTGCTGCTGGCGTTCCTGCTGGTCCAGTGAGCTGACCCAGGACAAGGAGCCGCTGGTGCCGTTCGCCCTGTTCCGCGACCGCAACTACCCGGTGATGAACTGGGTGTCCGGCGTGCTCGCCATCGGCATGATGGGCATCTTCCTGCCGCTCACCATCTACCTCCAGTCCGTCCTCGGGTTCTCCGCGCTGAAGGCCGGGCTGCGCGCATGGCGCCCGCCTCGCTCATGTCGATGTTCGTCGCCCCGGTGGCGGGCCGGCTGACCGACAAGATCGGCGGCAAGTACATCCTGATGTCCGGGCTGATCCTGTTCGGCGTCGGGCATGGGCTGGCTCGGCCCTGATCGCGCGCCCGGACTCCAGCTGGCCGACGTTCCTGGCGCCGCTGATCGTGGCCGGCCTCGGCATGGGCTGCATCTTCGCGCCGCTGGTCACCACCGCCATGCGGAACATCGACCCGCAGCATGGCGGGTGCGGCCTCCGGCGTGCTGAACACCATCAGGCAGGTCGGCCTGGTGATCGGCACCGGCCGCGGTGGGCGCGCTGCTGCAGAACCGGCTGGTCTCCGCGATCACCGGCCAGGCCGAGCACCCGGTCGGCCGCGCTGCCGCCGCCAGGTGCGCAGCAGGTTCGTGAGCCAGATCCACAACTCCGCGCAGCAACGGCATCCAGGTGGGCGCCGGGCAGAACGGCGGCAGCACGCACCAGGCTCCCGGGCACCTCCGGGCACTGGTCGTCGCCGAGATCGCCCGCATCGCGCACGAGGTGTTCACCTTCGCCTACGTGACGGCCATGCGCCAGACGATGATCCTGCCGATCGTCCTGCTAGGCATCGGCGCGCTGCAGCTGCCTGGCGCTCAAGAACGGCAAGCCTGCCCTGCAGCCAGCCCCGCAGGAGGCGGAGGAAGGCGCCCACCCGGGCCTGAGCCCGCCGCGCCACAGCGCCGCGTCCCGGTCGCGCCTCAGGCGCCGGACGGGAAGCGGCGCGCACCTGGTCACGGCAGCCACGGGAGCCGGAGCAGGACGTCGGCTCAGCGGACCCGGGGCGGGAGTGAGAAGCTTGACGACCATGCGCGCACACCCTGGCCCAGCTGAGCGAATCCTGACTGGCCGCAGGATCGCGCCCGTGTCAGAGGACTCCCCGCCGACCCGATAGCCCTCAGCCCCACCCACCATCGCGGTGGACGCGATGGGCGGCGACCACGCCCCGGCCGAGATCGTCGAGGGCGCGATCGCCGCGGCGGCCGACCACGGCATCGTCCGTTGTCCTCACCGGCCGGCTCCGAGCCAGCTGCGGCCCCTGCTGGCCGCGCACCGCTGGGGCGGGGACGAGCATCGAGGTCGTCGCGTCCGCCGACGAGCTCGGTCGCCATGGACGAAGGCGCGCTGGGCGAGCTGGCGGCGACCCCGGTCCAGCGTGGCCGTCGCCTGCCAGCTGGTCAGGCGCGGGCAGGCGGCAGCGGTGGTCTCGGCTGGGTCCACTGCGGGATCGTCGCGACCGCCCGGCTGCGGCTGCGATCGCTGCCCGGGCTGCTGCGGCCCGGCCTCGCCGTGGTCCTGCCCACCGGGCCGAAGCCGACGCTGCTGGTGGACGCCGACGCCATCGCCGACCCCAAGCCGGAGATGCTGGTCCAGTTCGCCCAGCTCGGTGTCGCCTACGCGCAGGTCGGCCTACGGCGTGGAGGATCCGCGGGTGGGCCTGCTCACGATCGGCGCCGAGCCGGTGCAAGGGAAACAAGCTCGCCCGCCGCGGCCCACGAGCTGCTCGCCGCGCCGCCGCACGGCGGCCTGCCGATCCGCTTCACCGGCAACATCGAGGGCAGCGACCTGCTGACCGGCAAGGTGGACGTGGTCGTGACCGACGGCTTCACCGGCAACGTCGCGCTCAAGACCATCGAGGGCGCGGCGGCTTTCGCCACCGAGCTGATGCGGGCCGCGCTCCAGGGCTCCGCCACGGCCCGGTTCGGGACCCTCTTCCAGCGGCGCGGCGCTGCGCGAGCTGGCCGGGCGGATGGACGCGGAGACCTACGGCGGGGCCGCGCTGCTCGGCCTGGAGGGCACCGTCGTCATCGCCCACGGGGCTCACGGCCAAGGGGATCGCCTCGGCCTGCCTAGCTCGCCGCGGATCTGGCGCGCGGCCGCATCACCGAGCGGATCCGGAGGAACGGCTCGGCCCCAGCCACCGGCCCGGCCACCTCCTCCGCCGCCAGTAAGCCCGCCGCCCCACCACCCGCAGAACTGCCGCCCCACCCCGCCCGCGGGCCTGCCGGCTCACGCCCCGGCACGCATGGCCCGCCCGCGGGCCCGGCGCCACTACCAGGCGGATCTGGCCGCCTCGGACCCAGGCGAAACGGCCGCGTCTTGACCACGAACCCGTGGGCCTCCGTGGCGCCTCGCTGGCCGCCTCGCCCCGCCAGTGGGCCGCGCTTCGTCCCGCCGGTGGAGCGGATGCGAGGATGGAAGCGGACGAGCCTGCCGATGGGGGATGTGTGGAAACCCACCCGCAGCACAGCGGGCTGACCAGCGCGCAGGTGGCCGAGCGCGTCGCGGCCGGGGAGTCGAACGACACCGGCAGGCGGACGAGCAGGCCGGTATCGGACATCATCCGCGCGAACGTGCTGACCAGGTTCAACGCCATCGTCGGCGCCCTGGCGGCGGTGGTGCTGGTCACCGGGCACCCGCAGGACGCCCTGTTCGGCCTGGTCATCGTGGCGAACACCGGCATCGGCGTGATCCAGGAACTGCGGGCCAAGCGGACGCTGGACCGCCTCGCCGTGCTCGGCGAGGAGCCGGTCCGGGTGGTGCGGACGGGACGGAAACCGCGCTGCGGCCGCAGGACATCGTCCTGGATGACCGGATCCTCATCGGGCCGGGCGACCGGGTCATGGTGGATGGCGAGGTCGACGCCGACGGGCCTGGCATGGAGGTCGATCGAGTCGCTGCTCACCGGCGAGATCGACCCGGTCACCAAGAAACCCGGCGACCAGCTGCTCTCCGGCAGCTTCGTGGTGAGCGGCTCGGGGGCGTTCACGGCGACCCGCGTGGGCCGCCGCTCGTACGCGGCCCAGCTGGAGGGCGAGGCCAGCGTGTTCAGCCTCGCCAGACTCCGAGCTCATGGCTTAAGCATCAACCGCTTCCTGCGCCTCATCACCTGGGTGATCGTGCCGGTCGCCATCCTGCTCACGGCCAGCCAGCTCGCGTACGCCAGCGGCGGCCTTCTCCGATGCGGTCGCCGGAGCGGTGGCGGGCATCATCACGATGATCCCCGAGGGGCTGGTGCTGCTGACCAGCGTGGCCTTCGCGGTCGGGGTGATCAGGCTGGGCTGGCGCCGGTGCCTGGTCCAGGAACTGCCCGCCATCGAGGTCCTGGCCCGGCGTCGACGTGCGCTGTGCCTGGACAAGACCGGGACGCTGACCGAGCCGGGGATGGAACTCGACCAGGTCGATCGAGCTGGCGCCGGAGGTGCCCGCGCTGGAAGCGTGCTCGCCAGCCTGGTCGGGGCCGAGGAGCGGCCGAACCCGACCCTGCAGGCGATCGCCAGCGGGCTGGCAGGCTGGCGCGCGGAGGGCGTTCCACCGGGCGGCGCTTCCGCCGGAGAGGCGCTTCGACGGAGGAAGCGCCACGGGGGAGGCTTCTCCGGAGAGGGGCGTCCAGCGCGAGAGGGTGTCCGCCGATGGGGCGCCTCCGGGGACGCTCGCCGAGAGGGCTCCCGCGCTGGCCGGTGCCCCGGTGGCGAGGCGCGCTGGCGGCCGGTCCACGCCGTGCCGTTCTCCTCGGCCCGCAAGTGGAGCGGGGCGGTCTTCGCGGACGCCTGCACCGGCCAGCGGCGGCTGGGTCCTCGGCGCGCCCGACGCTGCTGCTGCCGCCGGAGATCCCGCCCGCCAGCAGGCCGAAGCGAAGGCCGCGGACGGCCTGCGCGCGTGCTGGTGCTCGGCCGGGCCGACGCGGCCGACGTCAGCGAGACTCGGCCGTCCCGGCGCGGACGGGCCGCAGGTGGACGCGGCCGCGCTGCTGGTGCTGCGGCAGCGGTTGCGCGCCGAGGCGAGCCGCACCCTGGCCTACTTCGCCGAGCAGGACGTCGCCGTCAAGGTGATCTCCGGGGACAGCGCGGTGTCGGTGGGCGCCATCGCCAGGCAGCTGGGGATCGGCGGCGCCGATCACCCGGTCGATGCCCGCACCCTGCCCACCGGGGCGAGAGCAGGAGCGGGCGGGCCTGCGGCACGAGACGGGACATGAGCCGCGCGGGGCTGGAGTGGACGGGCGCCGCCGCCGCCGGGGCCGAGCTGCCACGGAAACGGACGGACCGCGCCGTGGCCGGGGACGGGACGCGCGCCGGGGCCGCGGTGCCGCCGCCGCGTGAGCCGAGCTGGCGGAGGACCGGAGCTGGCGGCCGGTGGCCGACGCCTGGAGGGCAATTCGGTGCACCGGGCGGGTCAGCCCCGCGCCAGAAGCAGATCTTCGTGACCGCGCCCGGTCCCGGCCGGCCAGCACGGTGGCGATGACCGGCGACGGCATCAACTGACGTGCTCGCGCTCACCCGCGCGGACCTGGGCGTGGCGATGGGATCGGGCAGCGGGGCCACCCGCGCCGCCGCCAAGATCGTGCTGCTGGACGACAGCTTCGCCACCCTCCGTACGTGGTGGCGGAGGGTCGCCGGGTGCTCGGCAACATCGAGCGGGTGGCGAGCCTGTTCCTCACCAAGATGCGCCTACGCCGTGCTGCTGTCCATCGCGACGGCGGTGGTGGCGCTGGCGGCCGACGAGGGCCTGCAGGGGCTGCGCTTCCCGTTCCTCCCCCGTCACCTGACGCTCATCTCCACGCTGACCATCGGCGTGCCCGCGTTCGTGCTGGCACTCGCGCCGAGCGCGCACAGCGGGTCGGCACCTGATTCGTTTCGCGTGTGCTGCGTTTTGCCATTCCGCGGCGGGCATCGCCTCGCGCGGCGGCCACGTTCTCCGCCTACCTCATCGCCCGGCTCACCCCGGGCAGCAGCCCTGGTCGCCGACCGCACCACGGCGGTGATCACCTTGTCCGCCACCGCGCTCTGGGTGCTCGCCCTGGTCGCCCGCCCCTACACCTGGTGGCGGATCGCGCTGGTGGCGGCGATGGCCGCCGGGATGGTGCTCGCCCTGACCGATCCCGGCGTCCTGCACGTTCTTCGACCTGCGCGACCTCAGCCTGGCCACCGATCTCACCGCCGCCTGGCCATCGCGGCCTGCGCCGGGACCGTGCTGACGGTGTTCCTCGCGCTCACGCACCGGCTGCCGGGCGGGCGGCCACTGCCGGACACGAGCAGCCGTGACGGCATTGGGTGCGCCTGGCTCAGGCGCCTCCCGGCGATGCAGAGTGGCCGATCCGCCGAGGTTCTCGTCGACGCCGGGGTGGCCGGCACTGCTCGCCGCCGCGTTCAGGCGCGCGGCGCTGACCGGCGCCAGACGCCCGTCATCCGCCAGCCTGCCCCACGTTCGCCGACTACCAGGCCAACGTGGCCCTGCCGCTGGCCAAGCGCGGCTCGGGCGGGCCGCCGCTGACGTGGCGGCCGAGATCGCGCGCCACCTCGACTGATGGCGACGTCTGCAGCAAGCGCCGAGGTGAGCGGGCCGGGATTCATCAACTTCACCCTGCGCGACGGACTGGATCGCTCGGCCAGGCCGCCGCGCTGCTTGACGACCCCGCCTGGGCGTGCCGGTGGCCGACCCGCGCGCAGGACGGTCGTGGTCGACTACTCATCGCCCAACGTCGCCAGGGAGACTGCACGTCGGCCACCTGCGCGCGACCGTGGTCGGGCGACGCGATGGTGCGGATCCTGGAGTACCTCGGGCACGACGTGATCCGCGCCAACCACCTGGGCGACTGGGGCACCCAGTTCGGCACTGCTGATCGAGCACCTGCTGGACGTCGGCGAGGACACCGCCGCGCAGCAGCTGTCGGCGGCGAGTTCAACGCCTTCTACCAGGCGGCGCGGGCCAAGTTCGACGGCGATCCCGGCCTTCGCGGATCGGTCACGGCACCGGGTGGTCCTGCCGCAGGCCGGCGACGCGGAGACCCTCCGCCTGTGGCAGGCAGCTGGTCGACGATTCCAAGCAGTACTACAACACGATCTACCAGCGGCTCGGGATCACCCTCACCGACGACGACCTGGCCCCGGAGAGCTTCTACAACCCGATGCTCGCCGACGTCTGCGACGAGCTCGAGCGACGACGGCATCGCGGTGATCAGCGACGGCGCGCTGTGCGCGTTCCCGCCCGGGTTCACCGGCCGGGACGGCGAACCGCTGCCGCTGATCCTGCGCAAGAGCGACGGCGGCTACGGCTACGACGCCACCGACCTGGCCGCGATCAGGTACCGGATCTGGGACCTGCAGGCGCGACCGGCTCATCTACGTGGTCGGCGCCGAGCAGTCGCTGCACCTCCGCAGATGGTGTTCGCCGTCGCCCGGCAGGCCGGCTGGCTGACCGACGACGTCAGCCGCCGAGCACGCGGTCATCGGCCTGGTCGGCGACCCGGACGGGAAGCGGCTGCGGACCCGCAGCGGCGAGTCAGGTCAAGCTGATCACGCTGATCGACGAGGCGGTCGAGCGCGCCGAGCGGGTGATCGCCGACCGCTACGACGACCCGGTCCTGCGCGAGCAGATCGCCGAGGCGGTCGGCATCGGCGCGCTCAAGTACGGCGACCTGTCGGTGGCGCAGGAATCTAGTTACGTACTTCGACTTCGACCGGATGCTCGCGCTCACCGGCAACACCGGGCCCTACCTTCAGTACGCGACCGCCCGGATCCGCTCGATCTTCCGCAAGGCCGGGCTTGACCCGGAGCCGGTCGGCCCGCCAGCCTGCAGCTGGCCGAGGAGCGCCGAGCGGGCGCTCGCGCTGATGCCTGCTCGGGTTCGGCGCGGCGTGTCCACAGTGCCGGCCGTGGCGGCTCGAGCCGCACGTGCTGGCGGCCTTCCTGTTCGAGCGTCGCCAGCACCTTCACCACGTTCTACGAGCAGCGCCCGGTGCTGGAGCGCCTCGTGCCCGAGTCTGCGTGACAGCAGGCTCGCGCTCTGCGCCCTGGCGCTGCGGGTCCTGATCGACTCGGGCTCGGCCTGCTGCGGGATCCCCGGTGCCGGACCGGATGTCGACCGCGGATGCAGCCTGCGACGCCGCAGCCGCGCGGACCGCAGGCCGGGCGCTGGCCAGGCCTGGGGGAACGACGCAGCGTGGCTCCCAGGGAAATCCCAGCCTCGGCGGCCCGATGTCACAGAGCTCGCGGCTTGCACGCAGCGGCGGCCTATGGATAACTTCAACCGGCCCGCTGGCGGCGATCCCGGCGACCACCAGCCCACCGACGCGAAGTTCTGGCACTCGGCCCGGGCGTGCCACCAGGCGGTCAGCTGGCCACGGCTACCACGATACCCTGGCAGCAGCCAGGGGCCGCCAGGCCACATCCGGCCAGCGACCACCAGCAGGGCCCGGCGCTGGACGGTGGGGATCGCCCTGGCCGCCCTGCTCGCGTAGGCGGCGGCGTGATCGCCGGGATATCCCTGGCCAGCACCACCGCCGTCCGCCGCCCCGGACCGCCAGCACCGGCACCAGCGGGAGCGGCACCGCGGGCGCAGCGGCGCAGGCCGCCGCCCAGGCGTGGCGGCGCGGCCTCGGCCAGCCAGGTCGGCCCTGCTCGACGCCACCCTGAACGCGCCGACGCGCCGGGCGCCGCCGTCACCACCAGCGCGGCCGACGCGACCAGCGCGGGCGGCCCCCGGCCGGAACCGGCGCCGCGGCGACCGCCCCGGCGGTCCGGCGGTGCGCTCCAGCTGGCAAGGGCGGCCCGGGCGGCCAGGCTCGCCGGGCATCCCCGGCTGTCGAGGGCCGCCCGCGCGGCCACCGCGCGCTGCCGCTTCATCCGCCGCCGGATCGTCCGGCTTCTTCCTCCTGCGCGGGGTTGACGGCCAGTTCTCCTTCCGGACCGCGACCGGCACCGTCCGCACGCTCGCCTACGTGCGGGGCGTGATCGAGTCGGTGAACAACGGCAGCCTCCATCGTGGTCAAGGCGGCCGACGGCAGCACCTGGACCTGGCAGCTGGTCAGCACCACGGTCGTCAGGGACCAGAGCTGGCAAGATCAGCGAGTCCACGCTCGCCGTCGGCGAGCCGGTCTGGGTCGGCGGGCCGGTGGTCAGCGGGGCGAAGGACGCCAGGCTCATCTTCGTCCGGCCGCCCAGTGGGTAGCCAGGCGCCCGATGCCAGCCCGCCTCCCGCGGCCCCGGCCGCGGGAGGCGGTAGCGTGAGCGGCCTCCGTTCGGCATGATCGGCGGTGCGATGTCTGCCCGGGCCAGGCCGCAGAATGCGCCAGCGGTGATGACAGACAACGACCGGATCCCGCAGGTGCTCGTCGTCGACGACGAGCCGAACATCCGTGAGCTGGTGCAGGTCGCGCTGAAGTTCCACGGCTGCGCGGTGAGCACGGCGGCCGGCGGGATGGACGCGATCCGGCAGGCCGGAGGCGCTGCGGCCCGGACCTGATCGTGCTTGACGTGGTGATGCCCGACCTCGACGGCGTTCGAGGTGCTGCCGCGCTGCCGCGCCATGGGCAACGAGGTCCCGGTGATCTTCCTGACCGCCCGGGACACCTCCTCCGACACCGTCACCGGGCTGGCGCTCGGCGGCGACGACTACGTCACCAAGCCGTTCTCGGTGGAGGCGCTGGTGGCCCGGGTCCGGGCCGTGCTGCGCCGCGCGTCGCGATCCGGCGCGCACGCGGGGACGCGCGGCCGACACCACGCTCCGGGCGGGCGACCTGGAGCTGGACGAGTCACGCTGGACGGTGCACCGGGCGGGTGTGCCGGTGGAGCTGTCGCCCACCGAGTTCCGGCTGCTCGCCTACCTCATGCGGCACCGGGGCCGGGTGCTCACCCGCGCCCAGCTGCTGGAGAGCGTGTGGGGCTGGGACTACGCCGGGCAGTCGCAGATCGTCGAGACCTACGTCAGTTACCTGCGCCGCAAGCTCGACCCGCTGGGCCCGCCGCTGATCCACACCCAGCGCGGCGTGGATACACGCTGCGGCGCGGACCGGCGGTGAGCGGGCGCCGCGGCACGGCGAGGCATGAGCCAGGCCTCCGCCGGGCCGGCCCACTCGCTGATGAGCGGTCTGGGCGGCTGTCGCGCGCGCCTGCTCGTCGCTGCTATCGCCGTGCACCGCGCGTTCCTGCTGATCATGGGCGGCGTCACCACCCTGGTGCTGACCTGCCACTCGACCGGGCAGTTCAACGCCGACCTGGTGGCCGCCGCGCCGCGCAGCCCGCAGACCCTGGCCAGCAACACCAGGCGGCTATCTGGCCGCCGCGATCTTCCGCCGCACCGGGCAGATCCGTGCTGCTGCACCCCGGGCCACAGCGGCGACGAGCTGCCGCCAGGCGCTCGAGCCAGATGACGCGCAACCAGTTCGTCCGGCACCTCTCGGCCGACCAGCCGTTCACCCTGGTCCTGCCCGACGGCACCAGGCTGCGGGCGGTGGAGCGGCTGATCCGCGGCCGCCAGGTGAGCACGCGCCGCCACTCGCGCCGGGCCTGGCCCTGCTCGTGGTCGCCCGGCCGGTCACGGCGGTGAACAGGCAGGTGGGCGGCGTGGTCGTGGCCGAGCTGATCACCGGCGGGTGCTGATCCTGCTGCTGGCGATCGGCGGGCGATGGCTCATCGGCCGCGGGCTGGCGCCGCTCGGCCAGATGGCTGGCACCGCCCACCGGATCACCACCCAGGGGGACCTCACCGCCCGCATGCCCGACGCCGACGAGAGCACCGAGGTGGCCGGCTGGGCTGGGCCATCAACACCATGCTGGACCGGATCCAGCAGGCGTTCGGCGCCCGGCTGCAGTCGGAGCAGAAGGTCCGCCAGTTCGCGGCGGACGCCTCGCACGAGCTGCGCACCCCGCTGACCACCATCCGCGGCTATGCCGAGCTGTACCGGCAGGGGGCGCTGGGGCCGGAGCAGCTGCCGGACGCGATGCGCCGGATCGAGCAGGAGGCGCAGCGCATGAGCACGCTCGTGGCTGAGCTGCTGGAACTGGCGCGGCTGGACCGCACCTCCTCGCTCGACCTGGCCGAGGCCGACCTGACGGCGGTGGTGCGGGACGCGGTCGCCGACGCGCGGGCGGTCGAGCCAGACCGGCCAGTCCAGGCGGAGGCCCCGGCCGGGCTCATCGCGGTGGTCGACGAGGCGCGGATCCGGCAGGTGCTGGCGAACCTGCTGGCCAACGTGCGCGAGCACACCCCGCCCAGACGCCGGTGGCGGTCCGGCTGGCGCCGGTGCGGGGCGGGTGGTGCTGGAGGTGGCCGACGCGGCCCGGGCATGCCGCCGCAGGACGCCGCGCCGCGCCTTCGACCGCTTCCACCGCGGCGGGGACCGCGCCGACGCCGCGGCGGGCGCCGGGCTGAACGGGCTCCGGCGGCGGGGGCAGCGGGCTGGGGCTGTCCATCGTGCAGGCCATCGCCGTCGCCCACGGCGGCCAGGCCACCCTGGAGTCGTGGCCCGGCCAGGGCACCCGCGTGCGGGTCTGGCTCCCGACGGTCACCACAGCTCGCCCGACGGAGGTCCACAGCCAGTTCCCGGCTGCTCGCCAGCGACAGTTCGCGGGCGAGTTTTCCAGGGCCGATGCTCTTACCGCGAATGAGGCGAGACCGCGGCGTCGCCGCCGGGCTTAAGAATCAGTGGCGGACCTTGGCCGGAGGAGAAGTTTGAGCCTGAGGTCGAACTGCTCGTCGGCCGAAGGGCCGGTGGGCTCGGCGTGCCAGCTCGCCAGGTAGCGGGTACCGGCCACTCGGCGGCGGCCAGGTCGTGGACGGCCACCATCGCGGCCGTCAGGCTCGCGCTCGTCGTCCAGGCCATGCCGCTGGCTCATCCGGGCCTCCTCCGCTTCCTGCAGCCCGCTGCCGAAGATGTGCCGGTCCGATGAGGGCGGCGTAGGTCATGGCCGCGGCCGTGCTCGCGCCCCGCGCGGTCAGCAACCCGCAGCATGAACTCCACCCGCCGCATCATGTGCGGCCCGACCGGCGGCCGGGTGTGGATGAGCACGGCGTACCAGGGGTGCCTGCTTGATCATCTGCCGGGTCTGCGCGGCCAGGGCTCCAGCAGGTCGGCACGCCAGTCCGGTCCCGGCTGGTCCGGCCGGGGGATCTCGGCGGTGGCCGCATCGAGCATCAGGTCCACGAGCCCGTCCTTGTTGTAGCACGTAGCCGGTACAGCGCCATGGCCGAGTACGGGCCCAGCCGGGCCGCGACCGCCTTCATGGTCAGTGCGCCCGGCCCGGCCTCGTCGGCAGGGCGATCGCGGCGGCCACGATCTCAGCCCGGCCGAGCGATCGCTGCCGCGGCGGTGGCGGCGGTTGAGTCCAGATCAGCGGGGCAGCTTCGGGCAGCTCCGGCGGGTTGGCGCACGTAGCTGAGTGTACGGCTATAAACGTTAGGTATATAAGATAAACTTTTACCAGCAGGAGGCGGCGACGGTGACACACCGCATCGACCATGACCAGCGCCTTCGACCCGCCGGGGATCCGGCTGGGCGTGGTGCGTGGCATCAGCTACGGCTTGTTCGGCAAGCCCGGTGAGTTCGTCCCGCAGGCTCGCGCCCTCGGGGCCATAGCGCTGATCCGGGCGTACCTCTGTACTGGGGGCAGGTGGGACCCGGAGCCCGGCCGCTACCGGTGGGAGGCGGTGGACGCGCTGCTGGCGCCAGCTGACCGGCGATGAGGAGGTCTGGGTCACCCTGTGCTCCGGCCTCGCCGTGGGGCACCCGGGTGCCGACCGACTTCCAGCCTCAGTCGCCCGCCCACGACCAGGCGCGCATACGGGAGTTCGTGCGCCAGGTGCGTGCGCCGCTGCGCGGGACGGGTGCGCTACTGGCAGTGCAACAACGAGCCGAGCAACACCGACCTGCTGTGGGCCTGGCGACCGCGGCCGAGTACGCTCGCGCAGCTGAAGGCCTTCTTCCAGCGCCGTCAGGGACGCCGACCCAGCCGCCGCGGTGGTCGTCCTCGGCGGCTGCGGCTACGACGTCGTTCAGCCAGCGAGCCCGGCAGCGCGGCCGCGTCAGTTCTTCGACCACCTGGCTAGCCGGGCCGGGACGCCTACTGCGACCTGTTCAGCGTGCACCTGTACGGCGATCCCGCCGGCGTGCCGCGCTACCTCGACACCGCCCGGCAGTTCATGCGGGCGCACGGGTACCTCGAAGCCGGTGATCGTTGGCGAGCACGGCGGCCCGCAGCCGTTCGGAGTTCCCCGACGCCACGGCGGTCATGCAGCGTAGGTGTTCGCCGCCGCGTTCGCCGGGGCCGCTGCCCGTCCGCAGAGCAACCGGCGAGCTCGCGGCGCAGGCGCGGCAGGAGACCCCGAACGCCGGGCGATGGCCGCCCTCTACACGCCGGATGGACGGCCTGCCGCCCACGCTGCAGATGTTCCTAGCAATACGTAA
>ERZ1370068.7154-contig-6089_pt1 | contig 61490 bp, 67 predicted proteins | sample MGYA00561227_ERZ1370068 | MGnify/ENA primary metagenome ERZ1370068 (study PRJEB38410, sample SAMEA6850437) | metagenome | study: Metagenomic assessment of the ecological functions of the soil: analysis of the soil microbiota associated with the...
GGCTTACCAGCGCAGCGGCTGATCACCAGCAAGGGTGTGGGTACCGCCAGCCGAACAGCAGCAGCGCGAGAGCGCGTGGAAGGCGACCAGCGGCGACGATGGCGCATGCGGCGCAGCTCTCGTTGCCGCAGCGCGGAGGTCGGTGACTCGGTTGCTCTCCTCGGCGACGACCTTCCAGCCGAGCTTGCCGCTCGCAATCGCCGCGCAGCGGGGCCGACACGATCACGGCCCGGCCGTGGCGTTCGCTTGTGCCGTGTCCTGCTCCTGGCGACCGCCTCGCCTCGCCGGACTTGATGGCGCTGTCCCGCAACTCCTCGCTGAGATCGGCGAAGGCGATGAAGCCGTCGGTGGCCGCGATCGTGCAGACCGCTGTCGACCAGCTGACCGATCCCGGCGCACGGCCGACAGCCTGGGCGATGGTCCAGGTCGAATCCCCGCCGACGAGCCGCCTGGCCGTCCGCGCGGCGCAAAGCGGAGGCGAACAGCACGGGCACCGGCGTCGCCGCCCGCCGCGGCGCTGGTGAGGAGGCCGGGTTCACCAGCGGCCTGGCGTTGCAGGCGCCGCGGCCGGCCACGAGGTCGCCCGGCCGGACTGGTCGGCCACGTACACGCTGCGGTACCGGGACTGCCCGGCGATCAGCTCGTCGAGACTCCCACCGCACGCCCGCGCGCTGCCGCCGTTGGTGAGCGACGTCAGGTCGGCGAGAGAGAGAGAGCTTCCTCGTCGTTGAGGCTGCGCCGCAGCGCCCGTCGCCGCCGTCGTCTGGTTGCGGATGCTGGTCACCAGCGCGCCGGCACGGCGTGACGTCCGGCTCCCGACGGTCACCAGCACACCGCCTGACCAGGTGAACAGGGCCGCGACGGCCAGCCGCCTGGTCGCGAGCAGGGGGTCAGCCGCGTGCCGCCGCCTGCGTCGGGTCGTTCCGGTTCGCCGCCCAGCCTCAGAGCGGCAGTGCTCGAACGCGCCTGCGATCCGGTCCACCTCCCGGGCACTGGATCGCCGGACGCGCGTCGTCATCAGCCTGCCGCCGGCCACGGACAGCGTCGGCCCGCAACCTGCCGGCCGCCGTGGGGGCCACACAAGGCTGGGGCGGTTGCCAGCGCCGCTGGGGTCGTCATTGCTTTGTTGTCGCCAATGGGGCTGCCACATGCCAAGTGGATCCCACACACACACACACACACACACACACACACACATTACCAGCAACACCAGCCGGACGAGCAGGAAACCGAACAGCGCCACGCCACGAGCGCGAGCGCGCCGCATCGAGGCCGCCAGCCGCCGCTGCCGCCCCCCCGCGTCGGTGACCGGGGCGCGCACCACCGACACCACGGCGAAATGAGTGCTGGGTTCGCCACCCGCCGGGCGGACGACACGGGGGCGCCACGCCGTCGGCTGCTCGGCGTCGCCCCGGGCCGGTGACCGTGGTGCCGGTCAGGTTGCCTCTCACCGGGCTGCCGCCCCGGCGGCGCGCTGGCCAGCGCGACCAGCCGGTTGACGTCCGTGTCGGCCTGGTCCGGCGGGTGCCGCGAGCGTCGATCACCTGGCCGGTGCTCGTGGTGAGCAGGTAAGCAGCGCCGAACGCATGTCGCCGCCGATCGTAGCGTCGGCAGCCGGCTGCCGCGAGCGGCGACGAGGAGCTTCTGGCGTCGGGCAACGCCCGGCCACGACCACCCGCAGCGTGCCGTCGGCCCGACGACCGGGGTGACGGTCGTGGCTCATCACGCGGTCGGGATCGACTGCACGCCGGAGACCGGCTCGCCGCGGAGGCGACCAGGGCACGGGTGCGGGCGTCCAGCACGGCCGCCCGCGCCAGCCCCGCGTTCTGCAGCAGCCGGTCCAGCAGCGCCTCCGGCGTTGCCGCCGGTGTGGCCGTCGCACGGCGCGGGAGATCGGGCGATGCCCTGGCTGGCGGAGGCGCTGATCGCGCGAGCCGGCTGGGCGTCCCGACGAGCTGCTCCTGGGACTCCGGCGATGGCGGCGGACACCGTGCCGGCCCTCGGCTGTCAGAGCAACATCGCGCAGCCCCGCGTAGCAGTAAATAACAGGACGAGCACGGTGATGGGAGGGGTGCTGATGCCGGAGGGAAACCGCTCTCCGGCAACTGGTCGGTCAACGCGTTCTCGACTTCGTCGTCTGGTTCACCCCGCTAGCTGCGCGCTTCACCCTGATCCGTAGTCAGCCAGTTTCCGGTCATGCATCTATACGTACGGTTGGCCCGCTGGGCCTGTACGGTGGCTCGGATATTTGCGCCGAACGTACCGGTATTTGCCACGCGCGATCGGGCTAGTGTTTGTCATGGTCGCCTACACTCCGCGTCGATGCGTGGACTCTTCGACGGCCCATCCTGTGGCCTCGCCACCCTGGGGCCGTGCTCGTCGGCGGCACGTTCGCGGTCGCGGACGAGAACCGCCGGCGCTGAGGAACGACGCCACCGACCACTGACCTCGGCGCGGAGGTTCGCGAGTTCGCCGCCGGTTCGACCGATGACGACCCCTACCGCCCACCCGAGCCACGTCGCGGCGGCGTGAGCTGTCTGGCGCTGCGGTCGCTGGAGGCAGGGGAGCCGGACGACGTGCTGCTTCGCGGAGTTCGGCGGCGCGGCGGTGCCGACGCCGTCGCCCGGACGGCACGCAGCTCGCCTACGTGCGGCGCGTGCGGCGCGAAGACGCGGCTCGAGGTGCTGGACCTCGGCGACGCGGCCGCACGCGCGTGGTGGCGCCCGAGATCGAGCGCGACGACCAGGAGGGCTTCGCGAGCCACGGCGTCACGCCCGGGCTTCGCCTGGACGCCCGACGGCAAGTCGATCCTGGCGCACCGCCGCAGGGCAGGATCTGGCGCTTCGACGCGCGAGCGGCGAGCGCACCGCGGTCCCGTTCAAGGCCGCGGTCGAGCAGCGCGTGACCGACGCGCGTGCGCTTCCCGCACGCGCGTGGACACCGACACGTTGCGCGCGCGCATCCTGCGCTGGCCGGTCGAGAGTCTCCGACGGCAAGCGGCTCGTGTTCTCCGGCCGTCGGCCATCTGTACGAGATGGACCTGCCGCCGGGACACCGCGGCGCCTCACCAGCGGCACCGACCTCGAGTACGCGCCCGCGTTCTCGCCCGACGGCAGCCGCGATCGCCTACGTGACCTGGAACGACATCGAGGGCGGACACGTCTGGGTGCTCACGCGGCGGCGGCGCGCCGCAGCAGGTCACGACAGGGCCCGGCCCAGTACGCGAACCCGTCGTTCTCACCCGACGGCAAGCCGGCTCGTGTTCCTGAAGGGCAGCGGCGCGCACCTTCCGCGGCGAGCGACCCCGGCGACGAGCTGTGGCACGAGATCCACTGGGTCGGAGCGTGTCCGGCGGCGGAGCCACTACGTGATCGGCGGTCAGAACCGCGGGCAGAACCGCCGCATGGCGCGGCCGACCTTCTCCGCCGACGGGCAGCGGATCTTCTACATCGACGACGAGGACGGCAAGCCGGCCGAAGTCCCGAAGACGCTCGCTCTGCTCGGTGCGGCTCGACGGCACCGACGCCGCGGGCACCTGCGCTGGCGCCAAGGCCGAGGAGGCCGGCGGTCTCGCCCGACGCGCGCTACGTCGCCTTCAACGAGCTGCACAACGCCTACGTCACCGCCATGCCGGACCTCACGCGCAGGCGGTGGAGGTGAGCCGCCGAGAACGGCGCGCTGCCCGGTGGGCAAGCTGACCGACGAGGGCGGCGAGTGGATGGGCTGGGCCGACGGCGGGCGAGACCGTCACCTGGATCTTCGGCTCCACCTACCATCGCATCGCCGCTCGACAAGGCGCTGCCCACGCCGGGCCGGAGGCCCGGCGCAGCAAGCCGCGCGTGGACGAAGAAGGACGACGGGCGAAGAAGGACGACGCCCAAGGACGAGAAGCAAGAAGCTGCCCGAGTCGCAGTCGATCGACGATCGTCCTCAACCTGCCGCGCGCCCACCCGGCCGAGACCGTGCGCCTATCGCGGGCGCCCGCGTCGTCACCATGAAGGGCGACGAGGTGATCGAGAACGCGCACGATCGTGGTCGAGGGCAACCGGATCAAGGCCGTGGGCGCCGCCGTCGGTGGCGGTGCCGGCCGGCGCGCGCAGCGGTCGGACTGCTGGCCGGACGCACGCATCCCCGGCCTGGCTTCATCGACGAGCACGCCCACCTGCACTACTCGACGCTCGACATCTTCCCGCAGCGGCCCTGGAAGTACGCTGGCCAACCTGGCCTACGGCGTCACCACCACGCACGACCCGTCGGCCAGCACGCCACGAGGCGTTCGGCCAGTCGGAGATGGTGGAGGCGGGCCTGATGACCGGGCCCGCGCATCTTCTCGACCGGCTTCATCCTGTACGGCGCCGACAGCGCCGGCCGCGCGATCATCAAGAGCCTGGACGACGCGCGCCAGCACGTGCGCGCGCCTGAAGTCGCTGGGCGCGTTCTCCGTGAAGTCCTACATGCAGCGCGCGGCGCGAGCAGCGCCAGTGGATCATCGAGGCCGCGCGCGAGGAGGGCATGCTGGTGGTGCCCGAGGGCGGCGGCGACCTCGAGTCCGACATGACGATGATCCTGGACGGCCACACCACCGTCGAGCACTCGCTGCCGCAGACGCCGCTCTACAAGGACGTGGTCACGCTCTTCAGCAAGAGCAAGACCGCCGTACACGCCGACGCTGCTGGTCGCCTACGGCGGGATCTCGGGCGACAAGTGGTTCCACCAGCACTACGAGCTCTGGAAGGACGAGCGCCTCGCAGGCACGTCACGCCGCAGGGCGTCGTCGACACCCTGGGCCGCATCCGCGGCATCATGGCCACCGACGCCGCCGACTGGCATCACATGGACGTGGCCGCGCTCGCCAAGAAGGTGATGGAGGCCGGCGGGCGCGTCTGCCTCGGCGGCCACGGCCAGATGCAGGGCCTGGGCCCGCACTGGGAGGTCTGGGCGTTCGTGCAGGGCGGCATGATCGCCGCTGCAGGCGCTGCGCGTCGCCACCCGCTACCCGGCCGAGTCGCTGGGGATCGACAAGGACCTGGGCTCGCTGGAGGCGGGCAAGCTGGCGGACTTCGTGGTCCTCGAGAAGAACCCGCTGGAGAAGATCGAGAACAGCGAGACGGTCGAGCTGGTCGTCAAGAACGGAACGGCCTACCACCCGAAGTGACCTCGCCCTGACCGCCCCCTGAGGGCCTTTCGGGCCTGTTTGTGTTAGTCTGGGCGGTCCATGCGCGTGCTCGGATCGCCCTGCTCCCGACCCTGCTCCTCGCCGCGGCCTGCGGAGGGGGCGGAAGCTCGCCCGTGGGGCCCCCGCCCGTCACCGAGCCGCCCGGCGAGACCGTGACCGTCGTCGTCTACTACGACGAGAACGGCAACGGCCAGCTCGACTCCAACGAGGCTGGGCCGCGATACCGGAGGTCGAGGTCACGATCGCCGGCCGCTCGGCGCGCACGGAGAAGCTGACTGGACGCGCGACCGTGCGCCGGGGTTCCTCCGGATCCCAGCCGATCTCGATCCGGCCCGACACGCTGCCGCCGTACTACGCGGCCGGCGTCGGCGCGCACGATGCACTGTCCCAGTGGATCCGCGCGCTGCCCCCGCCCGCGGTGGGCGCGCGCCTCGAGATCGGCGGCAACCAGCCCGACGTCTACATGGCGTTCGGCGACAGCATCACCCGCGGCGAAGCGGCTCCGGCCGGCGTCGGCTGCACCCGGCCGGCTGGAGGCCAAGCTGCAGCGCCCACTTCGGCGACGGCTCGGTCGTGAACCGCGGCGCGGACGCGACCAACAGCGGCGAGGCGGTCGAGCGCATCCTGCGCAACCTGCGCGGCTCCAGCCCGGCGTTCACGCTGATCCTCTACGGGACGAACGACTGGAACGAAGTGCCCGCGCCAGGACACGCCGCCCTGCGAGGTGGTCAACAACCTGCGCCGCGTGGTCGACGAGGTGAAGAGCGCGCGGCAGCCTGCCCGTCCTGGCGACGATCCCTCCCGTCAACCCATGCTGGCGGCACTCCGACCGCAACGACTGGGTGAGCGCGACCGACAGCAAGATCAAGGACCTGGGCCGCGCAGGAGGGCGTGTTCGTCGTGGACCTCTACGAGGCGTTCCGGCGCCAGGGCGGCGACGTGTCGCGCTTCTTCTCGACCACGTGCATCCGAACGCGTCGGGCTACGAGGTCATCGCCGAGGCGTTCTTCCAGGCGCTGGCGTTCGGCCGCACGGCTCCGACCGCGTCCGCGAACGGTCCCGCGCTCCTCTGGCGCCGGCCGTCCTAGATCTCTCGACTCGTCCCCACCGCCCGCCATCTGAGAAAAGCTGAGCGATCGCTTGAGGCGGCGGAGCTCCGGAACCGCTAGCTTCTGGATTGGTCGCCCCGCTCACGGGCGAAGCCGGAGGTACGGGCCATGTTCACGTTCGAGAACCTGTCGGATCCACCCCGCGTCGTGGCGTCGGAGGGCGGCGAACGGGTCGCGACCTTCACCAGGAACTGCTACACGGTGACGCTGGCGGGGCCCGAGCGCACGTTCCGCGAGACCTTCCGGCACAACGGTGCGGACGTCGTCGGTCGAGGTCACCCACTCGACCTGGGTGCGGGCGGCGCCGGGGCCGGTGGACGACCGCGTGGACGACACGCTGGCTCCGTCTCGCGCTCGCGGCCAACCAGGCGGAGACGCCTGACGCGCTGGCGCTGGCGATGCAGTACGTGAAAGGCGCGCCGGCGGTGCTGGAGGGCGACCTGCAGGTCGCCGGCGACGCGTCCTACGGACCGCTCGGACTCGGAGGGGCACCGGATCGAGGGATCCGACTTCAGCGACTACCTCGGCCTGATCTGGCTCTACCCGACCGAGAAGCGCGACCCGCCCGAGCCGCTCCAGTTCCGGTGCCTGGACTGCTCGGGCTACATGCGCATGGTCTGGGGCTATCGCCATCACCTGCCCGGCGGCGGCTACCTCGACACGCTCCCGATGTCGCGCGACCCGCGCGAGGGCAGCACCCCCGCCGCGCCGCGCGGTCCAGATGTTCGCGGACGCGCCCGGGCTGGTCCTCGTACCCGACACCGGCGCACAGGTGACCGACCTGGGCGCGCTCGACATCGGCGACCTCGTCTTCTTCGACAGGCGAGGGCGACGATGGCACGGCCATCGACCACGTCGGGATGTACCTCGGAGTCGATGCCGACGGCCGGAACCGGTTCATCTCCAGCCGGAAGAAGGCCGACGGACCCACGCTGGGCGACGTGGGCGGCGCTTCACTCCTGGACGGCACGGGCTTCTTCCGCGCGCGCCTTCCGGGGCGTGAGGAGACTCTGGCAGCCCGTGGTGAAAGTCAGGCGTGGCACCGAGGCGGGCGATGCGCCCGCCTGGCAAGGCGACGAGGAGCCCGAATATCGGGAATATTCGGGCGACGAGCAACGCAGCCCAGGCGGGATGCAGCGTCCGCCGAATGCAGCCAGAGTTTCACCACGGGCTGCTTGCCCTAGCGCGGCCGTGGGACCATCGGCGTATCGAAGGCCATGCCGCTGGTCGGTTCCACTCCGACCGTCTTGCCCGTCAGCTCGCCGTAGCCGGCGTCGCTCGCGACCGTGACGGTGCCGCTCTGGCCGGCCAGGGCCGACACGTTCCAGGTCAGCAGCGTGTAGGACGAGCGCGGGCTCAAGGTGGCGCTCTGCGAGTGCAGGAGCGCGCCGCCCGCGCTCCAGAAGCGCGCGCGCACGTTGACCGTGCGCGTGGTCGGGTTCTGGAGGATCAGTACGGTCGTCTGCGACCCGCCGTTGTTGAAGCGCGGGATGCGATAGGTCGTGTCGTACGCGCGCAGGCGATAGCCGTCCGCGGCGGTGCAGTCGGTCGTGCAGGTACCGCTCCGGACGCGGACGTACTCGGCCAGCTGCGGCGTCGGCGAGTCGTTCATCCAACGGAGACGGCGGGCCTGACCGGTCCCGACGCCGATCGAGGGCTGCACGACGGTCGCTCCGTCCGCGGCCAGGCGATCGAGCCGTGCGCCGGTCGGTGAGCCGCCGCGTCCGAACGCCGCGTCGACCACCACCTCGTACGACGAATACGCTTCCTGCCGCATGACGTAGAGATGGTCGGCCCCGGTGCCGAAATCGCGGCGGCCGCCGATGCCGTGCGCGACCTCGCGCAGGACCGGCGTGGCGCCGTCGTCGTCCACGATGGTGCCCCAGCCGTCCGACTGGCTCACGGTCGCGCCGCTGGGAGCGCTCAGGCGCAGCAGGAAGCGCTCGTTGGTCTCGTCGAGGTGTCGCCGTTGACGGTGACGTTGACCGGCATCGACGTGGTCGAGGGACCGAAGGGTGAGCGTGCCCGACGCGGCCACGTAGTCGCTGCCCGCGGTCGCGGTGCCGTCCTGCGTCGCGTAGGACACGGTCGCGGACGTGCCCACGCCGCCCGTGCGCACGACCGTGAACGCGGCGGTCACCGTTCCCGTGTTGCCCTCGGTGACGCTCACGTCGCCCAGCGCAAGCGACCCGCCGGGGATGGTCTGGGGCGCGATCACCAGCAGCGTGATGCACTGCGCGGGCAGCGTCAGGCTGACGGCGCCGGCGCTGGCCGTGATGTCCGCCAGCCGGGTGATCGCGTTGGTCGAGCTGAGCCGCCACACCTGCACGGGTCCCGCCGCCTGGAAGCCCGCCAGGTTGACGGTGGTAGTGGTGGACCCCGACAGGCGCTTCGAGACCAGCATCACGGTCAGGGCGCCGTCCGCGGTGCGCCGCGACGCGAACGCGGACAGGTTGTCCGGGTCGGGCACGGTCGCGCGCACGCTCACGTCGCCGAAGGCGGCGCCCGCCCCGTCGTAGTTGCGGTACATCTTGATCGACTTGTAGGTCGGCGTGGCGGTGTCGGGCGTCGCCCAGCGCGCGCCGATGTCGAGGCCCTCGCGGCCGAAGATGCCCAGCACGTCCGCCTGGGTGGTGGCGCCGTTGATGTGGCCCTCCGCGCCCCAGTTGTACTCGGTGATGGCCGTGCGCGTGTTCGGGTAGTACTGGGTGACCCACTGCCGCATGCGGCGGATGAGGTGCACGCGGTCGTTGATCCAGGTCTCGTCCAGGTAGTTCGGATCCCACAGCGACCGGGTGGAGCGGTTGCGCCGCTGCTGCATCGCGGTCGAGACGTCGTCGCTGAACTCGCCGCCCTGCGGGTAGTAGTGCAGGCTGAACACGTCGAGCAGGCGCCGGCCCGTGGCCTGCTCGCGCTGGCGCATCTGGTCGAGCAGCCAGGGCACGTAGTCCCAGCCGCCGTGCGCCGCGCGGTCGGGCGTGTTGCTCCACTGGCCGTGCGCGGCGGCCCACTGCTGGTCGTACCCGCTCAGCAGGTACCCGAGCCAGCCCCACTCCTCGGGCGCCATCACCAGCGCGCCGGGGTCGTTGTCCTTGATGCGCGTGGCGTAGTCGACCATCTTGTCGCGGATCTCGTCCATGTTGGCGCCCACCGGGTGGACGTCGCGGTGGGTGGACTGCCAGATGGAGTACTCGTTGTCAGGATGTAGTAGCGCAGCCCGCCGTTGTCCGCGGGGCCCCAGCGGCCCACGAGGTGCTGGAACCAGCCCACGTGGAACGCGCCGTCCGCGGGCACGCTCGCGTCGTTCTTGTCGTTGTCCGGGACGAACTGCCCGTTGCTGGCCAGCACGCCGTTGCAGGCGTCCGCGTACCACTGCCAGTCGCAGTCCTGCTGCGCGCCGTACTTGGCCGACCGAGAAGCTGGCCAGCTTGCTGCGGTTCGGGCCCAGCTTCGCCACCCAGCCGATGATGGGGATGGTGACCATCGGCTCGGCGCCGGCGCGCCAGCGTGTCGCCGATGAAGTCGTCCACGTCCGCGCCGGCGGTCGCGCTGTCGTACGCGATGCTTTCGTAGAACCAGTCGTTCCCGCGGTTGTCCGCGTTCTGCTGCCAGTTGTAGCGGCTGGTGTTGTTGCCGCCGCGACGGTGGGCCGCGACGCGCAGGTCCTGGAGCTGGGCCGGGGTCGCGTAGGCGACGCCGTAGACCGCGGGTCGATGGGGTGCTGGTCGGCGGACGCGTCGACGTCGATGGTCGCCGTCTGCGCCGCGGCGGTCCGCGCCGCGGCGACGAGCAGGAGCGTGAGGAGGGCACGATCCGCTGTCCGCATGGCCGTCCGCCACCGTAGGCCCCTGGGAGCGAGGCCGTCAAGACCGCACGGCCGCCCTGTGACCTGGATCACAAACGGCCTGCGCAGGTTAGGATCTGGCGGCCGTGGGTCGCGCTCGGAAGTCCAAGCCGAAGGGGCGCAACGAGGCACGCGAGGTCGAGCCGGCGCCGCTTCCGGATGCCGGATGGACCTGGGCGGCGGCCGCGGCGGTGTGCGTGGTCGCGCTCCTCGCATACGCGCTCACCCTCGCGCCCACCGCGACGCTCGTGGACAGCGGCGAGCTGATCCTGGCGGCGCGCGGCCCGGCGCGTCGCGCACCCGCCGGGCTTTCCTCTCTGGTCGCGCTCGCCCACGTCGCGACCCGCGTGCCCGCCGGCAACGTGGCCCAGCGCGTGAACGCGTTCTCTGCCGCTGCTGCGCCGCGCTGGCGGCCGCCGCGATGGTCGTGGTGACGCGGAAGGCGCTCGTCGGACGCGAGGCGGCCCCCGGCGACTGGACGTCCCTGGCCCCGTGGTCGTGTCGGGCCTGCTGCTCGCGTTCTCGCGCACGGTGTGGGCGTACGCCACCGTCGCGGAGGTGTACACGGTGACGACCCTCGCCGTGGTGGCGCTCGTCGGGCTGGCGCTCCATGCGCGTGCCGTCGGCACCGCGGGCTCGTTCATTCCTCCTCGCGGCCGCCTACGGCGTCGCCACGGGAACGCATCACGTCACGATCGCGCTGGCCGGCCCGGCGCTTCGCTGGTGCTCGCCTGGCCGACCGTCAGGCGGCGCGCGGCTGCTGCCCCTGCTCGCGATCGTGGGCACGCTCTCCGCGGCCGCCGTCTACCTGTACCTCCCCTGGGCCGCCGCGCGAGGTCGGTTCCCCAACTGGGGCGACACCGAGGACGCTCGAGCGCGTCTGGTGGCACGTCAGCGGCCGGCAGTACCAGGCGTTCCTGACGCCCTCGCTCGCGAGCGTGGGGCAGGAGGCCACGGCGTTCTTTCAGGCCATGCTGCGCGAGTTCGGCACGACGGTGTTCCCCGCCGCGCTGGCGCTGGCCGCCTGGGGCGCGCGCGCGCCGCCTGGACGCGCGCACGGGCGCTGTTGCGTCGCGCTGGCCCTGCTGATCGGGCTCGACCTCGCGTACGCGCTCCTCTACACGATCGCGGAGGACAAGGACGCGTACTACCTGCCCTCGGTCGTCGCGCTGTGCCTGGCGGCGGGCATGGGCGCGCACGACCTGATGTCGCGCACCGGACGCCGGGCGGCCGCACTGGTCGCGGTCCCGCTCCTGGGAGCGGTCCTCCTCGCGCGCACCGAGGACCGCAGCCGCTTCTACGTGGCGCACGACTTCGCGCGCGACACGCTGGCCGCGGTCGGCCCTGGCGGGCTGCTGCTCACGTCCGAATGGCAGCTCTACTCGCCGCTGCTCTACTTCCAGGACGTCGAGGGCTGGCGGCCCGACGTGATGGCCGTGGACGTGAGCCTTCTCCGCCGGTCGTGGTACGTGGACGCGTTGCGCGCGCGCCATCCGGATCGCTGGGCTCCGCTGCGCGCGGAAACGGACGCGTTTCTCGAGGACCTGCGTGCGTGGGAGCACGACCCGCGGCTCTACGAGCGGGACGGAGCGCTCACGCGCCGCATCAACGACCGCTTCCAGGCGATGGTGCAGGCACTCTGCGCCGCGGACGCCGCCCAGGGGCGCGCTACGCGACGAGCGACGTGGTGCTCCCGCAGTCGCCCGACCCGGCACTCGCCGACCGCCTGGCGCGGACGTTCCCGTTGACGCCGCGCGGGCTCGTGTTCTCGCTGAAGGCGCCCTTCGATCCCGATCCGCCGCCCGACCTCGTCCCGCGCGGCCTGTTCGACGGCACGCTCGTGCTCGGCCCGGAAGACGTGGCCCGCCTCAAGGTGCGCCCGGTGTACTTGAGCATGGCCGCGAACCGCGGCCAGTTCCTGCTCGCGCGAGGCGACCGCGCCGGCGCCGAGGCCGCGTACCGGCAGGCGCTCGCGTGGGACCCGGCGTTCGCTCCCGCGCGCGCGGGGCTGCAGCGGCTGGGACGCGGTACCATCCCCGCCCCATGAGGCGTCTCCTCGCCGTCGGACTGCTTCTGACGTGCGTCGCCGCGGCCGCTCGAGCGGACGATCCGCCGCCCAACTACGTCGCGGCATTCGCGGGAACGACGACGACGTACCGTCCGCCCGGCGGGCCCTGGGACGGCGCTCAGCACGACCTGGTGCTCACCGCGGGACTCGGGCGGTTCGTGAAGCCCACGCTCGCGCTGGAGGTGGACCTGGGTCCGACGTGGGTACGGGGCGACTACGCTGCGTTCTCGATCGTGCCCGGCGTGGTATGGGCATTCTCGCCGCACGCCTACCTGGCCGCGCGCTTCCCCATCGCGGTCGATCCGGACACCGCGCTCTACGCCGCGCCCGGCGTGGGCCTGAGACACACGTTCGCGAACGGCCTGACGCCGATCCTCGAGCTCAACGGCGTCACGCGGCTCGACCGGAACCAGGGTGACCTCGGGATCACGCTGACGCTGGGCGTCCTCTATTCGTTCTGAACGCTCGCGTCCTGAGCCAGCCGGCGCACGGCACGGCGCAGCGGCGCATGCGCGTCGAACAGGCGCACGAAGTCGCTCTCGCGGCGCCCGCCCTTCGCGCGGACGACCGCGGCCAGCGCGCGCTGCTGCCGCCGGGCTCCAGGCGCTCACGCCCGGCAGCACCATCACGAGCGGCGCCCAGCGCATCCCAGGCCAGCCGCTCGCCCGGCGCGAGCCCGCGGCAGCGGTCGCGCGCCCAGCAGGGCCGCCGCCTCCGCCGAGCAGGTGCGCGCGGCCCGCTCACGGTCGGAGCCGAACCGTCCGGCCACGTAGCGCGTGACGTGCAGTCCGACGTTCGGCAGCGGCAGCACCCCGATGACGTCGTCGCGGCGGCGGGCCGAGCTGCCAGAAGACGTTCGTGGGCCGCCAGCAGCCGGGCGTCGGCAGGTCCGAGCGGTGGCGCGGGTTCGCGCGCATGCGCGCCCGCTCGCGGGCCAGCACCCGCCGCGCGCCGGGTCGCGCGGCTCGAAGCCGAGCTTCTGGTAGAACCACCACGCGCCCGAGCGCAGCCCTTCGTCGTTGCCCTCGCCGCCGAGCTGGTACGGGATAGATCGTGAACGCTGTCCGACGCCGAACAGGCGCCGGATCGTACGCCAGCACGCGGCCGTAGATCCGCGCCCGCCTCGCCGCCCCGGTACGTCTCGAACACGTTGTAGGCGATCTCCGACGAGCCTGGAAGAGCGCGCTGGTCAGCACGTAGCCGATCGGCACGCCGTTCTTGAGCGTCAGGAACCCGTAGACCGCCTCGAGCAGGAGCCGGCGCTCGGGGACGCGCGCCGATGCACGGCGAACTGCAGCCCGTCGCCGCAGTCGAACAGGCGCACGTCGCGCGGATCGCCGTACGCGAAGACGTCGAGGTCGCGGCTGCGCGTGACCATCGCCTCGCGGGCGAGGTCGATGAGCGCGCGGCCCTCGCGCGCGTCCACTGCGCGCACCCCGGCGATCGGGCGGGCGGTACTCGTCGGCCAGCCGTGGCCGGCCCGTCACCAGCGGCCGCGCCTGGAAGACGACGGGCCCGGTGGGATGCAGGGCTCGACGTGCGCGCGGGCGTGTCGGGGCCGGGCGCCAGCGCGCAGCGGCGGGTCCAGCGCGTCGTAGAGGACCGCGCGCGCAGGCTCGTCCATGGGGAGGGCCGCGAAGCGGCGCACCAGGAACGCGGCGTCGGTCTCTCGCGGACCCTTCAGCCTGGCGAGCCACTGGCGCGGCGTGTACGCGTACTCGTCGAGCCCGGGCGACTCCGGCGGGCAGCGTCAACAGCGAGAGCAGCGGGTCCAGCCGTGACGCGCCCTTGAAGGCGGGCCAGTCGATGGCGAGCCGGTCGCTCCAGCGCCGCGCCAGCCGGACGGCGGTCGGCGCGAAGAAACGGAATCGGATCTCGGTGCCCGCGATGCCGCCGTCGCGCAGCGCCCGCCGGTGCCGCCGCAGGTCGCGCCGCTTCTCGAACCGGGCCAGCATCCGCTCGACCTGCGCGAGCAGCGCGGCGTCGTCGGGATAGGCCCTCAGCCAGACGAGCGATTCATGGAGTGCGAGCACCTGGCCGGCTCGCGGCAGGTCGGCGCGCTCGAGGGCCTCGAGGCAGGCCCGCTTGGCGGCGGACGCTCCGGTGCCGTGGGTGGCCTTGATCTGCGAGAGCCGCGCGAGGGCTTCCGCCGCGCGGTGACGCGAGCGGTGAGGGCAATCAGAACAGGCGCGCGATGTACTGGTCCATCTGGCGCTTCCAGTACGGCCAGTCGTGCGCCGCCCTCGGCGCCCCAGTCGTCCACGGAGTGCGGGATGCCGCGCGACGCGCAGCACCTCGGCCATCCGGTAGCTCGGGCCCGCTGTCCTCGTAGGGGCCGTGTGCCGGTGGCCAGCCGGATGTCGCACTGGTGCAGCAGGTGCAGGAAGTGCCAGGGTCGTGACAGGCTCGCCACGTAGTCGACGGGGTTGTTGAAGTAGAAGTTGTCGTCGTAGTCGCCGTCCATGAACTTCGCGGATGTCGTACACGCCCGAGAAGCGCCAGGCAGCGGCGGAACAGGTGCGGGTGCTTGAGCAGCGTGTTCGCGGCGTGGTAGCCGCCGAACGAGCGCGCCGCTGGTGGTGATGGCGATGCCCGGGCTCTGGCAGTGGTCGTGGATGAAGGGCGCCACCTCGTGCGGCGATGTAACCGTCGTACATCGCCTGCACGCAGCTGCGGTGCCGCGGGTGCGCCTGCTTGTCGTACCAGGACTCGTTGTTCATCGAGTTGACGCAGTAGAACTTCACGCGCCCGCCTCGACGTGGTGGCGCGAGGCGCGTCGATCATGCCCTGGCCCGCGTACTCGCGCTCGTCGCCGCCGCTGGTCGGGAAGACCATGATCGGCTGGCCGTAGTGGCCGTAGACCAGGATGTTCATGTCGCGGCTCAGCCGTGACGAGTACCAGCGGTGCTCTTCGCGGTGCATGCGGGGGCCTCCTCGTTGGTCGGCAAGAAACTGACGGAGAGAGGCGGATTCTCCCTTCACCGTGGAGGGCCGCGCAAGGGCATTCGGCCCTAAGTGATCGATATGATAGATGTTAGAAGAAATGCTCATTATGGACGGTTGAAATGAGCTAATTTCGATGACGGTTATGCTAGGATCGCAATTTCTTGGGGTAATGGAGGAGCCATGGAGTACACGCGCGCGACCAGTGGAGCCGGCCTGCGGGACTTTCTCGAGATTCCCTACGACCAGCTCGAGGAGATGAACCTCGAGGCCAAGCGCCAGCGCGTCGAGCGCGTGCGACGTCGGACAAGGTCCGCGAGGAGCGCCTCAAGTACCTGACCGACGAGAAGCGGCTGAAGGCGGTGACCGTGTGCTTCACCGACCTCGAGGGCCGGCTGCACATGCTCGGACTACGACAAGAAGTTCCTGCTGAAGTCGGCCGACAACCTGACCTTCGACGGCTCGTCCATCCGCGGGCTTCTCGCAGCAGCACGAGTCGGACCTGCGGCTCGCGATCGACTGGCCGGCGTTCTACTGGCTGCCCGCAGACGTGTTCGGGCCCGGCAAGGTGCTGACGTTCGCCGAGGTGCCTCGCGCGACGGCTCGCCTACCCGGCCGACCTGCGCACGCGCCTCAAGAACTACGCCGAGCGAGCTGTTCAAGAAGGACGGCACCGTCTGCCACGCGGCCAACGAGATCGAGGGCTTCCTGTTCGCGCGGCCGCGACGCCGAGCGCCACTACCACGAGACGCGGCCGCTTCGAGCTGCCCTCGACCGGCGGCTACTACCACTCGCTGCCCGGCGACACGCTCCGCCGCTTCATCGACGCCGCGGCCGAGGTGCAGCGCGCGATGGGCTTCGCGAACGAGAAGGACCACCCGGAGGTGGCGCCCTCGCAGTTCGAGATGAACTACAGCTACACCGAGGCGCTGGTGGCGGCCGACCAGATCCAGCTCTACAAGCTGCTCTGCCGCCAGGTCGCGCAGAACATGGACCTGACCGCCTGCTTCCTGCCCAAGCCGGTGACAGGCGTCAACGGCAACGGCATGCACACGAACCTGTCGCTGTCGAAGGGCGGCAAGAACCTGTTCTACGACCCGAAGGGCGAGGACGGCCTCTCGGCCTCGGGCTGGGACTTCATCGACCGCATCCTGGCCAGCGCGACGGACATCTGCCTGATCCTGAACGCGCGAGCGTCAACGCCTACCGCCGGCTGGATCCGCACTTCGAGGCGCCGAACCAGATCAAGGCGTCCGCCATCAACCGCGGCGCGATGGTCCGCATCCCGCTGGGCAACGAGCGCTCGGCGCGCATCGAGGTGCGCTCGGTCGCGCCGGACGCGAACCCGTACATGGCGATCTACATCGATCCTGCGCACCGGGCCTCGAGGGACCGGTGTCGGACGCCTCGGAGGAGACGAAGCGCAGCCGCACGCGCTTCCTGCCCGGCAACATCCACGACGCGCTGCGCATCTTCAAGGCGAGCAAGTTCTCGGCCGGCCTGCTCGACGAGGACGTGCGCGAGCCGCTACGCCGACCTCAAGCAGGGCGTCGGCCGAGCGCTGCCCGCAAGCAGCTGGGCACGCTGGTGAAGAGCGCGGAGGTGCAGTTCCACCACGAGGTCACGAACCAGCACCTCTGGAACATGTTCTGACGTCGGCCTGATCGGCGACGGACGTTCACGAGCACGGTCACGATCACGTGGCCGTGCTCGTGTGTTTTTCATCCGTGCCCTGCGCGCGGCCCGTCGGCGGACGCCGGTGCGGCCAGCAGCGCGAGCAGGAGCAGCCGCAGCATCGTTCGTCGCTACTTCGGTTCGGGCGGGATCGGCGAGATCTGGACGCTCACGACCTTCCACGCTCTGCCGCGGCGCGCGTAGACGTCGATGTACCGATAGTGGCTTGCGAAGGGCTTGCCCTGGTACCGGCCGGTCATCCGGGTGCGTCCGGAGAGCAGCGCGACGTCTCCGTAGAGGCGCACGTCGAAGTCCTCGACGCCGTACGGGTCGATCTGGAGATCGGGTGAGACGACGCCCTCGACGAAGGACGCCTTGGTCTCGACGTTCCCCGCGCGGTCGATCTGCCGGAAGTCGTCGGCCATGTTCGCCTCGATGGCCGCGCGGTCCTTCCGGACGATCGCCTCGTCCCAGCGGTCGGCCTGGGCAGTCAACCGGTCGACGAGTGCCTTCGAGGCCGTCCCCTCGCGCTGTGCCGACGCGCATGCGCCAAGCAGGGAGGATGGAGGCAAGGCATGACCAACGAATCCGGCTGGCAAAGACCATCGCACGCGCTCCCATTTCCGGGTATCGTCGCTCAGTTTCGAGTGAGACTCACATGCCTTTGATGGAGCGCGGCCGGTCTCGCTTCGGCGCCGCCAGGCGCGTCGTCCTGCCGGCCGCGTTGGCGCTGGCAGCCGGCGCGCTTCCGGCCCAGGAGCCGGCGCGAGCGGTCCCGACCGACGCGCAGCGGGAGCGCTTCCTCCTCCAGGCCAGGATCCTGAGCCGCCACGAGCTGAAGCAGGAGGAATCGGGACCGAGCGCGCCACCCTCTCCCTGGACGGAGTCGAGCATGAGGCCCTGGTCCAGGAGATCGAGGGTACGACCTCAAGGTGGAGATGACGGACGACACCGAGATGGGCCTCCGCGACAACTGGCGGGGAACGTCGCCGCTCTACCGCCTCGACCGCCTCCTGGGCCTCCGGATGGTGCCCGTCACCGTCGAGAGCGCGACGACCTCAAGCGAGGCCTCGTTCGCCTGGTGGGTGGACGACATCCTGGACGAGCCTTCGCGGACTCAAGACGAAGATCGCCTCGCCGGACGTCGAGGCCTGGGACCGCCAGATGGACGCGGTGCGGATCTTCGACCAGTTGATCCACAACCTCGACCGCAAGAACGGGACCCTGCTCGTCGACGCAGGACTGGCACATCTGGATGAACGGCCACTCGCGGGCCTTCAAGGGCATCCAGAAGCTCCGGTCCCCCAAGAGCCTGGGAGCGCGCTGTCCTCGCGGGTTGCTGGCCGCGCTCCGCCGTCTCGACAAGTCGACGGTCGAGCGGTCGATGGTCGGCCTGCTGGACGGACCGCAGATCGACGGCCTGCTCGCGCGACGGGACGCGATCGTCCACTACTTCGAGGAGCGGATCGCGAGCTCGGGCGAAGACGCGGTCCTGTAACGACCTGCCGACGCGCCCCTAGCCAGGAGTGGCGCCAGCGGCAGGCAGCCGGCCGCGATCTCTCGCGGCCGGCTGTATCGGTTGACCTGCGGCTAGCGGAACCGCCGCGCGGCGGAGGCCGGCGCCGGCGCGACCAGGGTCGACAGGAGACGCGGCGTTGGACGGCGTCTTGTTGATCTTGTCGATCAGGAACTGCGCGGCCTCGATCGACGACAGGTCGGCCAGGGCGCGGCGCAGCAGGTGCCGCTTGGCCAGCTCCTCCGGCGTGCAGAGCAGCTCCTCGCGCCGGGTGCCGGACTTCAGCACGTCGACGGCCGGGAAGATCCGGCGGTCCGCGATCGACGCGGTCGAGGATGAGCTCCATGTTCCCGGTGCCCTTGAACTCCTGGAAGATGACCTCGTCCATGCGGCTGCCGGTGTCCACGAGCGCGGTGGCCAGGATGGTGAGGCTGCCGATGCCCTCGCAGTTGCGTGCCGCGCCGAAGAACTGACGCGGGAACTGCAGGGCGCGGTTGTCGACGCCGCCCGACATGGTGCGCCCGCCGGGTCCCATCTCGCGGTTGGACGCGCGGCCCAGCCGCGTGAGCGAGTCCAGCAGGATCACCACGTGCCGGCCCGACTCGACCATGCGCTTCGCGCGCTCCATGGCGAGCTTGGCCAGGCGGATGTGCGAGTCAGCCGCGGAGTCCGCGGACGACGCCAGGACCTCGGCGGGGACCGCGCGGCGGAAGTGCGTGACCTCCTCCGGCCGCTCGTCGATGAGCAGCAGGATGAGGTGGACCTCGGGATGGTGCTTGCCGATGGCCACCCGAGGTGCTCGAGCAGTGTCGTCTTGCCCGCCTTGGGCGGCGACACGATGAGCCCGCGCTGGCCGCGCCCGATGGGCGCGATCAGGTCGATCACGCGCAGGCTCGTCTCCGCGCCGGGGCGTCGCCCGCCAGGCGGAACGGCTCGTTGGGGTTTACAGAGATGAGGTCCTGGAAGTGAGGGAGCGCCCGGTACTGCTCGGGCGGCAAAGCCGCTCGCCTTCGTGACTTCAACCAGGGTGCGGCGTCCGCCGCCACCGTCACGGGTCCAGGCCCTCGATCTCCGTTCCGTCGCGCAAGCCGAAGTCCCGCGCGATCTGCGGCGGAACCACGACGTCTTCACGAAGACGGAAGGTAGTTTTGGGCTGCCTGCCTCAAGAACCCGCCGGCGCCCTCGTTCAGATCGACGACGCCCGTGACTTCCGTCGTCGGGCCGCTCGTCGGGATCGGGACCTGTCGCGGGTCCCTCGGTCGTCCTTGCCCCGGCTGATGCTGCGGATGGGGCCGATCCGACCGGTCGTTGCGATGGTGTCGATGGCGCCGCGGGTGCCGCGGGCCGTGCCTCACGGGCGGCCCGCCCTCCGCGAATTGTCCATCAACTCTCCGGCACCGACTATAGCACGACACGCCCCGTGGTGCAAGCCTCGAGGTCAGGGAGTCTCTCCGGGCAGCAGCGGACGCAGGCTCACGACCCAGGACTTGTCGCCCTGGCAGACCGAGGCCGCCGCCGCGCCGGTGAGGCCATTGAGGACCTGCGCCGCGGGCAGGATCCGCGGCGCGAAGTCGTCGGTGCTCTTGAGCGGCTCGTCGAAGGGCCAGGCGCGGCAGCCGCCGGGGAGCTTGCCCTGCGCGCACGCAGCGCGTAGCTCTCCGGCTTCCAGGGCCGCGAGGCTCGGATGGACGAACGACGACAGCTCCTGGAGCAGCGCGCCCAGCGGCTTGAGAGCGAGCCGGCGCGTCGGACGGATCGCCCGTCACGACCATGTCGAGCGGCCGGCCCTTGCGCACGATGAGCCGCTGGCGCCGTGAGCCCGATCCGAGCGCCATCGTGCCCGAGATGCCCGGGAGCCTGCGCAGGTCGCCCAGGCGCTTCTCGAGGCTCTTCTGCTCGGACGAGGTGAGCTTTCGTCCCATCTCGATCGCGCTGGTGCCCCTGACGTAGATCCGCCCCTCTTCCATGAGGACGAACCGCAGCGGCGCGCCTCGGGAACCTCGCCTGCGGCAGCATGGGCGCCACCACCTCGAGCACCGCGATGGCCCTGGGCACGTCGCCGGCGCTCAGCGCAGGAGGCCGCCGCCAGACAGACGGCAGAGGGGGACGAGCGTGAGCGGGCGCACACGTGCTTCTTACCACGAGGCACGCCGCGCTCCGCGACGCGCCCGCCGCGAAATGGAATGGGCGCTCGTCCCCACTGTGGTCGAGGAGGTCGAATCCATGAAGCCTTTCCCGTTGCTGGCCGCAGGCCTGTCCATCTTCCTTGCGGCGTCGGTGAGCCGGGCGGACGTGTGGGACGAGGGTCCCGACAGTGACAACACATGCAGTGGAACCTCGGACAACGAGCTCATCCACGGATCCGACCAGGTCCACGACCTGGGCGCGCGGCCGGAGCCCCGCATCGCCGACGAGGACCATTACACGCTGACCGCCCGGTCCTACGCGTCCTACGAAGCCGTGATCCGACGGGACCACGGGAGACCTGAACAACGGGGGCAATCCCGACTTCAGGTTCGAGCGCGCAACACGGGCGGGTCGTGCGCACCCGTGCAGTCGTTCGTCCCGGTCGGCGCCTGGGGCTTCCTCGCGGGCCATCCGCTGGGAAGCGGGACCGAACGGCGAGGCGGGCGGCCTGTACGCCATCAGCCCGGCCTGCGGCACCGGCTGCACCGAGACCGACCAGTACCGGATCCGGTCTCTACGAGACGACCTACAGCATCCCGCGCTTCAACAACTCGTCCTCGCAGATCACCATCCTGATCGTCCAGAACCCCACGCACTACTCGATCAACGTCACGCCCTGGTTCTTCAACGGCGCCGGCACGCCTCCTGGCCAGCGCGCCGTTCGTGCTTCCGCCGCACGCCACGCAGACCCTCAACACCTCGACCATGCCCCAGCCTCGCCGGGCCAGAGCGGCAGCATCGTGATCTCGAACACCGGCGCGTACGGGGACCCTGTCGGGCAAGGCGGTGGCGGTCGAGCCGACGACGGGCTTCACGTTCGACACGGCGATGGTTCCGCGGCCGCACTCGACGATCCGCGGAGCGGGGCCGCCTGGCCCCGCCTTCTAGCGCGCGGCCGCGATCTGGACGCCGGCGGACGGCGCGGACGGCTGGGCCAGGTTCAGGAGCTGCTGGGCCAGGTCGTGCATCACCTGGTCCGTGGCCACGGCGTTCAGGTGGCCGTCCGTCGGGCTCAGGCGCCAGTCGGGCGTCGTGACGCGCACGAAGGTGTAGGGCAGGCCGCGGTTCATGTAGCGCAGGTTCGTCCAGAACTGCGTGTTCGAGATGCGGTAGCGGCGCCCGTTCAGCTCCCGCACCACCTCGTCCTGCGCCATGTTCACGATGTAGGGCGAGACGGGGCCCTTCTCCCGGCTCAGGCCGTTGTGCACCAGCGTGAAGCGCGAGCCACGGCTCGCGCACTCGGCGGCGATCTCCGCCAGCAGCGCGTGCGTGAGGTCGAGGCCGTACTGCGATGCCGCGGGCTGCGGGGCGTGAGCGAGAGCAGGAAGCCCGACTCTCTCCGACTCGAGCCGCTCGTCGTTGACCAGGGTGACGCCCCGCGCGCGCATCTGAGCCCCATTGCGCGTCCACCGGTCCCGCGTAGTCCGCGAGGGCGTGATAGGGCTCGGGCAGGTAGCGCCGCTTCCCAGTCGGCGTCCCGGTCGACCGGGAACGCTTTTTCGACGAGCGCCATCGTGCGCAGCCGCGGGACGGCGCTGGCCGAGCTGTTCGCTCGGCCCGCGCAGTTCGCCCTGCTCCAGCCAGAACGTGGGCTTGGCGTCGTGTTCCACGGCCAAGTGCGTGGGGAACATGTTGTCGATGATGTCGTTCGTGGGCGTCTGCCACAGCAGAACCAGGTCCGCGCGGTAACGCGCGAAGTATTCGCGCAGGACCAGCAGCTGCTGGTCGTTCCCGTAGCCGCTGGCCCCGAGCGTGAAGACGCGGAAGCGCTTTCCCGGGCGCAGGTGCTTCAGGTGGGCCTCGAGCCTCCGCTCGGGCATCGACTCGAACGGCAGTGCCGCCGCCTCTCCCTGCGAGCCGCCGAGGATGACCACCACGACGTCGTCGTCGAAGTACTCGATCGCCTGGCCGCGGAAGCCGAGCTGGTTCAGCTCGCCTGGGCGCGCGTGCGAGCGCCAGCCGCTGCGCACCGTGGGCGGGTAGTCCGCGAGGCGCAGAGCGATCTCCACCATCACGAAGGAGAAGCACGTGCTCAGGAAGGCGAGGGGCCAGCGGGCCCGCTCGGCGGGCAGACCGCGACGCCACCGCAGCGGGCGCGATCCAGGAAAAGACTTTATCCAAGCGAGTAACAGATCACTATCTCAAGTAAAAGATTAGGTCTATGCCCGGACGAGTCCCGCGGCATCAGGGTGCGACAACGACTGGCAAATCAGTGCTTTGGGGGCGTGTACTGGTCGATGACCCGCTCGATGGTCCGCCTGCAGACGGCGCAGAAGCCGACCTCGTCCCGCGTGAACATCGATGCAGTCGGCCTGCGGACGGTAGTAGCCCTTCGCCTCGTACATGGCGCCTTCGAACGCGCCCACCGCGCGGCCGTTCGGCCCGCGCGCGAGCAGCTCGGTCATCTTCGCGCGCGCTTCCTCGAAGAGCGCCTCCATCTCGGCCTCCGGCCGCTTGTCGGCGCGGATCTGCCGGCGTCGGGCCTGGCACGCTGCGCTGCGACGCCTCGAACGCCTCCTTCTCCCATGGCGTGGGCAGCGGCGTTGCCGATGGGACGAGGTCCTTCCACTTCGACGCCTTCGGATCCGCCGTCGCGTTCGGCTCCCAGGGCTCCGGACGCGCGCGCGGTGCTCTCGTAGCGCGACGTCGGACGTGTAGTACTCGTCGGCCAGGCCCGGCGAAGTGGTGGCCGAACTCGTGCACGAACACGTACGGCGTGAACGCGTTGTCGGCCGACACGGTCGCGTAGAGGTTGTGGATGCCTCCGCCGCCGTACTTGCGGTCGTTGACCACGATCTCGATGAACTCGTAGGGCGCCGCCGCCGCGACCTCGCGCAGCCGCTTGTTGTCGAAGCTGGAGCACGTAGCGCTCGGAGCCGAAGCGCGTCGTAGGCCGCGCGCAGCGGCGGAGCGTGCGGAAGACTCCGTCGGAGGCCGCGCGACGCCGCTCTCCTCCGACGGCGCGTCGACGGCCCAGACGTTGAAGTCGCTTCCGCCGCTCCTTGAACGGCGACGACGCGAAGAGGATCCCGGCCAGGCGCCTGGCGTCCGCGTGCCACTTCTCCATCTCGGCCGCGGTGTACCCGTCGCCCATCAGCAGCAGGTCCACCTTGTCGCGCGGCTCGCCGTTGCGCTCTGACCTCCCACACCTTCACCGCCGCGGGCGGCCCGCTGCGGTCGATCGGCGGGATCGGCCGGGTCCACCTCGACCGACCACGACTCGCGGAACGAGCTGTCCCGGCGCGCGCTGGCTGAGGACGACCTTCGCCTTGCCCGGCGGGCAGCGGGGAACCGCAGCGACTCGTGGAACGCGCGCGCCCGCACCTTGGCCTCGGGCGTCGTCTCGCCACTCGCCGTACACGCTCGCGAAGCCGCGCGAGTACAGCAGCTTTCCGCTGGCGGCGTCCTTCACCTCGAACCGGTAGCGGCCGAGCCCGGTCTCGTCGATCGCGCGCGCGGGGTGGCCGGGCCAGGGGCCCTCCACCACCAGCCCGTCGAGCGGCGTAGCTCTCCCTCTCGGCGTCGCCCGAGTGCACGTAGTCGACGCGCAGCGTGGGCACGGCCGGGTGGGCACGGCCGCGGTGGCCGCGGCCTGGAGCAGCAGGCAGGGCGAGCAAGGACAAGGGTCACCTCCGGAGGCGGAAGGGTATCATCACTGGCCATGCTGAGACCTGGTTCGCCGCTCCGCCCTGCTCCTGCTGCTGTTCGCGCCCGCGGCGAGCGCTGGAGGCGCGCACCCAGCCCGTGCGCGCGCGCCACGGGATGGTGGCCTCGCAGAACGCGATCGCCCAGCCGCGTGGGCGCGGACGTACTGGCGGAGGGCGGCACCGCGGTGGACGCCGCGGTGGCGACCGCGTTCGCGCTGGCGGTGACGCTTCCGACGCGCGGGCAACATCGGCGGCGGCGGGTTCCTGCTGCTGCGGCCGGCCGCGGGCGAGCCGGTCGCGTACGACTTCCGCGAGGTCGCTCCCGCCGGGTCGTCGGCGACGATGTTCCTGCGCGACGGCGTCTACGACGCGAAGCGGCATCATTTCAGCCACCTCGCGGTCGGCGTCCCTGGCGACGGTGGCCGGCTCCACCTCGCATGGAAGGAGCACGGCAAGCTGCCCTGGAAACGGCTGGTCGCGCCCGCGATCTGGCTGGCCCAGGACGGCTTCGTCGTCACCGACCAGCTCTCGCGGTCGCTCAAGGGCGTCCTGCCGGAGATGCAGCTCTACCCGGCGTCCGTCGCGCAGTTCAGCAGGCGCGGCGTGGCCTACGAGATGGGCAGACGCTCGAAGCAGCCCGAGCTGGCGCGACGCTGCAGCGCATCGCTGACCAGGGGCCCGCTGGCTTCTACGCGTGGCGAGACGGCCGAGCTGATCGAGAAGCGAGATGAAGGCGAACGGCGGCCTCATCACCCGCGCGGACCTGAAAGCGTACGCGCCGAAGAAACGCGTCGCCGCTGCGCGGCACCTACCGCGGGTACGACGTGATCAGCGATGCCACCCATCAGCTCGGGCGGCACGGCGCTCCTGCAGATGCTGAACGTGCTCGAGGGTAGCGACCTCAAGCAGCGCGGGTTCGGCAGTGTCGCGACGATCCACCTGCTGGCCGAGACCATGCGGCGCGCGTTCGCGGACCGCGCGCGCTACCTGGGCGACCCCGAGTTCAACCTGACGCTGGCCGCGACCGTCGAGCGCCCGTGTCCAAGCCCTACGCCGAGTCGCTGCGCCGGACGATCGCGGAGGACAAGGTGGGGCGCCGTCGCCCACCACGTTCGAGTGGCCGCCGAGAGCTCGGAGACGACGCACTTCTCGGTGATGGACGACGAGCGCAACGCGGTGGCGCTCACCTCACACGCTCGAGTACGGCTACGGCTCGCGCATCGTGGTGCCTGGCGCCAGGGTTCCTGCTGAACAACGAGATGGGCGACTTCAACGCCCGGCCCCGGCCTCACGGACGCCGACGGGCCTCATCGGGACCGAGCCCAACCTGGCGGCGCCCCGCAAGCGGATGCTCTCCAGCATGACGCCGGCCATCCTGGTGAAGCGACGGCCAGCCCTTCCTCGTCGGTCGGCAGCATGGGCGGCCGCACCATCATCAACACCGTGCTGGAGCTGGTGGTCGACGTCGTGGACTTCGGCATGAACATCCAGGACGCGCCTCGACGCGCCGCGCTTCCATCACCAGTGGCTGCCCGACCGGCTCTCGTACGAGGCTGCTCGGCTTCTCGCCGGACACGCTGGCCCTGCTGAAGTCGCGCGGGCACGAGCTGGCCGAGGTTCCCATCCAGGGCATCGCGCAGGGGATCGTGTGCGACGCGAAAGCGGGCGTCTTCGAGGGTGGCTGCGACCGCCGCGACCCGGACTGCGGCGCGGTCGGACGGTAGGGGCCTTGGATTCCTCCATCCTGACGGACGCGCAGAAGCGCCTGCTGGCCGAGGAGCGCTCTGCTCCTCTCCGACCTCTTGTCCGTCCTGGCGCGGCTGGAGGCGCCCGCGGAGGACACGGAGACGCTGCGCCGGTCGGTGCGCCAGCTGGACGAGCTGCTCCTGCTGGTCGTGATCGGCGAGTTCAACGCGGGCAAGAGCGCCTTCGTGAACGCCCTGCTGGGCCAGCCCGTGCTGGAGGAGGGCGTGACCCCGACCACCACCCGCCGGCGTTCACCTACGGGCCGCTGGTGGCGCGCCAGCCCAGCGGCGAGGGAGCGGACCGGGTCACCGCGCCGGTGGACCTGCTGCGCGTGATCAGCATCGTGGACACGCCAGGCACCAACGCCAGGCAGCGCGAGCACGAAGCGCTCACCCGCGAGTTCGTGCCGCGCTCCGACCTGGTGCTGTTCGTGACCTCGGCCGACCGGTCCCTTCACGGAGAGCGAGCGCGCGTTCCTGAGAGCGTGCGCGACTGGGGCAAGAAGATCTGGTCGCGGTCAACAAGGTCGACATCCTGAGACCGAGGCCGACCGCCGGCGCGTGCTCGACTTCGTGGCGGAGAACGCGCAGAAGCTGCTGGGCATCGCGCCGCGCGTGTTCCCGGTGTCGGCGCGCCAGGCCCAGCGCGCGAAGGCCGCGGGCGACGCGGCCGCGCTGGCCGCCAGCGGCTTCGCGGCGCTCGAGGAGTACGTCACGACCACGCTGGACGAGCGCGAGCGCGTGCGCCTCAAGCTCCTGAACCCGCTGGGCGTGGGGCGGCAGGTGCTGGACCGCGCCCAGGAGCGCGCGGCGCGCGGCGCGAGCTGCTCCTCGAGGACTTCGAGACCGTGCACAACCTGGACGGCCAGCTCGAGCTGTACGGCGAGGACCTCGCGCGCGACTTCCGGTTCCGGCTCTCCGACGTGGAGAAGGAGCTGCTGGAGATGGAGCGGCGCGGCAACGACTTCTTCGACGAGACGCTGCGCATCGGCCGCATCTTCGACCTGCTGAGCCATCGCAAGCTCCAGAGCGCGCCTTCAGGAGAAGGTGGTGGGCGACCTGCCCCGCGGCGGGTCGAGCGGCAGGTGGAGCAGGTGGTCGAGTGGATGGTGGACAGCGACCTGCGCCAGTGGCGCGCGATGGCGGAGCACCTGGAGCGGCGGCGGCGCGAGCACGAGGACCGCATCGTCGGCACCATGAGCAGGGGCTTCGAGCACGACCGCGCGCGGCTGCTGGAGGAGGCGCGGCGCTCGGCCCAGCGGGCGCTCGAGAGCTACGACCGAGACGCCGAGTCCTCGCGCCTCGCCGACTCGGTGCGGGTGGCCGTGGCCGGGACCGCGGCGCTGCAGGTGGGCGCGCTGGGCCTGGGCACCATCGTGACCATGGTGGCCAGCACCGCGGCCGTGGACATGACGGGCATCCTGGCCGCGGGCGCGCTCTCCGCGATCGGCCTGTTGGTGCTGCCGGCGCGGCGGGCCGGCGCCAAGTCGGAGCTGCGCGAGAAGGTCGAGGCCATGCGCACGAAGCTGCTGTCCGCGCTCGTCGTGCAGTTCGAGCAGGAGCGCGGCCGCAGCCTGCAGCGGCTGCGGGAGGCCATCGCACCCTACACGCGCTTCGTGCGCGCCGAGCGCGAGCGGGCTGGACGCGGCCGACACGGACCTCTCGCGCATCCGCGACGGGCTGGAGCGGATCCGGGCCGAGGTCGGCTAGGGCAGGACCAGGGGCGGCCGAGGCCTCGCCGGCGCGCGAGGCCGCCTCCAGCGCCTGCGTGGCCGGCCGGTTCGCCAGGAATTCGGGATCGAGGCGGGCCGCCTCCGCGAAGGCCGCGGCGGACTCCGGGTACTCGCCCAGGCGCGTGCAGGGCGCTGCCCAGCGCGCCGTAGCCGCGCGCGGACGCGGGATCGAGCCGCAGCGCGACCTGCAGCTCGTCGATCGCCCCTTCCGGGTCCGTCCCCACGTGGAGCAGCGCGATGCCGACGCACAGCCGCGTCTCCGCGTCCTCCGGCATCTCGCGCGCGGCGTCGCGGTAGGCCTGGATCGCATCGGCATAGCGCTGGTGACGAACGAGGGCGCGCGCCAGCGCGAGGCGGACGTTGCGGGAGCGGACGGGCGGCAGCGCCAGCCGCTCCGCGGCCTGGCAAGGCTCGACGGCGTCGGTTCCGGGCCTCGGGGACAGGCAGCGGGCCACAGTGGATCGCGATCGGCGGCCGGCAGCGGGGCGGCGGCCGCCAGCACCGCCGCGATCACGAGCGCCCTCAGAACGCTTCCTTGTTCACCACGTACGGCATCTGCTTGGGTCGCCGCCGTGGCGCTTCTCCAGCACGTCGATCACGGCCTGCACGGTGCGGCCCGCCATCCCGACGTCCGGATCGGGCGACAGGCGCGTGGCCTGCGCGGCCGACGCGAAGTGGTGGAACAGCCGCAGCTTCAGCTTGAGCCGGTCGTCGCGCAGCGGGCTGTCGGCGGGCAGCGGCTCCTTCTCGAACACGTCGAGCGCGGCGCCCGCGATCCAGCCCTCGAGCAGCGCCTGGGCCAGGGCGTTCTCGTCCACGACCGGGCCGCGCGAGGTGTTCACGAGGATAGGCGGTGGGCTTCATCATCCGGAAGCGGCGCTCGTCCATGAGGTGGAAGGTCGGCTCGGTCGGACTCGCCGGGGCGCGTCAGGGCCACGTGCAGCGTGACGAAGTCGGCGCGGCTTCAGCGCGTCCTCGAGCGGCACGTAGTCGATCGTCTGCTTGCCGGGACGTGAGCCCTCGCGGTGACGCAGGTCCATGACCCGCCGCACGCCGTCCACGAACTTGTGGTCCTGGTAGACGGGGTCGTGGCAGAGCACGTCCATGTCGAAGCCCACGGCCTTCTTGATGAAGCTCTTGCCGATGCGGCCGGTGCCGATGACGGCGACGGTCCTGCCGGTCACCTCGTCGCCCAGCCAGGGATGGTAGGGGTGCCAGGTGGACCACGTCTGCTCGCGCACCATCTGCTCGCAGGGCCACGTCTTGCGCGCCGCGCGTGCCCATGATGAGGAACGCGAACTCCGCGGTGGCGTCGGTGAGGACGTCGCGCCGTGTGGCTGAAGGGGATCTTGTGCCTGTTGGCCGCGGCGCGGTCGATGTTGTCGAAGCCGACCGCGTCTGGGCCACGACCTTGAGGCTTCGCGGCCTTCCCGGCCGCGAGGACCTCGGCTCGTCGATCTTGTCGCGCAGCGTGGTGATGAGCGCGTCGATCGCCGCCCTGCACCTTCTCCAGGATCAGGCTCTTCGGCGGCGGCTCGATGCTGGTCGTAGACCTCGAGCGCCCAGCCCTTCTGCGCGCAGGCGCTCGAGGGCCTCCGGCCCGATGTCGCAGGTGGCGTAGATGCGGAAGGTCATGCCAGTGCTCCAGCAGTCGCCGGATGCGGCGCAGCGCCTCCTCGGATGTTCTCCATGCTGTTGGCGTACGAGAAGCGCAGGTGGCCCTCGCCGAACTCGCCGAAGGCGGTGCCCGACAGGCAGGCCACGCCCGCCTCGTCGAGCAGCACGGTCGGCCAGCGTGCGGCTCGAGAAGCCCGTGCGGGTGATGTTGGGGAAGCACGTAGAAGGCGCCCTTGGGCCGCGCGCACTGCGAAGCCGGGGATCGCGCGCAGGCCGTCCACGATGGCGTCGCGGCGCCGGCGGAACTCCGCCACCATGCTGCGTCGACCGAGCGACTGGTCGCTCCGCGCAGGGCGGCCACCGCCGGCCATCTGGCTGAAGGTCGCGGTGCAGGAGGTGGCGTTGGTCTGCAGCTTGGCCACCACCTGGGCCATCGGCGCGGGCATGACGCCGTAGCCCAGCCGCCAGCCCGTCATCGCGTAGGTCTTCGAGAAGCCGTCGAGGACGATGGCCAGCGGCTCCATCCCGGGCAGCGACGCGATCGAGACGGTGCTCGCCGTCGTAGAGGATGCGCGAGTAGATCTCGTCGGAGAGCACCGGCACGCCGTGCTTGGCCGCCACGTCGGCGATGGCGCGCAGGCCCGCTCTCGGAGATGGTGCCGCCCGTGGGGTTGTGCGGGTAGTTGAGGATGATGAGCCGCGTCCGCGGGCCGACGCGGCTCACGAGCTGGTCCACGTCGAGGGCGAAGCCCTTCGTCCTCGAGCAGCCGCACGGGCACCGGGTTGCCGCCGATGTAGCGGATCATCGACTCGTAGATCGGGAAGCCGGGGTTCGGGTAGAGGACCTCGTCGCCCTCGTCCACCAGGGCCAGGATCACGAAGAACATGATCGGCTTGCCCCCGGGCGTCACCACCACCATCTCCGGCGTGGCGCGCACGCCCGCCGGCGGCGTGCCGGGTCCTCGGCGATGGCCTCGCGCAGCTCGGGGATGCCGGCCGCGGGGCCGTAGTGGGTGGCGCCGCCCTTGAGCGCGCGGACGGCCGCGTCGGTGATGTGGGCGGGCGTGTCGAAGTCCGGCTCGCCGATCTCGAGGTGGACGACGTTGCTGCCCCTTGCGCCTCGAGCGCGCGCGCCCGCACCAGCACCTCGAAGGCGGTCTCGGTGCCGAGCCGCGCCATGCGTTGCGAAAGCCTCACGCGTCCTCCCGGGGCGAATACTCTACAGGAGACGCGGGCGCAGCGGCTACTCGGCGCGCATCACCAGCAGCGGGTCCACGCGGAGCGCGCGCAGGGCCGGCAGGAGACAGCCCGCGACCGCCATCACGGCCGATACCGCGGCGGCGCGGCGAAGGTGATGCCGTCGTGCGGGCTGACACCGGCCAGCAGCGCCTGCATCGCGCGCCCGGCCGTAAGCGAGCAGCAGGCCCGCGACCAGCCCGGTGGCGGTGAGGTGGAAACCCTGGCGCAGCACCAGAGCCAGCACGTCGCGCGGGCTGGCGCCGAGGGCCACCCGCACGCCGATCTCCTGCGAGCGGCTGCGCCCACGAACGCGAGCAGGCCGTGGATGCCGACGCCGGCCAGCAGCAGCGCCGCGGCGCCAGAAGGCGGCCAGCAGCGTACCTGTGCCGTGCGGGCCCCGTGTCCCGCGCGCACATACGTCCGGAGGGTGCGCACGTCCGAGATCCGGCTTGCTGCGGGTCGGCCTGCGACGATGATGCGCCGGACCGAGGGCATGAGCGTAGCGGGATCGACGGACCGCGCGGATGGCGAGGTCCTGGGCGCGTACCAGGGCACGCCGCCGTCCGGCACCTGCGGGCTGGCCGAGGTACACCTGCGGCTCGCTCTCGCGCTCCATGCCGCGCACGCGCCGTCGCCGACGACGCCGACGACCGTGCGCTCGAAGAAGGCCGTCTTGAAGCGCCGGCCCAGCGGGTCACGCCCCGGCCACACCTCGCGCGCCAGCGAGCTCGCTGATCACCGCCACGAACGGCGACGTCTGCGTGTCGGACTCGCTCACGTCGCGGCCCGCGCGCGGACGGGAATGCCCAGGGTCGCGAAGTAGCCGGGCGTGACGAAGCGCATGCTGACGCTCGTCCCCTCGCCGGGCGCGTCGCCGGTGCGGCCGGGGACCTCGCACCTTCCAGATCCCGCCGCGCATGACCATCGGCAGGAAGCTCGTCGTAGCCCGCGCTCTGTCACGCCCGGCAACGCGCGCACGCCGGCCAGGACGCTCGTGTAGAACTGCTGGCGCTTCACCGTCTCCTGGTACCTCGGCAGCGGGAGCGTTCGTGCGGAGCGTCAGGACGCCGTCCGTCCGGAAGCCGGGATCCACCCGCCTGCACGTGCCAGAGCGCGCGGATCAGCAGGCCCGCCGAGACCAGCAGGACGACCGAGAGCGTGACCTCCGCCATCACCAGCGCGCCACGCAGGCGCTCGCGGCGGCCGCCCACCCCGCCGCGCGACCCTTCGCGCAGGCCGGCGGCGTCGAGCGTCGCGCAGCGCGCGCAGGCGGGGGCGACGCCGAAGCCGACGGCGATCACGAGTGGTCACGGCTGCGAAGGCCAGGATGCGCAGGTCGACGGTGGGCGTCTCCGCGATCGGCAGCGAGGTCGGCACCAGCCGCGCCACCAGCGGCGCGTGGCCGCGAACGCGAGCAGCACGCCCAGCGCGCCGCCCAGCAGCGCCAGCAGCAGGCTCTCGGTCAGGAGCTGGCGCAACAGCCGCTCGCGCCCCGCGCCCAGCGCCGTGCGCACGGCCAGCTCCACGGCGCCGCACCAGGGCGCGCGCCAGCAGCAGGCTCGCCAGGTTCGTGCGCGATGAGCAGTACGCACAGCCGCGGCCCCGAACAGGGCCTTGAGGAGGAGCCGGGCCTGGGGCGCGACCTCGTCCGCATGCGCACCAGGTTGGCGGACGTCTTCGCGTTCTCCGGATAGGTCCGCTCCAGCTGGGCCGCGATCAGGCGCATCTCGGCGCGGGGCCTGCTCGAGCGAGACCCCGGGCTTCAGCCGGCCGATCGCGTAGATGTACGTGTTCGTGCGGTCTTCGTAGGCCTCCTGCTGGAACCGAGTGGCCGTCCAGAGCTGGGCCGCGCGCGTCGGGAAGCGGAAGTCCGGGGGCATGACGCCCACCACCTGGTACGGCTCGTCGTCGAGCACGAGGCGCCGGCCGAGCACCGCCGGGTCGCCGCCGAAGCGGGCGGAGCCAGAGGCCGTGGCTGAGGATCACGGTGCCGGCGGCGCCCGGCTGGTCGTCCTCCGGCGTGAAGCCGCGGCCGATCAGCGGCTGGACGCCCAGCACCGGCAGGAGGTCGGCCGAGAAGGAATAGCCTTCGAAGCGCTCGGATCCCCGTCTCCCGAGAGGTTGGCGGAGAGGCTGTGCCAGCACGCCATCGCCTCGAACGACGTGCTGAGCCGCTTCCAGTCGCGGTAGTTCGCGGGGAGAGCTCCAGGCGCGAGTACCCGGTGGCGGTCTGGTCCTGCCAGAGCTTGATCAGCCGGTGCGGCTCCTTGAACGGCAGCGGGCGCACCAGCACGTGATCGGTCACCGAGAACGCCGCGGTGGTGGCACCGACGCCGAGCGCCGCCACGAACGCCGCGGTGAGCGTGAAGCCCGGCGCGTTGCGGAAGGAGCGGATCGCGTAGCGCACGTCCTGCGCGAACAGCTCCGCGTGGACGCGGATGGCGCACGCGAGCAGGTCCCAGGCCGTCTCAATCCACAGAAGCGCCACGCCCAGCGGCCCCGAGGCCTCGCGCCGGCGCTGCGCGAAGACGGCGCGCATCTCGGTCGCGTACTCGCCCCGGAACGAAGCGGGCAGGAGACGGAGCAGCGCGCCGTACATCACGCCTTCACCGGAGCCAGGCCGGCCGCCCGCGCGAAGCGGACCAGCTGGGACAGGCGGGCGGTCTCGGCGCGCGCCGACCGCGGCGCCCAGCGGCGTGATCCGGTAGTAGCGCCGGCGCTCGTCGTCGTCCGCCGGCGCGGGGCGCTCGCGGACCTCGACGATGAGGCCGTCCTCCAGCATCCGCTGGATGGACCGGTAGAGGGTTCCCGCGCTGAGCTTCAGCGCGCCGTCGGTGCGGGCGGCGACGTCCTGGATGATCCCGTAGCCGTGGCGGTCGGTCTCGGCCACGGCCAGGAGGATGTGGAACGTCGCGAGCGGCAGCGGGAGGAATTCATCGGCGTGGACGCGTTCGTGGCCCATGGCCCGAATATATCCACGGCGGTTATATTGTCAACGGCTAGAGTCGGGCGCCCACCTCCTCGACGAGCTTCGCGAAGGCGGCCATCCCGCCCGCGGCCTGGGCCCACTCGAAGTTCTCGTTGGGCGCGTGGTACCCGTGGTCGGGCATCGAGAGGTCGAGGAAGCCGACCGGGCAGCGCAGGACCTTCTCCATGCTGAGGACGGTGCCCACGCTGCCACCGTCGCGCACGAAGGCCGGCACCGCGCCGAAGGCGAACTTCACCGCTGCCTTCACGGCCGCCGCCAGCGGCCCGGTGGGCTTCCACACGGACGCGGCAAAGCCCGGCAGGAGCTCCACCACCACGTCCGGGTTGTGCTTCCTGGCGAACGCGGCCACGAGCGCGGCCACGCGGTCCGGGTCCTGGCCGGGCACCAGGCGGCAGGAGACCTTGAGCTCGCCGCGCGCGGGCACGATCGACTTGAGGCCCGGGCCCTGGTAGCCGCCCGCGAGGCCGTGGATCTCCAGGGTCGGGCGCGTCCACAGGCGCTGCATCACCTCGAGCGCGTTCTCGCTGCGCAGGCGCCGCACGCGGTTGTCCTTCTTGAACCGCGCGACCGTGAAGCCGGAGTGCTCGAAGTCCGAGAGCTCCCGGCGGGTGGGCTTGACGATCCCGTCGTAGAAGCCCGGGACCTTCACGCGGCCGGTGCGCGCGTCGTGCAGCGCGCACGCGAGGTCCATCAGCTCGCCCAGCGGGTTGCGCACCGCGCCGCCCGCCATGCCGGAATGCACGTCCGCTTCGGCCGTCTCCAGCGTGAAGCGGAATCGCTGAAGCCGCGCAGGCCCGCGGCGACGGTCGACCGCTTGCGCGTGAGCCACGACCCGTCCGAGATCACGACCGCATCCGTGGCGGCCGCGCGGGCGATTCGACGCAGCGCGCCCTCGAAGTTCGGCGAGCTGATCTCCTCCTCGGTCTCCACAGCAGCTTCACCGTGGCCCGCACGCCCGCCCGGTGAGCCGCGGCCACGCCGTAGAGCGCGGCCAGCGCGGGCCCCTTGTCGTCCGTGGTGCCGCGGCCCCAGTAGCGGCCGTCTTTCTCCACGAAGCGGAAGGGCTCGGTGCGCCAGCCCTCCGCCTCGCGGTCGGCCGGCTGCGCGTCAGGTGGTTGTAGAGCGTGAGGGTCGGCGCCCTTTGGGCCCCCGGAACTCGCCCACCAGCAGCGGGTGGCCGCCCGTCTGGACGATCCGCGCACGACCGCCCAGGCTCCGGACCAGCTCCGCCGCGGCCGCGGCGCCGCGCGCGACGTCCTGGCGCCGTGCGGGATCCGAGGACACCGTCGGGATCTCGACCAGCCGCTTCAGCCACCGCTCGTACTCCGGCCGCACGCGGCGCGCGTGGGCCTGCCAGGGACGCGCGGCCCGGGTCACTCATGCGGTCTCGTCCACCAGCACCTCGTAGTGCTCGACGTTGGGCTCGAGCGAGAGCAGGAACGCCTCGTCCTCCGGGTAGTAGACCGCCGTCTCCGGCGTGGGCCCGGCGAAGGCGCGGATCGCATCCCACGAGGTCCCAGCGCGACGTGAACACGAACGTCGCGCGGCCGTCCGCGATGCTGCGCAGGATGGTGACGCCGCGGTTACCGGGAGTGGCCAGGCAATGGTGCAGCCCGGTGCGCTTCAAGTGAGTCCAGGTACGCGTCCGCCTGCTCGGCCCGGGTCGTGCCCTTCCACACGCGAGCGATCATACGCGCCTCCTTTGCTTCCATTCCCGCTCTCCCGTCACGATGAGCGCGACCCCGCGACGATCACGACCGTCGACGCGAGCGTCGCCGCGGACAGCCCCTCGCCTCCGAACGCCCAGCCCACGAGCAGCGCGACCACCGGGTTCACGAAGGCGTACGTGCCCACGAGCGTGGGCGGCGCCACGCGCAGGAGCCACGTGAACGCGGTGAAGCCGATCAGCGACGGCGACGAGCACCATGTACGCGAAGCCCCACAGGGCACGCGGGGCGAGCACGTGCGCGTCGACGCGAGGCGGCTTCGCCCAGGGCGAGGCCGACCAGCCACCAGCGCGACGCCGCCCGCCAGCAGCTGCATGCCGCTCGTCATCACCAGGCTGCCCGGCGCCGGACGCCGGCGGGACAGGATCGAGCCCGAAGCCCAGGCGAGCGCGCTCAGCATCAGCACCAGCAGGCCCGCGGACACCCCGGTTCCAGGGCCGACGAGAGCAGCTCGCGGCGAAGCCCGGGGCCAACCCCAGCGCGCTCCGCCAGGCAGGGCGCGGACCGCCGCTCCCCCGGTCGAGGGAGCGTCATCCACACCCGGGACGGTGGCCAGCACCAGCGCGGCCACCCCCGAGGACGCAGGCGCTCGGCCCGGGCGAGCAGCCCGTGGCAGCCCAGGAAGAGCAGCGGGCCCACCGCCAGCGCCGAGCTCCATTGGCCCGGCTGCGGCCGCTGGCCCTGGCGGGCCAGAGCCCAGGCGAAGAGAAGCGACCCGCGATCAGGCAGCGCACGCCCATCGCGAGGAACGGCGGCATCGCCTCCGCCGCGTAGCGGATGGCCAGGAAGTTCGAACCCACAGGATGTAGAGCGCGCCCAGGGCGGCCCACAGCTTCAGGGGGGACGGTCGGTTGCCACTCATAACCGTTCATGCAGGGGTGACAGGTTATGCGTTCCATGCTAACTTGTCAATATGGAGATGGAGGTTAGGCAGGCGTTCGACGTCAGCGGGGGCGACCTGGCGCTGGGATCTAGCCAACACGCTGTCGCGCCGCCCTACGGCGGATCCCAGGGAGGACCTGCGGGAATACGCCGACCTGGTCGAGTGGGGCCTGCAGGCGGGCTCGATCGCGCCAGCGGGCGGCACGCGCTGCGCGCGCGGGCCGCCGGGAGCCCCGAGCGGCGCGCGCCGGCCTGGCGCGGGCGCGCGAGCTGCGCGGGCGATCTTCGCGGTCTTCTCGGCGGTGGCCGGGAACCGCGCCCTGCCCGCGCCGGCCCTCGACCGCGTGAACGCGGCGCTCCCCGCCGCGCTGGCCCGCCTTCGGCTCGACCGGACGGGTGCTCTCTGGACCTGGGCCGACGGCGGCGACTTCGATCGCGTGCTGTGGCCGGTCGTGCGCGCGGCCGCCCTGCTCTTGACCGGCCCCGACCGCCAGTACGTCCGCGAGTGCGCAGCCCGCGACTGCGCCTGGCTGTTCCTGGACCGAAGCCGCAACGGGACCCGCCGCTGGTGCGACATGGCCGTCTGCGGGAACCGGGAGAAGGCGCGCCGCTTCCAGGGCGCGGTCGCGGGAGTGACGCGCCGCACTGCAAGGAGCCCGCGGAGGGCGTAGGTCAGGGCGGGTCGCCCGCGGACGGGCTATCATGTGCGGCGGTTTACCACTCCTGGAGCGGGGCGCTTCCTGCAGACGATCGGCAAGTTCGAAGTGCTCGAGCGGCTGGGCCAGGGCGGAATGGGCACCGTCTACCGGGCCCGCGACCCCATCCTCGACCGCCCGGTCGCCCTCAAGACCATCTCCCCCGAGCTGGCGGCCAACCCGGAGTTCCTCGGCCGCTTCCAGCGCGAAGCGCGAGCCGCCGCCCGGCTCACCCACCCCAACATCGTCACCGTCTACGAGCTGGGAGAAGTCAGCGGGACCCACTACATCGCGATGGAGCTGCTGGAGGGGCTGGACCTGGTCGAGGCCATGTCGCCGGGCCGGCTGCCCCTCGACGAAGCTCCGCGTGATGGTCGAGGTCTGCCGCGGGCTGGACTACGCGCACAAGCGCGGCGTGATCCCACCGCGACGTGAAGCCTGCCAACGTGCGGCTGCTGTCCGACGGGACCATCAAGCTGCTCGACTTCGGCATCGCCCGGCTGGGTGAGTCCACGCTGACGCAGACCGGCATCCTGCTGGGCACTCCTAGCTACCTGGCGCCGGAGGTGGTGTCGGGCGGACGCGTGGACCATCGCGCCGGACATGTGGGCCGTGGGCGTGATCCTGTACGAGCTCGTCTGCGGGCAGCGGCCTTCCAGGCGCCGACGTTCGTCGGCCTCGTCTACAGATCGTCCACGAGCCCGTTCCGCCGCTGCCGATCGAGGGGCTCGACGTGCCGGCCGGCCTGGCGGCGGTGGTGGCGCGGGCGCTGGAGAAGGATCCCGCGCGGCGCTACCAGGAGCCTGGCGGAGCTGGCGGTCGCGCTGCAGGGCGTGCGCGGCGTGAAGGACCAGACCCAGCCGACGCTCTCGCCGCAGGCGCGGGACCACGCGGTGGACCTGGAGATCGCGCAGGTGCGCCGGCTGATGGACGCGAACGACCTCGAGCGCGCGCTGGAAGCGGCCCGTCGCGCGCAGGCGCTGGCTCCCTCGCGCACCGAAGTGGTGGGGCTCATCGAGCAGATCGAGATCTACCTGAGCGACGCGGCTCCGACGGTGCGGCCCGAGACCACCTTGCCCGCGATGGAGTCCACCGTGCTGGCGACCCCACGCCGTCGCGGCCGCGGCTGCCCACGCCGGTGCTCACCGAGCTGCGGGCGCGTGGCGCGTCCGTGTTCCGCGAGCTGGCGACGTTCGGCGAGCCGCCGGCGACGCAGGCGATGGCGCGGTCGCCCGTGGACGACCTGCTGGCGACGGCGGGCGCGGACGGCGCGGTGCGGCTGTGGGACCTGCAGTCGCGGACGCGCAAGAGTCGCTGCGGACCGGCATGCACCGGCGCACCGGGCACGACGCGAGGGCGCTGGCGCTCGCGTTCTCTCCCGACGGCTCGCTGCTGGCGACTGGGCACGTGGACGGCAGCATCCATCTCTGGGATATGGCCACCAGCGAGGAGGTCCGGGTCCGGCTGCGGCACGAGGAGGAGATGGTGAGCGCCCTCGCCTTCTCGCCCGACGGCCGGACGCTGGCGACGGGCGGCGTGGACTCGACGCTGAAGCTGTGGGACGTGCCCGCCGCGCGCGCAGGGGAGGCCCGCCGCGAGCTGGTGCGCGAGCCGGCCGCGGTCACGGCGCTCGCGTTCGTGGCCGAGGGCAAGCTGCTGGTGACGGGCCACGCGAACCGCGTGCTGCGCGTGATGGACGTGACGACGCGCCGGCTGACCGCCACGCTGCGCGGGCCGAGGCGCTCGTGAAGCCTGCTGTGCGCGTCACCCGATGGCCGCCGCCTGGCCGTGGGCAGCCACGACCGCACGGTGCGCGTCTTCGACATGGAGACGCAGGCGCAGATCGCGATCTCGACGCCCCACAAGAAGCCGGCGTCTTCGCTGTGTGCTTCTTCGCGGACGGCAACCACCTGGCGAGCGTCGCGCTCGAGAACATGGTCCACCTGTGGGACCTGCACGGTCGTCGGCGCCGCTGGCCTCGCTGTGGGGGCCGAACGCCGACAACTTCGCCGGCATCGCGCTCTTCGGCGGTGGCGACCACATCGCCGGTCGGCGCTCGCGGACGGGCGCATCCGCGTCTGGGGCCCGTCCGTCTAGCGACGACTGCGGCGCGGCCGTCCGTCAGCGCGCCGGGAGGACCAGCATCGAGATCCCCGAACTCGTGGGCCAGGTAGTCAGGCTCTCGGCCCGCTCGTGCGCCTCGGCCAGGAGGGCGGGCGGGACGAACGCGCTGAGCAGCTCGAAGTGGCTCGAGCCCGGCTCGTGCATCCCGGTGAGGATCGCATCGACGGAGCGCAGCGCGTGCGCGCCGTCGACATGCAGGCGCGCGATGCCGGGGCCCGAGCCGACGCCGTCCGGGCCGCTCGCGGACTCCAGCGCGCGCACGACCGTGGTGCCCGCGGCGATCACGCGACCGCCGCGAACGCGTGTTTCGTTCACCGCGCGGGCCGTGGCGGCGGGCACGTCGTAGGGCTCGGGCAGCGGCAGCAGCGCGTCGAGTGCTCGGTCCCCGTCGAGGACAGGCCGGCCGCGTGCGTGAGGCTCGCGCAGGCCGATGCCGGCGCGCCTGAGCCCGGCCAGGCGGTCGGCGGTGAGAACGCGGCCGGCCGACGGCATCTCGGCGGCCCAGGGCCGCGAGGCGAACGGCGTCTGGAACGCGCGCAGTGCGAGCGGCTGGGGCAGGTAGGCGTACTGCACGGGCCGGCCCTGCGCGAAGAGCGCCGCGAAGAGCGGCGCTCCCTGCGGTCGAAGCGCACGTCGACCAGCCGAGGCGATTCGGGCCACTGCGCGCGACCGTCGCGACCAGGCCGTCCGCGAAGCGGATCGGCGCGCCGGCGCGACCGGGGGCGGGAGCGGGCGGTCCTCCGTCTGCGTGCGCCAGTCGCCTCCGCCGAACAGCAGCGCTGGCCACGCGTCCCCCTGCGGGCAGGCCCAACAGGCGCAGCTCGACCTCGGCGCCATCCCCGTTCGGCCGCGCAGCGACGCCGGCAGCGTGGCCGCGTCGTTCACCACCACCAGGTCGCCGGCGCGCAGGAGCCGCGGCGAGGTCGTCCACGCGCCGGTCGGAGATCCCGGAGCCGACGACCAGCAGGCGGTCCTCGGCCGCGTCGGCCCGCGCTGCGGTGGCGGCCCTCAACGGTTCGCGGCCGGTGCGAACCGAGCCGCCTGCCACGCGGGACCCGCTGCGCAGCGTCTCCGCGTCGCGCAGCAGCTCCAGCAACGGCTCCGCGACCGTCTCCGGCGGCGGCAGCGACGTCGGGTCCGCCTCGGGCATCGCGTCGGCATGCATGCGCGTGCGCATCTCGCCGGGATCGACCGAGAGGAAGCGCACGCCGGTGTCCTCGAGCTCCGCCGCCCAGATGCGCGCGAGGTGGTCGAGCGCCGCCTTGGTCACGCCGTAGGCGCCCCAGCGCGCGTAGGGCTCGACGCGCCGCGTCGGAGGTCACGTGCATCACGAGGCCCTGGCCGCGCAGGACCATCGAGCCCACCACTGCCTGGCTCAGGCGGAACGGACCCAGCAGGTTCACGTCCAGCGCGCGCCGAGTCGGCCGGCGGCGTGTCGAGAGCAGGGGCCGCAACGGAACCGGCCCCAGCACGCTCGCGTTGTGGACGAGCACGTCCACCGGCCCCGCCAGCGCCGCCGCGGCCGCGGCCACCGTGGTGGCGGCCGCTTCGTCTCCGACGTCGGCGGCCAGCGCGTGCGCGTCGCGGCCGGACGCGCGGATGGAGGCGGCCACCGCCTCGACCTCCGCCGCCGTGCGTGCGACCAGCACCACCCGCGCGCCCACCCGGGCCGCCGCCCGTCCGAAGGCGGCGCCCAGCCCGCGGCCGCCGCCCGTCACCAGCACCGTCCGATCCCTCAGGTCCATGCCGCCTAACGTACGGAGGGTCCGCCAAGGATCGAGAGGCTCGTTGCCAAGCGATTGGAATGCGGCTATCCTGCCGTCCGTGAGCGAGTCCCTGGCCGCGCGCCTGGCCGCCAACCTGAAGCAGCTGCGCGAGGCGCGGGGGCTCACCCAGGACGCAGATGGCGCGCCTGGCCGGCATCCCGCGCGCGACCTGGGGACACCTGGAATCGGGCGCGGCCAACCCCACGCTGCAGGTCCTGCACAAGGCGGCGCTCGCGCTGCGGGTCCCGCTGGAGGAGCTGACCGCTTCGCCGCGAGCCGTGGGCCGTCTCTATCCGCAAGACGCGCTGGCCACGCACAAGCAGGGCGACGGCACCGTCCGCAAGCTGCTGCCCGACGCCATCCCCGGCGTGGTGATCGACCGCATGGAGATCCCGGCGGGCGGGCGCATCCGGGCGTGCCGCACATGCCGGGCACGCGCGAGTACCTGACGTGCGAGCAGGGCGAGATCCAGCTGGCCGTGGCCGGCGAGCAGTGGCGCCTGACGGCGGGCGACGTAGTGGTGTTCCGCGGCGACCAGCGGCACTCGTACCGCAACCCGGGCGAAGCGGGCCGGCGGTCGGCTACTCGGTCGTGCTGCTGGTACCGGTCAGCTGATGGCGGACGGCACCTGGGCCCGCCTGCGGGCCTGGCCCGGCACTGGCCGCTGGTGGGGCTGGTCGCGGGCGTCAAGGTGCTGGTCACTCGCGCACGGCGCGCTCAGCTCCTGATGCCCTGGAACCAGAGCATCCCCGACGTCTACGCGTTCTTCGACATCTGGAACCGTTGGGACTCGCTCAACCTACCTCCACATCGCCCGAGCACGGCTACCAGGCGACGGGCGACATGAAGCACCTGCTCGCCTTCTACCCGCTGTATCCGCGCTCATCCGCCTGCTGGAGCCCCTCTGTGGGAGCTACCCGCGTCCGCCTTCTGGATCTCCACCGCCCGCCTCCTTCTCGGCCGCGCTGCTCATGCACCGGCTGGCGCGGCTGGACCACGCCGAGGACGCGGCGCGCGCCGTGTTCCTCCTGTTCGTCTTCCCCACCAGCCACGCGCTGCACATTCCCTCACCGAGAGCCTCTTCCTGACGCTCTCGTTCGCGAGGCGCCTGCTCTGCGCGCGCTCGCGGCGGTGGCGCTGGCGGGACTGCTGGGCGCGTGCGCGGCGCTCACCCGCATCAACGGGGTGGCGCTGGGCGCGGCCCTGCTGAGGCCTGGGCCGAGAACACCGCGAAGGAGGCGCTGGCGGTCCGACTGGCTGTTCCTGCTGCTGGTCCCCGCAGGCGCCGTGGGCTACCTGCTCGTGAACCTGCTGGTGACAGGAGACCCCTTCGCGTTCCTGCGCTTCCAGCACGAGCACTTCCGCCGGACGCTCGACTGGCCCTGGAACGGCTACCTCGAGATGTGGAGGAGCCTTCCTGCGGCGGGCCTGCAGCGAGAGCCTCCGTGCTGCGCGGCCGGAGCTGCTGCTTCGGCACGCTGATGGTGGCGGCACCTGGTCGTCTCCATCGTCCGTCTGCGCGTCGTACGCCGCGTACATGGTGGTCAACACGCTGCTGGTGATGAGCTTCACCTGCCTGAGTCGGTCCCCGCTACACGCTCATACTGTTCCCGCTGCACCTGCTGATGGCCCGCGCCTGCCGGCGTCCGCTGGCCTGCGCGCTGCGTGACCGCGTGGTACCGTGCTGTTCTGGCCTCTTCAGCGCCCTGTTCGTTCGGGGGTTCTGGGCGTTCTGAGGAGGTGATCGAGATGACCTCTGCCGACGACGCACGCGAGCTGGCGTGGCCAGCCCTTCCGCTGGAAGCGTGGGCTGACACCTGCGCCACGCTGCACCTGTTCACGCAGATCGCGGGCAAGATCCGACTGGCCCTGAGCCCGCCGATCAACCACTGCTGGCAGGTGACGCTCTACGTCACCGCTCGCGGCCTGACGACATCGCCGATCCCACACGGGATGCGGTCGTTCCAGGTCGACTTCGACTTCGTCGCCCACGAGGTCGTGGTCGAGATGCCGAGCGACGGCGGCGTCGCGCATCTCGCCTCTCCGAGCCCCAGACCGGTGGCGGCCTTCTACCGCCGCCTCATGGAACAGATGGACGCGCTCGACCTGCGGGTCGGATCACACTCGCTGCCGAACGAGGTGCCCGATCCCATCCGCTTCGACCGAGGACGAGACGCACGGCTCTACGATCGCGACTACGCGAACCGGTTCTGGCGGGTCCTGGTGCAGGCCGACCGCGGTTCAAGATCTTTCCGCGGCGCGCTTCACCGGCAAGTGCAGCCCCGTGCACTTCTTCTGGGGCGCGCCGGACCTGGCGGTGACTCGCTTCTCCGGCCGCCCCGCGCCCGCGCACCCGGGCGGCGTGCCCGGCCTGCCCGACCGCGTGACGCGCGACGCCTACTCGCACGAGGTCAGCAGCTGCGGCTTCTGGTCCGGCGGCGGCCCGGTTCCCCACGCGGCGTTCTACTCGTACGCGCTACCCGAGCCCGCGGGCTTCGCGGACGCCGCGGCAGGACCGGCCGCGGCGTTCTACAGCTAGCGACCTCCGCGAGTTCCTGCTGCCGTACGACGCCGTCCGGCTGTCGGACTCTCACCGGACGAGACGCTGCTCGAGTTCCTGCAGGCGACGTACGTCGCCGCGCCGACTTCCGGGCGGGCTGGGACCGCGCCTCCCTGGGCGGCACAGGCCTATTGGCTGGGGGCCTGACGCCGCCCCAGAATCCCCTTCCTCGGTGGCTCTGAGCGGGGCGACGCGGGTGACCTTTGGCCGGAAGCACGACGTGCCCTGCGGGTCGCCGACCTGCGGCACATGCACGGTGACCTCGGACCCGCCCTTCAGGTCGGACGGGATGTGTGGACGTCGTGTCGCACCGGTTCGCGCCACTTGTACTTGTACGCGACCTGCACGACGCTGCCGTGCGCCAGGCCGCGTCAGGACGACAGGTTCTTGATCTTCGCAGCTCGTTGTTGAGGTCACGCTCTCCGTGAAGTGCAGCACGAGGCGCTCCACGACCAGCTCCCGCCCTCGCTGCCCGGAGTTGCCCGGGCCCTCGGGCTTCGTTCCCGCCGGGGGCCACGACGGACCCCGGCCAGCAATCGGTCCCGATGGCCAATGCGACACGCGCTTGCTTTCGTCATCTTTCCTCCATGTCTCCCGTGGCGCTCGAAGTGCGTCACGGGCACTGGGGATGGAGGAAGGTGAACCGGGCGGCGTGTTACCGGCGGCGGAAGCGAACGGGAGATCGGCCTCTTCTCGCAGTGGTCAGCGTGGGTAGCAGGGCCCGCTCGCCGCGTGGTGATTGAATGCGCGCGGTTCATAGTTCACTGAGGCTCGCAAAAGTCTTCCGCTTTTCGCTCGCCCGCCAAATGGCACGTCGCGCACCGCTCGCACGGCCTGCCACGCGGCTCCCGGCTCCCTGCTACCGGCCCACGCGCTTCATCGCTGTGGCTCGCCCGTGCGATCGATCGGCGCGCGGACGTCCGACTGCGAGATGCTCGAACCCGCGCGCGGATTCGAACCATGCGCAGGCGGATGGCGGCGAGGCTGCCACGGGGGTGAGCGCAGGCAAGCGACCGCTCCTCAGCCTACTTCGCGGGCAACCCACGGCTGGACTTCGGAGGGGACCCGCGGACGACGGACCCGCAGTGACTTGATGAAGCACTGGAGCGCAGCCGGAGCGAACCCCGTGGCCCTCGTCGCCGGCGATGCGAATCCCCTCCAGGTCGCGGCGCGCCTCGACCTTCCAGGAAGCACTGGAGCGCAGATGCGGCCGGCCGTGACGGGCGTCACGCTGGCGGGCGGGAACGGCTGGCCAGAGGGTCGCGAGCTTCTTCTTCGCCTCGGGATACGACAGCGCCCGCTCCAGGTTGTTGACGTTGGAGGCCACGACCTCCTCGTACGCCTTCCTGGCGGCCGCCGTGTCGCCCGAGCGCTCGTAGGCGCGGGCCGGCAGCAGCTTCCGGAACGGTCTGATCGGGATCGGCCTGCTTCCAGGTGCTCCAGCGCGCCCTGGCACGTCCCCCGCCTCCAGCTTCAGGTAGCCGGCCATGTAGTGATAGGAGGGGACGTACTGCTTCTCCCCTCCTCGCCGCCCTCGTCGATCATCTTCTTGAGGATCTCGCACTCCTTCCAGGCCTCCTCGGTCTTGCCCATGCGCGCGAGGGTGCGGCCCGTACCGTGGTGGAGGCGCCCCAGCCAGACCTTCTTGTCGTTCTCGTCCGGCGTCGACTCCGGGCACGGACTTGAAGCCCTCCTGGTAGGCCTTCATCGCGTCGTCCAGGCGGCCGCTTCTCAGGTTGATGCGCGCGCGATCGAGTTCCAGATGAAGACCTCGGGGAAGTTCGCGTCCAGCTTGTTCTGCTTGTACTCGGCCAGGAACCGCGTGAGCGCCGACAGCGGTCGTCCACCTTGCCCTCGTAGAGTAGCTCATCGCGCGGGGATAGAAGAGGCCGCCAGGCGCGGTGCCGGAGACGCGCTTGTGAGCGCGGCGTCGTACTCGGCGCGCGCCTGCTGCACGTAGCTCGCGCGCATCAGCATCACGCGTTGCCCTTCGAGGCCGTGCGCGCGGGGCGTGCGTGTCGTCGAGTGCGATCGCCTTGTCGAGCGCTGCCTGCGCCTGTCGTACTGGCCCTGGTTGAGGCTGAGCTGCCCGATCATCATGTGGATCCATGCGCTCGCCGAAACCTCGTCGCGCGGCACAACGGCGGAACGCCTCCAGCGACTCCTTGCCCTTCTGCTCGCGGTTGAGCCGCGATGGCGGCCAGAGTGCTTCTGCTCGCCCGGGCGAGCGCCTTGGCTGCCGAGCTCGAACGCCTTGTCGTGCTCAGGCTTGGCCTGGGGCGGCGGGAAGGTGGACGCAGCGAGCAGGTAGTGCCCCATGCGAGTCGGGATCGGCGGCGATCGCCTTCTTCGCCTCGGACCTGGGGATCTGCTCCGGCTGCTGGTAGGTCTCGATGCAGCGGACCGGCCTCCAGCGCGGCCCGGCGCGCCTCCTCCGACTTCGTGGTCAGCGTGATCTTCTTGCTCGCCGCCTGCGCGGCGACCGCGGTCGCTGCACAGCGCGGCTGTCCCCATGCCCGGAACCCATGCGGTCATGCTCCTTCGACGTGGCGGCCCCCAGAAAGGCCGCTCCCCGGCCGGGATCATACCCCCACACGAAATGCGTATTCGTCAAATCTCGCGCGGTCATGACGGTGGTAGCGGGCGCGCCGCGTGGTGAGCGACTGTACAGGGCGGCGGGGCTTGACTAGGATAGGGTGCCGCTCTCTCCCAATGCTGCGCATCGGAGGCCCGCGATTGCCTGGTCGCGCTCGCACTGGCGGCGGCGCTGGCCAGGACTGCGCCCGCCGACGCGGCCGCTGGCAGCGTGCCGTGGCCTGGCCAGCGGGCGCCCTGGCGCTGGTGCGCAAGGTCATCTCGGACCCGGAGCTGGTGCGCGCCATCGTGGCCAGCACTGAGGTGCTCGAGGCCGCGGACGTGAAGAAGCGGGACGAGCGGCTGCAGCGGGGACCCGGAGATGCCCGCTGCGCAAGGGGCCCGGCGTCACGAACGCGAGTGCGCGGTGCGGCTTGCAGCGCTGATCGCCAGAAGGAAGACCCGCGATCTCGCCGAGGCCATACCTGATCGGACAACCGGGGCACCCTGGTGTGCTCCGGTCGCCGGAATGTCCGACTGCTGGCGGGCGGCGACGAGCCGAACTTCCAGACGCGCACGTTCGGACTGGGGCGGCAGTTCCTGTTCGTCGGCGACCCGAGCCGACCCGCGGTCGCAGGCAGCCTGGACCGTTCCGATCAGCATGATCGTGCTCGACGGGCCGACCAAGATCGGGGGCGGCCACGCTGACGCTCAAGGTCTCGCCGGAGATGCTGAGCCCGCCGCCCACGCCGGCCGCGCCGCCGACCGGCCGAGCCCGCGGCGCCCCCGCCCGTGGCGACGCGCCGAACGCCGTCAGCGGTTCCCTGAAGCGAACGCCGCGGCGGCCGATGCCGTGGCGCTCGCGTCCGCCGATCCGTCAGGCGGGCCGGTTCCGCGCAGCCCCGAGCCGGTGGCCTACGAGGCCGCGGCCGCGCGCGCGGGCCTCGGCCAGCCGCGCGACGCGGTCGTCGCGTGGCCCAGCTCCATCTGGGGGGTGGCCGAGGGCCACCGGCACGCGGGCGTACGCGAACCGCCGCGCAGGCCCAGCAGCGGCGCCATCGTCGCGGGCCGTTCGCACCAGCGTCTCGTCGTCCGCGTCCGGGACGCCGGGATCGTGGGCCCCGCCAGGAAGACGCGCGACGAGACGCGGTCGTCCGGCGCGCGGCCGGGGAACTGGTCGAAGAAACCGGCGGCCGTCACCCGCAGCCCGCGGAGCGCGGGACGACGCAGCGTAGCCGTCGAGCGGGTGCGCCACCTGGTCGCGCGCGCGTACCGAGCCAGGGACGATGGCCGTCGGGACGAAGCGGATGGCGGCGAGCTCTTCAGACGCAGCCGCTCGCGATCGGCCAGAACAGCGCGGCGGATGCGGGGCCGGCAGCGCGACCACGACGGCGGCGGCACGCAGCGTCTCGCCGGACTCGGCGTGACGAGCCAGCCAGGGTCGCGGCGTCGAGCGCGCGGCACCGGCGACGACGCGCACACGCGGGGGCGGGCAGCCGCGCGACCAGGCGCGTCCACCAGCTCGGGCAGCCCGCCCGCGAGCGACACGAACGCGGAGAATCGCGGGCGCCTTGGGGCGGCCGGAACCGCGCACGAGGCTGCCGTGCTCCGTTCCGCCTCGACCAGCCTCGGGAACGTCGACTGGACCGACAGCCGCTCGGTGTCGCCGCGCGTGGATGCCGCCCAGCAGCGAGATCGCCGAGTCGCTCCCACGCTTCGCGCCCCAGCCGGCGCCGACGAAGCTCGGCGATCGGCTCGCGTCGTCCGCGGCGGCTCGTCGAGCCACGAGGGCTCCCAGACCAGGCGCAGCTTGCCGGGCCAGGAGAAGAGGCCGGCTCCGCCACACCGGCCCAGCGCGTCGGCACCCCGAGCACCATGCCCTCCGGCATCGGATGAAGGCGCCGCCCCGAGCGACGTAGACGGTGCGTGTGCCGGGTGGGGTGGGTCGACGACGCGCCCGACTCGAGGCCCAGCTCGCGCACGAGCGCGATGCCGTCGGGCTTCGTGGCCAGCATGGCGTCGGGACCGACGCGCTCGAGCAGGAAGCCGTCCTCGCGCACGGTGCGGACGACGCCGCCCCAGCGATCCGTCGCCTCCAGCGGCACGAACGGCTGGCCGCGCGCTGGAGCGCGAACGCGGCCGTCAACCCGGCCACGCCGCCGCCCCACCGACGCCGGCAGCGCGTCAGCCACTGGCGAGAGTCACGCGGAGGCGGTGGACGCGCCACGTGCTAGCACAACCACCGCGCGCACGTGCTCGACCGGCGTGCCGGGCAGGATGCCGTGGCCGAGGTTGAAGATGTGGCCGGGCCGGCCGTCCGCGCGGCGCAGCACGTCGTCGACGCGCGCCGAGCAGCCGCTCGCGCGGCGCGAAGCAGCAGCGTCGCGGTCGAGGTTGCCCTGCACGGCGACGCCGTCTCCCGACGACGCGCCAGCCCTCGTCGAGCGGCGTCCGCCAGTCGACGCCGATCACGTCGCCGCCCGCCTCGCGCTGCAGCGCCAGCAGGTGGCCGGTGCCGGTGCCGAAGTGGATCGTCGGCACGCCGAGATCGCGCGAGCGCCGTCGAAGATGCGCCGCACGTGCGGCAGCACGAACTCGCGGTAGTCGGCCGCGTCGAGCGCGCCGACCCAGGAGTCGAAGACCTGCAGCGCCTGGGCGCCCGCCTCGACCTGCGCGCGCAGGTAGTCGGCGACGACGTCGCGCCAGCAGCGCCGGCCAGCCGGTGCCAGGCGTCGCGGGTCGCTCGTACATGCAGCCGCCTTGGTCGCCGCGAAGTGGCGTCGAGTGGCCGCCCTCGATCGCGTAGGACGCGAGCGTGAACGGCGCGCCGGCGAAGCCGATGAGCGGCACGTCGCCAGCTCGCGCCGCAGCAGGCGGATCGCCTCGAGCGACGCATGCCGAGCTCCTGGCGCGGCTCGAAGCGCGCGCAGCGCGGTCGACGTCGGCGCGCCGTGCGCACCGGCGTCGTCGATCGACCGGGCCCTCGCCCGTCGGCGAAGTCGAAGCGGATGCCCGAGCGGCGCGAGCGGCAGCAGCAGGTCGGCTGAACAGGATGGCCGCGTCGACGCCGCAGCGCGCGGACGCGGCTGCAGCGTCACCTCGACCGCCAGCTCGGGCGTCCGGCACAGCTCGAGCAGCGTCGTGCTTCTCGCGCAGCGCGCGGTACTCCGGCCATGTAGCGGCCCGGCCTGCCGCATGAACCAGACGGGCGTGCGGTCGACGGCTGGCGGCGGCAGACGCGAAGGAAGCGGTCAGTCGCTCACGACCGCGCATCGCTAGCGCGGCCGTCGCGCTGGCAGCCCGTGGTGAAAGTCAGGCGTGGCACCGAGGCGGGCGATGCGCCCGCCTGGCAAGGCGACGAGCAACGCAGTCCAGGCGGGATGCAGCGTCCGCCAGAATGCAGCCAGGGTCCACCACGGGTTGCTACGAATCCCATGTCAAGACAACCCGCCTCCGGTCGCTCCCAAGGTCGAGCTGCACCAGCACGTCGACGGCTCCGATCTCCGTGCCGAGGTCACGTGGGAGCTCGATGCGGCACTACCGCCTGAACCCCGTGGACACGCTCGAGGAGATGCGCCGGCGCCTGGAGCTGCAGCCGAGGAGGAGGGCACGCTGCTCGCCTACCTCGACAAGATGCACTACCCGCTCTGGATCACGCAGTTCTACGAGAACATCAGCCAGGTCACCGAGGCCATCGTGGACGAGGCGGCCGCGGCCGGCGTGACGACGCTGGAGCTGCGCTACTCGCCGGTCATCCACACCTTCGCCGGGCCTCACGCCGCGGCAGTCGATCCGCGCCGTGCTCTCGGGCATGAACCACGCGCGCCAGCGGCACCCGATGAAGCTGGGCCTCGATCGTGATCGCCATGCGCCAGCACGGGCCGCACATCGCGAAGATCCTGGCCCGCCAGGCCATCGCGGAGGCGCAGCACCTGCACGCGCGCACCGGGCGTCGTGGGCTTCGACATCGCGGGCCCCGAGCGGGGCAACCCGCCGCGCCTGTTCAGCAGCGCGTTACGAGATCGCACGGCTGGGCCGGCTGGGCGTGACCGTCCACGCGGGCGAGGACGCGCCCGCCGAGTACGTCTGGGAGGCGATCGACGACCTGGGAGCCACAGCGCATCGGCCACGGCTGCTCGCGGCGGCGCAGACCCCGAGCTGCATGCGGCGGCTGGCCCAGCGACCGCATCCTCGTCGAGTGCTGCCTGTCGAGCAACGAGCACACCGGCGCGGTGAAGCGCGGCACGCGCCATCCCATCCACGCGTTCCTGGAAGCGGGCGTGCCCGTCGCCATCTGCTGCGACAACACCACCGTCTCGCGCACCGACCAGATGCCGCGAGTCCGAGAGCGCGCCGCGCGGGCGATCGGCCTGGAGGCGGTCGAGCACATCCACCGCCATGCCGCCGAGCACAGCTTCATCCGGCCGGAGACGGCGTCTCAAGGAAGGGGACGACTAGGAGCGGACGGCGTCGTCGACGAAGCGCCGTCTCGCGCAGGGCGTATACTCGTTCCCCTCAATGAGCGACAGCGGCTGGGGTCGAGGGCCGGTCATCGACATCTCCTCCGGGCGGCCGGGCTTCAAGCTGCCGGACTTCCGCGCGCCCGCCCGCCGCCCTGCTGCGCATCGGGCTCATCGCGCTCGCGGTGCTCATCCCGCTGCCGACCGGCTACTACCAGATCGAGACCCGACCAGGTGGGCGTCGTGCAGCGCTTCGGGCCTACGTCCGCGAGGCGGGGCCGGGCCCGCACTTCAAGATCCCGTTCGGGGTCGAGACGCGTCACCAAGGTGCCGGTGCAGCGGCAGCTCAAGATGGAGTTCGGCTTCCGCACGCTGCGCGCCGGGACCCGCGTCGGAGTTCGCGCCCCCAGCGCCCGGAGACGATCGGCGAGTCCGTGATGCTGACCGGCGACCTGAACGTCGCCGTCGTCGAGTGGATCGTGCAGTACCGGATCAAGGATCCGCGCAGAGTACCTGTTCCACGTGCGCGACGCCGCAGGGCACGTTCCGGCGACATGTCCGAGGCCGCCATGCGCCAGGTCGTGGGCGACCACAGCGTGGACGAGGTGCTGACCATCGGCCGCGAGGCCGATCGCCCTGCAGGCCAAGGATCGAGCTGCAGCGGCTGTGCGACCTCTACGGCATCGGCATCGAGGTCCAGCAGCTCGTGCTGCAGGACGTGAACCCGCCCGATCCCGTGAAGCCCGCCTTCAACGAGGTCAACCAGGCCATCCAGGAGAAGGAGCGGGCCATCAACGAAGCCTGGGCCGACTACAACAAGTCGGTGCCGCGGCGCGAAGGGCGAGGCCGAGCAGGCGGTGCGCTCGGCCGAAGGCTACGCCGCTGGAGCGCGTCAACAACGCCGAGGGCGACGCCGACGCGCTTCGACGCGCTCTACGAGGAGTACCGCAAGGCGCCGGCGGTCACGCGCGAAGCGCATCTACCTGGAGACGCTGCGCGCAGCTCCTGCCGAAGCTCGGCCGCAAGCTCGTGCTCGACGAGCAAGGCGCAGCGGCGTGCCTGCCGCTCCTCAGCTCGAGCGGCAGGCGAAGGAGGTGAAGCCGTGAGGCGCCCGGCTCTCGCTGCCTCGCCGCGGCGTGGCTGTGCTGATCCTGCTCCTCGGCTCCGTCTACACGGTGTCGGAGACCGAGCAGGTCATCCTCACCCAGTTCGGCAAGCCCGTGGGCGGCCTCGTCACCGACCCGGGCCTGCACATGAAGGTGCCCTTCATCCAGGACGTGCACCGCTTCGACAAGCGCTGGCTGGAGTTCGACGGCGATCGCCAACGAGATCCCGACCAAGGACAAGAAGTACATCTGGGTGGACACCTACGCGCGCTGGCGCATCGCCGACCCGCTGCGCTTCTACCAGGCGGTGAGCGACGAGCGCGGCGGCGCAGAGCCGGCTGGACGACATCGTGGACGGCGAGACGCGCAACGCCGTGGCCTCCTTCGACCTGATCGAGCTCGTGCGCTCGACCAACCGCGAGTTCCAGGTCACCGAGGAGCTGGCCGGCATCGGCTCCGCCGAGGCCATGGCCACGCGTCGAACACCGGCCGCAGCAAGATCGCGCAGAGTCATCCTGGAGAAGGCGGCCAAGATCACGCCCGAGTTCGGGATCGAGCTGGTGGACGTGCGCTTCAAGCGCATCAACTACGTGGACAGCGTCCAGCAGAAGGTGTTCGAGCGGATGATCTCCGAGCGCAAGCGCATCGCCGAGCGCAGCCGGTCGGAAGGCCAGGGCCGGCGCGGCCGAGATCCGCGGGCAGAAGAGAGCGCGACATGCCTGGCGCGCCATCGTCCGGTCGGCTACAAGAACGCGCAGGAGAACGAAGGGCGACGGCCGACGCCAAGGCCACCGCCATCTACGCGCGCGCCTACGGCAAGCGATCCCGAGTTCTACCAGTTCATGAAGAGCATGGAGACGCTGAGCGCGACGCCTGGACAGCGAAGACGACGCTCCTGCTCCCGACGGACTCGGCGCTGCTGCGCCTCAAGAGCAGCGGCATCTCCCCGCTGACGCGCACGGCGCGCGGCCTCTGATCGCGGCCGCGCTGGCGACGGCCGCGCTTTATCTCTGGACCGACGGACCGGGGCCGGACTGGCTGGGACCGTGGGTGAAGCCGTGGCCGGCTGTCTGCCTGGCGATCTGGGCTGCTGGCCGATGGAAAGGGCGCGCTGGGCCGGCTGGTGGGCGCCGGCCTGCTGCTCGGCGGTCGCGGGACTTCGTGATCGAGCGGAGCTTCCCCGGGCGGCCTTGCGCTCTTCCTCGCTGGCGCACCTCACGTACGTCGCCGCGTTCGTGGCGGACGAGCACGCGCCGCGGCGGCTGCGCGCGCTGCCTCGCGGCCTACGCGGCCGGGATGTACCGCTTCCTGGCGCCCCCGGCCTGGGCCCGCTGGCGCTGCCGGTCGCGCTGTACGCGCTCGCCATCGCCCCGATGATGTGGCGCGCGCGGCGCGCGGGGTGCGCCCGGCCGAGCGGGTCGGATGGATCGCACTCGCGGGCGCGCTCACGTTCGGGCTCTCCGACACGCTGCTGGCGCTCCACCGCTTCCATGCCCCCTTCGCGGCGCGCCCTACGCGATCATGCTGACGTACTGGGCGGGTCAGCCTGGGGATCGCGGCGTCGGCCGTGCGCTCGCGCTGAGCGCCCGCGCCCGCCCGCAGGCGCAGCGTCATCCCGACCGCGGACGCCGCCAGCGAGACGGCGGCCCCCACGCGCACCAGCGCGACGTATAGCCGGTCGGAGTCCGCCATCGGCTCGGGCGCGTCCACGACGCGCACGTCGATCACGCCCTTTGCGCTGCGGCAGGCGCTGCGCGAGTGCCTGACGCGCCAGCTCCAGGTGTGCGCGCCCAGGCCGGCCACGGTGCCCGCGAGCAGGACCGCCGCCAGGACGCGCGCCGTTCGCCCCGAGGCGCGCAAGGCCCGCTCGAGGCGGATCGCGGCCAGCAGCGCAGGAGCACCAGCGGCAGGGCGACGAGGCGCGTGGTGACGCGCCCGCCGAGAGCAGCGGCAGATGCGAGCAGGCCCAGGGTCACGCCGGCATCGCCGAACGGAGCACCGCCAGGACGGCCATCGGTCCGTAGAGACGCCGCTCGCCGCCGCCCGGGAGCGCTTCGATGCCCTCCACGCGAGCCAGACGCCGCCGGCCACGAGGAACACGAGATCCGCCGGTCCGACGTACACGTCGTACTCCCAGGGGTCGACGGCCCCGAAGAACCCGCCGTGCTGGCCCGCGTCGGGCGGCAGGATGGTGAGCAGCCCGCGCGCGAAGTCGAGGAGCGACGGATAGCCCGTGAGGAACGCCGTGTCGCGCCGCCGCGCCACGAAGACCGCCGGCAGCAGGCGGACGCAGCCCAGCCGCCGGTCCAGAGGAGCGCCGTCACGACGGGCGCGCGCCCGCGACGGGTTGAAGGCGGCGAAGAGCAGCAGGAAGAGCACGCACGCCGCGAAGACGTGCAGCGCGCCTTGCAGGAGGATCGCGGTGAGCGCGCGATCGCGAGCGCGATCGGCGTCGTCGCGCGAGGCCGACCTTCGGCCAGCGAGCACAGCGGGAGCAGCACGAACGGCAGGAGCAGGAACCCGGTCCACATCGAATGGCCGACCGCCATCTGCGCGCTCGGGTGCCCGCTGACGCCCGCGATGAGTGACCAGAACGCCGCCGGCAGCGGCGAGATCGCGTAGCGGCGGCTCAGGAGCCAGGCGGCCGGCCGCAGCAGCGCCGCGTACGCGAGCAGCGTGTTCAGGACCACGAACGTGCCGGCGGGCAGCACGGCCAGCAGCGCGACCTGCGGCGAGAGGCACGTCTCCGGATGGCCAGGTACTTGCGCGAGAAGATGATCGGCTCGGAGAGGAAGTGCGGCACGCGCCTCGCGGACGGACTGCTGCAGCACGGACAGGTAGCGGTACTCCTTCGGCCAGTCCTCGAGCGTGACCGGCGGAGCCCTGAGCGCACCGGGGCGCGCGTCGAGCAGCACGACGCCAGTGGAGCGGCTCCCGCCGCGAACAGGAGCGCCCACGCGAGCCGGCGCCTCATGACTCTGCCACCGCCGCCAGGCCGTGCAGCATTCCTGCGCGGCCAGGGAACGCGAGCAGCCGTTCTCGGCCAGCAGCCGGTGTCCTTGTGGTCGGGTGGATGTGCTCGAGGAACAGCGGCTGGTTGCCGGGCCACGAGTCCTCGGTCAGCCCGGGCACCTCGAGGTACGGCACGCGCTGGCATGGCCGCGCGTAGCGGCGCGCGCGCCGCTCGGCGATCAGGTCGCCTTCGGGCGGGTACTCCACGCGGTCGCGGTAGACGGGGCCGATCACGACCGCGCGCGCACCGGCCGCGCGCACGGCCTCGACCATCGCCACGTGGTTGGCCACGAACGCGTCACGGTCCACGCGAGGCACGGCGGTGCTCGCGGCGCCCGCGGCGCCCGCCCGCGAACGCGCGCCAGGCGTAGAGCAGCGCCTGGCTCCGCGCCAGCAGGAGCCGGGAGGCCACGCCCAGGCGTCGGTCCTCATGGCCTGCGCGTCCGGCTGGCGCGCATCCCGATGTCGTTCCAGCCGTAGAGCAGCGTCACGACGTCCGCGGTGCGGGCGCGAGGTCCCGGCGCATCCAGGCGAGCCCCTGGTGCGTGCTGTAGCCGGGCACCGCCAGCGGCGCCACCTCGATGTCGCGTCCCGGGGTCTGCGCGCAGCGCCTTCGACGCGCGCCGGGTACGCGAGCCAGTCCGGGTGCGGCCTGTCGCCGCGGCGCAGGAAGACTGGCGGCACGCCGAAGCCGAACCGTCACCGAGCCGCCGGCGCACAGGATGCGCAGGCTGCCGGCGCGCGCGGGCCCAGCGGATGGTCGTAGCGCAGCCGCTGCGCGGTGGTGGTGACCGGCGTGTGCCCCACACCACGTCGCGCAGGTCCGGCTGGAGGCGCCAGAACAGGAGCGCGTCGCCCTCGAAGATCCCCACCTGGCGCGCGTCGGTGAACTGCGCGCGCTGGGTCGCGCTCACGAACGCCTCAGGCTGCCCAGGTGCGGGCGCGTCACCCGGACGAATCCCTCGACCGTGCCCAGGACCGCGAAAAAGGCCGCGCAGGGCGCGGCCGGGAAGAGCGCCTGCTTGATGCGCCCGGCCGCCCGCGCGGGCAGCGGGCTGCAGGTAAGTTCCGCGCCCAGGCGTGCTCCTTGAGCGTGGCGCGCAGCGCCGGCGAGAGCCGCCGGCCGTCCGAGGCGGCCGCGTTGGCTTCGACGGTGGCGCGATGCGGCGCATGCCGGGATCACGGTGGACACCGCGTCGTCCGCCAGGCAGAAGCGCAGCGCCAGCTCCGGCAGCGAGCGGGCCTCCGCTCCCATGGCCGCCAGCAGCGCCTGGTTCCGCTCGTACACCTGGCGGCGGCGGTCGCCCGCGAAGTGAGTCGTTGCGGTAGTCGCCGTCGGGGAACGTCGTGTCCGGATCGATGGTGCCGGCGAGGCCGCCCCCTCATCGAGCGGCACCCGCGCCAGCACGCCCACTGTCGTGCTTCCGGCACAGCGGGAACAGCTCCGCCTCGGGGCTCTGGTCGAAGATGTTGTAGATCACCTGCACGGCGTCGAAGAGGCCCGACGCCACCGCCCGCAGCGCGCGCTGCCCGGATCGTGGTCGTTGATGGAGACGCCGACGAAGCGGACCTTGCCGGAGGCCTTCAGGTCCTCCAGCGCGCGGCGCCACTCGTCGCTCTCGTCCAGGTACTCGTCGCGCCAGACGTGGAGCTGGAGCAGGTCGATCGCGGCAGGCCCAGGTTCTGGCGGCCAGCTCCGCGGACGTCCTCACGTGGCGCGCCAGGGAAGACGTCGCCCACCGGCACGCCCTTCTCCGCCGGCCAGGCCTGGTTCATCGGCGGGACCTTCGTCCGCGACGTACAGCGTCTCGCGCCGTTCAGCGCACGAGACTGCCCCACCAGCGTCTCGCTGCGGCCCATGCCAGTACACGAGGCGCGGGTGTCGATGAGGTTCACGCCCAGGTCGACGGCGCGGTGGAGCGCCTTCAGGCTCTCTTCCGTCGAGGCGCCGATCCACAGGGTGCCGCCGATGCCCCAGGCCCCGAAGGCCGATCTCGGAAACGCGCAGGCCGGTCCGTCCCAACCGCCTCAGCTGCATGGAATCGATTCTCCCACGCGCGGCGCGCGGTTCGGACCGCCATAGTTCCCGCCGTTCGAGAGCTTCCAGGATCATCAGGCGACGCGAAGGATGAAGTGGGCGTGAGGGCGGCCGCCGTGCTCGCGCTGCTCCCGGCGCTGGCCGTCCAGCTTCGCCCTGGCCGTGAAGTCGGACGGCCCCGACCAGCGACGAGCCGCTCTACGTCCCGGCCGGCCACCTGCAGGTGGCGCGCGGCGACTACTCGCTCAACCGCACGCATCCTCCGCTCGGTCCGACGCCTGCGCGGGGCTCGGCTCTGGTCGGGGCCGGGCGATGTCGGTCCCGGAGCGGCAGGCCGGCGAGGAGGACTCTCGCGTACTGCTGGCGCTTCCTCCATCGCGAGAACGCCGGCCGCGCGCTGTGGAGCGCGCACGACTGCCCCTTCGTCGTCCTCGCGATTCTGCTCGCGGCCGCGCTGTGGGCCTGGGCGCGCGCGACGTTCGGCGCCGCGGCGGTTTAGTCGCGCTGGCGCTGGCCGCGTTCCATCCGACCCTCCTCGCGCGCAGCCACCCGGCCACGACCGACCTGCCGGCCGCGGCGGGCATGGTGGCCGCGGCGGGAGCGTACTGGGCTCTGGTCGGATCGGCCCGGCCGCGGGCGCGCCGCGCTGGTCGCGGTCGCACTGGGCCTCGCGCCTCGGCGCGCGCCACCGCGCCGCGCTGGTGGTCCCGGCTTCGCGATCCTGGAAGGGCTCTCCCTGCGCGCGGGGCGGCGCAAGGTCCGTGACCTGCTCGAGCCGCTGGCGATCGGCGCGATCGTCACGCCGGTCGCGCCAGTGCGCCGCGTACGGTCTGATCGCTCCTGGCGTCGCCGCGCTCGCGGCTCGCCGCGGGAGGCGCGTCCGCTTCCAGCTTCGACTCACGACCGGCGCGCGGCCATCTCGCGCCGGCCTGCTGGGCGAGACCTCGCGCCTGGGCTGGCGCCACTACTTCGCGGTCGCGCCGCTGGTGAAGATAGCAACGCCCGGCTTCCTGGTCGCGGTTGGCCGCGGCGGGCAGTCGCGGCCCCGCGCGGGATCCGGGGAGCCGGTCCGCTCGCCACTGGTGGGTGCCGGCCCTGATCACGTTCGCCGCGCCTCCTCGGCCGGGCCACATCCAGATCGGCGAGCGCTACCCGCTGCCCGCAGCACGCGTTCGCGATCCCGCTGGATCGCGTCGGCGACGCCGTGGTTGCGCCGCCAGCCGGGCCGGCCGGGTCGTGCTCGCGGACGGATACCGGGCCGGGGCTTTTCACGTCGCGTGCCCGCGCTGGCCGTGGCGCCCCGCGGATACCCCCGCGTACTCAACGCGCTTCTCGCGGGCGGTCCCTGACGTGGCGGGACCGTGGGTCCCGGCTCGACTTCGGTCCCGATCACCGTGTGGACGGACCCGCCGAGGCTCCTGGCGTGGACGACTCGCGAGCGCATCGGGCGCATCGCGCTCGCGCATGCCACGGCGCCGACGACCCGATCGCGCCCGGCCTTCGTGCGCGACGACCTCGCCCGGCCGCAACCACTACGCCGCCCGGACGCTCTCCGACGTCCCGCCGCGGGGGACGCGCCGGCGATCAGCCCTTCTTCGCCTCGTCTTCGGCCCGGTTCCGCGCGAAGCGGCCCAAGGCTACGCCTTCCCTGCGCGAGCGCCTCCCGACGCGCGCGCGCCGGCGTGCTCCCCGCCTACCGGCTGCCTTAGTGTTCCGTCCCAGAAGTCAGGTTGCATTCGAGCGCCGATGCATCCCTTGCTCGTTTCGCTTGCCGTCTCGTCGCCTCGCGGATCGGGGCGCCTCAGCGCTTCTCGATGCGACACCCACGTCCCCGTGAAGGAACACTAGCGATCGGTGGCGACGTGGAGCTCGCGTCCACCCGAAGCTCCAGAGCCGGTCGACGCCGCCGGATCCGCCGGCCGCGACGAAGCCGTGGCTCCTGGCGGCAGCGGCTTCCTGGGCGCGACACGGAAGACGTGGGGCCCCAGCTGCCGGATCGCGGCAGGCCACCGCGCACTTGCGCGCGCGTCGGCTTCCATGTCCGAAGACGCCTCCATCAGCCGCCCTCGCCCCTTCGACCTTCCAACCGACGCATGAGCGCGAACCTGCTGCGGCTCGGTCGATGCCAGGAGGTCCGCCGCCGCCTCCCGACTGCATCTGGCTCATCATCGCGAGCGCGGCCGCCATCCGCGGAGCCGGCGGCTGGCGCCGCGCTCCCGTTGGGATCGAAGCGGAACTGGGAACATCGGCTGGGCCGCCAGCCGCAACCGGCGCCTGCGCGCCCGAGAACGCCATCACCCAGCTTGGGCGCTCCGCCCAGCATCCCGCCCGTGAGCATGCCCTCGATGATCGTCTTCCCGATGTCCCCGGCGCCGGTGCGCGTCGGCCTGGAGGTGGCGAGCCGCCCCCGCCCGCGGCTCGCCCGAGGCCTGCTCGACGTAGCATTCCGGCGGCGGTGCGTCCGCGGCCAGGCTGCCCGCGGCCGACATGGTGCGCCCACGGCAGACGCCGCAGCGCATGCAGTGCCCGGCCGGATGCGCCGTTCTGGGCGTCTTTCCTCCCTCCTTCGATCAGCGGAACGACTTTGGCGGGACCGGCGGGGTTCCGTCTGCTTCTGCATCTCCTTCACGATGTAGATGTCGCGCCGACGCCGATCGCTGACCGCGGTGCCCAGCAGGAACAGGAGCATGTGGCCGCCTCCGCCACCGCCGGAGACCCGTGCTGGCGCCGTTCTTGCGTGAGCGGCGCGTCCCCTTCGAGGCCTTGAGTGCGTGGGGCGCCTGAGGCGCGGACGATCGGGGGCGAGCATCGGGCCGGCGCGCGGGTCGATCGGAAGCGCGGAGACGCGGCTCCGAAGAGCCGCTGTCCACGGCCGCGGATGCCGGCAGGGCCGCCGCCAGGATCGCCGTCGCCACCGCCAATGACACGAATCGACGCGAATTCATGAATCCTCCAAACCGGATCCGACGGGCACGCGAGGGTCTCGGCCAGTCTGCGATAGTAGTCGCGCGGAAACCGCGCAGTTCCCGGCCTGGGCCAAGGCTGGGGGATGTGAGGAAAGCCGCTTACGGCTGGCGGGGATGTCGCCCGGCTGGGGCGTTTCCCGCGCCGCCGCGGGACAGGACCTCTGCAGCGCGTACACCACGCCTCCGGACCGCCGCGCGATCGCCACCGCCGACTGACGCCACCTCGCCCGGCGATCGTTCTCGGCCAGGGACCAGCGGGCCGCGAGAGCGCCGCAAAGCGACCAGGTTGCTCACGACGTGGGCCGCCAATCGCGCAGGCGAACGTGATGCGCGCGCTGATGCGCCTCGACCGCCCAGCCCAGAGAACACTCCCAGCATCGGCCGCCACCGGGCTGCGCACGAGGTCGAAGTGCATGCAAAGCCGAAGGCACGCGGAGGCGGCCGCGATGGCCGCGACGGACCCGTACCGCTCGGAGAGCCGGGTCTGCACGTATCCGCGGAAGAACAGCTCCTCCGCGATCCCGGGGCCCAGCGCGACCGCGACCATCAGCACGGCTTCAGCCAGGACGCCCGACGCCGAGTGGCCATCATCAACGGCCCAGGTGGTTCAGCGTGCCGAAGCGGGACGGTGGCCCAGGAGCGCGCATGCACGGACTCGAGTGGCCCGGCTGACAGCCAGCAGGCCTCAGGACGACCAGGGCGACATCGGCCGGCGGTGACGCCTCCATCGTGAAAGGCGCAGGCGCCGTCGCCAGGGCACTGGCGAGAGCGGCCGCGGCGATCGATGCCAGACACGCCCAGGCCGATCGCGCCGAGGAGCGCCGCCACCGAGAGGCCCGGCGGCGACGCAGAGACGAGATCTTCGAGCCGAGCCAGGAGGCCGTTGCCGCCCGGAGCCGGGCGGCATGGTCGCGTACGCCCAGACGCGCCCAGCACGACACGCGCCCGCCGTCTGCAGCACCACGAACACGACGGCGAACCCGAGGAAGACGGGCCAGACCGGCGGGCGGCCGTCTGCTCCCGTCAGGCCAGCAGCAGCAGCTCGCGCTGGATGCCTCCCGTCACCTCGGCGCTTGCCCTCGCCCACGTACATGTCGATCTCGCTGCGCACGCCGAACTCGGGCAGGTAGATCCCGGGCTCGATGGAGAAGCACACGCCGGGCACGATCGTGCGCTGGTCGCGGGTCTCGAGGTTGTCGATGTTGACGCCGTTGCCGTGCACCTCGTAGCCGATGGAGTGGCCGGTGCGGTGGAGGAAGTACGGGCCGAAGCCGCGCTGCTCGATGTAGCCGCGGGACACGTCGTCCACCTCGTAGCCGTGGATGGTGCGGCCGGGCGGCCACCGCGCTTCGTGACGAACTCCACGGCGGCGTCACGCGCGCCCTTGACCGCCTCCCAGACCTCGCGTCACCCGGGCGGGCACGTCGAGCCCGCAGAAGGCCATCCAGGTCGCGTCGTAGTAGACGGCGCGCGGGTCGTTCGCGCACCTTGGCCCACAGGTCGATGAGGACGAGGTCGCCCTTCTTGATCTCGCGGTCGTCGGGGCCGGGCCGCCGTCTCGAAGTGCGGGTCGGAGGCGTGGTCGTTCACGGCCACGATGCACGGGTGGTGCGTGGTCAGAGCCCGCGGTGCGTCGAAGCGCGCCTGGATGAAGGCCTGACCTCGCTCTCCGTGACCGGCGAGCGCGCTCGGCCAGGCGCTCCTTGATGAGCGCGAAGGCCTCGTCCTTGGCCAGCAGGGTGTCGCGGGCGGCGCGGTCGTGCAGCTGCCTTCTGCTCCGGCGTCCAGCGCGACTCGAAGGTCTGCACCGAGGTCGGCCGAGCTGACGACCTCGACGCCGGAGGCCGACCCGCACCATCTCGATGGTGCCCGCGTCCACGCGCGCCGACGTACGGGATGGCCGCGCCCGGGCTGTACTCCATGGCCACGCGCTTCATGCCGCCCGAGGTGCGTCTTGAGCAGCGCCTCCAGCTCCTTCCACGAGCGGTAGAGCACCGACTCGCCCGGGCGCCCCTTGCAGCGCGTGTGGGCTCGATGACGTGCAGGATGGCCGACGGGCTCGCCCGAGTAATACGTAACTGAACGAAGTACAA
>ERZ1370068.3309-contig-2425_pt1 | contig 61485 bp, 97 predicted proteins | sample MGYA00561227_ERZ1370068 | MGnify/ENA primary metagenome ERZ1370068 (study PRJEB38410, sample SAMEA6850437) | metagenome | study: Metagenomic assessment of the ecological functions of the soil: analysis of the soil microbiota associated with the...
GTTGTACTTCGTTCAGTTACATGTGCGGGAGGATTCTCGATTTCAACCGTGCCGCCCTGGAAGCCCTTCCTGAGGTCGTCGATGCCGTGGGCGCTAAGGTGCCCGTGCTGCTCGACAGCGGCATACGCAGCGGCGGCGATATCGTCAAGGCCCTCGCCTTGGGCGCGAAGGCTGTGCTTGCAGGCCGCCCGGTTGCGTGGGGCGTCAGTGCCTTCGGTCCCCGCGGCGTCGAGCGCGTGTTTGCTATCTTCAGCGAAGAGATGAAGCGGGTACTCTGTATGACCGGCGTGCCGAACGTCGGTGCAATCACCAAATCGATTTTGATTCGCGACGAAAATTAACAGTAGGGGCGACCGGCCGGTCGCCCTTACGCTGCATGAGAGCCACCAAATCGATCTCGATCAGAGCGCCCCGAGGCAGTTCAGCAACGGCAACCGTGGAGCGTGCCGGCTTGGCGCCGCCGAGATATTGAGCATAGACATCGTTCATGGCGCCAGAAGTCCGCCATATTTTTCAGAAACACGGTGGCTTTGACGACGCGGTCGAGGGATGATTCCCCGCTTCTAAGACAGCTTTGAGATTCTCCAGCACCTGTCGGGTCTGGGCGGCGATGCCTCCTTCAACGAAGTTGCCGGTTTTCGGGTCGATGGGTATCTGTCCCGCCGTATAGATGAAACCGTTGGCTTTGATCGCCTGCTCATAGGGACCGATGGCTTTTGGCGCGTTGTCGGTTTGCACTGGACTCTCTATTCATCTTTCAATCTCCTTGGTTCTCGAATCTGTTGGCGCGGATTCTATATCACTGGATGAGCACTCACAACGTTTTCCAGGTTCCTTGCACTGAAAGGTTTGTCTGTGATTGACTAAGACATAGGTAATTTGCTTATGAGGTTGCTAACGGCGCACAAGATTTTGATATCCACTGCCGCGGTCTTTTTTTCTTTTTGGGCTGTGGGAACTGCGGAATTATTCCGATACGGAGCGGACGAATGGGCGATTTTTCGCGGCGTTCTTTACCTGCTGGTTGCGGTGGGATTTGGCCTATATTTTAAAAATCTGGATCGGTTGTACAGATAGCCCGTCCCAGCGCACTCAAAATGAAATCGGCTCCCTTTCTCGTAGAAGTCAGCGAGGCAGAAATTCGCCGCGAGCGGCAAAAGGCGCGGGAGCTGCGCGCCAGCCAGTGGTGGAAGCGCAAGCTTGCCGCCGGCACATGCCATCACTGCGGCGGCAAATTTCCGCCACGGGAGTTGACGATGGACCACCTGGTTCCGATCATTCGCGGCGGTAAGTCGACCAAAGGGAATCTGAGTGCCGAGCTGCAAGAAATGTAATTCCGAGCGAAAATATCGACTGCCTTTTGAACATCCTGCCGGCTAGAAGCGAGGCTTGCTACATGCTTGGTCTTTGAACTACTATCTCCTCGTCAGGAGGTGGCTATGTCAATGGATACTTTCTTGGTTCGGACCATGTCCGATACGGTCGAAACCGACATCCAACGAGTTTTTGCCATCGCCAACGAGATCCTGCCGCGCTATGAGATGCCGCCGCTTTCGTTGGCGGAGCTGCGGAAAATCGCCGACGGCCCGTTCGATCTGTTTCTCATTCCGCTGATCTTCGCCAAGGATTATCAAAAGGACCGCAATCTGCCTTTTAATGAAGCGAAGCGGGTGGAGATCAGAATTCAGGCCTTGGAGATCGCGCGCAAACATGGCTTCGACGTGAACCCGCCGGATTTCATTTCCGGCATCGAGCAGTCGCTAAAATCGACCAAAGAAGCCGGCTTCCGCAACGTGCTCATGACCACCGGCGGCAGGCGTTATCAAGCATCAGGCGATGGAAAAGGCCGGCATCGGGGCTACTTCGACGAAATCGTCGATCGCGACGAAACCTACTACGCTAAAGAACAAGGCTTCTACTATCTTTACCGCAAGCACAAGCTCCCGCGACTTCGCATCATCCTTCTTTCCGGCACCGCCACCTATATCCGCGCCGGCAACAACGCCCACGGTTGCAAAGTCGGCGGCAGCGACCTGGAAGTCGTGACTGTCGCTCTGTCTACGGAGCATTCCTACAACGATGAGGAAACCTTACGCGCCGCGCATCCGAGTATTCTCATCCGCAGTTTCGACGAGCTTTTGCCTGCACTCAAGGAGCAGAGCCTGGTCGATTAATCAGTAAGGCGATCTAGGCTCAACTCTTGCGTACTGAGAAATCGTATTGACAGAAATCTTCCGGTCGGTCAGGCGAGATCACCATCACGGAGGACGGGAAGCGTAGCACCACCGCGCGACGCCGATCGGTCATGAAGGCGCGGTAAGAGCCCAACTCTTGGTTGCGAAAATAGCCGGTGAAAGAAAAGAGCCGCCGTTGCCAAAAGTGCGAATGCTCCGATGTGTGGCAGTGGGATCGAATTTGACGGACCGGAGTTCGCGGAGTGAGACGCGCGTCTTCCAGAACGGCCGGTCGATTACCAGATCATTGTTTGCAATCAGAGTAGCCCCGAACCGTAAATAACGCACAGACCAAAATGATCGCCAACGGTAGTAGGCCGAGCCAAAAACGCAGCGGCTCCAAAGAGCCGTCCATGGGCAGCGTCCACAGAGCGTAGGCTCACGCCGAGGCAGACAAGGGTGGCAAATGTAGAAGCCACGATCAGTGATTTGCTCCACGGTGCGCGAAAATAGTTCATGGGATGCTTAATAGAAAAATCGGAATGCCGTGCGGCTAAAGCTGACAAACTTTCTAGCGGTCCGCTTCTGGCCGTGTGTTTTGGTTGGTGATAAGGTTGCGATCGTGACATTGCTTCACCCGGCTGTGCCTGGACAGTAAGTTCGTAGCTCGCTACAGTGACATCTGACTAGAGGCGTGGTTTCGCCTGATCCACGGGGATTCGAGTTACTTCACCGTCCCAAATCACTTTAGCCTCGTAGATCAGGCTTTCGCTGCCGTCCGCCAAAAGCGCGCACGGCCCCGGCGCGACGCCACTCCAAATCTAGTGGAAGGACAATAGAAGACGGGAGACTAACCAACCGTCAGCCTGTGTCAGTAATCATCGCTACACTCTTGCTCATTCCCCCGCAGGACTGCGCACTCATCAGGCGGATGTAGGTTTCTGGCGGGCCTCCGACGCCGGTAATCATGCTGCCGGAATCGTGATCCAAAGTGACGCGCGTAGCGAAACCAATTCGCCTTAACCATATCTGGGCGTTCGGAACCCGAGCTAGAAGGCGGTCTGATGGGGTTCATTACTGTCAACCTCGTAGGCCTGGGTTTCACGTCGATGGCAACGAATTTGCCCTCGCTTCCGGGTCTCCACGATGTGGCGAAGCTCATGCTCATAAATCGCATCCCCACGACGGGCAAATACTTTGATGTATCGAGGCTGGCTTCTCATTGAAAGCCAACAGAATGATACGCTTAGCTTTTGAAGTATATCAGCCATTGTGTCCTTTTGCCAACTGATCACCCGCGCGATTGTGCAGAGCCTTCCTTTAATAATCCCGGTGATCTTCAAAGAAGCGCTGGTTAGGACGCGGTTGTGGTTGGCGAATTGAAGCAGGTAACCTTGTTCTCGTAGATTGCGAACTCCCGACATACCGTATTGGAAGTTTGCGATCAGATAACATGTGCGGTCTTTGTCTTTCAGCCGTTGCCAGAGGTCGTCAACGTCGTCGGTGTGGAAATACAGAGAGCCTGTGAAAGCCGGCGCCGTGTCGCCTTCATGTTGGTTAGGACCAGCCAACATGATGGACACCCCGTCGCGCCTGAGCGACGCCCAGCCACACTCCTCACTCAAACTTTCGCACTCAAAACCGAGAACCTGGGTATAGAACGCGATGGAAGCGCGGAGGTCCCAAGTGCGTAACATCGGAGTCAGTGATTGGATTTTCATGAGCTATCCTGATGTTTCGACTCTTAGCGTTGGAGGGTCTTAACTCATAACAGCCTCAAGCCGCATCGTTCGTGTTTTAGTTACTAAAGATTTGAAACCTTGCCAAATGGCTTTTAAATCATCAATGGTCGAGAACCATGCTGACAATAGAACTTGAGAGCACAGCCTATTCGCATGCAAGTCGCAACGATACATATTGCATGTAAAGTCATCCCGCACCGGTTAAGTCTGCTGTGAACTTACTACTAAACGAATCGGTCGACCCTATCCCAATCAACGATTCCACAATCGTAGCAATTGTATAATCTTTATCGCCGCCCAACAACGAACAGTCTGACTCGACGAATACTGCTTGATTGTTAGGGTTTGTGGTCTACCGTCAGCGCAAGCTCGATTCTGAATTGATCCGCGGACTTCTCGTCCGCTTATAGGGAACGTTTCAATAATTTTGTGCTTTGCTATAAACTGCAGGTAGCGAGACTTGGAGAGTTTATGGAGGTACTGAAATCCTTTCTGACGGGGACAGTTGTTGTAAAAGTCGGGGATATCACCAAAGAAGCTGTGGATGCCATTGTTAACGCGGCGAATGGAACTTTGATGGGTGGGGGTGGAGTTGATGGTGCGATTCATCGGGCGGGCGGGCCGGAGATATTGAAGGAGTGCAAGGAGATTCGACGGGTCCAGTATCCCGATGGTTTACCGACGGGACAGGCGGTGATCACGACGGCGGGGAGGATGCCTGCAAAGCACGTCATTCATACCGTGGGACCTGTGTATGGACGGGGAGGGAAGCGATAAGGCGGAATTGTTAAATGCGTGTTACTATAACTCGCTTCAGCTCGCTGCAGACCAAGGGCTGAAGACGATCGCCTTCCCGGCGATTTCGACAGGCATCTATGGCTATCCATTGAATGAAGCCGCGCGCGTTTCGTCTGCGGCCATTCAAAAGTTTCTCGCTGTGAATACTCGCTATTCAGGAAGTCCGTCTGGTTTTCTTCAGCCCTTCCGACGCTGAGACCTTCTTGAAAAATCATTCCTTTACGGAGTAAAGATGACAGCTGTCCGTTGCGGCTGTGTCAATATGACTGATTCATCATCCAAAGCAGTGCGTGTCGGTATCGAGGGTGTATTCTATTCGTTGGCTCATGTGCCTGATCTCGTCCGTTATGGGTCCAAACCATCGCGCGAGCTCAGGGCCAATACGGCCCTCGAACCGCAGTTAAAGAACCAGCTCAGAAGCTTCAGTGCGGCCACGGCTTACGCACCCCATCAAGTTTACATAGGTAACATCACGCCCGCCGAGCTGAGCAATCTTCCGAAGCCCTGGTATGACAAACTCATCGAGGGGGCTACTAGCAACGGGCGTTTTGGCGATCTCGTGGATCAGGATCGGTTCTACGGCCAGCTTGCGGGAGCCGATCAATTCAACCTCGTTACCCTGGAAGAGAAATGGTTTCAGGAGCATGCGGCGAAGAATCCCAACAGAAAACCGCCACGCCTGGGGCCGGTTGCGGAAATCACAGCACTCTGCGAGAAGGGCGCGCTGGGGCTTTATTCCGGCGAGAGATTGGTGGGTGCCTTCGAGCCAGGTCATGCCGAAGACGCGAGTCTCACTGCCGATGTCTTGCTGGAAAATCTCGCCGCTAAGGTTACCGCGGCTCATTCGCTTGGCTCGTTGCTGAATGCTCTCAAGCTGAATCCCGAAGAAATCGATTTCGTCATCAGTTGCTCGGAAGAAGCGGTGGGCGACCGTTATAATCGCGGCGGAGGAAATCTCGCCAAGGCCGTTGCCGAAGAAGTCGGCTGCGCGAACGCTTCCGGTTCGGACGTCAAAGCCTTCTGCGCCGGCCCGCTGTACGGGATGAGTTCACGGCGCGAGCCTGATCCAATCGGGTGTTTGTCGATAAAGTTGCTGTCGTCGCCGGCGGATCGCTCGCCAAGCTCGGCATGAAATTCGAATCGCATCTTAAGAAAGGCATGCCGATTTTGGAAGACGTGCTGGGAAGTTTTGCCGTGATCTTAAGCGCGGCGAAGACGGGCGAGCCTTGTGTGCGATTGGATTCGACAGCGTTTCATCCGGTCCGGGGCGGTGCTTCACCACAGGCGATTGCGGAATCTCTCGCCGAGAAAGCCGCTTGCGAAGCTGGGCATGAAACTCACCGATGTGGACCGCTACGCCGTTGAATTGCACAATCCGGAAATTACCGTGCCGTCAGGCAGCGGCGACGTGCCCAGGACGAATTATCTGACGTTAGCCGCGCTGGCGGTCATGCGGGGCCAGATTCAAGAAGGACCAGATGGAGGATTTTGTCCGAGCCCGCGGTATGTTAGGCTATGCGCCGACCCAGGGACATATTCCCTCGGCGATTGTTTATTTGGGGCACGCGCTGGATGCGCTGCGAAACAACGAGATCAAAAATGCACTGTTTATTTCCAAAGGAAGTCTTTTTCTCGGCCGGATGACGCAGCTCTCCGACGGCTGCTCGTTTTTGGTCGAAAATAGTGAGAAGTAACGGAGGTCGAATGCTCAACGGGAAAAAGGTCATCGCCATCGGCGAGCGGGACGGCGTCCCGGACCGGTGATCGCCGAGTGTCTCGAAGGGGCGGGCTTAGAGGTCGTTTTTCAAGTCACAGAGTGCTTTGTTTGAACCGCCGCGGGCGCGATGAACTTCGAGAACCAGGAGTCATCAAGCGCCTGGCGGACCAGTATGGTCCGGAAAATCTAGCGGTAGTTTTGGGCAACAGCGAGGCCAGCGGCGTCGAAGTTTTCGCCGAGACGGTGACCGAAGGGGATCCGAGCTATGCCGGGCCGCTTGCCGGGGTGTCTTTGAAGATCCCGGTCTACCATGTTCTCGAGGAAGACGTGATGGCAGTGATTCCGGAAGCGATTCGGGAGGACAAGTTCCAGCTGTCGTCGCTGGTCATCGACGTCGAGCCGATGCGGCAGGTATTGCAGGCGGCGAGGGAGAAAGCTCTAACCACGCGAAAAACCGTTCAAGCCGTTCAAAACGTTCCAGTCGTTCAAGTCGGCGGATTCTCTTTTACGATTTGAACGAATTGAACTGCTTGAACGATTTGAACGCTACTTCCGATAGAGATTTTTGATAAAGCCTGAATCTTCGAGTTCCTTCACAAAGCGCAAATCGACATAGTCCTTGACATTTGCTTGGGCCGCCTTGGGGTTCGTTGCAGCCATGTCCTGCAAAACGAGCTGGTAACCTTCGGGTGGTGCATAGGGAGCCTCAGGAATGAAGCGCGCGTGCCAGTCCCAGGCTTCCTCTAAGACTTTTCGGTCATCCAGGCGGGAATATTTTCTCATGATTTTCATCGTCTCTTCTTTATGGGTTTTGTAATAGTGGATCGCCTCGGTGTAGGCACGCATATAGCGCCGGACCAGATCCGGGTTTTCCCGGATCAGCCTTGTCGAAGTGTAGACGCCGTTCTGGGGAAAAGGAATCTGCAGGCTGGCCATGTCGACGACCATGGGATATCCGAGTTTCTCCGCCTGCGCCTTTCCCGCTTCGGTCACCACGGTGAATTGCACAATGCCTTTTGCAACGCCACCATGCGCTCGGTGCTGCCGCCGATGACCCGCAGGGTGACATCTTTGTTCGGTTCGAGCCCGATTTTTTGAGCCCCACTTTGAGTGCGAATTCCGCCGTCGTCCCAGCTATGTGAGTGCCGCCAATCTTTCCTCGCAGATCTTCCGCTCGTTTTATGCTCGAGTGCGCAACGAGATAATAGGGCAATACGTTGACATTCCCGGCAATGGCGACGACGTCGCCGCCGGCGAGCCGCGCGCTTGCCAATCCCGGTCCGCCGCCTTCACCGATGGGAATCTCACCAGCGAGGATGGCCTGAATGCCGCGAACGCTGCCTGATATGAAAATGACCGTTGCATCGAGACCATGCTTATCGAAGAGCCCGTACCTCTTTGGCGACCTGGATCACCGTCGATGAACCGGGGCTGGTGGAGATGTAAGAGGTATTGATCTTATCAGCCGCGTCGAGATGCGTTGTCGCGGAAAATACAAACAGTAAAATCGCTGCTCCAGCGTGGCGAATCCATTTCATAGGCTACCTCCAGAACCGGCCAGAATAACGTCAACTTCGGAAGAGCCTATACCATTTTCATTCAGCGGGGAAAGGTTAATTGACAGGGCGGGGTCATGAAGTCTATCTTTCTAGTACTACTGTGTCATTAACGTTGATTCTATGTTGCAGCACGGGCATCGATCCAGTTTTCTGATAATGTTGCAAGCGAGCACGAAGCGCAGGGTGGCGATGGAATCGGGAACGTGGCGTTGCGCGCGCTGGGCTGCCGCGTGGGATGTAATCTTGGGGTAGGGAAGGTATTTTTGATCGAGTAGAATTTTTTTAGAGCCGTCATGTTTAAGACGTTCCGCCAACAAGAAACCGTAGGCTGCAATGCACAAGGTAGCGTGATGATGAAAGCCCCGCCAGCCCCGTCCCTCGTAGTGGCTCAGGCCGAACTCCTGTTTAAGCTCCTGATAGTCTCGTTCAATACGCCAGCGCATCTTGGCAGTCTTGACCAAATCTACCAGCGCGGTATCAGCGGGCAACGTCGACAGCCAATACTTGATCGGTTCTGCCTGATCTTGTGGCCATTCGATCAACAACCATTGCTCCTGACGTGGAGAGCGAAGCCCCTCCTCATCCCGATGCGCAGCCCGCACTCGTGCCGCGGCAAAGCGCGACGACAATTTCTCGTTGGTTCCTTCGCGCCAGACCACCGTGTGCCATCGGCGCGCGGTCAACGTTTCGGCCACCCCCTTCACACTGAGCGGTGTGGCACCCGCCACACGCTGCCAGCGTGTCCGGGGACGCCCGATTTTGTTCTTGCGCTTGGGGGCACAGGCCCCGTGCCTGCCGCCCATACCGTGGTGACCGATTGCACTCCCACACAATACTCCAACTCCATCTCGCTCAGCGCTTCACGCCACGCCGTTTCATTGCCATACCCTGCGTCCGCCAGCACAACGCCGATGGCAACCCCGCGGCTTTGGCCGCTCGGATCTGCTCGAGCGCAATTTGGGGCTTGGTCAGAAACTTCACTACCGTTGGAACTCCCGACTTTTTGCGCCGCCGCCGATCCTTAGCCCACGCCTCCGGCAAGTACAGCCGCCAGTCAATCGGCACGCTGCCACGCTCGCTTGCCAACGACAGACTCACCGCCACCTGACAATTGTCCTGTTTGCCCAGTTGCCCGCAGTACTGGCGCGCTACTCCTACCGAGTGCTTGCCTTTCTTCGGAAATCCGGTATCGTCCACGATCCAATAAAATTTACTCTTGCGCCCAAGCTGGGGCATCACCCAATTACGCACACACGCCAAAACCGCCTTGTCCGACCACTCCGACTGCGCTACCAAGTGATGCAGCGATTGATGTTTCGCGCTCACATGCAACGGATCGGTATGCGCCGCCAGGGGTTCCACGCTCTTGCGTTCGATGGGCAGCATCAACCCTCGGCTGTAATCGGCAAAACCGGCATGGCGGTCCCGGTGACCCAGCGCTTGGCTAAGCTTATTAATGTAGCGTTCAAATTCGAAAGCTTCGGCATGGATATTCACCTCCTACGCGAATTTCCATGCATAATACCATGATTTTATTGACACAGTAGTACTAGTAGAGTGCCCAAAAACTCTGTTGGAGAGATCGCGCGCGTTGATGAAAAGACCCATTGAGCTGGTGATGTTCGACCTGGATGGTACGCTCGCTGATACCGGGCAGGATTTAGCGGACGCGGTGAATCACACCCGCGCTCACTTCGATCTCGAGCCGTTGCCGGAACCGCTAGTCCATACTCACGTCGGCCGCGGGGTAGAACATCTGCTAAGACATTCGCTGCCTGAGGATAGCGCTGATCACTTCGCGGAGGTGATGCGTGTTTTCCTCGCCCGCTACGAAGGCCACCTTCTCGACACGACGATTCTGTATCCTGGCGTTCATGAGATTCTCGATTACTTTCGGGGAAAGCGGAGGGTCGTCGTGAGCAACAAGATGCATCGACTCACCGTAGCGGTGCTACGCGGGTTGGGTGTCGATAAACAATTTGACGCGATTTTGGGCGGCGACAGCGCGGCGGAGAAAAACCGCATCCGGCCTTGATTCATGACGCGCTTGACCGGTTTGGAATACTGCCTGCCCATGCTGTAATAGTTGGTGATGGCGACACGGACGTGGAGGCGGGCAGAAGAGCCGGTGTCATTACCTGTGGCGTCACTTACGGCCTAGGAAACAAGGAAGGTCTGATCGCGGCGCAACCGGATGTCTTGATCGGCGCTCTAGCCGAATTATCCGGCTACTTCTATTGAAGAAGAAAAACTCGTTATCAGAAGGAGGATCATATGGCAGCTAATATTCCAGAGCAGTACAAGGATCTGTTCAAGAAAGTTGCGTTTGCGCATCTTGCGACTTTGATGCCGGATGGTAGTCCTCAGGTCACGCCGGTCTGGTTTGATCTCGACGGATCTCATATCCGAGTCAACTCAGCCAAAGGGCGAGTGAAAGACAAGAACATGCGGCGCAACAAGAAAGTGGCCCTCTCCATCGTCGATCCCGATAATGCCTATCGCCACCTGGCGGTCCAGGGCGAGGTCGTTGAGATCACCGAGCAGGGCGCTGACGCACATATTAACGCGCTGGCCAAAAAGTACTTGGGAAAAGATCAGTATCCGTTTCGCCAGCCCGGAGAAGTGCGCGTGATCTACAAGATCCGGCCGGATCGCGTCACCCAGATGGGATGACCAGGGACTGCAGAGTTCAAGGTTCAAAAGTTCAATGTTCAAGGTCCGAAACGACTTGAAACATTGAACCTGGAACATTGAACCTTGAACGCCCTTCTGCCTTCTCTCTCCTGCAGGCTCGCCCTCGATCAACACAGTGTCATAGTTTCTTGCGGCTATGGCGTATCGGGATGGCCGGTGGTGAGAGTTTCCGGTAGATTTCTTTGCGGAAAACGGTTGAGCGCGGCCAGCGCCGCAACCTTGTAGCATTCGGCCAAGGTCGGATAGTTGAAAACGTTATCGACAAAGTAATCCAGCTTCCCGCCGTGGGCCATAACCGCCTGGCCAATATGCACCAATTCCGTTGCGCCTTCGCCGATCACATGCACGCCGAGCAGCTGCCGATTCTCGCTGTGAAACAGGAGCTTTAGCATGCCTACCGTATCGCCGATGATCTGGCCGCGGGCGATCTCGCGGTAGCGGGCGACGCCGATCTCGTACGGTATTCCATCCCGGGTCAGTTCATCCTCGTTGCGTCCCACCATGGAGATTTCCGGGATCGTATAGATGCCATAGGGCAAAAGATGGGATGACGTCTCGCAGGCGAGACCTAAGGCGTGACAGGCGGCGTGCCGCCCTTGTTGCATAGACGTCGAGGCGAGGGCGGGAAGCCGACGACGTCGCCTACGGCGTAGATGTGCGGGACTGAGGTTTGAAAGTTTTCGTTGACGTGCAACCGGCCCCGTTCGTCAGGCTGAAGACCGATGCGCTCCAGGTTCAAACCCGCGGTGGCGCCCACCCTGCCGATGGAGTACATCAGCAGGGGCGCGCTGATCTTCTTGCCGCTTTTGAGATGGATCGCTACAGACTTGTCCGGCGATTTTTCAATGCGGACGACTTCCTCGTTGAAGCGAAGCGTGACGCCGATGCTGCGCATTTGATATTGAAGGGCTTCAATCAGCTCGCTATCAACGAACTCGAGCAACCGTGGACGCCGTTCTGACCAAGACGACGGGGATGCCGAGAGTAGCCAGAATCGAGGCGTATTCGCATCCGATCACTCCACCGCCCACGATGGTCAAAGACGTCGGCAACTGCTTCAGTGTAAGTAAGCCGTCGCTGTCAACAATCGATTCCGAGTCGAAAGCGATCTCCGGAGGACGCGCCGTCTCAGTGCCAACGGCAACCACGATGAAGTCCGCAGTGTGTTCGTTGGTTTCAGATTCTTGCTTGATGGAGAGCCGGTGCGGGTCGAGAAACGTTGCGGTCCCGACGATGAAATCGACATGGTTGCGAAGCAGTTGGTTCTGGATAACCTCCTGCTCGGCCTTCACCACGTGATCGCAGCGCATGGCGAGATCTTCGAAGGTAATGTCCTTTTTGACCCGGTAGCTGGCCCCGTACAGGTTGCGTTGCCGGAAGCCGGACAGGAAAAGGACAGCCTCACGCAGGGATTTGCTCGGAATCGTCCCGGTGTTGATGCAAATGCCACCGGCAACTTTCTTGCGTTCCACGATGCCCACTCTCTTGCCAACCTTGGCGGCTTGGATAGCGGCCTTCTGACCCGCGGGGCCTGAGCCAATCACCAGCATGTCGTAGTGAGCCATTTTTTGTTCCTGAAGGCTAAGGCATTCGTCACAATCGCGTTGCGACGTTGCTATCTTTGATTCTTTCGTACGCTCTAAAACCGACCGCAACATCCATGATCCCGATACCTTGGAGCTTATAGAGCGTTATCTGATTGTCGTCTGTTCTCCCGGGCACCTTCCCCAGTAGGAGACTCGATATCTCGCGTACACGGTCCCAGGAAGTGATCTTGTCTCGCAACGCGCGAAAGATGTCACTCTCGTTCACGCACACGGTCTCTTTCGAGGTAATGAAAATCGTAGCCGCCCTACGCAGCGTTGTTTCGTCGATCTCCTGTCGCGTACGAGTTCTGTCGCCGTTTGCAATCGAGGTGATGTGGGTTCCTTCCTTCAGCCAGTTGCCGTCGAAAACCGGCCTCCGAGAATTGGTTGCCGTAATAACGATATCGGCGCCTTCCAAGGCTTCTTCAGGGCTCGATGCCGCGTTGATCTCGATTGCCAATTCACGGCTCATCTTTTCGGCGAAAGCTCGCCGGCGAACTTCGGTGGGACTGAAGACTTTTACTTGCGTCAAAGTTCTGACGGCGGCAGCCGCCTTGAGCTGCGTCTCCGCATGGACTCTACTTCCAAAACCGCAACCCGGCTGGAGTTTTCCGGGCCAGGTACTTGGCGCCGATGCCGCCCGCGGCTCCGGTTCTGAATTCGTTGATAGAACAATCTTGAAACAGTATGAGAGGCTCGCCGGTTTCTGCACTGTAGAGGATAACCGTTTCATGGTGTAACTCGCGATCCAAATCAGTCTGGAGATAGGCTCCCATGACGCCGTGGACCGAACCGGGCAAGAGGCCGAAAATCATCCGATTGGGGTGATGGATTCTCCGGCGCGGCAGATCGAAGCCACGGCCGAGGGCCATTTCTTTCAGGGCGTCCTCGATGGCCACGATTATCTCGTCCATAGAGACGATCTGATCGATGGGAGTGTTTTTGAGGAAGAGCATGTCACTCGAGAGCGAACGAAGCTTCTCGATTTCCTAAGCCGCAGTAATGACCGGATGCGTCTTTAAAGCAGAGTTTAACGCAGTCGGTTAAAACCCGTCAATCGAAATGGCGGAGAGGTTTCCAGAAGGGCAAGCGCCTATGCCGGGTTGACCGCCAACCGCCGCTCAATGTGCCGCGCGTAGCGGGACATTCCATAGCTACACAGCCAGTAGATCGCCGCGATGAACAGGTAGAGCTCAAAGGGCCGAATTTCACGGTTGTTCACAATCTGCGCCGCCTTGGTCAGATCGACATAGCCGATGATCGATGCCAGAGAAGTGTCTTTTAGCAGCACAATGGATTGCGTCACTAAAGCCGGGATCATGTTGCGCAGGGCTTGAGGCAGAATAACGTAACGCATCGTTTGTGCCCGGGTGAGTCCGGTCGCCGTGGCCGCTTCCGCCTGGCCGCGGGGCACGGATTGGATTCCCGCCCTGACGATCTCGCCGAAGTAAGCCGCTTCGAAAATGACGAAGGCCGCGAGTGCCACGCTGTATTCCGGCAAGGATTTTCCGACGAGAACCGGGATGATAAACCAGAACCAAAAGATCACCATCACTAAAGGCACGCCGCGAAAAAACTCGACATAGAGCGTTGCTGCGATATGAATCCAACGCGAACGGGCCAGACGGCCCATGCCGATGAAAACCCCAAGGAAAAAGCCGAGGATGATAGCCGGGACGGCCAAGCGCAAGAGTTCCGCCGGTAAAATTGCCCAGGCCAAAAAACCCTGGAGGATCAGGAAGCTGACGTTGTTGATGATAACCGAGAAGTCCACTCTCAAAATTCTCCCGTCTGCCTTTTTGCGATCATTCCTGGAATCGCGAATCTCTTTTCCAACCGTGACATGGTGGTGGCGATGGCCAAGCAAAGTAGAAGGTAGATCAGAGTTCCGGCGGTCAAAGCTTCGAAGGCCTTCGCCGTGTAGGTCTCGATCTGTCGCGTCTGGAAGGTCAATTCGGCAACGCCGATGGTCAGCGCAACCGAGGAGTTTTTGATCAGGTTCAGCGTTTCGTTGGTGGCGGGCGGGATGATCAGCCTCAAGGCGATGGGGACGATGATCAAACGATAAGCTTGAGCCATCGTAAGGCCCGTCGACACTGCGGCTTCGAACTGCGTTTTCGGGATCGACTGGATTCCGGAGCGCATCACCTCGGAAAAACGCGCGCCGTGATAGACCCCAAGTGCGACAACGCCGGCCCAGAACTCAGCGCCGTGATCGAACAGCCAATCCTGCAGCGGCTGCGGCAGTAAGGGCGGCACGGCGAAATACCAGAAGAACATCCAGACGAGAAGCGGCACGTTTCTGAAGAATTCGACGTAAACACTGGCAAGCCAGCGCAGCGGCGTGATGGGCACGGTTCGGAGCGCGCCGGAAAATATCCCGAGGGTGAAGGCGAGCACCCATGCGATAGCGGAAATCTCGATGGTCGTGATTAAACCTTGAAGCAGCCACAGGGCGGATTGGCCGCGCCAAAGTACACTCCAGTCGAAGTTGTAGGTCATTGATCAAGAGAGTGACGGAAAGTTGGAGTACTGGAGCGATGGAGTAATGGAAGTATTTATGGCCCAACCTCCAGTCCTTCGTTACTCCAGTGTTTCATCATTGGCGAATCCAAACGTAGACATGAAACGTCGCTTACTATTTGGGTACGACCTGCATCTGCAGAAAACGTTTGGTCTCCGGCGCTAACGGGTAGGGGACTTCGCCTTTCGGGCCGAACCACTTTTCGTATAGCTCGAAGTACTTTCCCGATTCGATGGCTTCCATGAGGCCGACGTTAACTACTTGGCGAAAGTCGGAGTCGTTTTTCTCATGGCCAGGCCATAGGGCTCGTAGGAAAAGAATTCACCGACAATGGCCCATTCATCCGGCTTGGGCGCTTTGGCCTTTAGACCGGCGAGTTGAATTCCATCGTTCGTATAAGCTTGCACTTGTCCCTGGGCCAGGGCTTGGAATGCTGCAGGTTGATCCGGAAATTCCAACAACTTTGCCGTCGGCACGCGCTCGCGAATAATTTTCGCATTGGTGGAACCCTGTTGAGCTGCGACCCGTTTGCCAGCGATGGTCTGAAGTCCCTTAATGGGGGTGCCTCTCTTGACGAGAAACTGCGCGCCGGTGGCGAAAAAGTCAAACTAAAGTCGACTTGTTCGCGGCGTGACTGGGTGTCGGTCATGGTTTCGGCGATTAAGTCAACTGCGTTCGAAGTCAAGAGCGGGATGCGGGTATTCGGTGCCGACTCTTTTTTCAAGCTTGATTTGCTTGTTGAGCTTTTCGAGATCAACGGCAAGATCGATGTCTCCACGAGATCGATCGAAAATCCTACCCACTCGTTGTTCTTGTTCACGTAGGCAAACGGTGGCGACCCGGTGCGGGTGCCGATGGTGAAGATCCCGGTCTGGCTAATTTTTTCCAGTGTGGTTTCGGCTCGGGAAACGGTGACGCTTCCGGCAACCGAAATAAAGGCGGCGAGAAAAAGTAGCAATCGTTTCATCGAATTCTCCTTAATGTGAAAGAATTTTCCCTAAAAACTGCTGGGCTCTGAGTGATTGTGGCGCGCCAAAAAAGTTTCCGGTTTGCCTTCCTCGATGATCTGTCCTTCATCCATGAAAACAACCCGGTGCGCCACGCGCCGGGCAAAGCCCATCTCATGGGTGACCACGACCATGGTCATTCCGTCGTGCGCGAGGTCGGTCATGACTTCCAAAACTTCGTTGATCATTTCGGGGTCCAGGGCTGAAGTAGGCTCATCAAAAAGCATGATCTTCGGCTTCATCGCTAGGGCACGAGCAATGGCTACCCGCTGCTGTTGCCCACCGGATAGGTTCGCTGGATAAACCCCGGCTTTGTCCGGGATCCCCACTCGGTCCAACAGCTCTTTGGCAATTTTTCGGCTTCGCCGGCGGCCAATCCCTTTACCTTGGTCGGCGCAAGCGTAATGTTCTGGATCACGGTCATGTGAGGATAAAGATTAAACGACTGAAAGACCATGCCCACGTGGGTCCGCAGTTTCGACGGATCGAACTTGGGGTCCGAGAGAGACTGCCCATCCACGATGATCTCGCCCGACTGAATCGATTCCAGCCGATTAATGCAGCGGATGAGCGTGCTCTTGCCGCTGCCGCTGGGTCCGCACACCACCACGACTTCGCCTCCGCTGACTTTCAGGTTTATGCTTTTGAGGACGTGGAGCGAGCCAAACCACTTGTCTACATCGTGAAACTCGATCACGGCAAGAAGTTTAATTTTCAACCATCAAGATTTGCAAAATATCGGATGGCATACTATATGAACAAGGGCTTTTGCAACAGACACAAACGCATCCTCTGAAGAATATCTCGCCTGGGCAGACAGCATTCTGTCGGGCCGGCAAATTTTCTATCAAAGGTGATATTCCGCAAGAAATATAGATAGGGGCTTAGCTCGGCGTGAACATCTACCTAGTCCGGCACGGTGAGGCAGTGTCGGAAAGACTGGATCCGGAAGAGACCGCTCACTTCCTCGGGACGAGAAGAGGTCCAGCGAATGGCCCTTATGGCGGTGGCCAAAAATGTTCAGGTCTCGGCCATATTCCATTCCGGAATCCTGCGCGCAAAACAAACCGCGGAGATTCTTGCGGAACATCTCCAATTCAACTTGGGTGTAGAGCAGCTTTCTGGTCTATTGCCGCAAGACGATCCGGCTGTCGCCAAAGGCGAGCTTGAAGCCGCGGCGAGTCCCATCATTCTGGTGGGCCATCTTCCTCACCTCAACCGGCTAATAGCACTGTTGGTCAGCGGTGATGTGGAGTCGGGAGCTATGGAGCTCCCTCCCGCGACGATGGTGTGCTGTAGCAACGACGGGTCTAAATGGAAGATCTCTTGGACGCTGACACCGCGGCCTTTGTAAAGCGCGGTTGACCGGCGGATGGGGATAGTCTAAAAAGGAAAAGTAGACGCGTGGGTATAATCGAAAGGCAGACGCAATGGCTTCAGAGACACTGACAATTACCGACAACCGGACAGGCAAGAAATACGAGATTCCCATCCGTAACGGCGCGATCAAAGCCACAGACCTGTTCCAAATCAAGGTTGCCGAAGATGATGGCCTGGTCAGTTATGATCCGGGCTTCATGAACACCGCCTCCTGCCAGAGCAAGATCACCTACATTGACGGCGACAAGGGTATCTTGCGCTATCGGGGGTTACCCTATCGAGGCAGATCGCGGAAAAAAGCAACTATTTAGAAACCGCTTATTTGATCCTTCACGGCGAGCTTCCGACCCAGTCTCAATTGGCCGACTGGACACACCATATCACTTATCACTCCATCATCCACGAAAACATCAAAAAACTCATTGATGGATTCCATCATGATGCCCACCCCATGGGTATTTTGGTGAGTACCGTTGCTGCCTTATCGACTTTTTATCCCGGAGCCAAAAAATCTTCGACCCGCAGTCCCGGAGAGATCAAACCTATCGCCTTATCAGCAAGATGCCGACACTGGCCGGCTTCGCTTATCGCCATAGCCTGGGTCTGCCCTATTCTTACCCGGACAACGACCTGAGTTATACCGGTAATTTTCTCAACATGCTCTTTAAAATGACGGAGCTTAAGTACAAGCCTAATCCGGTGCTTGAGAGAGCCCTGGACATCCTTTTTATTCTGCACGCGGATCACGAGCAAAATTGCAGTACCAATGCCATGCGAGGTGTCGGCAGTTCCCAGGTCGATCCTTACTCCGCCGTCGCGGCGGCGGCAGCGGCTCTTTATGGCCCGCTCCACGGAGGCGCCAATGAGGCGGTTCTGAGAATGCTTATGGAGATCGGGTCGAAGGACAAAGTCCCCGAGTTCATCAAGAAGGTCAAAGGCGGTGAGGGGCGATTGATGGGCTTTGGCCATCGGGTCTACAAAATTACGACCCGCGCGCCACGATCATCAAGCAGGTTGCTGACCAGGTCTTCGAGGTCAAAGGGCGCAACCCGCTGCTTGATATCGCTCTTGAACTCGAACGTATCGCTCTAGAGGACGGCTATTTTATCCAGCGCAAGCTCTATCCTAACGTCGATTTCTATTCTGGTCTGATATACCAGTCGATGGGCCTACCGATGGATATGTTTCCCGTCTTGTTCGCTATTCCACGAACCTCGGGATGGATTGCTCAATGGGCAGAAATGCTCACCGATGCGGATCAAAAGTTGGCGCGCCCGAAGCAGCTCTATCTCGGTGCTGAGACGCGCGACTATGTGCCGATGGAAAAGAGAAAGTAGGAAAATAGCCGGGGCTTACCTTAGCATTCCGCCGCGAAATCCTTCAGTCACTATTACTTTCAGCAGTTGGCCGACCCGAAGGGTTGGGCTGGCAAGACCATTGAGTTCCATCAAAGCTCTAACGTGTTGACCGTAGCGGCGGGCGATGGCAAAGAGCGTCTCTCCTTTTTGACCTCGTGGGTGAGGAACTGAGCTTGTCTCGTTTCTTGCTCCTGATAGGTTTGCGCGAATATGGTCGCGTGTCCGGCGGGAAACTTTACGCGGAAACCACTCTCCTCCGGCGGGGTCCGGCTTCGTAGTAATTCCGGGTTCAGTTCCCGGATGGTTTCGGGGTCGGTGCCCGCCATTTCAGCCAAAGAAACCAGGCGCAAACTCCCTGAACTTCCATTTCTTCGTAGTCCATCGGCGGTTCGTACACCAGATCAATAAAACCATATTTTTGCGGATCGCTTGCGATCAACGACGCCGCTACGAACTTGGGAACGAAGTTGCGCGTTTCCTCGTTTAACTTGGCCTTTGTGCTAAGCGTCCAAAAGTCCGTTGCTCCGGAGCTCTGTATGGCTTTATCAATAGCCCCTTGTCCTGCGTTATAGGCTGCGATAGCCAGATACCATCGACCAAAGTAGTTGTGCAGATCCTTGAGATAGGCAGCGGCAGCCCGGGTTGATTTTATTGGATCCCGGCGCTCATCCACCCACGAATCAATTTTCAAACCGTATCTACGTGCTGTACCCGAGACAAATTGCCAAAGTCCGGCGGCCCCTGAAGAGGATGAGCTGTGGGTCACAAAACCGCTTTCGATGAGCGCCAGATAGGCTAGCTCTTCCGGAACTCCTTCCTCGTGAAGCACCTGCGCGATCATCGGCATATACTTTCCCGATCGGGCCAAGGCCCTTTCGAGATCGTTTCTACCGCTTTTGGAAAATTGGTTGATAAAGTAGCGGACCCGTGGGTTTTCAATCACCGCTTTAGAAAACTCCAATCGACGTCGCTCGACGGGTTGGTCTATTCCTTTGTTAAGATCTTTTCCAACGAGTTCAAGAAACGATCTTCCACGCGCGGTCCGGAGACATTTCTCAAGACCGAAGAGTCGTTCTGAGCTGATGCGGTTCTCTTGTTTGCTTCTTGCTGATCGGAGCTTGGCGCGGCTTCTCTGGCGCTCTTTGAGCTGCTGTCGAGGGTGGCCGGCGCAAGCAGATCTCTCCTCCTGCACATCGTGTTGCTGTGCAAGGGCCGCCGCTATCGCCTCATACTCGACTGCCAGTGAGGGTTGCGGAGACAGGCTGTCAGCTGATTTTTCTTGTGTTGATTCCACGGGAGTTGGCACACTGCGCACCAGGGTCATTGGAAAGTGTGCGCAGCCATGTAAGAGGCCAACCGCCAAGCCGAGGACTAGAATTTGAGTTCGCGTCGACATCGCTTGGTCACCGACGAACTCGCGGAGGGTACTCGAATCGTCACGGTCGCGCAACCCAAAAGTGCTTGACAATTGATCGTCTAAGTCTCTAGATTCCTCATCGATGCCAACAAATTGAAAAAGATTGACAGATTGGAGTAAAAAAAATAAAAAATATTCCAGGTAATTTGAATTTTGAGGAGTGAGAACGACGGAGGCGTTGTTATGAAGACAAAAGTAGCTTTGATGCTTGGTGTTGATCGGTTTAGGCTTGGCATCTCTCGCTCCATGGAGCCGAGAGCGCCAAATACCCCGCGCCTCGATTTCCCTCTTATTTGCGACCGCCGAAATCCATCGACGATGTTATGCCCTTTGCACGGGCTGCCGTGCGCCAAACCGGTGGGCGCACGCCGCTGGGCTTGGTCGAGAAAGGAATGGCGACACTGATCGTCACTGAAGTCAACGCCGATCCGATGGTCATGCAGGCGATCACGCGCGCTTTCGAAGAGCGTGGCGTCAAGGCTTACGTCGTCTCTGAATATGAACTGCTTGGGGTCAATAAAGAGGATGCGCTGAAAGCCATTCAATCTTCGCATTGGTACACGGGGAGCAAGGCTATATGGAAGTGCGCCACTGGCTCGACGATTTGTTCATCGATCCCGAGGTGCCCAAGAAATGGCTCAAGGAACGACGGCCCGACTTGTACAACGCGGTTTACGCGAAAGGCGAAGAAGCGCCACAAAAAGAGCGGAGCTGGCGAAGCAGTTCAGCGGCCCGAATGTCGCCGAATTTATCGTTAAGTTTCTCGATCAGCATCCCGACGTAAAGGCGGTTTTTTGGCGCCGTGGAGGGAGGCCGCGCACCGCGCGGTTCCTAAAGCAGCATAGCACGAAGTTCTACGGCAACTTCATTTTTGATAACCGCTACGAACTAATGAATAAGGCGTCGAGCTTTCCGGGGATGTATGGAAGCTGGCCGAAGAGCGGGTGCTTGAGCCCCTGGCTTGGACAGATCGCGTCGAAGCGTTCGATCCGGAAGGGACGCAGATGCATTTCGACGTGACTGAAGAGGAATCGAAGATTTGGGCATCTGCCGCTTATCTCCAGGGACATCTGTTCTTGTCGCCGTATCAAGCAACGGGTCGTTTCCCTTATTCTTCCGTAGACTATCCGGCGTTGCAAAAGAAATGGAACCCGCCGCTACAAATTAAAGTCAATGGAGTTTTTGCCGGCACGAGCAATCACACTGGGTCTTACGAGCGCATCGAAGTACATGTAAAAGACGGCTACGTGACCGAAGTCAAGGGTGGTGGAACTTACGGAGAGCTTTGGCGCGAGTTTATGAAGTATCCGAAGATCAACGAGCTGAATTATCCATATCAAGATAAGCCCGGTTACTGGTGGTTTTATGAGGCCGGTCTGGGAACCAATCCGAAATTTTTCGACGGCCCGATGAAAACAAGGAAGGCAACAATACCTCGGAGCGAAACAATTCCGGCGTGATTCATTGGGGTTTCGGCGGCAGTGTGGTTCACGATCCCAACAAAGCAGAAGAGTCAAAGGCATGGATCGATTTTCCAAAACAGAATGGTCTGCCGAAGGATCACTGGTGGCATATTCACAATACGCTTTTAACTTACCGGGTGCACGTGCGCGGGACCAAGAACACGTGGCTCACCTTAATTGATAAAGGCGAAGTGACAGCCTATCGCACACCTGAATTCGCGCGCTGGCGTCGCGTTACGGCAATCCCGAGGACGTGCTCGGTAAAGATTGGGTGCCGTATATCCCGGGAATCAATGTTCCGGGAAAGTACGCAGACTACGCAAAGGATCCATGGAAGACCTATGCCGAGGTCATGAAAAAAGTTGAAGCAGGCACCTTCGAGTTTTTTCTACCCGGCCGTGAGACCCAAGAAATAGGGGGCATGTCATGAAGTTGCTAGCTGTGGGATTGCTTTTCCTTGGAATGGGTCTTTCCGAGGTCGCTTTCGGTGCTGAGCAAGGGAAATATCCTGCGCCGCGCTTTCCGTCCTACGTTAAGCCGCCGAAATCGATCGAGGACATCATGCCTTTCGCGCGTGCTGCCGTGCGCCAGACCGGCGGCCGTACTCCGCTGGGTTTGGTCGAAAAGGGGACATTGATCGGCCTCGTCACTGAGGCCGTCGCTGACGATACGGTGCTGCAGGCGATCGTCCGCGCTTATAAAGAACGGGGCGTTGAAGCGCGCATCATTCCGGAATATGAACTCGCCGGCGTCAGCCGTGAGGAGGTTTTGCAAGCGATCAAAGCGAACAAGTGGTACACATCGGAATTGGGTTTCATGGAGATCAAGCCCTGGATTACCCAGCGCTTTGCCGACCCTGAAGTACCGAAAAGTGGCTGCGCGAGCGCCGGCCGGACATTTATAAAGCGATGTTCTCACAAGACGACGAGGTTATTACGCCGGCGCACAAAGAAATCTTCAGCAAGCTCGCACAAAGAAATATGGGCGAACTGCTGGCCAAATATCTGGACGCTCACCCCGAAGTGAAGGGCGTTTTCTGGCGGCGCGGTGGCCGGCCCAATACCCGCAAAGCGATGAAGCACCAGGGGGAAAAGCTCCTCGGAAACTTCATATTCGACAACCATTGGGAGCTCATGAACAAAGCGGCGACCTTTCCGGGCGATGTGTGGAAACTCACCGAAGAACGGGTCATCGAGTCGTTCGCCTGGGTGGATCAGGTGCACGTCACCGATCCCGAGGGCACCAATTTCACTTTCTCACTGACCGAGAAAGAAGCGGAAGTGTGGGCAGAGGGCGCTTATCAGCAGGGCCACCTTTATCTCTATCCCACCCAGGCGACACGCGGCTTCCCATATTCGAAGGTTGACTATCCCGCCCTAACCAAAGCATTGGCTCGCTCCGGTGCTCATCAAAGTGAACGGTGTATTCGCTGGTACCAACAACCATTACGGGGCGTATCCCAGGATCGAAGTGACTGTGAAAGACGGTATCGTCAAGGACGTAAAGGGCGGCGGTGTTTATGGTGATCTGTGGCGTGAATTTATCAAGTATCCACAAATCAACGAAGCGCAGTATCCATTCATGCCCGAAAAGGGCTACTGGTGGTTGCATCGAGGCTGGGCTCGGAACCAACCCGAAATTTTTAAGCGACCCGATGAGAACATGGCGGGCAACAATATCTCGGAGCGCAACAACGCCGGGGTGATTCATTGGGGTTTCGGGTTGAATTTGTTGCACGGCCCCAAAGAGGCTTTGCTACCGAAGGAATGGATAGATTTTACCAAGACGGCGAATCTTCCGGACGATCACGGCTGGCATATTCATAATTTGTTGCCCACCTACAGAGTGAAAGTGCGGGGGACCAAGAACAGCTGGATCACGTTGATCGATAAAGGCGAGTTGACCGCCTTCAGAAGTCCCGAAGTCCGCGCGTTGGCATCGCGTTACGGCGATCCACGCGACGTGCTCAGCGACGACTGGGCGCCGCACCTGCCGGGTATCAACGCGCCGGGCAAATACGAAGATTACGCCAAGGACCCCTGGAAGACGATCTCGGGAGTGATCCAGCGAATTCAAGCCGGGAACTACGAAGGTTTCTATCCGCCCGTGAAGCCGAAACAGTGACACGGTATGCGGTTCGAAGTTGAAAGGTTCAATGGCTCAAACCCTGGAGGGTTGACATGAGTCGAAAGCTTGGCGTCGCGGTGTTTTTAGTCACGTTGATTTTTCCAGTCAGTTTCGCTAGCGCCGCGGAGAGCAAGAACTATCCTCCGCCGCGCTTTCCGTCCTACGTTCGGCCGCCGAAGTCGATTGACGATGTCATGCCTTTTGCCCGAGCCGCGGTGCGGCAGACTGGCGGCAGGACTCCGTTGGGCTTGGTCGAGCAGGGGCAGACGGTGGCGATCTTTACCGAACCCGCGGCGGAGGAGATGGTGATGCAGGCGATCAAGCGCGCCTATGAGGAGCGCGGCGTGAAGATCCAAATCGTGCCCGAACACCAGCTCTTGGGTGTGAGCCGGGAAGAAGCCCTCAAGGCGGTGAAGGCGAATCGCTGGTTCACTTCAGAACAAGGCTATATGGAAGTTCGAGCGTGGATCTTACAACGTTTCGGCGATGCTGAAGTTCCGGAAAAATGGCTCAAGGAACGGCGACCGGATCTCTATAAGTTAGTTTTCCAGCGCGAGGATGACACTGCGCAGGAACTTGTCGATCTCGGCAGAAAATTCGGCGGCAAAAGCGTCGGCGAAGCGATCGTCAAGTATCTCGATCAGCATAAAGATGTTAACGCCGTCTTCTGGCGCCGGGGCGGGCGGACGGTGACCCGCAAATCAATTGAGCCGTACGGGAATAAGTATTTCGGCAACTTTATCTTCGACAATCGCTACGAATTGATGAACAAGGCCGCGACGTTTCCCGGCGATCTTTGGCGGTTGGCCGAAGAAAGGGTCGTCGAGCCGCTCTCGTGGGTCGACCGTGTGGAAGTGAATGACCCGGAAGGGACGAATTTTGCTTTCGAATTGGACGAGAAACAGGCGCAATCGTGGGCCGAAGGCGCTTACCAGCAGGGACACCTTTTCATGTTTCCGCATCAAGCGACCGGCCGTTTCCCCTATTCGTCTGTCGACTACCCGGCGTTCACCAAGAAATACAATCCCCGTTATCTGGTGAAAGTGAACGGCGTCTTCGCCGGCACCAGCAACCACACCGGCTCGTTTCCGCGGATGGAAGTGCATGTGAAAGACGGCTACGTCAGAGAGGTGAAGGGCGGCGGTACTCTATGGCGATTTGTGGCGCGAGTTTCTGAAATATCCGAAGATCAATGAGCTCACCTATCCCTATCACGACCAACCCGGCTACTGGTGGATTTACGAAGCCGGCATGGGAACCAATCCGAAGTTCTTCAAGCGACCCGATGAAAATATGGAAGGGAACAATTCTTCCGAGCGCAACAACGCCGGAGTCATTCACTGGGGTTTTGGTTTACGCCTGGATCACGGTCCCGATAAAGCGGTGGAATCCAAAGAATGGATGGATTTCGCCAAACAGAACGGGCTGCCCAACGATCACTGGTGGCACATCCACAATACCTTGCCGACTTATCGCGTGCGCGTGCGCGGGACGAAGAACAGTTGGCTGACGCTTATCGACAAAGGCGAAGTCACGGCCCTTAAGAGTCCCGAGATTCGGGCTCTAGCCTCACGCTACGGCAACCCCGACGAAGTGCTCAGCGACGATTGGTCACCCTATTTGCCGGGTATCAATGCACCGGAAAGTATCAGGATTATGCCAAGGATCCTTGGCAGACGGTCACCTCGGTGATGAAGAAAATCGAGGCGGGCACCTACGAGTATTTCTATCCGGCGCCCAAAACCAAAAAATAACCGCGAAGGGATGAGCGATTTGAGTTTGTTGATTCTGAATTCTGCCTTGAATCCAGATCGAAATCGAAGATCCAAAACTAAGTGAACCGTCTCCGGCTGCGACTCGCACAGATTCTAGGGAAGAGGGCCTTTATGGCCTTCGGCATCGTCACTTTACTGGTCGCAGGCTTGTTGGCGGCTATCCATCTTGCCTCCCATCACGCGCTAAAGCTCTACGTCGAAGATCAGCTGTCACGTTTGTCCTGGGACATTGCGCTCTATCAGACTTCGGATTTCACGATTTCGGAGGAAGTGGGTCCCAAGCTTCGAGCCATCCAAGGCCTGACGCGCGTCGAGAGCTTGAGCTTTCTCCGCTCCAAACCGCCGCCGGAAGCGATCTTAATGGTCGACGGAAAACCGCTGGCCTCACCCTGGGTGTCAATCCTTTCGGCAACGGATATCAATTTGTTGCCTCCCGAAGCGCGTCCAGTTGCGACCCAGAAAGACGGTGCGTTTCTTGCCCTGATAGGCCCCGAGCAGCATATGGGCAAGGCCTTTTTGGCGCTGCAGGGCTCGCGCTCTTTTTCCGTGCGGGTTTATTCCGAACACAAAAGCAAAGCGCCGGGCTCTTTAGTCTGCGCCTTCGAGGCATCGTTCGCTTGGAGCGATCCGAGGTCAATCGCTACTTTATGGACGAAATCGGTTCGATTTCGTTTGTTCCTTACATCGGTGTCATTCTTGTGGTGCCGCACAATTTCGAGCTGCTGCAGCGTTTCGATGCGCTTTCTCGCGGGGCGCTCGGCGATCACGCCGATATTCACGTCACGGCGGGCGAGTATCTTCCTGAAGTTGTGCACCTGGCCCGAGTTGATCGCAAGGCTTTGATCTCGGGATGGGATATTCCAGGATCGCTGGCAAGACTGGAAAAGCTTCATGCCGAGGTCGAACAGGCATCCAGAGCCTTGGGGCCGACAATCTTTGTCGATAACGCCATACTCGTACTCCTCAAGCGTATGGCAGAGATATCGCGCTTGATCGGCCTGGCGACGCTACTTATCGCCATTCCCTTGCTGGGTATCGCCTGGATGTTGGCTTCGAATCTGTCCTCTCTGTTGATTCTCAACGAGCGGAGAAAACTGGGACTGATGCGCCTCCGAGGCGTCCCGGGTAAGCTCCTCGGGCAAAGCCTGCTCATATCCATCGGCCTTGGAGGTCTTATCGGCGGCACCATCGGCCTCATCTTGGGAACACTGATTCCCTTATACATTTACGAAGGCGGGAGTGGTTTCCTGGGAAACACTGGCGCAAGTCCAGAGGCCGCTCTTAATGTTGCTTTTCTTGATTGTTGGGCTGGTCCTGGTGCTGCTTATCAGCCGGCGGCTGGTGCGCTATGCCACGACGATCTCACCGCTGGAAGCCTCTCGCAGAGTGGCTGTATCGGAGACCGGCCAAGCCCGGGCACGCTGGCGTATTCTCGAATGGCTCGCTCTGCTGGTCGGCGCCTATAAGATCGGCGGTTGGATTTTCGACTTTCAGCTCTCTTCTTACTTGACGTTCCACGAAGACGACGGCGCCTGGTGGACTGGAATTGCGCCGGCGGTTTTGGCTTTCGATCGAGCTCTCGATTTCGTCGCTTTGCCGCTATTCGTTTACGGCCTCGTCGCGCTGCTCGTGGCGCAGCCGCGTTTGATCGGAGGCCTGCTCGGCTCAGTGACCTATTTCGTCGGCGGCAAACTGCGCTCTCTGTCACTCAAACACATGTCGCTGAAGCCGCATCGTATCTCGAGTTTCCTGCTCATCGTCGGATTAATGGCGAGTGTCAGTCTCTATCCGAGCATCGCCTCGAAATCCTTCGAGGACAAGGCGATGCGCGGCGCCACGGTGCAGGTGGGGAGCGAGCTCCATATCTCAATCAGTTCCAACGATCTAGTTAGCGCGGAACAACTCGATCAGGGACTCGGCGGGCAAATCCAAGCGATGCGCACCGTAGTCAAGAATCGGCTGGCGGCGTTTCAGCATGGGGACGTCTTATCGGTGGATCCCCTGTTCGAGGCTATCCTGCCGGGTTTTTCTTCCCTGGGTATGGCATGAGCGGCGTACCGCTCTACCTGCTCGATGACACGCAGCGATATTTGAAGAACGCCATCTTTGAAGAAAAGCTTGGGGTCAGCGCGAAATTTAGCGACGTGATCAACGTGCTGGGAGAACAACAGGTCGCGGCTTCCCGCCGGTGGCCGCGTTTTGGAACTTAGGTCCGGGCGAGCCGGTGCTTTTGGGCGGGGATGTGAATAAGAAGCCGGTGCTGGTGCCGGCCGGCGGTGTCGTAGGTTTCCTTCCCGGCATGCCGCCCCGCAGCATCTCGGACCGTCAGAGTTTTGTCTCCGCGCGCATCGACTACTTGAACTATCTTTCGAGCACGGATGCTTACCTGGTGGGGACCGCCGATAATCGTCTGATGGCAAATCTCAAAGTTCTGGTTCCGCGCATTCTCTTGCTCGTGCGGGTCAGGCCTAACGGCGATACCAATGCCATCGTCAACTCGATCACGCAGACGTTGAAAGCCCGACCGCTGGAAGTGCGCGAGCTCAAGCGCGAGCTCAAAAAGGTCGGCGGCGACATGTTTATCTTTCTCGCTCTGGAGAATATGCGCATTTATCTTGTGGGCGGCGTGCTGCTGGCCTTGATCGCGATCCTGTCGATCGCCTTGACCAACTATTTGGAAGACCGAAGAACCCTGGGGCTTTTGCGCGTGCGCGGCGTTTCACCGGTCTTACTCTTTAGATTTTTTGTTTCGAGTTTGCTCGCGCCGGCGCTGCTCGGTCTTGTGGTGGGCCTCTTGGTCGCCGCGGCCGCCGGGTTCGGCCTTACGAACCTGATCTGGAGTTTGCGCGAATTGAAATCGGTCGTTCATTTGCTGCCGACGCATCTGGTCATCTCTGATTGGACGGTTTGGATCAGCCTCGGACTCTTGGCCGTGGTCGTGACCATCGCACTGCTCTTTAGTCTATGGGTGTTTCGCCGTTCAGCGCGAGCCAGCATGACGGAAGGATAAAAAATGGAGGCATAGATGAGTAGTAATGGATTCTTCAAAAACCGCGGCGTAGACGTGAAAGTCTCGGAGCTGACTAAATCCTACAACACCGCCGCCGAGCAAGTCCGAGCGCTCAAAGGAGTCGAGTGGCAGATCGGTCCCGGGGATGCTGTGGCGCTGATGGGACCATCGGGCTGCGGCAAGACAACGCTACTCAATATCCTCGGCGGCGTCGATCATCCCACGGGTGGGGAGATCGTGGTTGGGGATCAGAAACTGACGTCGTTGTCGGAACGGGAGCTGGAAAAATATCGCTTGCACAAGGTTGGATTCGTCTTTCCAGTTTTTTAACCTAATCCCAACTCTGACCGCGGTGGAAAACCTGGAACTTCCTATGTTGATTGCAGGGTTAGGGACAGAAGAGCGAAAGAAGAGAACGAATGGACTCTTAGAGATGGTCGGACTGGCGGCCAAGGGCCATAAGCGACCGGAGGAATTGAGCGGCGGCGAGCAACAGCGCGTGGCGGTCGCTCTTTCTCTCGCCAACGATCCGTCGCTCATTCTCGCCGATGAGCCGACCGGCAACCTCGACACCGAAAATACCAAAACTATCTCAGCGCTTTTTTGTCTCTGGCGGAACGCCATGGCAAGACCGTGATCATGGCGAGTCACGATCCCAAAGCCGTGGAGCAGTTCAAGAAGGTCTACAACATGAGAGATGGGAATTTAGTCTGATTAGCTTTTTCGCTATCCTGGGGTCAATAATCTCAAAACCAGCCAGAATCCTGCTTATGAATTCGTTCGGGTTCGTCTTGGGTCTTGTCGGTCAATTTTCCCGAGGAGCCAAACTGACTGAGGCCGATAAGAGCACTTGCGATCAGTGATATCACAACATCGAACCGCCATACCCCATTACTGACTTTCCCGAGTAGACCGATGACGATCAATATCATCATAGTGACGGCGCTGCCGATGCCTCCAAAGAGAAAAATCTGATGGGGCGAGAAAATTTATTCAGCGGCGAAAAAGGCGACCAATGCCAACACCGTGATGAGCGCGAAGAATGGCGCGAAAAAAGCGCGACCAGGTCTACAGCCTGTTGGCCCCCTTGCATTTGCTGTTCTCTAACTGGATGAAAGTATACCGAGTCGCTGTGGTAACTTCCATCTCCTGACTCTTGGTACCCGGGATTCTACCCGATCCATGGAACCGGTCACGGGATTGAGATAGCGCATATCGCGTCAGGGTATGTTTTGACAGGGTTGCTTCATAGTGATAGCTGAAATGATGTTTTTAGTTTTTAAGCATGCAATGGATATCGCATCGGTAAGAAAGGCACTCTGGCTTGGCTCGGCGTTCTATCTGTGTATCTGCACCGGGAGTGTCTTCGGTGAAGAGATCACGGTCTCTTACGCCTCGCTCACCGCCGCCTATATGGACCATCTCGTAGCTATCGAAAAGGGCTACGTTCTCGACGAAGGTTTGAATGTTAAAATCATGAGAACAGGAGGAGGGACGGCAACACAAACCTTGCTGTCAGGACAATTGCATTTCAGCTCGTCGGCGGGCTCTGCACTCAGTGCGGCTCTGCGAGGCGGTCTCGTCAAAATTGTTTACACCAATATGTCGCGGCCGACGTACAGGCTGGTTTCAAACAAGCCTGAGATTAAGACCCTTCAAGACCTTGTGGGAAAGAAAATCGCTATCAATAGTTTCGGTGATACGGGTCATCTCGCCACACTTTTGCTTTTGAAAAAGTATGGGCTGGATCCGAAATCTTTCCTCTTTATCGCCGTTAGGAATGAAGCCCGCTTTCCCGCTTTTGTTTCAGGCTCCGTCGATGCAGCACCCTTGACCCCGAGAGATATCGCTCAAATGAGCCCGCTGAAGGGTCATATTCTCGCTGATACTACAAAAGAGGTCCAGCTGGTTTGGAACGGCGTTGCGGTTTCCAGCAAACTGCTCGCGGAAAACCCTCGGTTGGTTGAGCGTTTCTTGCGCGCAGTGGCAAAAGGGAGAGAATTTGCGCGCCGTTATAAGGAGCCAACGATTGCAATGATAGCTAAGCATAATCCATCACCGTCGGACGTCTTGTCCTTGGACTATGAGACGGTCCTGGGAAGTATGACCGAGGCAGGCTGGGTGGCGGATGATGTGCTTAGAGACGAAATTGTGACAAGAGGAGAACTGATTAAGGTGGCCAAGTTGCCCGAGCCTGGGCAGCTGTTTGATTACAGCATTATCAAGAAAGTCTATGCCGAGCTAAAAAAGCTGGAAGCCGAAGCTTTGATCTGAAAGCGACGAAATTAATGTCACCTATAATTAAGGAGGCACCCTATGGCAAAAAAATCCGTGAGTTTATGACGCACCGGGACCCTGATGAACATATTTGGGTGGAACGGGATGAAAGCGCGGTCATCGGCACCGCCCGCATGGGGCAAAGAATGGTGCCGAAGATTCGGCCGTTCGACTTGCTCCGCAGCGCGCCGCGCTCCGTTAACGGCACTCGGGCGACGGTTTGGGAAGGCGACAGCTTGCGTATCGCGACTGAACACATCGACGGAGTAGAGGAGCAGCTCACCCGCGCGGCGGACCATGATCTAGTTTATTTCCAATTCTGCGGCCGCTCCACCATCGAGAGCGAATGCGGCGTTGTGGAACTTGAACCGGGCGAATTCGTTTTGATTCCAGCGGCCATCTCACATCGTTCCACCGGGAAGGAAGACTGCCTGCGACTTCGCGTTGCGACCCGAGAGCTGGTGAATTTGGGAGTGGATCCTGAAAAGCCCCTTGTGGAAACCAAATTCAAAGTGCGTCCTTCAGAACCATTCACATCGCATGGCAGCGGACGACAAGAATCGCAGAATGGCCACACGCTCGAGCACATCACTTTTTGGGATTCGCAGTCCGATGTTTGGATTGAGCGCGACCCCGCCGCGTTGATCGGCACTCGTCACTGGGGGCAGTCGTCCGGTCAAGAAAATCAGAGGGTTCGATTATTTTACCGGCATGACCGGAAAAGGCGGAGCCAAGGCGCCCGTGCTCTACAACGGCAAGGAGTTCAGGATTGACGTTTACAATCTGGAAGAGGAACAAAGAGGCTTTCACCGCGGTTGCGACGAGGACGAGATTTGGTTTCAGTTTCGCGGCCATTCGTTGAATCATACGGAGTGGGGCGCGTTGGAGCTGGACGCCGGGCAGACGGCGATGATCCCTCGTGGTATTGCCCACCGGATTACCGGCAGCCCTGGTTTTCTGCGCATGGTTTTTACAGCCGGGGGCTGGTGCAACCGAAAGCTTTTAACAACGTCTCCGAACGGGAGACGCGGTTCGAAGTTCAGTAAACCGTTGGGTGGAGCGAAAATGATCGGACCAAAACCAAAGTCAGCAACTGTCGCATGACGGACGCGCACTGGGAGACCTTTGGCAGGAGGCTTGCCGCGAGAATAACGGACCAAAGAAAAGGGTGCTCTGTGCAACTATTGAACTGGATTTCTTTGGGGTCCGTTGTGCTGCTCGCTGTATTTCTACCATCTTTTCTCCTAGCTGCGGACTGGCAAACGGAATGGGAGCGAACTCTGGCTGCAGCAAAGAAAGAAGGGACCCTGGTTGTCGGCATTCCCGCCAGCAGTGAATTGCGGAAGGCAATCGCGTACAAGATTCAAAGACAGGTTTGGAATTGACGTAGAGCTTTTCCTAGCCGCGGCCCGGAGAATGTGACCCGGATCCTAAACGAATATACTGCGGGCGTTCGCTACTTTGATGTCTTCGTGTCGGGAGGAGCGACGCCGCTGTCAATGGTCTCCGCGGGGGCAGCGGATGACTTTCAGCCTTACATGATTTTGCCGGAAGTGACGGAGCTAAAAAATTGGTGGGGTGGTCATATCTGGGAGGATAACATCAGCACGAAGCGTTACGTCTATGCCTTTCAATGCTACACGAGTGAGACTTTGTGGTTCAACGCGACTCAGGTCGAGCCGCGCGAGATTCGTTCCTTCGACGATCTGTTGAACCCCAAGTGGAAAGGCAGGATCGCTTTTCTCGATCCCCGCAACGCGGGCTCGGGGCAAAATACCTGGTCGTTTCTCTGGAAAGTCAAAGGCGAAGAATATCTCGCCAAACTGGTACAGCAAGATCTTCTTATTAGTCAAAACCAAAGGCAGATCGCGGAGGCTCTGACAAAGGAAAGCTAGCTTTTACGATCGGCTTGAGCCATTACACTTACGAACCCTTTATAAAGGCCGGGCTCCCGGTCAAGCCGGTTCCCAAGATCAAAGAAGGAGCCCACGCAAACAATGGCAGCGGTGTCGTAACCAGTAGTGAAGAATCCTCCCCATCCAAACGCTGCCAAAGTTTTTGTTAACTGGCTCCTGGGAAAGGAAGGGCAGGAAACTTACGGCAAGGCGATGGTGCAGGGAACGCGCCGGCTCGATGTGAATACGGAATGGCTAAAAGAGTTCGGAATCGAATCGTGTAAGGACGTCATGACGGTAGAGGATTATTATCGCCGGGAAACCCACCTGGAATCTTCGGTCAACAAACTCAGAAAGCCGGCGACGGCTCTGGCTGAGAAACTTCTTAATAGGAATTGAGGCAGAGAGTCGAGCGCCGTTAATCGAGACGGCGCCTAAAACCCATGCTGCGATTCTGGAATCTAAAACCGAAGGCCTGTCCTGAGCGACAGCCGAAGGATCCAAAATTGTCAGGTCTTAAAATCCGGATAGCCCGCCTTGGCGGCTTTTTCTTTGTAATCCTTGACTAACTCTTCTCTCGGCTTCTCGTGGATCCAAACAGCTTCGGTGAAGCTCCAGAGCGTGAACGGATGGGCGCCCAGAGCGTACAGCTTGCCGTAGTCCTTGGTCGCCAACGCTTCGCGCTCCTCGGATGTGAACTTTAGCTTCTGGCCTTTCTCCCATTTCTCAACAAACCCGCGCGGGTTACTGACGTATTCATCCTCTGCCGGCTCGTTCATGTTGACGTGATGGATCAGTTTGTTCATCAGATATTTACTCATGGTAGCTCCTTACGCCCGACGTTGGCGCGAACGACTATTCGCCCGCTTGCTTGATCGGGACCTCCGAGCTGCAAGCCAGTTGGCAAACGACGCATGGCTTTCACCGGAAGGCTTGCCAGCCAGCAACCCTTCGACACTAATGGTCCTCGTCAACGCCTTCCCAATGTATTCCTTGTCCTTTGCCGATTAACCGCCAACTCTTACGTTCCTTCTGCGAGGCATGCAGCAATCTAGGATACCAGGACAAAGGCACAGAGATTGTTCGCCCGTCGCTTAGATCGACAGATAGATATCCTCGGTGATGGTTACGTTTTCGGCATCCGGTACTTCGATTTCAACCGCGGAAGTACGCATTCCAAGCCTCCAACAACTCTTTTTGCTTTCTCGTTAGAATTCTCTGAATTCGGCCAAGTTCCAGCCTAGAAAACCCGCCGCTGCTTTGCAACCGAAGCGGCTCAAGCCAGATACTTTGCAATCATATCGTCTCTCTCGACATGAATGTGGGCTGGTTCATCACGATCACCCGCGTAAAAAAGAAGCGATAAGGTCCGGTTCTCGATACTGTTGGCACATAGCCTCATGGTATAAGAATTCTTTCGTCAGGCTTTCAAAAGCGTCCAAACGCCGATAGCGATGAACCCGATTCCTGCGATATATTGCAAAGTCTTTTCGCTGACGTATTGCGATATCGCAGAGCCCGCAACGACGCCGATGGCGGAGGTCACGATCAACGCTAATGCCGCTCCGACGAAAACAGTCAGCTTGCTCGGCATCTTTGTCCGACGCGAATAGCATCGTGGCCAGCTGCGTTTTGTCGCCGAGCTCGGCGATAAAGACCGAAGTGAAAACTGTCGATAATATTTTCCAGTCCATGAAACAAGTCTTCTTGGTTTGTAATCTTTACTAAAAACTTACTTATTCACTAGCCACTGCTCATCCCAACTAAAAAACGGGATCGCCGGAAATCCAGCGTCCAGGTCCTTCTGCGTAGCGACGGCGAGGTTAAGATTCGCCACGCCCATCATCATGAGGAAGTTCAGGTAGCCGGTGGTCATATTGCCAGCTTTCATCATTCTGGTCGGAGTGCAGCCCTCGGTGGCGCTTTTCGATGTCGCCGTGCTGTATCCAGCCCACGGCGTCGGCGTCGAAGTTGCGGGTCCATCAAATGACGCTCGAATTGCCGCGGCCCGCCGACTTCCAGCGACAAGTGGCCGCTGACGAGGACACCCACACGGCGATCGCCCGGAATGCTGTCGATGGCTTTACGTATGGCGACGCCGACTTCGTAGAAGCGCTTGGGCCGCGGCATCGGCGGCGCGATACAGTTGGTCAGGATGGGAACGATGGGAATATCCATCTCCGGCCGGACGAACATCATCGGCACAATGATGGAGTGATCGATCGTCAACTCATTGGAGTATGAGAAGTCCACCCCTCATCCAAGGCGCGTTCCGAGAATGTAATCGGATAGATCCGAGTCGCCGGGCAACTTGCAGGTCGGCAGACCGAACTCCCGAGTCTCGTCGTAAAATGTCCCGTCGTAAGCGTCCATCTTGCCGATCATGAACGGCGGCATGTTGTCCATGAAAACTGATGCAGATGGTCGTTGCCGATCGTAATCAGCACGTCCGGCTTCGCCTCGGCCAGCTTTTGCCGCATCATGGCGATTCGTTCTTTGACCTTGGCGGTGCCGGGAGGCTGCTGCGGCTGCTTGGAAAAGGCGCGGCATGAATGGATTGTGGGTGATGCCGATTATGGTAACGAGCTTGGCCATGGGCTACCTCCTGGGTTTCATTATGTTCGTGTTTAACACGAGCTGATTTGTGGCTGTAAATAAAGATCGGTGTCAGATACCAGCACTAGTTTTGTGTCGGATCGAGAATGACTTTTCCGGAAGTCTGGTTTCCTTCGACGATGCGATGGGCTTCAGCGGCTTCGCGTAGCGGCATCGTGCGGTCAATGATGGCGCGGATCCTACCAGCCGCCGCTGCTTCCAAAGCTTTGGACGATATCGGCAGGGCTGGTGCCGGCGGCGCCGATGATGCGCAACCGCTTCATGTAGAGCCGCTTCACGTCCAAGTTGACGTTGCCGCCGCCATGGGCACCGGCGGTGACGAGCCGACCACCCATTGCGAGGCTGTTGAATGCTCCCGGCCAGAGCGTTGGATCGGCGATATTCTCGCAAACCACGTCGACACCCTGGCCGTCAGTCAGTTTCATTAGCTTCTTCTGGCAAGATTCTGTTGGCGATAATTGACGCCGAAGTCCGCGCCATAACTCTTTGCCGCTTTAACTCTTTCATCAGAGCCTGCGCCGGCGATGACTTTGGCGTCGAGCATCTTGGCGACCTGAACGCAGGAACTGCCCAGGGCGCCGGTTGCGCCCATGACCAGGACCCATTCTCCCGGCTTGATCCCGGCTTTGCTGGCCAATAGATTGAACGCCATGGGAAAGTGGCGCGTGATGACCGTCCCCTCTGCGAAGGAGATTTCATCGGGAAGTTTCACTGCATAGCGCGCCGGCAAGGCGATAAACTCTGCGTAACCGCCGGAGAGATCAACTCCAATGCGTTTGCTGTCAACGCAATTGGCTTCTTCGCCTTTGAGGCATGGTCCGCATTGTTGACAAGGGGTGGCAGAGATCACGGCAACGCGGTCGCCGACTTTGAACTTCGTGACGGCGCCGCCGGTTTCGACGATTTCGCCGGCGGGATCGGCGCCGAGCACGTGGGGTAATTGAATTTTTACCGGATATCTGCCGGCGCGAACGATCAGATCCAGGGTGCGATTGACAGAAACGGAATGAACCTTGAGCAGGATCTCGCCCGGGGTCGGTTGAGGCACCGGAACATCTTCGAGCCGCAAGACTTCCGGTCCGCCGAATTCTTTAAGGACAATGGCTTTCAATTGGTGGTGGCTTCATTTTAAAGCTCGGCGCTGGACGAACAAACGGACGACGGAGGTTTTCAACGTTTCTGACTATTGACCTAACGACTTGAAGTAGCCGCTTTTTCCAGCTCGTTGTAGATGCTGGGGTCGAGAAACTCATCGGCTTTACGCCCCTTCGCCCTAGGGTCTGTTTCCGAAGCTTGCGCCAGAATGGTATCGATGGCCTTATACGGCAATCTCGGCGGTCTTTCGATGAAGTTGGTGGCGTATTCGTAGGACGATTCTAAGGTTTCCCGATCCTGAGTACGCGTCCACTTTCCGATTACTTTCATGGCCAGCTCTTTGTCGCGAAATAAGCGATCCACGGCCTCGCTATACGCCATCAAGAATCGCTTTACCGTTTCGCGGTCCTTTTTAATCGTGGAACGAGTGGAAACGAGACTCGTCGTGGGGTAATCGAGCCCTACCTTGGCGAAGTTCGCGAGCAGAGAAAAACCGGTCCTCTTGCTTTGAAATCTCCCGGTGAAGACAGGACTCCTCCATTAATCACGCCAGCCTGCATCCCGGCCAGAATTTCCGGCTGTCCGCCCATTTGGATGACTTTTACGTCACGATCAGGCTCAAGCCCCACTTTTTTAACAAAAGCGCAAAGTGAAATCCGTAGAGGCGCCGTAGCGTGTAATCCCCAAAGTCTTGCCTCGCAAGTCTTCTTGGGTCTTGATCGCTGGTTGCACATAAAGGTAGAAAGACGGCACGTTCACCACGCCGCCAAAGGTCACAACGTCGGCGCCGGCAAGATCAGCAAAGACGATATTGCCGCCCGCCAGAGCCACGGTGAATTCTCCGGCGATTACCGCTTGAGACACTCGGCTGCCCCCGGCGACATAGACTTGATCGACATAAAAGCCCATGCTTGTCAAAGATTCCGGCATCCTTGGCAAGATAGAAACCGGATTGCGTTGCACTGATGGCGCTGTAGGCGACGGCGATGCGTTTGGTTTGCGCGTGGAGTGGTCCGTGAATCAAGGACGCCAGCAACAGAACGAAAACAATAAGCTGCTTGTTCATTAGTCACCCCTTCCTTTCGGTAAATGACATATTAACCGCCTGTGACGGTTCTAATACCATAGGCCTAACCCGCTCGCCACTGCACCGGTAACCGTTGACAACATGTCACCTGCGACATTATATGGACGCAGCTTTCGCGTCACTCACGGGGACGCTACTTCAAACGGGGCAATATGCGAGGCACAAGTCGAAGCGATCCAAGCCAAAAGTGAGAGTTGGAATGTCCGATTGGTGGCACACAACGATCTTAACGGCCACGGCGACGGGATGCAGTTGCTCAAGAACGGTCGCTACGTTTATCTCGCCCACCTCGGCACCTCGCCGATGGCGCTCACCATCTTAGACGCAAGCGATCCTGCGGATCCGCAAGTCGTGCGGCAGATGCCGCATCCCAACAATACCCACGCGCACAAAGTGCAAATCGCTGGGGATATCCTGATTCAAAATCAGGAGCGTCCCTATTTTGACAAATCGATCTCGGCGAGCGTGCCGAACGAAGCGGGCATTCGGATCTACAGCATTGCTAATCCAACGGAGCCGCGCGAGATCGGCTACATGAAGATCCCGGGCAAAGGCGTGCACCGTATGTGGTTCACCGACGGCAAGTACGCCCACGTCGGCGCGATGATTCCAGGGATCAAAGAGCGGGCTTATCTGATTGCGGATCTATCGGATCCTTCCAACCCGAAACAGGCGGGCGTTTGGTGGATTCCGGGAACGAAGGAAGGCGAGGAAACGCCGCCGGACTGGACGCCGTTCCCAGGCGAGCACTTCCACGTGCACGGCGCGATTCCCCACGGCGACCGCTCCTACGTCGCGCTTGGTGGATGCGGGCATGGCCATCGTCGACATTTCCGATGTCAGCAAACCGAAAACCATCAGCCGCCTCGACTGGAGTCCGCCCTACGGCGGCTACGCTCACACGACCTTGCCGCTTCCCGGAAGAAAGCTCGTGGTGGCCGTCGATGAGTCGGTGAAATACGACTGTCAAGAAGGTGAAAAGCGAGTCTGGCTGATCGATATCCGGGAGGAAAGAAACCCGGTGATCGTCAGCACTTGCCCGGTCCCTGAGGGCGACTTCTGTAAGCGCGGTCTGCGGTTCGGTCCCCACAACGTCCACGAAAACCGACCCGGCTCGTTCCAGAGCGAGAACATTATTTTCGTGACTTATTATAATGCGGGTCTCCGCATCTTTGACATCAGAAATAAGTTCCGCCCTGAGGAAGTGGGCTACTTCATTCCACCGGCGCCTGAAGGACAAAAGGCGCCTATGTTCAACGACCTTTATGTCGATACGGACGGTCTGATTTACGTGACCGACCGCATCAAAGGTGGACTCTACGTTCTGGAATACACGGGACCAAAAATTCAATGAGGTTTGCGGACCGCAAAGAACGCATAGAACTCAAAAAAATGCTCTGGACATTGCGGAAGGAAAGTTAGGCGTGGCTACTGATGCGTTTGGTTGTGAACGTCTTCAACGTTGACGCGGCGTTAAATGTTGCCCGGGGAGAGGACTTTTCGCTGCGGAAGATCTCGACGTTGAACTGCTGGTCACGCCGAATTCAACGGATCAAATGCGCGGCCTCAGCGAGGGCGCTTGGCAGATTGTTTCGACGGCGTTCGACAACGTGCTCGGGTGGTCCGGTCGCGAGGGCGCGGAGATTGTCGCCATCGCGCAAGTATCCCAAGGGATTACGTCTGCCGGTTTACGTGAGGCCTGAAATTAAGAGCTGGACGGATCTTCGCGGTAAGAAGCTTGCGGTGGATGCCGTGGACACGGCCTACGCGCTGGTCCTGCGGCGAATCATCCTGGAGCATGGCCTGGATTTCGATCGGGGTGATTATGAACTCCTACCGTTGGGGACGACCGGAGCCCGTTTGGAGTCCATGATCCGTGGTGAGACGTTTGCCGGTGTTCTGAATTCGCCGTGGGACAAGAAGGCTGAAGCCGCCGGACACAAGCGCTTCGCGGATCACCGTGAGGTGTTGCCCAACTATCCCGGAGGAGTCTTTGCCGTTAGCCGTAAATGGGCGGATGAAAATTGCCGGTTGTTAGTCAAGTTTCTTGGCATTTGGAATAATGCGCTTGCGTTGGTGTCATGACGACAGGAATCGGAGCGACGCGCTCAAAATCATCGCAGCGGAAGAAAAAGTCGATGAAACCGCGGCAGCGCGGAAGCTAGCGCAGTTGCCGCCCAGCGGAAAACTGAACTTACCCGGACTGCAGAGCGTTCTCGATCTGCGCATTCAATTCCGCCTTACTCCACCTATGGGCAAAGATTTGGTCAGATATTACGAAGAAAGTTTTTATCGAGAGGTATCCAACTCGTAGTCACGCTCAACGGACCGCAAAGGAGGAATGCCATGAAGGGCCTGCAAGAGACTTTTCAAGTTGGTTTGTTCTGGTGATGACAGTCGCCGTCTGGACGAGTCCAGCCGTGCCGCACCCATCGACGATCTTGTCAAGGGTGCCAAGCAAGAAGGAACCATCGAATTCTACGCTCCGTCGACGTTGACTCCGCAAGGCGCGCAGGCGTTGGCCGCGGCCTTCAACAAGAAATACGGCCTCAACGTTAAGTTGCAGTACAGTCCCTCGGGAAACATGACCCGGATATTGGCAAAGTCGTCGGCCTAGGCGCAGCGGGCGTCCCGCCCGAATGGGATTTGATGGTGGTTACCGACGCGCACCACGCGACGCTCTGGGTGAAAAAATGCATCAGCCCTTTGACTATAAGAGTATCGGCGTCGATCCAAAAGCGATTCAATACGACAACGGCGCGGTGAGCTTCGCCAATCAGTTTGTCCTTCCCGCCTACAATAAAAAACTGGTCGCCGCGAAAGACGCGCCGAAAACTTGGGAGGATCTCTTGAATCCCAAATGGAAGGGTAAAATCGGCGTGTCGAGCGCGACCCATCATATGGCTCGCCTGGCGGCGGGACCCTGGGGGAAGAGAAAGCGACCAACTTTGTCAAAGCCCTGACGAAGCAAGAGTTGATTCTCGGAAGATTGGGCGAGATCTACAACCGGTTACTTCTGGGTGAGATCGTCGTCGCGGTTTCCTTGACTGACAGCGAAATCAAGGCGGACAAGAACAAGAGTGCGCCGGTCGCGCATGCGGAGGCCGTGTCGCCGCTAATTTCTCCCGCCTATGAGGCGGGCGTGCCCAAGAACGCGCCGCATCCTAAAGTAGCGCAGTTGATGGCCGCCTATCTCACGACTCCCGAAGCGCAAAAGATTTGGGAGAAGTACGCCGGCCAAAGCTCTGCGTTGATTCCCGGAACGCGCGGCTCATAAATACGCGCAGAACAAGACCGTCGTATACATGAATCAAGACCAGGCCGAGATGGTCGACCGGCTATCGAGAGAATACGGCAAGATCTTCGGGTTTAGCGGTCTGTAAATTTTTCAGGGGGAAAGATGAAGGCTGAGACAGCGCGCGGGGCTTTCGGTCAAGTCTTTGATGCGAAGAAGGTCAACGGTGTCGGTCTGTTCGCCGGCGGATTGACAGGCCTGCTCGTTCTCATGGTCGGCGTGCCGCTGTTGATGGTGATCCTCATGAGCCTGCGCACCGGATTCCCGGGCGAGGGCGGGCCGCTCACGCTCGCTAATTTCGTTGCTGTCTACAGCTCTCCCGGCACCTATAAGGTTCTGCTCAATACGCTTTTGTTCGCCTCAGGAACGGTGTTAGTAACGATTGCCTTTGCTGTTCCGCTGGTCTGGCTGCTCATGCGCACCGACCTACCGCTCAAGGGAACGATCTACGTGCTGATGACCGTTGGTATCCTGATCCCGGTCTTTCTCCGCACCATTGCGTGGATTCTTTTGCTCAGCCCGCGCATCGGTCTGGTGAACCAGTGGGCTACTCAGTTGTTCGGTCTCGATCACCCCTTGGTCAGTCTATACAACATACCGGGAATGGCCTTTATTCAAGGCGTGTCTTTCGTTCCGTCGGCGTTCTTCATGCTGGCGGCGGCTTACCGTACGATGGACCCATCGCTTGAAGAAGCGGCCTACACTTCCGGCGTGAGTAAGTTCCAGACCTTTCTCCGGATTAACATCCCGATCACTTGGCCGGCGATGGCAGGGGTCATGGTCTATCTTTTCATGTCCGCGATCGCGGTGTTTGAAGTCCCAGCGATCATCGGTTTTCCGGCGCGGATTCTGGTATTGAGCGCTTTGATTTTCACGTCAACCAATCCGCCCACGGGTTTGCCCGACTACGGCCTCGCCGGTGCCTACGGCGCGATCATGTTAGTCGCCGGTCTGACTTTGGCCTTCTTCTATGTGAGGCTCGTGCAACAGGGCAAGAAGTATACGGTCATCACCGGGCGCGGCTACCGGCCCCGGCAGATATCACTGGGGCGTTGGAAGTGGGCTGCGTTGGCTTTCGTGATGCTGTACTTATCCATGGAGGTTTTTATTCCATTTCTGGTACTCCTTTGGGCCTCGCTGCTGCCGTTTTTGCAGCTCCCCTCGGCTGAGGCCTTTGCGCAGATCTCGCTGAATAATTACGAAACGATTTTCGACTTCGTCGACGCGCTGCCCTTTATCAACACAGCGATTCTGATGTTGGTTGTGCCAACAGGCACCATGCTCCTGGCCGTGCTGGTTTCCTGGATCGTCGTCCGGACTCAGGTAAGTTTTCGCGGTTCCCTCGACACCGTCGCATTTCTGCCCCATGCGATACCCAGCATCTTGCTCGCCGTTGGCCTTGGCTATCTCGGGTTGGCTTATAGAAATGTCTTCCCGGTTTACGGCACGATTGCGATTATCGCGATCGCGCACATCATCGGCTGGATCGCTTACGGAACCCGCACCACCAACGGCGTGATGATCCAGGTGCACCGCGAGCTGGAAGAGGCGGGGAGGGTATCGGGCGCGTCGACGCCGCGAGTCTTGCGTCGAATCGTCCTGCCATTGGTCGCCGCCGGCATTTTTAACAGCTGGATCTGGATCAGCATGCTGTCATATCGCGAAGTGACGATGGCCCTGGCGCTGGGCACGCGCAAAAATCTCGTCATCTCGACCATCGTGTGGCAATTTTGGGGCAACGGCTGGGTGCCGCAAGTCGCTGCGTTGGGCGTGCTGCTGGTACTTTTCGCCGTGCTCGTGGTCGGTATCTTAAAGATTGGCTTTTCGCGTTTTGGTGGTGAGTTTGGTTCGGGAAGCTGATTGGAAGAGTGGAATGATGGAATGTTGGAATAATGGAATATTAGGTCCCCGACCCCAGAACCCAACATTCCAGTATTCCGATATTCCACTATTCCAGAGATTTTACTTTGATCAGCATTCGCGGACTCAGAAAGTGGTTCGACAGCCGGCGTGGCCGCGTGGAAGCGCTGCGCGGTATCGACCTGGAAGTGACCGAGAAAGAGTTCTGCGTCCTACTCGGCCCGAGCGGTTGCGGCAAGACTACAACCCTGCGCTGTGTTGCCGGTCTGGAAAGGCCCGATGCCGGGGAGCTGGAAATCGCCGGCACCGTGGCGAACTCCGTGGCTCGGGGAATCTATGTCCCCACGGAGAAACGCGATATCGGGATGGTGTTTCAGTCCTACGCGATCTGGCCGCACATGAACGTGTTTAGTAATGTCGCGTTTCCCTTAATCAGAGGACGCCATAGGATTCCTAAGGACCAAATCGCCGAGAAAGTTCGCGCCGCCCTCAAGCTTGTGCAGTTGGACGGGCTCGAGGATCGGCCGGCGACGGATCTGAGCGGCGGAGCAGCAGCAGAGTCGCGATGGCGCGGGCGATGGTCACAGAGCCGAAAATTCTTTTGATGGACGAGCCGCTGAGCAATCTCGACGCCCGGCTGCGCGAGCAGATGCGCGTCGAGTTGAAAAAAATCACCAAGGCCGTGGGTGTGACGACTCTCTACGTCACTCACGATCAGGCGGAAGCTTTGAGTCTCGGCGATAAGGTCTGCGTCATGCATGATGGAGAGATTCTTCAGATGGCGCCGCCTCACGAGGTATACGCTCGTCCGACTAGCCTGTTTGTGGCGCAATTCGTAGGCGAAATGAATTTTGTCAAAGGTCACGTCACCGGCCCGTCGCAGGTGGAATGTCCGCTGGGGAAGCTGTCGCTTACCGTGCCAACGGGAATTTCGGTCGCAAGTCCCGTGACATTGGCGATCCGGCCGGAACACGTCAAAGTCACCTTCGCTGATGGCTTCGCCTTCAGGCTTGTCGGGAAACATCACGAGCAAGAACTATCTCGGCGACACCGCCCTGCTTGAAGTGGAAATTAATGGTGTAACCTTACTTGCAAAGCTCGCCGGAGACTCGGAACTGGCCGTCGGGCAACAAGCCGCGGTGGACTTGCCTGCCCATCGCTGGCATGTGTTCCCCTAAATTCAGCGGCCAGTTGTCAGTGTCCAGAATGATAGCGTTGTGGATTCACGCGTTCGTCAGCAGGGTGAGCAATTTCGAAATTCGCCTTGAAATTGCGACTCGGAGATTTTGATCGCAATCGAACTCCTACGAGCCTTGTAGCCACGTCTCTGTCGGATCCTTGCAGTCACCTGATACTGTGACATAGGAAAAAACTTCATGTAGAAGGAATCAATATGACTACAGTGTCGGATTTGCGCGCAAGCCGGTTGAGAATCTTCTCTCGGCTCGTTCCGTTGCCATCGTCGGCGCGTCAACCAAGGGGCGATGGCCTTCGGGTATTTATCGCAATCTAAAGGCGGCGAAGTTCCCCGGCAACATCTATCTGATCAATCCGAACTACACGGAGATATTTGACGATAAATGCTATCCGAACCTTGCTGCTTTGCCGGAAGTGCCGGAACATCTGCTGATGCTCATTCCGACGCGGGCGGTTCTAGGCACGATCGAAGAGGCCGCAAAGCTGGGCACAAAGGCGGCGACCATCTATAGCGCCGGTTTCGGCGAAGGTGAGGATCCCAAGGGAAAAGACCGTGCGCAGGCCATGAAGGAGCTATGTGATCGCACCGGGTTCGTTGTCTGTGGCCCGAACTGCATGGGGTCGTTCTCGCTGCCCGAAGGACTGTGGAGCTTCCGACTCCAGTGCCGCTTCTGCAGAAAGGCCCCGTTGGCTTGATTTTTCAGAGCGGCGGTTCGCTCGGCAACTGGGTCAAGGGAGCGTCGGAGCGGGGCATTGGATTTACCTACGCCGTGTCCAGCGGTAACGAGGTCAGTCTCGACCTTGTCGATTATTTGTCGTTTCTCGTCGACGAGCCCGACACCAAGGTCATCACTCTAATGGTCGAAGGCATCCGCCGGCCCCAGGAGTTCATGACCGTGGCTGAGGAAGCTCTAAAAAGAATAAGCCAATTCTCGTGGTCAAGCTGGGCCGTTCTGAAATGGGCAAACGCCAGGCAATTTCTCACACCGGCTCGCTGGCGGGAGCGGATGAAGTTTTCGATGCCGTTTGTAATCGACTTGGATTGATTCGTGTGCCGACCTTGGAAGACTTGACGGAAATGACCTTGGCATTCATGCCGGGCCGCTTCCCGCGCGGGAGTCGAGCGGCGATCGTCGTCAACTCCGGCGGAATGAAAGGACTGCTTTGCGATCACTGCGATGAGCTCAATACCAATCTCGCGCAGTTAAGCGACAAGACGAAAGCAGCCGTGCGGCCGTTAATTCCCGAGGAACTGGTGGTGGAAAACCCGCTTGAATGCGGGGTCGCAGGCTTCGGCGACGAACAAGGCTTTGTGAACATCGTTAAGCTTCACGCGGAAGACGACGGCGTCGATCTATTGGCGATTCATGGCGAACTGCCGCGCGGGGAAAAAGAGAAGCGGCGCTGTTTAAGAATCTTGCAGCGACCACGGACAAACCGATCCTCGCCTTCGCGCGATCGACTTATAGCTGCACCGACGAGAGCCGAACGTTCCAAGAAGAGGCCGGTATCCCGTTCTTGCAGGCGATCAAGCCGACTCTTAGAGCTCTGGCGGGTCTCGGGTTATACGGCGAGCGAAAGAAATCTGGCGTGCCGCCTTTACCGGCGGCGACAGGCAAGCCGGAGGAGCTTGACGGGGAGAAGTTCAATCAAATCCTCCAATCAAAGGGACTGACATTACCTCGACAAGCGCTGGTTGGAAACGCGGCGGAAGCCGTGCAGAAGGCGAAAGAGATCGGCTTCCCGGTGGCTATGAAACTCATCGCACCAGAAGTTGTTCACAAAACGGAATCAGGCGCGGTGGTTCTCGGACTGAACAGCGCGGAAGAAGTGGAAGCTCAGGCAAAACGGCTGCTATCGCTAGCCAAAGGCTCCGCGAAATTGCTCCTGCAGGAAATGGTACAGGGAACGGAAATCATATTGGGCGCCCGCACCGATCCGCAATACGGACCCTTTTTGATCGTGGGACTCGGCGGTATTTTCGTCGAGGTTCTGAAAGACGTTGCCCTTCGGCTCCTACCGGTGTCGGAGAGCGAAGCGTGGGCGATGCTCAAAGAGCTTAAAGGCTACAAAGTTCTCGAAGGCACCGCGTGGACAACCCCTCGCGACACCGCGGCTTTGGTCAAAGCGATGGTGGGTTTGTCGGATATCTTTTGAACTACCGTAATCATCTTTCGGATCTGGAGTTTAACCCGATCATGCTGCGTGCCCAGGGACAAGGGCTCGCAGCCGTCGATGTGCGGATGATCCGGAAGTAGGAATTATCTTTGTTTATCTGCGTTCCATTAATTCAGTGAACGAGATCGTCGCCAACGACCGGCTCGGAGCCTTCTGCCGCCATACCCACGTCGAGATGAAGGGCGCGTCGCGCGGGCCGCTCCTGGGGCTCACGTTCGCGGTCAAGGACATCTACGACGTCGCGGGCCACAGGACCGGCTTCGGCAGTCCCGACTGGCTGCGCACCCACGGTCCCGCGGCGCAGACGGCGCCGGTCGTTCAGCGGCTGCTCGACGCGGGCGCGGATCTCGTCGGCAAGACCCACACCGACGAATTGACCTGGAGCCTGACGGGCGAGAATGCGCACTACGGCGCGCCGGTGAACGTGAGCGCGCCGGGGCGCATTACCGGCGGCTCGTCCAGCGGGTCGGCTTCTGCCGTCGCCGCCGGCGTGGTGGACTTTGCCGTCGGCAGCGACACCGGCGGCTCGGTGCGCCTGCCGGCGAGCTTCTGCGGGATCCTCGGCATGCGACCCACGCACGGGCGCGATCCCCTCGATGGTGTGTGCCCGCTTGCGCCGAGCTTCGATACCTGCGGCTGGTTTGCGCGCGACGCCGGGGTCTTCGAGCGCGTGGGACGCACCCTGCTCTGCGACGATGCGCCCGCGCCGCCTCCCGCGCGCTTGCTCATCGCCCAGGACGCGTTCGAAGTCGCCGGAGAAACGGTTGGCCATGCGCTCCGGTCCGCGCTCGACAAGGTCGCAGCGCTGGTCGGGATGCCCGAGCCTGTGACGGTAGGTGACGAGCCGCTCACGCGATGGATCGATTATTTCCGCTTCCTGCAGGGCGCAGAAGCATGGGCTTGCCACGGCGAGTGGATTACGCGGGAAAAGCCTGCGCTCGGCCCGGGGGTCAAGGAACGCTTTGCCTGGGCGCCGACGGTGAGTCCCGAAGATATTACGCGCGCCAGGACACGGCGCGAGGAGATCGCGCGCCGCATGGCGGAAATGCTTGGGGAGGAGCTGTGCTCGCGCTCCCGTCTGCGCCCGGCATCGCGTTGCTTCGTAACTCACCGCCGAAAGTGCTCGATGACCTGCGCGCCCGAGCGCTGCCGATCCTGTGCATCGCCGGCTTGGCGCGGCTGCCGCAAGTGTCACTGCCGCTGGCGGAGCTCGACGGTTGCCCGCTCGGGTTGTCGCTCATCGCCGCACGCGGCAACGATACGCTCCTTCTCGAACTGGCCGGCAGGCTGATGGGCTGAGTCACGCATGATCATCTATGGAGGAAAGCCATGAAGCGCAGCACTAATCACATCCTCACCACGCACACCGGGAGCCTGCCCCGTCCCACGGACCTAGTGGACATGGTCCTGCGCAAGGAGAAGAAGCAGCCGGTGGATGAAGACGTCCTTGCCAGGCGCGTCCGCTCTGCGGTCGCGGAGGCGGTGCAGAGGCAGGCCGGGGCCGGGGTCACCGTCCTCAATGACGGGAGCAGGGCAAGCCCGGTTACTCCACTTACATGAAAGACCGCCTGACCGGCTTTGAGGGTGAAAGTACGGCTGCCGCCGTCTCCGGCGAAGCCAAGGACTTCCCGGAGTACACCGCCCGCCGCACGGGAAGAGCCGTCCCCAAGCGCCCCGCGTGCACCGGCCCCATCGCCTGGAAGGATCGGGACGCCGTGCGCAGGGACATTGAAAACCTGCAGGCCGCTGTCAAAGGAGTCGAAGCCGAAGAGGTATTCATGACCGCCGCCTCGCCGGGCGTGGTGGCGCACTTCATGAAAGACCAATACTACGGGAGCGAGGAGAAGTATTTATACGCCCTGGCGGACGCCTTGAAAGAGGAATACGACGCCATCCACCGCGCCGGCTTCATGCTTCAGGTGGACTGCCCCGACTTGTGCATGAGCCGCCACAACCGGTTTTCCGATCTGAGCACGGGGAGTTCAAGAAGATCGCCGAGCTTCACGTGGCGGCCCTCAATCACGCCTTGCGGGACATTCCGGCTGATCGGGTGCGCCTGCACATGTGCTGGGGCAACTACGAAGGCCCGCACCACCTGGATATCCCGCTCACGGAAATCATCGACGTAGCGCTAAAGGCCAAAGTCGGCGCTCTCTCCTTTGAGGGCGCCAACCCCAGACACGAGCATGAGTGGGTCGTCTTCAAGGAGTTTCATCTTCCTGATGGCTTGGCCATCATTCCAGGTGTCATTGACTCCACGACCAATTTCGTAGAGCACCCGGAGCTGGTAGCACAGCGCATTGTCCGCTACGCAGAGGTCGTCGGCCGCGAGAACGTCATCGCGGGCACAGACTGCGGCTTCGGCACCTTCGTGCGCGCAAAGCCGACCATCGATCCGCGCATCGCCTGGGCCAAGCTCAAGTCCCTGGCAGAGGGCGCGGCCATCGCCTCAAAGAAACTTTGGAATTAGCAGGCATCAAATCTCTTGGGCAACTCCCTTCACACCCATGCGAGCCTGACTCTCATCTTCCTTGTGTCTGGTCTCAAAGCCTCGACATCCAAGAAGTCTTATAAAAGCGGTCAGTCATTTCGACATTTCGGGAATTCCCGAAATGTGGAGTTCCCCCGCGAGTCACGATCCAACTTCTGTGAGCAGCGTATTTTTGACGATCAAAGTCACATCAAGTATTTTATCGCTTGCGCTTTCGGTCTGATGCCCGTTGGCTGATTCGCGTTTGTCAGACCGCCGCCGGATCGTTAGAATGCGCGGGAACGTTCTGAAGAATCATACCGACAGATGATTCCAGATGGCCAACCGAACTTCCACACTTTGAGGGTCTAAACTACGGAATATCAACCACTTGGCTTTCAAGTCGCCACTACATCTGAGCCGCGAGATCAGGTGGGCGCAGCCGTTGCGGTAAACTGAGGCCGAGCCGCCCCAGGAGTAGCTGCTGCTCACGTTCAGGCCGTACCACACAACGAAGCCGAAGCTCACGCTGCGATCCGTCAGCCAGTGGCAAGACGATATCAGCCGAGTGAATGCGCGACAGCTCAGTGAGAATCGTGCGCGGCGAGTCGCCCAGGCCGGCGCGCGACTGCCATTTCTGCAACATCTTCCATAACGCGTAGGCTAAAAAGCAGATCAAGATATGCGCCTTGATGCGGCCTTGTTTGCGATGCCAGATCGGACGGATGCATAGATCGGACTTGTGAATACGGAAGGCGGCCTCCGCTTCGCTCAGTTGAATGTAGGTCTTCCACAGTTCCTCGTCAGTCCAGTCGTGGATGTTGCTGCGCAGAATGTAGGTGCCTTCGGTGAGATTGGCCCAATCCTCCCACTGTGAATGTGTGTTCCATTGAAGCTTGAGTTTTGCGGGCACGCTGTCGTCTTCGCTGATGGCAATTGAATAACGCGCGGCGGATCGAGAGTTGCGCTCTAACAACCGCCCAACCTGTCGTTCCAGCTTTGCCACGCTCCAGCGGGTTCTTGCTCTTGTCGATGCGTCGGGCCAACGACTGAAGCCCTTCTTCGATGCGTTGAGAGAACCGTTCATGCATCGCCTTCTCTTTCTCCACGCGACTGGCCGAGCGACACAGTAGAAAAGTCTCACGGCCGTCAGGCCCACGGCAGATCTTCACTTCCACATCTTCACGAATCTGGCGCCAATCGGTCTTGTCAGCTAATCGGTTTGGCCCAGCGCTTAAGCTCCGCGCGCGCCGTTCCCACCACGTAGCGGCGTTTAGTGGAGTTGAGCCAGGCGATGTTCTCTCCGCTCACCATGCCGCGGTCCATCACCCAGACCCGGTTCACCTTCCCGAAGCGCTCCTCCATGTTCTCCACGATCTGTTTGACCGTGGTCACATCGGTAGTGTTGCCAGAAAAGATCTCGTAGCCCAGTGGCATCCCTTCGCGCGTCACCACCAAGGCGATGTTGACCTGCACGCAGTCGGGACGGTGATCGCGACTGTAGCCGCGCTTGGCAATCTCAGGATCGGCTACTCCCTCAAAGTAGGTGCTCGTCACATCGTAGAGCAATAGATCGTAGTCCAGATCGAAGAGTTCTCCCAAGCGTTGGACCAAGTGGCGCTCAATCGCTTCTTTGTGTACCAACACCCGGTCCAGCGCACGATACAAACGCTCGTCGTAAATGTGCTCAGTTGAAACCCCCAGCAGATCTTCGAGCGCCGTGGTGCGATACCAGCGCTCGGCCACGTGCAACTCACTGGAGGGCTCGCACAACCGCCCAATCACCAATATCCCCATCACCTCCGCCCACGACACTTTCTCGTGCTTGGGTGGTAGAAGTTCTCTCAACAACTCATCGAGCCCCACCGCGCGCCACAACAACCACCCCAGCCACACCGAACCAAAACTGCGGGAACGCTCCAGCCTAATCTCATCGAGCTTGACCGCCAGCGCTTTTGCCGGCTCACCGCCCTCGAACAACTGCCTCTGCTCTTCTTCTCGCCCTCTTATACTTCGCGCCAGCGCCTTAGCCCGTGCCCGACCCTCGCCATCCAGTTCCCCAAGTTGTGCCACTGTCTCTTGCACAACCTTGCCACCGTGTCTGACCGAACGCACCAACTGCCAATAGACATGGATCTTGCCGTCTTTGTGTCGTGTGGTGTGTCGCAAGTACACGCCCGCACACTCTCACACCTCACCAAGAACTGACAAGATACTTGGTCGCCACTACACGCGGGTTTTGCTCCACATCATGGTGTAACCTAAGAGCAGCTCTTGATTTTACAACCACTTGTTGCGGCTGAAGCGGCGCTACGCGTCAGGATTTTTCTTTGAACCATCCGTTACTGTGGAAGTGAGGCTAAGGCATCAACAAAGCGGCCTGTCTGTATCGTCATTGCCGGTCCTAACGGGGCCGGCAAGACAACCTTTGCTCGAGAATTTCTGCTCAAAGATACCCGCGTGATCCATTTTGTGAATGCCGACTTGATCGCCGGCGGTCTTTCACCGCTGCGGCCGGAACTGGCCGCGCTGGCAGCAGGGCGTATCTTCCTGAGAGAACTGAGACCGTCTTGCCAAAGCCCGCACGGACTTCGCGTTCGAGAGCACGTTGAGCGGGCTCGTCTATCTTAACCGGTTAAAGCGCTGGAAAGCCGCTGGTTATCGGATTGAAATTGTTTATCTTCGACTACGGTCGCCACAGCTCGCGCTTCGGCGCATCGCGGCCGAGTAAAACAGGGTGGGCATAATGTTCCGCGCGCTGATGTACTCCGGCGTTTCACTCGGAGCTGGACCAACTTTCAAAATTCTTATAGACTTCCTCGCTGATACGTGGAGCGTGTATGACAACTCGGGTCGTACATCCCAGTTATTAGAAAGAGGTCCATGAAACGAAGCAAAGTGAAAAAAGAAACCAAAGAATTTTCTGCCGCTGTCGGACGTGCGCTCCGGCGTGCCGCGAAAGTTGCGCGCAAAACGGCCCGTATGCACGGAACGCCGATCTACATTTGGAAGAATGGCAAGGTCGTGGCAGAGAAGCCGTGAGACGGGGTAAAAGGGCACATGGCTAAACAACTTAGCGAACAGGAACTTCGACAGCAGGCCGTCCGGGCGTTGAGCGACAGTTTAGGGCCTGTGGATGCGTTGCGGTTCCTCCCCTTGTTTCTCGCGAGCCTTTTGACTACCAGCAAAGTGGCGGAAGGAGTATTTTTCGCACTACAGTGTGGATGAGCTACTCGAAGAAGTTCGAAACCATCACAGCGAGAAGCATTCCTAAGCACTTATTCGATCACTATTTTCTGCTTTCCAGCGCCCTAAGATTTGTCTTCATTTGACGTTTCGGGAATTCCAAGGAACGTGGTAAGAACCGTGCTCGTGTTTCGTGATCGTTCTTTGGGAGGAATCGAAATGAATAGCGTAGAGGATCTGGATGTCTTTAAGCTGGCGCATCAGTTAGCGCTCAAAACCTACTCGACGACTAAGACTCTGAGCACGATCACGTGTCACGAACAACGGGTTTATCCCTCATCCTTTTGCCATTATCCTTTTTAGAGCGCGAGACCCGGGCACGGCTCTTCGCTTTGTTTACGCTTTCAGCTTTTGATCATTCATCCTTGTGTTAACGCGCCGGAGTCTCCGAAGGTTTCGGTAATCCCATTCCGCTCTGCCAACCGCAAAGAATAGCGGTTCTTCTCCGCGTAGGTTGCGAAGAGATCATTCGTACAATAAAATGACGCCAGTCAGGAGAGCAGTAATGAAACCCGAAAAGTAGAAAGAAAGAGCCCTGAAATTGTGCTCCGCGGAGGCAAACCAGCTGCTGTGATACTCGACATCGACGAATACCGTTCGATGCTAGAGCGGCTCGAAGATGCTGAGGATTTGAAAATGCTCAAAGAAATGAGAAGCAAGCCGCTCAAATTCCGAAAACTTGAGGATTTTCTCAAGGAGCAAGGCTCGGGTGCATGAGGTTCTTCTTGAACGCGCCGCCGAACGAGATTTAAAGGCCCTTTCGCGGGCTCTTTACGAACGAATCGTCTCCCATCTGCAAAGCACTTTCCCAAAACCCACGACCTGCTGGATGCAAGAAAATTACAGGGTCGCGTAGCGATTGACGTAACCGCATAGGCGACTATCGCGTTATCTACTAAATCGACGATCGGGCCAAAGTGGTAGAGGTGATGCGGATTAGGCATCGCCGTGAAGCTTACCGCGCCAATTTCTCTTCCGACAAGTCGAAATCATTATTGATCAGCTACTCGTAACCGAAAGCGCTAAACAAGTCTATTTGTTCGGGAGCTTTGTAAGTGGAAAGGCCTCTCCCAATGATGTAGGCTTACTCGTCGTTATGAATGCCGGCTTCTCAACAACTCAACTCAGTGGAAAAGTCTCGGAACTTTTCCAACATGATGTGTGCAGGATACGCTATCACGCAGATCTGTTCTGGGTAACAAGGCCGTTGGCAATGCTCGGATTGAAGACCTGCTAGAAGTTTTCTCTCGTGACCGTGAAGGCCGAACCCAATCTGTTGTTGAGGTTAAGCTATGATTCAAAACGACACACAACTTCACCAAGCGCAGGCTGATATTCAAAAACTGTGGAGATTCTTAGAGAGTGCCCGCCAGACGCATGGAGGTGTAGATTACGAGCGGCTAGCGGCGCCCTATCTGCTACAGATTCAAGAACGTCAGCAAGAAGTGCTGGATTATCTATCAGCGAAGCCAAAACCCGCAGGACGCATGATCTAAAGTCCGGTTAACTCGGGACAGCTGAGCCACGAACAGCGTTCTTCTCCGTTTGATCGCTTATCCCTTTGCCTTCATCCTTTAGAAAGGGGTGGCAGTCACTTAAACGGGGCGACCACGGATCACGAACACGAGCCACGAGCACGTGTTTTATCCGAGTCACGAACACGGCAGTTCTCCGGTTCACGATCACGTTAGTTTCCCCGTTCCAGCTTTGATCATCCATCCTGGTTTTAACGCGCTGAACGATCAAAAACTGGCTCGAACAAAAGCACTTCTTTGTCTTTTCTTGACATCAACGGCCGGTTGTATGATTCTAGTATGACTAGAGTATGACGATGGAGGACATATGAGAACGACGGTTGTGCTTAAAGACGATCTTGTCAAAAAGCGAAGAAGATTTCGGGTGCATCGACTTTGAGTGCCCTACTAAATAGTTGTTTGGCGGATTGGATAGCCCAACACGGTCGAAGGGAGCTGAAGGCTCGTTTGCTAGAGGGAGTATCGTTCAGGACGGCAAGAGTCGCGGCGGATCAGTCGAGAATTCGCTCACACGGATAAAGAGGGATGGCCTTCGTGGTAAAGGCTCTTTGGTCTGGGTAAGTTTGGATCCCGCACGAGGCGCTGAGGTCCCCAAAACCCGTCCATGCATTGTCGTTTCTAGAACCGAGGCAAACGATATTTCCTCGACTATAACTATCGTTCCCCTTTCGTCGGTGAAAGGACGAGCGGCGGACCGTCTGGTGCAACCCTTACTAACCGTCAAGGAAACGCGTCTACCGAAGGACTCACGAGCTCTTTGCGACCAGGTCAGAACCATCGACAAAGGACGGGTCCGAGAAACCGTCGGCGTGCTGGGTCGTGAGTTAATGGGAAAGATCGATCGTGGCCTAATACTGCATTTGGAGCTCGAAGATTATGTGGCGATATAGCGGGGAGCACGGCCACTGCAGTGGATAAGAATAAAGGAAAGAAATCGGGTTCGAATCGGTGGAGAAATAATCGACCTATGACTAAGATTGAATTGAAGAAAGCCTCCGAGCCGTTATCAAAGTACGCCCAAAAGGCCAGAAAAGACCCGGTTATTGTTGTGAAGAAGGGCAAACCCTTTGCGGCAGTGGTGCCGATCCGAAACGCGGATGAGGAGACGGTATCTCTAAGCACAAACCGCAAGTTCCTGGCGATCATCGAACGCTCGCGATCTCGCACGAAAAAGGAAGGCGCGATTTCCTCCAAAGAACTTCGCCGCCGGTTTGGACTTAAAAATAGTCATTTCGATGTTTCGAGAATTCTCGAAACATGGAAGTGTCACCTACTAAAGGTGGTCATTTCGACGTTTCGAGAATTATCAAAACGTGGAAGTTCCCCCCGAAGTGTGTCATGAGCTCAGCCCACAAGGATGATAATGGAGCTTATCCCTCCACCCCCAACCCCAATTTTCAAAGGAGCACGAGCACAAAGGCCAACTAGCAATTGGCTCATTCACCTATTCAACACCAACACTTCCTCGCTTGCGGCTAACCTTAGTTGTGTATATACATAATTGATGTTCGATTGGGACCCTCAAAAGGCAAAGGCTAATCAGCTCAAGCACGGGGTCTCTTTTGAAGAAGCAACTACGGCATTTCTTGATAAAAGTTTCCAGAAAATTTAGCTTGCAGGCTGCTCAAAGAGATCTCAGAGGCAAGGCGCGCGAAGGTCGACGAGCGGAGGCGTACTCTTCCTGTACGTTGACGCGAAATCGGTCGAGGCGCAACGAAGCATATGAGTCTTTTTCATCTCTAAACGGAATGGCTCTTGTCAAGCGAGCTCCAGCTCCGATTTTGTCTTTTTCAAATGATCTTTCGGAAAAAAGACCTCCGTATTTCGCTCTATAACGCACGATCTTCGATCTGACATGACTCCTAGTATCCCCTTTTTCGATAACGTTCGCCGGCCTGATCAGTCGTAACGGGTAGCGACCCACTTCATCTCTTCTCTTCGCGCCTTTTCAAAGCGCATGATCTTAAATACGCTGGCAGCGCCCCCGACCACAACGGATTGAGAGAACACTCCGCACCACATACCAGCTCTAGCGGATCGAAACGGCTAAAACCGCACCGTTCGCATGCAAGGTACCGACAATACTCATACAGAGCGCCTTCCAAGTTCGCGCATCTCGGGAGAGTTCGGCCTCAATGCCCTTGTGGGGAGAGGAGATCAAGAAGCAGCCTCTTCCAATGCGCGGACGGGAGCCGATGGGGGGTCGAACCCACGACCTCTAGAGTGCGATTATTGCCACACCTTTCCAGGGCTTCCTATTCCTGGAAGAAATATCCAGCGTTTTTGACTACTGAAAGCCAGCAGTTTTTCTGGCTTTAGCAAGTCTTATCCCAGAAGATTCGGACAAGATTCGACAGCCATACCCTTCTTTATCTTATTATTCGTGGCTCTTTTTGAGCCGGTAGGCTGACACTTCCGGATAACCTCCCAACTCGGTCGGTGTAAATCATAGCTGCTCCCGCCAAGTGCTGAACACCGATCGTAGTATGGTGTGAGTTAGATGAAGAGCCTAAGTGTTCTCGACTGCTTTACCTACGAGGAGACCCGTCTCTTTTCATACTCCCCGGTATCTATTTGAACGCTCTGTTCGAGACCAATTTCCCTCCGTTCTTTGTCGGCGACTGCGGATAGTTTTGAATTTGCTGGAGGCGTGGCGCGTCAGGGTTTCAATTCTCGGATGGCACAACGGTTGCGTTCAGAGCCATTCGTTGACATTCGTTTGAGGGACACAAAACTTTCACTAAGGAAAATCGAAAACAAAATCAGGGTAATTCTAATAGAGGTTTGGCTTCAAGTTTACTAACAGTGGGACGACGCGGATGCCGCTGACTGTAGATCATAAGTTGGGATAGCTGGTGAATATTGTAGCTGCATCGGATTTTCGTTGATAGAGTCGTCCCAGGAGATAGGCTGATCGGCGTTTGTCGCTTCCTACGGCGGCTCACTTAATAGTTGTGCGGAACGAGCAAACCCATTCTATGGAAAAGGAGGCTGTGTGATGAGAATCAACATTGGACGAAATTTACAGAGACGCTTTCGAAGTCTCGTTGCGATAGAAGGTGATCTGTTCCTGCTCGGCAGGTCGCAAAGCAGGATAGCGTTGTTTTCCGTTCTCACGTGCCTGATCGTGATAAGCAGTATCGCTCAGGCGGCTATCCCCGTGATCGATCTCAAACGAGGCTGTGGACACGTTCGTGCAGTCCATTCCAGGCTCAGGACAGGGCGGCTACAAGGACCCTACTGACGACCTCATCGCAAGAACCAGGCTGGTAAAGGGGTTCCAAAAGCTCGTAACGGCCAACTGTTGAGAGCGAGTAAGCATCTCGCATTGGTGAACTATACGGCGAGGATCTATGTAGATTCTGGGACAGGGCGTGAAGTTGTTATCCTGCAGGAGGAGAAGGTCAACGGCGCTTATCCACGGGCGTGGGGTCTATACGTGATTGCATGGCCACCGAAACAAAACTTGTCTAATCTCGTGGTGGAGGTATCCCCACGCGTGTCCCTAAAGCCAACCGAAGGTGTGTGATGGAGGCGACACGGACTCTCACCTTGTCGGTGTGGAAGCTTTCCGATCGGCCAACGCTCGCTATCTCTTCATCAATGGCGCGCAGCGCAATGCCACTTCCCTATCAGACGTGGCTCATCAACCTGAAAGTGCCTTCGAGAAGATCTCATGAGGCGGCACTTGACCCGATACAAATGGGCCTCGGGGCTAACGGTCAAGGTGTACCAGGCCCACCGCTTCTTTACGGGAAACCACGACGGCCAGAACGGAGATCCGCCGGGATCCGCACCGGTCGACAATGTGAACCCCGGTATAGGGGGGTTGCCGATGTGGTAGTGTCCAACGGCACGAACACCCCCGCTGGCACCTTGGCCGAGACGGTTGCAGTGGCAGTTGAGGCCAAGGATTCGCTCTTCTTTTTCGTTTGCCTGGCCAACGGGGCTGGCACTTGTTCTGACCTGGCCGCAACAACAAATGTTCAGAAGGATCACATGTACGGCGGCTCGTTCGTTCATGTGGAGGCAAACGAGTCCGTTTATGTTTGCGGCAGCCCGTGCAGACGAGACCAACTGGCGCAGGCAGTTGCGGATGCGATGAAATGATCTGGATGATGGATGGCGCGCCAAGAGAGCGTTGAGGCGCCCTTGCCACGAATTTTGACTCAGGGAAAATCGAAGCGTAAAATCAGGGTAATCCCAATACGAGTTTAGCTTGACGTTTACCAATACGGGCGCGATTTGAGTGACGGAGTCGTCCCTGGGGATAGACCGGACCGGCGTTTTTCTGTCGTTTCCTACAGCGGTTAAGTAGCATTAAACTAGGCCGCTCGCTTTCTAGCAAGCAAGGGAAACTTTACGACAACCGTTGGATTTGGTCAGACTCACACGATTGTAGACCGCACGAGCGGTAGACCTGAGGTGACAGATCGGGCTCATTGATGGACCTGTGGTTGATGACACCATCTCGAGCTTTGCCAACCAACATGTCCGCGAGATCCTGGAAACGGGAGCGGCGCCCGTACCCAGCGCAACAGTACAGCCTGTTTGCACGGCACCTTTGTAGCTGGGATTCTTTTCCGCGAAGCGTGGATCAGTCGCTCCGGCGATTTGTCCCAACTGCACTGCTGTTGGTGCGCCCCATCTTAACCCATGAGTAGGCAAGGGCAATGGCAAGTGGAAGGGCCAGCCATGTTCGTTTTCTAGGGCGATTGTTGAGGGGGGTTGGGCACGTGGGCCGAAGGGCAGGAAAACTTGGAGAAAGAAATCTGGCTAAAGGCAGCTTCCGCACGATCTTTGTGAGGTGTGAATATGAGTGACGAAACGAGAGCAACCTCCGAACAAGCGCTTAGTAACTGGCCAGCCAACGGTGAGAGCGAGAAGCAAGGCAGACGTCCAGATCGTCCCGTACCATCGCTCCAGCCATTGCAGGCCGCGCCCGGTATCACCGCCTTGGCGGGTGAAGTTCTCGAACGCTGGAGTGACCAGTCGCCTCGAAGGCGTTACTCTTCGCGTTGGCGAGCAGACAAATCACGACCGACGATACAGGAGCGGTTCTTGCTCATTTCTCGCTGCCCCTGGACATCGTGAGCCGCTAACGTCGACGGCCGGGGCCGCCAGCAGACCCGGACAGGTCTATGGCGTGTTTGAAGTCGGGATCGAGGTAAAGAGCGAGGTCGCACAAACGTCTTACCAGGTTCACGATCTGATGCCCGAGATCGATACGGAAAATGCGCTGTTCCAACCCCTCGCTCCACGTCTGACGAAGCTGCAGTGACTACGCCACACATCCCCGGCTTGGAGCTTCACCTGCCACCGGGAACCATCATTCGTGATAAAGACGGCGAGTTAGTTACCGAGATCAAAGCATCACCTCCCGATTCCGGTCGATCGACCGCCCCTTCCCTCTGCCCTTTTGGCGCCGAGTTTCCCATGTACTATACCGTACAACCCGGTGGTGCTTATATCGAGCCCCTATGGCGCCCGAATAATCTATGTATTATCCTTAATGTCAATACGAACGAGCCACCCGGCACGCGGATCAAATTCTGGAACTATGATGCCGGAGAAAAGGGGATGGCACATCTATGGAAGAGGGACCGTCACCCCGGACGGAATGCAAGTTGTGCCCGATGAGAAAGTGTTCGTCTCATGAGCCAGCTGGGGCTAGCATTAAGCCTTTGGAACTGTGGGCCGGCACCAGGCGATTGCAGTGAAGACGGGGACCCGATCTATTTGGGCACAGGGCTTTTGTACTCAGGAAAACCGATCTCTTTCCTTGCCAGACGTTATGCCCATTGCCTTGACGCGAACCCATCGCGCTGGATTTGCACTGGCAGGGGAGTGCGCGTCCGTTTGGCGTTGGATCAGCCTCCATCTATATGAGCTGTTCCTACTTCCAGATCTCCAGTTTCAAGAGATCGACCTGATACTGCCGGATGGAGGTCGGGTGCACTATCGCCGGATCTTCACCAGGGTACAGGACCGGCAGACGCAGTATTTGAACACACGGCGACGCCCTCCCTGTTTTTCAGGTCTCGGATTCAAAGGGTAAAGAATAATACTCTTTGGAAGCTAACCCCTCAAGGATGGCACCACCTGCACTTTTACCGATGCAACCTGTTCCTCTTTGCAGTCTATAGAGGATCCCTCACGGCAACAAGATTTCAATTGCACGAGTGACGTAAGGCAGACCATGGGAAGGTTGCTCGGGTAATTTCTCCAAACGGTCGATGGCTGGAGTTCACACTTCGATGAGGATGGTACCTTAGGCAAAAAGTTACTCAAGTGAGGGACAATGATAGGGCGCGTCGTCAGCTATGACTATGACGATAAGGGGGCGCTTGACTAAAGTAATCGACCCCGCGGGAGGTGCGGACGGAATATGGACGTACGACATCTCCGGATCGAATGCTTACGATCAGGGATGCTAGGGGGGAGTTATCTCTCCTCACCAACGGATAGTGATGACAGAGGCCGAGTCATCAAGCAGACCCAGGCAGACGGGAGCACGTACCGAATTCGAGTACACGGTAGACGCGAACGGCAAGATTACGCAGACCCTTGTCACCGACCCGCGCGGTAACATCCGGCGGGTGACCTTCAATGCCGACGGCCGCTACATGCCGACCGGATAACCCGCGCCCTCGGGACACCGGAAGAGCAGACCAATTCCATCTATGAGCGTCCGGCCACAAACCAACTTGGTGGTCAGTATCACAGACCCTTTGGGCCGCAAAAACTGCCAATGCAGCACGACGCGATGGGAAATGCGACGACTATTACTCACCTGGCAGATACAACCGGGAGGCGGTAACAAACTGAATCTCACTTACGAGCCAAAGTTTAACCAGGGTGGCCAGCGTCACCGACCCCTTAGGCCATCGTAAACACATTTGCCTATGACAGTAAGGGCAACCTGACCACCCTTACCGTATGCACACGGGCAAATAGCGTTGACCTCCGCTTACACTCCGGAGGTGTCAGCCAGTTTCCATCACCGGATGCGCTCGGCAATATTGCCCACCTGACCTATGACCTCGGTATCCGAAGTGGCCTGATTAACCCACTTGGCGCAGCCGCCACGCAGTACATTGAAAATGCTGGTCGACCGATTAGCTTGACCGATGCCCGGGGCCACCTCTCAACATAGCGCGTATGATGCACACAATCGACTTTGATCCAAAGCGACTGATACCTTGGGCAGAGTGATGATGTTTTATTTTACGATCCCAACCGCCAATTTACTTAGCACGACAGGAGCCGCGCGTGGCAGTGTCACGAACCACACGTATGATCGCCATGGGACCGGCTCCAGAGCCGAACGGATCCGCTGGGACGTTCCGAGAGCTACTAGTACGATGCGGCAGGCAACCTGACACAGTTCACCGACCGCAAGGAGCAAGCGACAAGCTCAGCTATGATGCCTTAAACCGCATGACGCAGGTGACGTATGCAGATGGCTCTATAGCAACCTACACGTATGACGCCGGGAATCGACTGACGCGCCGGATTCTGTCTCCGGGACGATCACGCTCACCATGACAACTTAGACCGGCTAACCGCAGAGGCCACCCCTCAGGGCACGGTCAGCTACACCTTATGACGTAGTAGGGCGCTGGACGAGTATGACTGTAGCAAGGGCAGAGCCCGGCAACGGCTACGTATGACGATGCGGACCAACTGACCAAGATCACGCAGGGAGCGTCCGCCATAACCATCGCTTATGACGCCGCCGGTCGCCCCGCGAGCTTGACCCTACCTGGGGATGTGATTGCCGAATACGGCTACGATGGGGCGTCACAACTCACCCATCTCACCTATCGGCGGGCAGGAACCGTGTTAGGATTTGATTTATGAGTATGGCGCCGTCGGAAACCGCGTTAGGGTCGACGGGAGTTTTCGCCCGCACCATCATACCTGAGGCGGTGTCTGCCCCTCACCTATGATGCGGCGAATGAGCTCACTCAGCAGGAGACGACTAGTCTCAGCTATGATGCCAACGGGAACCTAACTAGCGATGGCGTTGTGAGTTATGTGTGGGATACGCGTGGGCAACTCGCCTTCGTTCAGCGGCTCTGGGATTGCAGCAAGTTTTCAGTATGATGCCTTTGGTCGGCGTATAAATAAGAGTGTCAACGGACCCACAACCGAATTCCTCTATGATGGTCTTAACGTCGTGCAGGAACTCGAGGAACACCCACTGCAACTGCTCAGCGGCTAGGAATTGATGATTACTTTCTTCGCACGGATGCGCATAAAATCATGCTCTTTGATGCCTTGGGCCTTCGACATTGGGCCTCCTCGACACTAATGGAGTTCTTCAGACTGAATACACTTACGGGCCGTTCGGGGAGACAACTGCCACGGGCGAGCAATACGTAACTGAACGAAGTACAA
>ERZ1370068.1925-contig-11881_pt1 | contig 61477 bp, 82 predicted proteins | sample MGYA00561227_ERZ1370068 | MGnify/ENA primary metagenome ERZ1370068 (study PRJEB38410, sample SAMEA6850437) | metagenome | study: Metagenomic assessment of the ecological functions of the soil: analysis of the soil microbiota associated with the...
GCCCGGACTGGGCGCTGGCGAAGATCGGCAAGACCCCCGCCGTTGATGGTGTGTAACGGCCCGACGCGCCACGTGCCGGGGCCAAATTGATCGTAGCCCTGGATCCCCGCGACCTGGCCTGGGATTGCGCCACATACGCGCCATGGCGTCAGCCTGATGATTTGCCCCCAAGGTCGCGGCAGGCGTATTGCACCCGCTGCAGCAGAACCAGCCGCTCGGCGAACGGCGCCGGTGGCTCCTTCGCGCGGTCGATATCGCCGACGGATTGCGGCGTCGTAACGGCTGCCGGCTGCCGCGGATGATCATCAGCAATCCAGCCATGCCGCTGGAGACCCGCAAGGCGGTCGAGCCGTGCAGATGCGATGATACCAGAAGGTTCCCGCCGGATGGTCCGGACCGCACGTTGTGGCCTGTACTGAAGCTCACGGACGGATAGATGCTGAGCAGGACGTTGTCGCCGCGTTCTTTGTCACTGACCCACAGGCCGGTGCGAAGGCTGGTGCGGCTGAAGCAATGCGGTGCGTGTTCACCTGCCGTCCGGCGAAGGACAGTTCTGATTGGTCGTGGGCAGTTTGGGTTGTTGAGCTTGATGCTGATGGTTTCGCCGGGGACGATCTCGATCGTTGGCGCGACGAAAGGAATCTCGGCACCGCCGGCTGATTGCATCGCGATACGACCTGAGTTTCACGGCGTCGTAGACGCCCGTCGCGGTTGTAGATTTTCGAGTTTCCAGTGGCCTCGATCGAGATCGATGCGCGCTTCGTCCGTCGCGTCGCGCGGCAGGCGGCCTGGCTACTGGGCCTGGCTTGCCAGGGAGATTGCCGCGGGCGCCCGCAATACCCACAGCCGCCGGCGGGGCTGGCGTTACGATCTGCTCAGCTGGCGCCTGCGCCAGCGCGGGGGCGCTACCGGCGAGGATGCCACACAAGCTGGCTCCGACAAGCGCCAGCGCGCGACCTGGGCTCGCTGGTAACGCCGCGACGTACGCCATGGTTGCGTCTGTTTGATATTTGAGGCAAGTGCGTTCTCGCGAAAGGCTCATGCGGATAAGTGAGTAACCATGTGGGCCCGGGCCGCGTCGCGATGACGGCACCCTCGGAGGCAACGGACCATCGACGCGTTCGCGCACGACACCCACCGTGCCGGGTGGTTGAGAGCAGATCAACGCCCGCCAGCACGTATGCCGGTAGGTCGGCTCCGCTCGCAGCAACTTCGCCTGAGCCAGGCGAAGTGGTCCACGTCATCCGTGGCTGCGCGTACGTCGGTGTTGCAGCTCAGCACAGCGCCCGCTGCCCTGGTCGATCTTGGCATTTTGCGCCGTACCCAGGGACAGACGCTTGAATCCGCCATCAACCCATCGAACAAATTCATCTGACGGCCACTGGCCGCCGGTATCCGGTGTGGGCATGGTCGGGGTTCGAGGTCCCACCTTCGGAATTAACAGAGGGGCAAACGACGGACCGCGTCGTAATCCCAGAGATCGAGTTCGCCTGATCCGGCAGCATATGCTGACGGTCCAGAAGGCGGAACAGCGCCTGATGTGCAGCTCGAATACCGGCTTCCGCTCGTTCATCTATCTCCTGGATTTCTCGACGCTGCCGACGAGCGACGACGTGTCTCCGCAGCGCGAAGGCGACGGAGAGGCCGTGAGGCCGCTAAGCCTCGCTGTCTCCGAGATTGGCCTCCGTCTTGAGCGTCACTTACCCAAACTGAGTTGAGTCGTTCGATCTGCGCCGCATTGAGCCGCAGGAACACCTGACCGTCTGGATCACAGATGTGCCTTCCAGAGGCTGACTTCCGCACGAGGGAACGTAATTCGTGCCCGGGACCCAGCGACGAAAGATCGATGCCCGGCGGGTCCCGTGCAGACATCCACCGCATAGGTCTTGTCGCGAAATACGCACAGCAGCCAGGCGCAGAACTCGTGGAGTTGAAAATGGCGCCAGCTGGGCGCGGGCTTGAACGAGGCACCCTGGCCGAGTCGGATGTGCAAGCAAGCACGGCGACGCTTTGGCCGGCGCGTAGCGCTGGCTGATGACCACCGGAGCGCGGGCGTCGACCGAGTAATCGAAATCGTAGGCGTGAAGTTGTAGTCCGGATGTCTTCGCTGTCGACGACACGGGAAAGGATCGATCGCGGCACCAGAGCAACGCCGCGCCATCTCGTGGTGAACGCGCATATTGCGGCTTCTGGATCGGTCACGAACAGGCGCTGCCACCGCGTCCGTGAATACCACGTCGATATAGGCATGGAACGACCAGAAATCGGATCGCCGGGCAGCGTGGACGGATCCGCCATCAGACGGCTGATGTTGGTATGTGCAGGGTGTTGTGGTGACCGACCTCGACGTTTCCGGGAACGATCCGGAAACCGACGGGTCGGGCTGGCCGGCGAAAAGGCTCCAGTCGGTTTCTGTATCAGGCCCCTTGAGATCTTCAGCATCCCACGGCGGCGCGGGTCTGGTTGCGAAGAGCGGCGAGGACGCGTTCTCGAAGGCTTTGAAATGACACCGCCTGGCGGCTTCGACCAGTCCCAATGGGATCATATCGTCAGCGGTGACCGCCGGATCGGTCTTGCGCAGGACGTTCCTCGAAGTCGAAGAGATGACGGTGCCAGCTGGAAAGAATTTTTTTCGGAGAAATGACTGCACCCGGAATGCGGCGGCTCGCACCGCTGTGGAGAGCGACCAGTAGAGATAGCCTCCGGATCAGCAGGATTGACGTCGAGCGCTTCTGACGATTTCGATGGCGCGTTCGTGTAGCCTCGCAGCCCGTGCTGCTCAGCCGACGCGTTTTTTTCGCATCCGTAATGGCGTGGTCTTCTCGCCGCTGCAGGCTGTGTGCCGGCGCGTTGCTTCCGAGCGCAACTGCGGTCGCCATGGCGGCCGCGCTTCCAGTCATGAACAACGCTTCCTCGGAGGCCCCCGCGGTGGGCTCCTGCTCCGCAACCGCAAACAATCATGGTATCGTGTACGGTAGACACAGGCAAAGTTACTTCGAACCAGCGGTGGAACCTTGTCGAGCCAGGTGCTGTCGCCGCCTGGTGACCAAACCAACTGGCCATGACTGCGGTAAATCTGGTTGTCGCAAAACGTTCGCAGTGAGCGAAGCGCGGCAACAGTCCTCGTTCCCCAGTGAAGCGCCGCCGAAGTGTGATGGCTGGTGGCCCGCAACTGGCGATCGACCGCAATCGCTGGTGATCGATGCGATGCCGCGCTTGCCGTGTTCAGAACTTCAACGATAAAGGCTGGCTCATCTGAAACCGTTCGGCATTTGCTGCTGCCGGGCAGTACTTCAGCGTATGCGCGTGCTCTAGTTCCGCCGTACAAGATAGCACTCGGCAGCCACAGCGTCATGCCGGGCCACAGATACATGATGACCATGCAGAGGATCACGATCAGCATGTAGGGCATCATGCCGGCGAAGATCTGGTTGAGCGTGACGTGCGGCGGCGACACGCCCTTGAGATAGAACGCCGACATCGCCACCGGCGGCGACAGGAACGCCGCCTGCAGGTTCACGAACACCAGCGTGCCCCACAGGATCGGGTCGATGTTGAAGTGCTTCAGCAGCGGCAGGAAGATCGGCACGAAGATGATGATGATCTCGGTCCATTCGAGCGGCCAGCCGAGCACGAAGATGATCGCCTGCGACAGGATCATGAACTGCAGCGGCGTCATGTTGAGCGACAGCACCCAGCTGCTCGACCAGCGCCTGGCCGCCGAGGATGGCGAACACCGCCGAGAACAGCGCCGAGCCGACGAACAGCCAGCACACCATGGCGGTGGTCTTGGCGGTCAGGAACACCGCCTCCTTGGTGCGCTTCCAGTCGAGCGTGCGCGCCTGGAAGGCCAGCAGGAAGGCGCCGGCGGCGCCGACCGCGGCCGATCTCGGTCGCCGTCGTGATGCCGAACAGGATGACCGCCAGCACGATCACGGTGAGGATGCCGAGCGGCATCACCGAGGCGGTCAGCAGCTTCAGCACCTCGAAGCGCGTCGGCGTCCATGCGCCAGTAGTAGCGCACCAGCACCAGCGCCAGCAGACGGCCGCGATGATCGCAGAACCAGAGATAGAAGCTGGACGACGGGCCCATGCTCGGCCGGCGCTGGCGCCGTGGCGATGCCGGGCGTGCCGAGCTGCTGCACGCCGGTCGACCTCGGCGGCCGCGCCCGCCTGCTGGTGGATGACGACGTACCACCACACGGCCCGCCAGCGTGCAGCGCGGCGAGCAGGAACGGCACCAGCGCCGATGCATGAAGTTCTGGCAGCAGCGCGCCAGTAGCTCATGCGGCTTGCCGTCGGCTTCGATCGGCATCGCCCTGCGCCGGCGAGAACAGCGACTGCGAGCAAGCCCGACCAACATGTTGCGCGAATAGGCCGCCTGGAATTTCGCGATCCAGTCCGGCACCGGCACGCGGGTCTGCTCCTCCGGCAAGCGGCGGGGCGATCTTCGGATTGATCAGCGCCCAGCCGATGATGTAGACGAGGTAGAGGAACGCCAGGAAGAAGCCGGGAACATCGCCGCGGCGTAGAGCTTGACCACCGACTGCCCGGCGACGGCGGCGTAGACGATGATCATCACCGAGGGCGGGATCAGGATGCCGAGCGTGCCGCCGGCGGTGATGACGCCGGAGGCGAGCTTGACGTCGTAGCCGGCGCGCAGCATCGGGTTGAAGGCGATGACGCCCATCAGCACCACGACCGCGCCGACCAGGCCGCTGGCGATGCCCCAGAAGGTGCAGACGATCAGCGTCGCCACCGCGAGCGAGGCCGGCACGCGGCGGAACGCGAGCTGGATCGAATAGAACATCTTGTCGACCAGCGCGCCGCGCTCCATCACGTAGCCCATCAGCACGAACAGCGGGATGGAGATCAGCACGTCGTTGGTCATCGCGCCGTAGGTGCGCTGGACCATCAGGTCGAACACGCTGGTTGTGCGTCCAGGACTGCGCCGGGATCGTAGAAGGCGATGAAGCCGAAGAACATGCCCAGGCCCATCAGCGTGAAGGCCGTCGCGAAGCCCATCATGATCACGACGACGATGAGCGCCAGCATCAGCAGGCCGAGTGCCGGATCGCTCATGTCTTGCATGTCTCCGCCCATGCCGCGCTGGCGCGCCATCTCGTCGATCTGCTGCGCGCTGCTCGATGGCGATCTTGCGCGATTCCTCGTCGACATATTCGCTGTGCGCGAGCTGCTCCTCGACGACGTCGATCTCGGCGCACGTCCTTCAGCCGGCTCGGCCATTCGCCGGTCTTGAGGCAGACGACGCAGCGCACGATCTCGGCGACGCCCTGCAGCATGACCAGCGCGCCGGCGATCGGGATCACCGGTCTTGAAATGATAGACCGGCGGGCCGTCGGCGGTGACGTTGGAATGCTCGGCGATGCGCCAGGAATCGCCGGCGTAGTCGATAGCCGGCATAGACCAGCGCGGCGATGCCGGGCAGGAAGAAGCACGAAGTAGAGCACGAGGTCGAGCGCCGCCTGGGTGCGCGGCCGCATCGAGCTGTAGAGGAAGTCGCCGCGGACATGGGCGTTCTGCGCCAGCGTGTAGGCGCCGCACAGCATGAACAGCGAGCCGTACAGCATGTTGTCGAGGTCGAAGATCCACGCCGTCGGCATGTTCATGATGTAGCGCTTGAAGACCTCGATGCAGACGACGCTCATCAGCACGATGATCAGCCAGGCCGCGGCCTTGCCGACCCAGGTGCTGATGCCGTCGATCGTGTGCAGGAAACGCTGGACGCGTCATGCGGTGCGGCCGCTCGGCGGAGGTGACACTGACATAGCACAAGGCACCATCCGGGTGCGCTCCCGAATGGTGCGCTTGCACGGTTCAGTGCGGCGTCAGATCTTCTTCGGCTGCGGCGTTCGGCGCCCCAGTAGTGATCGAACGCCATCTTGCGGCTCACCACCGTGTCCTGCTCCCACTGCGTCGCGCGCTTGGCGAACGCGAGCTGCGATTGCGACGATCTCCTTGAACAGCGGATTTTCCGCCGACTTCTTCTTCACGACCTCGTCGTAGACCTCGAGCTGCTGCTTCAGGATGGCGTCGGGCGTCTTGTAGAACTTGACGTTGTCCTTGGTCTGCAGCTCGATGTAGTCCTTGCGAGTAGCGGTCGATCGCCTTCCACGACATGTCCTGCCGACGCCGCGTCGACCGCGTTGGCGATGATCGCCTTCATCTTGTCCGGCAGCGCGTCGTACTTGGTCTTGTTGAACGTGATCTCGAACTGCTCGGCGTTCTGGTGGTAGCTCTGCAGCATGCAGACCTTGGAGACGTCGGCGAAGCCGAGCGACGCGGTCCGACGAGGCGTTGTTGAACTCGGCCGCATCGAGCAGGCCGCGGTCCATCGCCGAGACGATCTCGCCGCCGGGCAGCGCGTTCACCGCGGCGCCCATCGCCGTGAACACGTCGATCGAGATGCCGACGGTGCGGTACTTCAGGCCCTTGAAGTCCTCGACCTTGGTGATCGGCTTCTTGAACCAGCCGAGCGGCTGCGTCGGCATCGGTCCGTAGGGGAACGACACGACGTTGGCGCCGATCGAGGCGTAGAGCTTGTCGAGCAGCTCCTTGCCGCCGCCGTATTTGTGCCAGGACAGCAGCATGTTGGCGTCCATCGCGATAGCCGGGCCCGAGCCCCACAGCGCGAGCGCGGTCTGCTTGCCGTAGTGATAGACCAGCACGCCGTGGCCGCCGTCGAGCGTGCCCTTCGACACCGCGTCGAGCAGGCCGAACGCCGGCACCACGGCGCCCGCCGGCAGCACCTCGATCTTGAGGTCGCCGCCGGTCATGTCGTTGACCTTCTTGGCGTAGTCGAGCGCGTATTCGTGGAAGATGTCCTTCGACGGCCAGGTGCTCTGCCAGCGCATGCTGATCGGGCCTCTGCGCGCTGACGACGGCCGGTGCGGCGACCGTCGCCGCGGCGCCCGCCGCAGCCACTTTCAGGAAGCGGCGGCGGGTTGTCCGTCTTGTCCTTGGTCGATTTGGTCATGGTTTCTCCCCATGATGAGAGCCGTCCCTTGCGAGAACGGCCCGTTAATTATTGTCGGCAAGACAAAGGCTTGCGCGGCGCTTTGGCAACAAGCTTGCGGCTGATGCGACCCTTCGACGCATCCAGTATACCAAATATCATCACGGATCAGCCTGATTTATTCCGAGGCGCGTCCGGAATATCTTTGGGAGGAGGCGTCATCGTACGCCGGTTGAGCGCTGCGTCAATCTCCAACCACCTGACATCGCGCGGCGAGGCCGGCGATGCAGGCGCCGGTCCAGCATCGCGCGGGCGCGCGCGAGGTCACCGCTCTTCATCAGCGCGACGATGCGGTGTCCTCGACGATCCTCGCTGCGCGTGGCTGCCGCCGATACGTACGACTCCTCGTCGAGCACGGCTCGAGATGCGCCACGCAGCCTGCATGGTCATTGCCGGCAAAGGCGGTCATGGCGCGGAAGATTTTCGGCACCACTGGCCCGGCCGGCAGTTTCGTTCGGACAACCGCTTTTCGATCACGGCAAGACGCTCTTCCAGCGCTGCCTGATTGCGGGTCGCGGCGGCGAACAGCGCCGTGCTGTACATCGGCAAAGGGAATGCTCGAGCGGGAAAGGCGCGTTTGCGCGAACGCATCCGCCTGTGCCCAGAGGATCATCCGGATAGCCGTGGCCATAGGCCGACAGGCGCCACAACAGCGAGGCGCCGTCGGTGACGGCGTTGAGCGGCGGCGCCCTGGTGGCGGAGGGTTTTATCACCGCGGCGTAAATTGCCAACGCGCGGGCCGCATCACCATGTTCGAGCGCGCCGAGTGCCTGATGCCAGCAGGATGAGGCCGTGCAGGATGCCGGAACGGTCATAGGTCGGGATCCACTCGGTGACCAGTGCGTCGGCATCCGCGACCGAGCCATCCTCGAACATCGCATGCAGCAGCGCGTGCGGCGTTGGCGTTGGCCTTCGCGCATGTCGAAAGCGCACGCTCGGTCATGGCGCGCGCGCGCGCGGCGTCGCCGTTCTCGGTCAGCGCCCAGCCATGATTGGTGAGTCTTCACCAGTCGTCGCCATAGTGATGCGCAACTAACGTCCGCACAGATCGACCCGCTCTGGCTCGGGTCGGCCATCCCTGAAAAGCAAACAGCCCAGAACGCGCCCATCGGCAGCGACATCACTGATGGCATCGCGCGGATGAGCGCTTCGATATGCGTCAGCGCGGAGCGAGCGCCGCCGGGATCTGGCCCTCGACGGCCAGCGCCAGTCTCGACATAGCGTCCGCTCGCGCTTCGCTGCCGTGCGTTGCACGAGTTCGCGCGCGACGAGGCGCTTTCTTCCGCGCCACATCGCCCCTGCTGATAGAAGGTGTGGATGCGGGCGCGGGCGACGTGGGCCAGCGCAAAACCGGATCGGCCGCGATCGCGCAATCGAATGCTTCTGCAGCGCCCGGCCATGCCGGCGCGCGAGATCGACGCCCTCGCGATAAGCGTCGGGCGGCCTCCGTCGATGCCGCCGACAGCGTCAGTCCGTAGCGGATCCTGATGGGCCATTTTCGTCTCTGGGATCGGTCCAATTCCCCAATGATGATCTGGAAAGGGGCCGATATGGAAGGCGTTCTTGCTTCGCAGCCGCCCTCGCAACTGCCGGGAAATGCTACGCGCGTGAAGCGCATTCGATTCGAACGCGCTACCTTGTTGATCGCGGCCTCCAAGCCTCCTTCCCCGAGACATCGTTGAGATTGAATCGTGGTGCCCGCACGGGAGGTCGTGCGGGCCACAGGCGCTTATGCGTCTTTCGAGAGTCGTAATTTTGGCCAAGCAGGTGTTGTGAAGTGGTTTAACGGCCGCGCAGCGGCTTTGGCTTCATTCAGCCGGCTGATGGTGGACAAGATGTCTTCGTTCACATCAGCGCGGGTGGAACGGAAGCCGGCCTGACCGGCCACCCGGTGAAGGGCAGAAGGTTTCCTTCGGAGACTTCTAAGACCGACAAGAGAAGTGCGCGGCAAGACCAGCGCAGAGTAATCTCGCGCTGATCTGATCAGCCGAAAAGCGGGAAAACGGCGCGGCCCGGCCCTGGGTTCAATCGGAACCGGGTTTCTGAGACGAATATTTCACGGATGTACTGAAGTCTTTGTCGTGAAGAAACCCCGCCGGAAACGGCGGGGTTTTGCCTTGAGGCGTCCGTCGGACGCCCCGTCGGGCGATTATCTGGAACGCTGGCGCGCCGCCAAATTCAGGCCCTTCCCGGAATCGGACCTTTTTCTCTTCTTCGGATTTCTGACCGGTTTTCAGAGGCGGTGCAACGCTTCGGCTCTCGCGGTCGGCGGCTTCCTTGGCGAGCCGCAATTCCCTCAGCCGAAGGGTGTTCTTCAGCGATGTGCGGTCGCTCGGGGCGCGCGTTGATCTTTAGCCATGGCGGACTTGCCCCCTCGGCGGCGACGCGGGTCGCGCTTTCTCCTGGGCGCGATTTCTTTGCGGGAACGATCGTCATTTGAGCTGTTCAAAATCACTCCTCGCGGCTGCCGCGCGTCGCCAAAACATAGTGATTTTTGCCGCCCCGATCGTGGCGCGGGGCGTTTTTGGCCGGTCATTTGTTAACGAATTCAGCCGGTTCTGGCCCTTCGGCCCTCGATCGGATAGGCCGGATCGTTGAACCCCGGCGTCGAGGGATGGCCGCTCGCCACCAGCCGGTCGATCAGCGCCTCGTCCTCGGCCGTGAAGCGATAGTCGAGCGCCTTCAGGTAATCGTCCCATTGCTCCTCGGTGCGGGGACCCGCGATCACCGCCGAGACGAACGACGAGTTCAGCACCCATGACACCGCGAACTGCCCGGCGGTGATGCCGCGGGCCTCGGCGTGCTGCTTGATCTCCTGCGCGAGCTGCAGCGATTCCGGCCGCCATTCGGTCTGCATCATGCGCTTGTCGTCGCGGCCGGCGCGGCGTGTCCTTGTCGGGCGCGGCATCGGGCGTGTACTTGCCGGTCAGCACGCCGCGCGCCAGCGGGCTATAGGGCACGATGCCGAGGCCGTAATAGCCGCAGGCCGGAAAATGCTCGACCTCGGGCATGCGGTTCATGGCGTTGTAATAGGGCTGGCTGACGATCGGGCGGTCGATGCCGTTGTCGGTCGCAGATGTTGCAGATCTCGGCGACGCGCCAGGCGCGGTAGTTCGAAACGCCGAAATAGCGGATCTTGCCCTGCCGCATCAGGTCGCCCATCGCGCGCACGGTCTCCTCCAGCGGCGTCGCATGGTCCTCCTTGTGCAGATAGTAGATGTCGATGTAGTCGGTGCCGAGCCGCTTCAGGCTTTCCTCCGCCGCCTGCAGCACCCAGCGCCGCGACAGCCCGCCGCGATTGGGATCGTCGCCGATCTGGTTGGCGAGCTTGGTGGCGAGAATCCAGTTGTGCCGGTTGTTGGAGATGGCGCGGCCGACCACCTGCTCGGACTGGCCGCCATTATAGGCGTCCGCAGTGTCGATGAAGTTGATGCCGGCCTCGCGCGCCTTCGCCACGATCCGCGACGACGTCGCCTCGTCGGTCGGCCCGCCGAACATCATGGTGCCCAGGCAGATCGGCGAAATCTTCAGGCCGCTGCGGCCGAGTTGGCGGTATTGCATCAGGTGGTCCTCGCGTGATTCGCTCGATGCGATGCGTAGCGGCTGCAGATCCGACTCGCGAGAGCATGCGAGGTCGGTCGGTCGACCATCCCGAATGACGACGGTCGTCTAACTCTCGTTCTTCAATATCTTGAACACGCCGCTCGCCATCGCGATACAGCGTTTGTCGACGGTCACTTCCGTCGTGATGAAAATCAGGCTGCGGGTGGAGCGCACCACGTGCGGCTTCGACATCAGAACCTCGCCGATCTTGCCGGCTTCGACGAAGTGCGTATCGAGCTGCACGGTCGCCAGCGTCGGCTTGCCCGGAGACGTAGCGGGCGGTCATGCCGCAGGTGCGGTCGGCGAAGGTCATCAGCACGCCGCCCTGCACCAGGCCGCGGCGGTTGTGGTGCTTGTCCTCGGTGAGCAAGCGCGTATTCGTGCGTCGCCGTCGACGACGCGCTGCCATAGCGGGCCGATCAGGTGCAGGAAACCGGACGTTTCGACGATCTTCCAGCCGTCGGATTTGAGTTTGTCCGCGGCTTTGCTCGTCATGTCGTGCTGTCCGTTCCCTGCGGGTTGTCATGCGGTCCAGGTCATTTCATCTGATGCGCTTGTGTTGTAGTCAAGCGGGATGGTCCGGTCATTTGACGATACCACCCGGCGGAATATCGCAGAGCTCTGCGCGGCGTTCACGCGGACGCCCTCGCGCGACGCGGAGCCTGACGCTGAAGCGCGCTGCCGTCGCCATCGCGCTGACCGGAAGCCGAGGCCGGCGCGGGCACGACGTTTCTGCTGACCCGCCGCGCCGCGAGCCTGCGTTCGCACGCCGCCCAATGGGCGCTGCCGGGCGGGCGCTGCGACCATGGCGAGACGCAGGCGCAGGCCGCGCTGCGCGAGCTTCACGAAGAGCTCGGCGTCGGACTCGGCGAGGGCGACGTGCTCGGCCTGCTCGACGATTATCCGACGCGATCAGGCTATCTCGATCACGCCTGTCGTGGTCTGGGTCGAGCACCAGCGCCGATCTCGTCGCCCAACCCGGCGGAGGTCGCCTCGGTGCATCGCGTCGCGCTCGACGATATCGAGCGGAGCGACGCCTTCAGCTTCACCACGATTCCCGAAAGCACGCGGCGCGTGATCCGCTTCCGCCATGCCGGCCAGCATATCCACGCGCCGACGGCGGCGCTGATCTATCAATTCGCGCGAAGTGCTGGCGGGACGCGACACCCGCGTGGCCGAACTGGAACAGCCGGTGTTTGCGTGGAAATAGATCGTACGCATCGTCACGATGTGAGATGCATGCAGTGACGACGTGAGCGCTCATTCGAAGTCAACTTGCGAATGCGCGATCGTTTCAGCGACGATAGCGCGCCAACAAGTAAGAACAGTCCGGGAGCGCGTCATCATGTCCACGTGGATCAAGAGCCTTTGCGTCGCCGCCGCACTGCTCGGTGCTGAGCGGAGCCATCGATTCAGCGCAGGCGCAAAACTATCCCGACCCGCGCGATCACGCTGGTGATTCCGTTCGCGCCCGGCGGCAGCACCTCGATCGTCGGCCGCGCCATCGCCGACAAGATGAGCGAACTGCTCGGCGAGAAGGTCGTGGTCGACAACCGCCCCGGCGCCGGCGGCACGGTCGGCACCAAGGCGGTCGCCAGAAGCGATCCCGACGGCTACACGCTGCTGCTCGGCTACACCGGCACGCTGGCGATCGGTCCCTCGCTCTACAAGAATCCCGGCTACGATCCGCGCAAGGATTTCGCGCCGATCGGCATGATCGGCAATGCGCCGAATTCGCTGGTGGTGCATCCGTCGTTCCCGGCCAAGACCGTCGCCGAACTGATCGCCTATGCGAAGGCCAATCCCGACAAGGTCAATTTCGGCTCGGCCGGCGCCGGCACCGCCAGCCACATCACCGGCGAATATTTCGCCCGCGCCGCCGGCATCAAGCTGGTGCATATTCCCTACAAGGGCACCGGCCCTGCGCTGACCGATCTGCTCGGCGGCCACATCCCGATGGCGTTCGCGCCGATCCCGGCCTCGCATCCCAACGTCTCCGCCGGCAAGCTGCGCGCGCTCGCGGTCACCAGCACGACCCGCTCGGGCCTGTTGCCCGACGTGCCGACGATGGTCGGAAGCGGGCCTGTCCGGCTTCGACGCCTCGCTCTATTACGGCCTCGTCGCGCCCGCCGGCACGCCGCGGCCGATCATCGACAAGCTCAACAAGGCGCTGCGCGACGCGCTCGCCTCCGACGAGGTGAAGAAGCAGTTGGGCAATGACGGCACCGAGATCACGCCCGGCACGCCGGAAGACTATGCCGACTTCATCGACAAGGATGAGAAGAAGTGGTCGCAGCTGGTGAAGGCCAGCGGCGTCGAGCAGGAGTAGGGCGTGCTCCTTCCTTCCCCCTTGTGGAAGAAGGTCGGATCGACAGCGCGAAGCGACGGCGAGCCGGATGAGGTCTCTCCGCGGAAGAACCCTCATCCGCCTCCGCTTCGCTACGGCACCTTCTCCCACAAGGGGAGAAGGGAAGAAAAGTCGCACCTTTCGGGGCTGACTTCGCGGGCACGCTTGCTACAACGGAGCCGATGCGCCTGCCATTGATCTCGCATTGGTTCCGGATTTGTCGCGCTCGCGCTGTTCGCGGGCGCGCCTGCCATGGCGGTCGATGCGGACGCGCTGCTCGCCGTCGACCGCCGATGCGATGGCGCAGGCGGCCTCGCCGCAGGCGATCGCCGAATATCGCCGCAAGCTGAAAGAGTATCAGGAAGCGCGCGCCGCGTTCGACGAGGAGGCGGGCGCCTATTGGGCTTCGATCTCCGAGAAGCGAAAGGGCCGCAACGCCAAGCGCCGCGAACGCCAGACCATTGCGCTCGACGATTACGTGCTGACGCAGCCGCCGGTCTATAGCGGTCCGAAGCGCCCGGTGAATCCGGAGCCGGAGGAAGAGAAGCCGCCGCGCGAGCGCAAGCCGATTCCGGTGGTCGCCGATCTCGCTGAAGGCCGCCGCCGAGCAGTTCCAGTTCACGCCGCAGCGGCCGGCGTCCGAGGTCGAGTTCAAGCGCGCCTATGCCCGCTACGCGCTGGCCGCGGGACTGACGCGCGAGCAGGCGGTGCGGGTCTATTCGTTCGAGACCGGCGGCACCGGCAATCACGACATGCAGTCGGGCCTGAGCGCCTCGCGGCCGGGCTCCCGCGCGATCTCGACCGCGATCGGCTACAACCAGTTGCTCACCACCAACAGCGTCGAACTGATGGCCGAACAGGGCCACGAATTCATCAAGGAGCTGACGGCGAAGGCCGCGACACTGTCCGGCGCGCCGCGCAAGGCGATGGATCACAAGCTCGCGGTGCTGAAGAAGATGGTGGCGTTCACGCGCACCGTGCCGGACACGTGGTCGGAGCATGAGAAGCTCGCCAATACGCCGCAGGGCTGGGCGGTGCACGCCATGGTGCTCGATATCGACGTCGGGCCGATGCTGCAGACCCACAAGCTGCTGACGTCGGTGATCTTCGCGCGCGCCAAGGGCTACAACCGCCCGCTGACCGCGGCCGAACTCGAAATGATGAACCTGACCGGCGACGGCACCGGCCTCGACATGGTGACGATGCCGCAGGCGATGCGCGAGCAGGTGCCGACCTCGAATTTCTTCCAGCGCGGCGGCTACGAGCGCAACCCGGTCGCGATCCGCCACAACACGGTGGCGAAACTGCTGGCGGTGACCGACGAGCGGATGGATTTCAACAGCAACAAGCCCGGCGCGAAGGAACTGGCGGCGGCGTTTTAGTCGTGCCGCGACTCCGAACCGTCATGCCCCGCGAAGGCGGGGCATCCAGTAATCCGGCGCTATCGGAGTAAATCGCGGACGGCGCGGACGTCTGGATCATCCGACTTCCGCGGATGATGACACTCTGCCTGTGGCTGATCGCCCCTCAATTCGACCCGAACTTGAACTTGCCGTCGTCCTCGAGATAGGGGCCGGTCCGCATGTAGAGCTGTCCGTTCTCGCCGATGAAGAACAACGTGCCCTTCGGCACCTTCTTGGCGCCCTTCAGCAGCGTGCCGGCATTGTTGGTGCCCATCTTGTAGGAGAGCGTCTTGCCGTCCTTGCCGTAGGCATAGCCCATGTCCGGCTTCAGCTCCCAGGGCGTCGGCGCCGCGCCTTGCGCAAATGCGGAGGTCGAAAGCCCCGCCAGCGACGGCCACCGTCAAAACCGTCTTCGTTGAAATGCTCGTCATCATCCATCCTCCCCGCGGCCATTCGGCCTCTTGCCCCATCGCTTTGAACAAATCACGAACGGCATTGTGCCGTCAATTGGCACCTTCGACGCATCACGCAGCCCTTGAGACTTTGTGATTTCCCGCGTCTCGACTTCGCGACTATGTTCGCCGTTTCCGGCTACAAGCACTGCATTGCGAAAAACGTCATAGGGATGATCCGGATGAACCACGTCATGAAAATCGGTCTTGGTGTTGCGCTGTCGTTCATGACGCTGGCTCCACGCGGCCGCGGCCGACGATTTCAAGCTCTCCAACAACCAGCGGATCGCCTGCAGCCGCGGCCTGAGCGCCGGGCAAGCTCAACACCGCGACCTGCAAATCCTACGCCTATGTCTTCAACGTCAAGACCTCGGAATATTTCCGCTGCCAGGTCTCGCTGGCGCTGACGCGGGACAACAAGGAAGTCATCAACGTGCAGGCCGACGGCGGCTGCACCAAGAAGCCGCGCATCTTCGATGCCGATTCGAGACTATTCGTTCGACGCCACCGAAACCGAGCCGCCGAACACCAATTCGTTCTTCGGTCCCGGCGGCTATGCGGTGTGGGCCAGCGACAACAATGCGCCGAAGGTGCGCGGCTGCATCATCATCTCGTCCGGCCTCGGCTCCGACATCTCGAAATGCATCGACATGAAGTTCGAGTGAGCCGCGGCTCGAGCCGCTCAGGCCTTTGTCGGAGCCTGGATGCCAGCTGAGGGCGCGAGCGGGCGAATTTCCGCACCGCCACCGGCTTGCCGAACAGGTAGCCCTGGACCAGATCGAACCCCATGTCGTGCGCGGCGAGAAAATCGGCGCGGGTCTCCACGCCCTGGGCGATGGCGCGGGCGCCGTTGTCCCGGGCCAGCTCGACGATGCGCCGGCATACCGTCTGCTTCAGCCGGTCGTCCGCGCAGCCGTTGACGAATTGCTGGTCGACCTTCAGCTCGGCGAACGGGAAACTCCGAAGCTCCAGCAGGGACGGCCACTCCGCGCCGACATTGTCGATGGCGATCGCGATATTGTGCAGGCGCAGCCGTCTTGCGGCGTCGACCGCCAGGTCCGGATGGTCGATCACCTCGCTGCTGTTGATTTCGATCAAGAGCCCGCCGAATGCCGGATGGGCGGGCATGGCGCGGCACAGATCGCGCACCGCCGCGGCATTCGCCGAAGAACGATACCGGCAGGTTGATCGAGAGGTCGACCGGGCCCTGGCTCTCCAGCAGATAGCGCCAGTCCTCGATGGCGCGGCCGACCACGAATTCAGACAGCGCGCGAAAATGCGGATCCTTGTCGTCGGGAATGAAATAGGCCGGCGGGACCACGCCCCAGGCGGGATGCCGCATCCGGACCAGCGCCTCCGCGCCGCTCGGCACCAGCGTGCGGGTGTTGATCTTCTGCTGATACCACAATTCGAGCCAGCCGGCCTTCAGCGCCTCGGCGACATCGACGGCCGGGCTTGGCGCCGGCTCGGCCGGCAACAGCGCCGCGACGCTGGCGCGCAGGCTCGCCGGCGCTGAACGGCGTCTGCAGCGAGGGCAGCATGGCGATGCCGTATTCGTCGCCAATTTGCCTGACCGCCTTTACCATAATCGAGTCCGGCTGACCGATGACGAGGACCTTGCCGCCGAAATTCTTCCGGACCAACGACCTCGAGAATTTCGCCGACCTCGATGCCGTCGACGCACACGCTGAGCACGATCAGATCGCGGCTGCTCGGCCTGTCAGCACGCCCGCCAGATCGCCGGCCTGACCGCATTCGCTGGTGACGAAGCCGAGATCCTCGAGAGCGTCGGAAAGGAACAATCGAAGGTGCTTTTTGCTGTCGACGACGCAGGCTCGCGGCGTCAGCTTTCGGTGCCCGAAGTGAGCTGCGCGCGAATATTCGCTAAAGTTGATCTGCTCCATGCCCGCCCCTCCCAACAGATACCCCGGCGCCAGTGGTACATCCGCCTGTGAGGTCGGCAATAATGGAATTTTGCAGGATGATGCGATGATTACTTCAGTAAGGTTAAAGCCGCCGATAAAACTAAAATCTTAGCGAAGATGTCCAAATCGCGTCGGCGCTGCGCGGGGTCAGGCAAGTCCATCCGTTATTTCATGAGCGACTGGATGGTGCAGCGCAGCGATGCCGGCTTGTGCAAGATCTGATCAGCGCCGCGCGTTAACACCTGTGTCGCTCGTCGGCGCTGCGCGATGTCCGCGAGCTTGCGCATCGTCTTGCCGCTTTTTCTTCGACAGGAGCAGCAATGCCAGCAACGCACACTCTTCTGTCAGCAAAAATGACCGCGGCCCTCGGCGGACCGCGGTCATCTTTGATTCGTCGCCCGGACATGTGCTTTCGCTCGATCCGGTCGGCCAATTCGATGCCTAGCCGCCGATACCCTTCTCCTTGAAGTATTTCAGCGCGCCGGGATGGAACGGGATCGGCGAGCGCTCCTGCACCTGGTTGTCGAGCGAGAAGCTCTCGGCTTCCTTGTGCACGGCGACGATGTCGGCCTTCTTCTCCACCAGCGTCTTGACGATGGTGTAGGCGTCCTCGTTGCTCATCTTGTCGCCGGTGACGATCAGGTTCCAGACCTCGGTGATGCGAATTGTCCTTGTCGTAGCCGGGATACGAGCCCGCCTTGATCTTGCTCGCGCGTATAGAGCTTGCCGTATTTGGCGTTCATCTTCTCGGCCAGGTCGCCGTGGTCGATCAGCTTCATCTTCGACGCCGGGCGTTGCCGCGAGATCGGTCACCGCGGCGGTCGGAATGCCGCCGACCCAGAAGAACGCGTCGATCTTGCGGTCCTTGATGGCGTTGACGGATTCGGCGACGCCGAGCCGCTCGCGCTTCATGTCCTTGTCCTTGTCGAGGCCGGCGGCCTCGATGACGCGGAACGCCATCACTTCGGTGGCGCCGCCGGGCGATCCGGTCGAGACGCGCTTGCCCTTCAGGTCAGCCATGCTGTCTCGATGCCGGTGCCTTCGACCGTCACCACATGCATGCGGTTCGGATAGACGCACGAGCAGCGCCTGCAACGGCAGCTTGCCGCTCTTGAACTTGTCCTCGCCCTGCAGCGCATCGAGCGCGGCATCGGCCATGGTGAAGCCGAGCTCGCTCTTGCCGGCGCCGATCAGCTTGAGATTGTCGACCGAGCCGCCGGTGACCTCGGCGGTGGCCTGCACGTTGGGAAGGCTCTTCGACAGCACGTTGGCGACCGCGCCGCCGAGCGGATAGTAGACGCCGCCGGTGCCGCCGGTGCCGATCGACATGGTCTTCTGCTGGGCATGGGCTGACGCCGGCGAAGGCGAGGCCGCGGAAATCGTCACGGCCAGTATGGCTGCGGTCTTTTTCATTCTTGTCATCCTCGATCACTTCCTCGACTATGTCGTGAGCGCCGGCCGTTGCTGGCGCCGGCGTTCTGGCCTGCCACAGCAACACGCCGAGACCGATGATCAGGCCCGGCACGTAGGTGTAGCTGATATCGCGGCCGATGATCCATTCGACGATCGCCTCGATCAGGCTTGGAAACACCAGCAGCAATCCCGATAGCAGAAGCAGGCCGCGCTCGACCGGCGTATTTTGTCGCAGCGCCCAGTTCTGGGCGACCGCGGCCAGCGCCAGCAGCCCGAAGGTCGTCTTGATCGTGATCTCGAGGATATCGACCCACGATCCGCCCTTGGGGATCGACAGCAGCAGGCCGACGCCCTGCGGGTCGAGCACGAACACGAACGGCACCAGGAACGCCGGCAGCGTGTATTTCCAGGATTGCAGCGTGGTCTTGTAGGGATCGCCGCCGGTGATGGCGGCGGCCGCGAACGGCGAGAGCGCCGGTCGGCGGCGACACCTCCGACAGCACGGCATAGTAGAAGATGAACATGTGCGCGGCGTAATCGGGCACGCCGAGCTTGATCAGCGCGGGCGCGGCGATCACCGCGCAGATGATGTAGGAGGCGGTCACCGGCACCGCGAGGCCGATGATCCAGACGATCAGCGAGGTGTAGATCGCGGTCAGCAGCAGGCTGCCGCCGGCATAGCTGATGACGATCGACGAGAATTTCAGGCCGAGCCCGGTCAGCGTCACGACGCCGACGACGATGCCGGCGCAGGCGCAGGTGGTCGCGGCATTGAGCGCGCCGATCGAGCCGTCGGCCAGCGCCTTCACCAGCTTGGTCGGCACCAGCGCGGTTTCCTGGCGCAGGAAGCTCAGCGCGAAGGTGACGCACGGTGGCGTAGAACACCGACAGCGATCGGCGAATAGCCGACGATCATGAACACGACGACGGCGAGCAGCGAGATGAAGTGGAAGCCGTAGCGCTTCGTCATCTGGCCGAGCGTCATCTCGGGCTTGAAGGTGACGTCCTGCGCGCCGAACTTCTTGGCGTCGAGTTCGACCATGAACAGCAGCGACAGGTAGTAGAGACAGGTCGGGATGGTCGCCATCCAGATCACGTCGAGATAGCTGATCTTGAGAAACTCGGCGATCAGGAACGCGGCGGCGCCGAGCACCGGCGGCGACAGGATCGCGCCGAGCCCGCCGGCCGCGAGCAAGCCGCCCGCGGCGTTCTTCTCGAAGCCCGCCTTGCGCCATCATCGGATAGGCCACGGTGCCGATCATGACGGTGGTGGCGACGCCCGATCCCGACGGACCGCCGAGCAGGAACGACGACAGCACCACCGTGCGGCCGGCGCTGTTCGGCTTGCCGCCCATCAGCGCCAGCGAGAAATCGATGAAGAATTTGCCGGCGCCGGATTGCTGCAGGAACGCGCCGTAGATCGTGAACAGGATGATCAGCGTCGCCGAGACGTCGACCGCGACGCCGAAAATGCCTTCCAGCGTGATGAAGAGATGACCGACCAGCCGCGGCGACGTCGTAGCCGCGATGGGTCCACGGCGCCGGCAGATACGGGCCGAGCATCGCATAGGCGATGAACAGCAGCGACACCACGGGCATGATCGCGCCGGTGGTGCGCCGCGTCGCCTCCAGCAGCAGCACGATGAAGACGATGCCGACGATGACGTCCCAGCGGTCGGGCGTGGTGGCGCGGTCGGTGAAGTCGTCGCCGCCCCACAGCGCATAGACGATGGTCGCGACCGCGACGATGCCCGGCACGACGTCCCACCAGCGCACGCGGTTGCGAAAGCGCGTCGCCAGCGGAAACAGCAGGAAGCTCAGCACCAGCGTGAAGGCGACGTGGATGTAGCGCAGTTCCTGGGTCGGAACGATCGCGTAGGCCGCATAGAGGTGGAACAGGCTCATCGACCACCGCGATCGCGGTCGAGATCTCGTCCCGGCCAGCCCATCAGGCGGTTGGCCGCGCCTTCTTCCGCCTCGACGAAGGATTCCGCCTTCTGCAGCGCTTCGTCGGAAACCGCGACGACCTCGTCATTGGGCGGCGTTGTCTTGTCTGCTGCCATGCTTCCCCCGGGGACCCGTTAGCTCTCAGACCCGGCTGTCCGCCGGGCCTCTTTCGCGGCGCATTCAGTCCAGTTTGGGTAACCGTGGCAAGGGGCTTGTCGGCATCATGTCAGGGCGCACTCTGTTTTACGGCTTCTTATTCGGACAGGCTTGACCCGCAGCCCGCTGCCCGTCCACTTTCCCGGCGCAAAATAAGGGAGAATGGTTTTCATGAATTCCAGATTGATTGCCGCCGCCGTTGCGGTGGCGGCGGTATTTTCGGCACCCGGCGCGCACGCGCAGTCCATTCATCAACGTGCTGACCGGCGGCACCTCCGGCGTCTATTATCCGCTCGGCGTCGCGATCGGAAAAATCTACGGCGACAAGATTCCGAACGTGAAGACCCAGGTGCAGGCCACCAAGGCCTCGGTCGAGAACCTGATCCTGCTGCAGCAGGGCCGCGGCGAGATCGCCTTCACGCTCGGCGACTCGCTGAAGGCCGCCTGGGAAGGCGACGAGGAGGCCGGCTTCAAGTCCAAGCTCGACAAGCTGCGCACCATCGGCGCGATCTATCCGAACTACATCCAGATCGTCGCGACCGCCGACAGCGGCATCAAGACGCTCGCCGATCTGAAGGGCAAGAGCCTGTCGGTCGGCGCGCCGAAATCCGGCACCGAGCTCAATTCGCGCGCCATCCTCGCCGCCGCCGGCATGACCTACAAGGACATCGGCAAGGTCGAATATCTGCCGTTCGCCGAATCCGTCGACCTGATGAAGAACCGCCAGCTCAACGCGACGCTGCAATCGGCCGGCCTCGGCGTGGCCTCGCTGAAGGATCTCTCGACCTCGACCGACATCACCGTGGTGTCGGTGCCGAAGGCGATCGTCGACAAGATCGGCCCGCCCTTCGTGTCGGTGACGATCCCGGCCAATACCTATACCGGCCAGGACAAGGACGTCCCGACGGCCGCGGTGGTCAACTATCTCGTGACCAGTTCGGCGGTCTCCGACGATCTGGCCTACCAGATGACCAAGCTGATCTTCGAATCGCTGCCGGAACTCGCCAACCGCGCACGCCGCCGGCAAGGAGATCAAGCTCGAGACCGCCGCGAGCCGGCAGCCCGGTGCCGCTGCACCCCGGCGCGATCCGCTATTACAAGGAAAAGGGACTGATCAAGTAAGGGTCGCTCCGTTACCAGCCGTCATGCGCGAGCGGCGTCGACCGAGGCATCCACTCCCGCTCAGCGCGTGGCATTGCTTCGCGATGGCATGCGCCGTGGACAAGCCTGCGACGACTATGCCCGGCTTTCCGGCGCAGAGGCTGATGGTATAAGCGTCGCCGACACGGGCGGGGATCGACTGACATGCTGCAAGCCGAGGGCGCGGAAGAGCCCGTCAAGGTCGAATTCGACAATTTCGAGCACGGGTTTCCCGGCAGGCTTCGGCCCCGGCGGCTGGGGCTATCTGGCCTATGCCATCGGCATCGCCTTTGCGGTGTTCCAGCTTTACGTCGCCGCCTTCAACTATCTGCCGAGCCAGGTGGTGCGCGGCATCCATGTCGGCTTCCTGCTGCTGATGACTTTCGGCCTGATCGGCAACTTCACCGCCAGAAGCGATTTCGGCCGCGCGCTCGGCTGGCTGATCGGCGGCGCTCGGCTTCCTGCTGCGGGCTCTATCAGTGGATCTTCTACGCCGATCTGATCGCGCGCGACGGCGATCCGACGCGGGCCGATCTCGTGGTCGGCACGCTGCTGGCGGTGCTGATCTTCGAGGGCACGCGGCGGCTGATGGGCGCTCGCGCTGCCGCTGATGTGCGGCGCCTGCCTGCTGTACTGGTTCTTCGGCCAGTATCTGCCGTCGCCGTTCAATCACCGCGGCTATGATTTCGACCAGGTCATCACGCATCTGTCGTTCGGCACCGAAGGATTTTACGGCGTGCCGATCTATGTCTCGGCGACCTACATCTTCCTGTTCATCCTGTTCGGCTCGTTCCTCGAACGCGCCGGCATGATCCAGCTGTTCACCGACGTCTCGCTCGGCCTGTTCGGCCGCACCCGCGGCGGACCGGCCAAGGTCGCGGTGTTTCGCCTCGGGCATGATGGGCACGATCTCCGGCTCCGGCGTCGCCAATGTCGTCACCGTCGGCCAGTTCACGATTCCGCTGATGATCAAGTTCGGCTATCGCCGCGCCTTTGCCGCCGGCGTCGAGGCCACCGCCTCGATGGGCGGACAGATCATGCCGCCGGTGATGGGCGCGGTCGCCTTCATCATGGCGGAGACGCTCGGCGTGCAATATTCGGAGATCGTCAAGGCCGCGGTGATCCCGGCGATCCTGTATTTCGCCTCCGCGTTCTGGATGGTGCATCTGGAAGCCGGCAAGCACGGCCTGGTCGGCATGAAGCGTTCGGAAATCCCGAGCGCCTGGAAGGCGCTGGTGGCGCGCTGGTATCTGGTGCTGCCGCTGGCCGCGCTGGTCTACATGCTGTTCGAAGGTTTTACGCCGCTTTATGCCGGCAGCATGGGGCTGGCGCTGACGGTCGCGCTGATCCTCGGCGCCAGCATCACGCTCGGCTTCTCCAACACCGTGCTGCGCTACATCTTCTGGATCGGGCTCGCGCTGGTGGTGGCCGCGGTGTCGCGCAACGGGCTCGAGATCGTGCCGGTCGCGTGCGTCGTCGGCGGCCTGATCCTGATCGCCGCGATCACGCGCGGCGGCCGGGCGACGCTCGCCGCCTGCCGCGATTCGCTCGCCGACAGCGCCAAATCGGCGCTCACCGTCGGCATGGCCTGCGCCATCGTCGGCACCATCATCGGCATGATGACGCAGACCGGCGTCGGCACCATCTTCGGCGGCTGGATCATCGGGCTCGGCGCCAAAAGCCTGTTCCTCGCGCTGGTCATGACCATGCTGCTGTCGATCCTGCTCGGCACCGGCATTCCGACGATTCCGACCTACATCATCACCGCCGCGCTCGCCGCGCCCGCGCTCGGCAAAGCTCGGCGTGCCGCTGATCGCGAGCCACATGTTCGCGTTCTATTACGGCATCATGGCCGACCTCTCGCCGCCGGTGGCGCTGGCGGCGCTGGCGGCCGCGCCGATCGCGCAGGAAAACCCCGACAAGATCGGCTGGGAGGCGATGCGCATCGCACTCGCCGGCTACGTCATCCCGTTCATCTTCGTCTATTCGCCGGCCCTGATGCTGCAGGCCGGCGATCCGATGGCAGCCAAGCTCGGCTTCTACGGCGCGGTGGCGCTGGCGACCTTCAAGGCGCTGGTCGCGATCGGCCTGTTCGGCATCGTCGCGATCGGCTTCCTGTTCACGCGGCTGAGCTGGATCGAACTCGCCGTCGCCTTCGTCGCGGCGCTGTGCCTGCTCGGCGACTTTCCGCTTCAGCGACACCGTCGGGCTTCACGCTGGCGGCCGCCGTCGTGGCTCTGGCAATGGCGGCAAGCGCTCGCGCAACGCGGTGGCGGCGGCTTGAGCCTCTGCCTCGCCTCCGCCGGCGTCGTGAAGACGCTGTCGGTCGCGGCCTTTACGCTGGTCTGGACCCATTCGATCGAGAAGACCGACGTGGCAGGAGGACTGGCGCATCACGCCGGCAGGGCTGGAACTGGTTCAGGCGCGCGTCAAGGGCTCTGGCGCCGGCATGGAGCCGCCGCCGGACGCGCGGCTGGTCGATGGCTGGTTTCAATGGCAGCCGAAGCGGCCGCCGATGCCGGAAGTCGTGCTCGGCAATTCCGGCGCCGCCGGCGAATGGCGGTTGTGCCATGACGGCAGTTGCCGGACGCTATCGGAGATTTTCGGGCATCCGGTCGGTGCTAATGTCACCACCATGAGCGCGTGCGAACGATAACAGCAAAATCCGGGAGAAGTCGTATGGATCGGCTCAAGGGCAAAATCGGCGATGGTGGTCGGCGCGGGCTCGATCGGGCCCGGCTGGGGCAACGGCAAGGCGACCGCCGTCACCTTCGCGCGCGAGGGCGCGCAGGTGTTTTGCGTCGACCGCAACGCGGCCGCCGCGCGAAGAGACCGTCGAGCATCATCACGGGCGAGGGCGGCAAGGCGACCGCATTCACCGCCGACGTCTCGCGCGCCAGCCGAAGTCGAGGCGATGGTCGGCGGCGTGCCTGAAGGCCTATGGCCGCATCGACGTGCTCGACAACAATGTCGGCATCGCCGAGATGGGCAACGTCGTCGAGGTCGACGGAGGCGAGCTGGGACCACGTCTTCGCGGTCAATCTCAAGAGCGCCTATTCTCGCCATGAAGCACGTCATCCCGGTGATGCAGAAGCAGGGCGGCGGCTCGATCATCAATATCTCCTCGATCGCCTCGATCCGCCATCTCGGCATCTCCTACGTCACCTATGGCGCCATCGAAGGCGGCGATGAACCAGATGACGCGCACCACCGCCGTGCAGTTCGCGCCGCGACCATGTCCGGGTCAACTGCCATCCTGCCGGGCCTGATGAAGACGCCGATGGTCGCAGCACTCCGCAGGGCTGGCGGCGAGCTATTCGGCCGGCGACGTCGAGGCGATGTGGCGCGCGCGCGACGCGCAGGTGCCGATGGGCCACATGGGCGACGCCTGGGACGTCGCCAACGCGGCGCTGTTTCTGGCGTCCGACGAATCGAAATACGTCACCGGCATCGAGCTCGTGGTCGATGGCGGCGATCACCTGCAAGGCGACTTGAAGCTGCGGCCCCGGCGCCAGGCCGGGGCAACGGTTTCGCCGACGCTACTGCGCGAGGGCCAGATGCCGCCGGCGAACCAATGCCAGGCTGGCGTCATGCTGATCGGCCAGTTCAAAAGCTTCACCGCCATCAGCGCGAAGCCGCCATAGATGTAGACCGGATGCGGGCGGCCGCGCGTACGCCAGTCATGGACGATCGCCACGACGAGCAGCAGATAGGCCACGATCGCAGGTGCAATGGTGACCGGAACCGGCGGCGGACCAGGCGGTCCGGGAGGCGCGAGGAACGTGAGAAACCAGCGCGCCGACGGCGGCGTCCAGCAGCGAGATGCCGGCCAGCAGCATCAGACGCTTGTGAATCTCCGGCCGCCGCGTGTTGGCGATAGCAAGCGTGAGCACGGCGGCGAAGAAGAGTATCCCGCTGAGCGGCACGATCGAAAACGCCACGCCGGCATCGGTCTGGCCGATCGCGGCGGACCGCTGCATCACGTGAACGGAAACCAGAATCCAAAGATCGTCATCGCGGTCGCAAGCGACACGCCGACGATCCCGAGCGACCGGTGCCAGGCGACGCTGCCGGACGCCGCAAGCCAGCTCTGGAAGGCAAAATACAGCGTCCAGGTGAAGAACAGGAAGCCGTGGAAATGAACCACCGGACTTGCCGCGAAGGTCCCATGGGTCAAGCGGAACCCAGTAGGTAGGGGCGAAGCCAAGGAAGGCGACGGCCGCGCAGGCCAGTGCCATGTAGAAATAAAAATATCGCGTAGGCGCTGCCACTGCGGCGTGTACGCGACGATCATCAATCAGCGTGGTCATGTGGGTTGAGTCTTTGAAATCGGCTTTCGGTTCAAAATCGTGGACGCGCGCGCGTGTCGAGCCAGCCGGTCGGCGAATCTGCCGCTGTGCGAACGGCGTATCGCTTGCTACGATTGCGGCCCTATCGTGGATCCCTGGCCGGGTAGATCCGATGCGAGGCTGGCTTATCATCCGTACGCGCGATCATGGTCGCTGGTTGGCGTCCGTGGTGTACGCGGGGTCCGCGCTGACCGTGCGTTCGGCGACCGGCAGCCGAGCCAGCCAGGGATGTTCAGGTCGACCCGGCGCCGTGCCTGGCCGCGGCTCACGCCAATGAGGACGATCGGACCGATCGAACTGCATGCGGTACCCTGGTCGATAACGAAAGACCGAGCCAAGGCCGACCGCATCAAGGCACTGATTGCGCGCGGCGGCGCCTTGTGCGCAAGGATATGGTCGAGCGCGCCATCGCCGACTACGACTCGCGTGCTGCGGCTCGATCCCGGCGCTCGCCGGATATCTCTCAACGCCCGTGGCGAGCTCTGGCGCAAGAAGGGCGACCGGCCGAAGGCGCTTGCGGATTTCGGCGCCGCGATCAAGCTGAACCCTGATCATCCGGCGGCGCGAGGCCAGCTACAAATCGCTGGCGCAGGAAGTGGAACGGTCGGCGCCTTGATGGCGGTCGCTGGCAAGCCGAGCTTCAATTGTGCCACTGGCCCGCCGCGCGGTGGAAAAGGCGATCTGCGCCAACCCCGAGCTTGCCGATCTCGACCGCGAGATCAATGCGGTGAGCATACCAGGTGGTGCATCAGGCGAGCCGCAACGATCCGCGTGCCGGCCGCGCGCTGCAGCGCGAGCAGGATGAATTTATCGCCCGCCGCAACGCCGCGTTCGGCCGGCCGGGTTACGATTTGCGCAAGGCCATGCAAGGAGCGCCTGCGAGCATCTGCTGGCGGTCGAGCGGAATTGACGACAGCCGCGCCACGTTGACCCGATGGCGGCTCGGCGGTTTTGGCTTGAACCGGCACCGCAATTCCTGCGACAATGTCGTCTCATGACAAGGCGGCCAGATCTTGTAGTCGCTGGCCATGACCTGGCACGCCGCGGGCGAGCCATAGCTGGCCGGCTGGAAGGTCAGGCGACGGGGAGCGACGCCATGAACATCCACGAAAAGAGCCGGTATCACGAGGTCTACGCCCGCTCGCTGGCCGACCCCGAGGGCTTTTGGGCCGAGGCGGCGCGCGAGATCGACTGGATCGAGCCGGCCGAAGAAGATCTTCGATCCCGTCGATCGGCACCTACGGCCGCTGGTTCGCCGGACGCCGTGGTCAACACCTGCTACAACGCGCTCGACCGCCATGTCGCCGGCGGCCGCGCCGACCAGGTCGCGCTGATCCACGATCCGCCGCTCACCAACACGATCACGAAATTCACCTACGCCGAGATGCTGCAAGGAGGTGCAGACGCTCGCCGCCGTCATGGCAGGATTTCGGCGTCGCCAAGGGCGACCGCGTCATCCTCTACATGCCGATGGTGCCGGAAGCGGTGGTCGCGATGCTGGCCTGCGCGCGGATCGGCGCGGTGCATTCGGTGGTGTTCGGCGGCTTTGCCGCGAAGGAGCTCGCGACCCGCATCGACGACGCCAAGCCGAAGCTGATCTTCTCGGCAAGCTGCGGGCTCGAGCCCGGCCGCATCGTGCAGTACAAGCCGCTGCTCGACGAGGCGATCAGGCTTGCCAGCGTCAAGCCGCAAGCCTGCGTCATCCTGCAGCGGCCGCAGCATGCATGCGAGCTCGACGCCGGGCCGCGATCACGACTGGGCAACGCTGCGCGCGCGACGCGCTCGACGCCGGCAAGGCCGCGCCGCTGCGTGCCGGTGCTCGCGACCGATCCGCTCTATATCCTCTACACCTCCGGCACCACCGGCATCCCGAAGGGCGTGGTGCGCGACAATGGCGGGCATCTGGTCGCGCTGAAATGGTCGATGTTCAACCTCTACGGCGTCAAGCCCGGCGAGGTCTGGTGGTGCGGCTCCGACATCGGCTGGGTGGTCGGCCACAGCTACATCGTCTACGGGCCGCTGATTCATGGCGCGACCTCGATCATGTATGAGGGCAAGCCGGTCGGCACGCCGGACGCCGGCGCGTTCTGGCGCGTGATCTCCGAGCACAAGGCGGTCGCGCTGTTCACCGCGCCGACCGCGTTCCGCGCCATCCGCAAGGAGGACCCGGAGGGCAAGTTCATCCGGCAATACGATCTGTCGAAATTCCGCACGCTGTTTCTGGCCGGCGAGCGCGCCGATCCGCCGACGGTGGAATGGGCGGAAGCGCAGTTGAAGGTGCCGGTGATCGATCACTGGTGGCAGACCGAGACCGGCTGGTGCATCGCCGGCAATCCGGTGGGCCTGGGCATGCTGCCGGTGAAGCACGGCTCGCCGACGGTGCCGATGCCGGGCTATCAGGTCGACGTGGTCGACGAGGCGGCAAGGCCGGTGCGCCGCGGGCACCATGGGCTCGATCGTGATCAAACTGCCGATGCCGCCGGCCTGCCTGCCGACGCTGTGGCAGCAGGATGAGCGTTTCAAGGAGGCCTACCTCACCGAATTTCCCGGCTACTACAAGACCTCCGACGCCGGCTACAAGGACGAGGACGGCTACGTCTGGGTGATGGGCCGCACCGACGACATCATCAATGTCGCCGGCCACCGGCTCTCCACCGGCGGCATGGAGGAGATCCTGGCCTCGCATCCCGACGTCGCCGAATGCGCCGTGCTCGGCATCAAGGATGCGATCAAGGGCGAGGTGCCCTGCGGCTTCCTGGTGCTGAAGGCCGGCGTGACGCGCACAGCCCGCCGAGATCGAAAAGGAGATCGTGGCGCTGGTGCGCGACAAGCTCGGTCCCGTCGCAGCCTTCAAGCTCGCGATCACCGTCGGCCGGCTGCCGAAGACGCGCTCGGGAAAGATCCTGCGCGGCACCATCAAGAAGATCGCCGACGGCGAGCCTGGACCATGCCGGCGACGATCGAGGATCCCAAGGTGCTCGACGAAATCGGCGAGGCGCTGAAGGGCGAGGGTTTGATCGACGGCCGAGGCCCGTCGCAAGACAGCGCACCTGAATTTCGAGATCCACGAGTGCAATCACGAATCGCAGTTCTCGCCAGCCGGCTGATCCAGAACTGCCATCGATTTTCGATCAATGCGCTCATCTCGGCGGATTGCCGGGCCTGATAAACGCGGCCTGACGAATGGAAAAAGGGACAACGGATCAGGCATGCGACGTCATTCGCGACGAACCGCCATCATGCGTTGGTGCTCGCCGCACCTTTGCTCGCGGGCTGCCTCGAGCGCGGACAGCCGGTGATGGTCGATGCCACGGCCGACGACGACGCATTCTGCCGCGCCAACAATGTCGCAGCAAGGTTCGCCCGAATATGTCGCCTGCCGCAAGGACCGCGATGTCCAGCGCAGCCGCGGCGAAGCGCGCGCCGACCGTGCCCAGCGCAATCTTGGCGAATACATGCTGAACAATCCTGTCAGGCCATAAGACAACCGGAGGCGACGCATGAACGAAGATGTCTTCAACGAAAGCCTGCGCGGATTCTCAAGAAGGTCGGCATCACCTCGCAGCGCGAGATCGAAAAGGCGGTGCGCGACGCGATCGAGGCCGGCCGCCTCAAGGGCAACGAAAAACTGCCGGCCAGGATGGTGCTCACGATCGGCGGCGTGAATCCTCACCCACGAGATATCGGGCGAGATCGCGCTCGGCTAGGACTGGGCCGGTCGCATTTGCATCATCAACGCGCGCCAGCGCGGAAAGCTTCACATGGACATCAAGGTCAGGGATTCAAACGGCGCACTGCTCGCCGAGGGCGACAGCGTCACGCTGATCAAGGACCTGAAGCTGAAGGGCTCGTCCACCGGTGCTCAAGCGCGGCACCGTGATCAGGAACATCCATCTCACCGACGATCCCGACGAAATCGAAGGCCGCACCGACAAGGTCAAGGGCCTGGTGCTGCGCACGGAGTTCTTGAAGAAGGCGTAAAGGCCAGAACAAAACGCGGCAGGTTTCCCTGCCGCGTTCAAGCATCTCAAGCCGGTGAGGGGTCGTTACTCCTCCTCCGCCTTCTTGCCGCCGATCGTCTTCAGCTTGGCGAACACGGCGTCGACGTTGAGGTCGTCGCGCTGCTTTTCGGTCGGCTCGAATTCCGGTTCCTTCTCGCGTGGTCTCGGAGGCCGGCAACAGCGTGGCGCCGCCGTAGGCGGCGCGGGACCGGCTTTTCCTTGGCGGCGCGCTGCACCTCGAAATCGAGCTCGATCTGCGAGCACAGGCCGAGCGTCACCGGGTCCATCGGCGTCAGGGTCGAGGCGTTCCAGTGGGTGCGGTCGCGGACGCGAGGCGATCGTGGTCTTGGTGGTGCCGACCAGGCGCATGATCTGCGCGTCCTTCAACTCGGGGTGGTTGCGCACCAGCCACAGGATCGCGCTCGGCCGCTCGTGGCGGCGCGACACCGGGGTATAGCGCGGGCCCTTCTTCTTGGCGGCCGGCGGCAGCGCCACCTTGCTCTCGCCGAGCTTCAGGCGGTAGTTCGGGTCCTTTTCGCCCTTCTCGATCTCGTCGCGGGTCAATTGCCCGGTCGAAATCGGGTCCATGCCCTTGATGCCCTGGGCGGCGTCGCCGTCGGCAATGGCGCGGACCTCGAGCGGGTGCATCTTGGTGAAATCGGCCACCTGGTCGAAGGTCAGCGCGGTATTATCCAACCAGCCACACGGCGGTCGCCTTTGGCATCAGCGGTGCGTTGCTCATGGCAAATCTCCTTTGTGCTTCGCCCACCTCTTTGGAGGCGAAGCCGGTGGTCATCAGCGATGACGGGAATTTCGGCCCTATATAGGCCATCGGTGGGCGTCGGCGCAATGGTTCTGCTAAAGTGCCTTGACAGCGCCCGAAAGCGGTCCCAAGTCCTTAGTCCGAACTGGCCGTTCCCCGCCCGCCGGCGAGGGGTGATTCGGTCCCGAGATTGCCCCATGTCAGCGAATATTGCCGCCAAACCAGACCTCGAGAATCGTGCTTTGTTCTCCCCGCGGCTTCTGCGCCGGGGTGGTCCGGGCCATCGACACCGTGGAACGGGCGCTCGCCATCTATGGCGCCCCGGTCTATGTCCGCCACGAGATCGTCCATAACCAATATGTCGTCGACAGCCTGAAGACCAAGGGCGCGATTTTCGTCGAGGAACTGGCCGAAATCCCCGACAATACCAACGCACCGGTGGTGTTTTCGGCCCACGGGGTTCCGAAATCGGTTCCGGCCGACGCCCGAGCCGCGCAATTTCTTCTCGCTGGACGCGACCTGCCCGCTGGTGACCAAGGTGCACCGCGAGGCCGCGATCCATTTCAAGCGCGGCCGTGAAATCCTCCTGATCGGGCATTCGCACCATCCGGAAGTGGTCGGCACGCTCGGCCAATTGCCGGCGGGCGCGGTGACGCTGATCGAGACCGCAGAAGACGCCAAGACCTTCACGCCGAAGGATCCCGAACAACCTCGCCTTCGTGACCCAGACGCACGCTGTCGATCGACGACACCGCCGAGATCGTCGCGATGCTGAAGGAGCGGTTTCCGAACATCTCCGGTCCGCACAAGGAAGACATCTGCTACGCCACCACCAACCGCCAGCTCGCGGTCAAGAAGGTGGCGCCGGTGGTCGACGCCCTGATCGTGGTCGGCGCGCCGAACTCGTCGAACTCGCAGCGCCTGCGCGAGGTCGCCGAGCGCGAGGGCTGTCCCGATTGCCGTGCTGGCGCAACGCGCCAGCGACATCGACTGGAAGCGCTTCGAAGGCATCAGCAGCCTCGGCATCACCGCCGGCGCCTCGGCGCCGGAAGTGATCGTCGAAGAGATCATGGGCGCCTTTGCCGAGCGCTTCAACTTGCATGTGGAGACGGTCTCGGCCGCGGAAGAGAACGAGTTCTTCCCGCTGCCGCGCTCGCTGCGTCCCGACGCCGCCGCCGAGTAGTTCGCACATGGCGGTCTACACCGACGTCGCCGCCGAAGAGCTTGCGGAATTCCTGAAAGGCTACGACATCGGCGAACTGCTCTCCTACAAGGGCATCGCCGAGGGCGTGGAAAATTCCAACTTCCTGCTGCACACCAGCAAGGGCGCCTACATCCTCACGCTCTATGAAAAGCGCGTGGCGGAGGATGATCTGCCTTACTTCCTGTCGCTGATGGCGCATCTGGCCGAGCGCGGCGTCAGCTGCCCGCAGCCGGCGAGAAACCGCGAAGGCGAGGTGTTATAGCCGGCTCGCCGGGCGGCCGGCGCGCGATCATCAATTTCCTCGAAGGCGTGTGGCCGCGCCGGCCGAATGTCGCGCATTGCGCGGGCGTCGGCGAAGCGCTCGCCAGGATGCATCTGGCGGGCCGCGATTTTCCGCTGTTCCGGAAGAATCCGCTGTCGGTGGCCGGCTGGCGGCCGCTGTTCGATCTGGCGGCGCGCGCGCGCCGACAGCGTGCAGGCGGGCCTCGCCGATTTCATCGCGCGCGAACTGGACCATCTGGAAGCGAACTGGCCGACCGATCTGCCGATCGGGCGTCATCCACGCCGATCTGTTTCCCGACAACGTCTTCTTCCTCGGCGACAGCCTGTCGGGCCTGATCGACTTCCCGTTCTCCTGCAACGACATCCTGGCCTACGACGTCGCGATCTGCCTCAACGCCTGGTGCTTTGAGCCCGATCATTCCTTCAACGTCACCAAGGCGCGCGCGCTGCTCAACGCCTATGGCCGCGAGCGCGCAGTTGTCGGAAGCCGAGCAGGACGCGCTGCCGCTGCTCGCGCGCGGCGCGGCGCTGCGCTTCCTGCTCACGCGGCTGGTCGATTTCCTCAACGTGCCGCCAGGGCGCGCTGGTGAAGCCGAAGGACCCGCTGGAATATGTCCGCAAGCTGCGCTTCCAGCAGAGCGTCAAGAGCGCTGCGCGATTACGGCGTGACGCAGCCGGGATGCGTGGCGTGAGCGACAAGCCGCATGTGATCGTCTTCACCGACGGCGCCTGCTCGGGCAATCCCGGGCCCGGCGGCTGGGGCGCGATCCTGAAATTCGGCGACGTCGAAAAGGAATTGAAGGGCGGCGAGCCGCACACCACCAACAACCGCATGGAATTGATGGCGGCGATCTCGGCGCTGGAAGCGCTGAAGAAGCCCTGCGTGGTCGATCTCACCACCGACAGCCAGTATGTGCGCCAGGGCATCACGGGCTGGATCCATCGGCTGGAAGCAGCAACGGCTGGCGCACCGCGGACAAGAAGCCGGTCAAGAATGTCGAGCTGTGGCAGCGGCTCGATGCCGCGCTGAAGCCGCACGAGGTGCGCTGGCACTGGATCAAGGGCCACGCCGGCCACGCCGAGAACGAGCGCGCCGATCAACTGGCGCGCGAGGGCGTGGCAATGGCGCGGCTGAAGGCGAAGGTGGGGGAATAGCAGCGTCCGTCGTCACGCCGTCGATGGCCGAGCGTCCGGCCGATCCACGTCCGTGGTGCCGCGCGGTAAGCAAGAACGTGGATGCCCGGGACAAGCCGCGGCGCATGACGTCAGTCCTGGATGCAGGCAGGCGATGACAGCCATGCATTGCGCGAAGGCGCTGAGCTTACAGCTGCCCCAGCAGCGTATCGCCGCCGGAAACCTCGACCTTGCCGGGCGCCGGCTCGAGGTTGAGCTTCTTGACCACGCCGTCCTCGACCAGCATCGAATAGCGCTTGGAGCGGATGCCGAGCCCGTTGCCGGAGGCGTCGAGCTCCATGCCGATCGCCTTGGTGAAGTCGGCATTGCCGTCGGCGAGGAAGGTGGCCTCGTCGCGCTGGTCGGTGTCGCGCTTCCAGGCGTTCATCACGAAGGCGTCGTTGACCGAGACGATCGCGATGCGTGTTGACGCCCTTGTCCTTGATGGCATAGGCGTTGAGGAAGATGCTCGGCAGATGCATCTTGTGGCAGGTGCCGGTATAGGCGCCGGGCACCGCGAACAGCGCCACCTTCTTGCCCTTGAAGATATCGTCGGTGGTTTTGACCTGCGGTCCTTCCGCCGTCATCACGCGAAACTTGGCTTCCGGCAGCTTGTCGCCAACTTGGATCGTCATCGTCAATTCTCCCTCGAATGTGCGCGGTATTTCTAGACCGGGCAGCCTGCCGGCACAATATTCGGAGTTCCGGAAACGGCAACGGTGCCAGCCGTTCACTGTTCTGTCATCAGCCGGAAAACCCGCCCGCGTCCAGAAAGGCCTGCTCGTCGGCGGTGGTCTCGCGTCCCAGCATGCGGTTGCGGTGGGGAAGCGGCCGAACCGCCGGATGATGTCGGCGTGCCGTTCGGCATATTTCAGGTTCTCGGCATCGCTGTCGCCTCTGCAACAGCTCGATGCAGCGCAGCTGGTCGGGCAAATGCTCCGAATGCATGAACGGCAGATAGAGAAATTGCCGCAGCGCCGGCTCGATCCGCGCGCGTCGACGCCGCGGTCGATGGCGCGGCCGGCGACATCGCGCGCCAGTGCGTCGCTCGAATAGGTCAGTGCGTCGTCGCGGAACATGTTGCGGGGAAACTGGTCGAGCACGATGACGAGCGCCAGCGCGCCGTCATCGCTGCGCCTCCCATGACGACAAGTCGCCCGCGGCGGCCTGCCGCCACAGGTCTGGAGAAAGCGCCGGCGCACTTCCGCGTCGAACGCGTCGTCGCGCCCGTACCAGCGGTCGTAGCCGGCGTCGCGCCAGAACGCCAGGATCCCGGCCGGCGTGACGCGCGCGTCGGTCATCGACCGGACGCTCATGCCGCGTGTGGCTGGCCTACGCCGCCGCCGCCTTCTTCTCGTCGCGCAGCTCGCGGCGGCAGGATCTTGCCGACATTGGTCTTCGGCAGGTCGGTCCTGAACTCGATCTGCTTCGGGCACCTTGTAGTTGGTAAGCTGGGTGCCGCAGAACTTGATGACGTCTTCGGCGGTCAGCGCTCGGGTCCTTCCTGGACGATGAAGGCCTTGACCGCCTCGCCGGCTTGCGCATCCGGGACGCCGATGACGGCGCATTCCAGCACGCCCGGATGGCTCGCGATCACTTCCTCGATCTCGTTCGGATAGACGTTGAAGCCGGAGACCAGGATCATGTCCTTCTTGCGGTCGACGATCTTGGTGTAGCCGTTCTCGTCCATCACGCCGATGTCGCCGGTGCGGAAATAGCCGTCCGCCGTCATCACCTGCGCGGTCTCGTCCGGCCGGTTCCAGTAGCCCGCCATCACCTGCGGGCCCTTGGCGCAGATTTCGCCCGGCTGGCCGAGCGGCACCTCGTTGCCGTCATCGTCGCGGATCGAGATATAGGTCGAGGGCACGGGAACGCCGATCGAGCCGGAGAACTTGTCGATATCGGCCGGATTGCAGGTCAGCGTCGGCGAGGTCTCCGACAGGCCGTAGCCTTCCGACAACGGACAGCCGGTCACCTGCCAGCCACTTTTCGGCGACCGGTTTTTGCGTCGCCATGCCGCCGCCGTTGGAGATCTTCAGCTTGGAGAAGTCGACCTTGTCGAAACCGGGCGTATTCAACAGCCCGTTGTAGAGCGTGTTGACCGCCGGGAAGAAGTTGACCTGGTACTTCATCAGCTCCTTGACGAAGCCCGGCATGTCGCGCGGGTTCGGGATCAGGAGATTGACGCCGCCGGCGCGCGTCGCCAGCAGGAAGCAGGCCGTCAGCGCGAAGATGTGGTAGAGCGGCAGCGCGCAGACGATGAAGAGCTGCTCGACATGCGGCGGCTGCTTCAGCGCCGGCTGCAGCCAGGCGTCGTTCTGCAGCACGTTGGCGAGAATGTTGCGGTGGAGCAGCGTGGCGCCCTTGGAGATGCCGGTGGTGCCGCCGGTATATTGCAGGAAGGCGACGTCGTCGGGCGTGAGCTTCGGCTTGTCGAGCTTCATCGCCGCGGCCGGCGGCGAGCGGCGTCGTTGAAGGCGATGGCGCGCCGGGATCGACCAGGCCGGCACCATCTTCTTCACCCGCCGCACCACCAGGTTGACGATCACGCCCTTGAAGCCGAGCAGATCGCCCATGCTGCCGATGATGACGTGCTTGAGCGCGGTCTTGCCCATCACCTGCTGCACGGTGGTGGCAAAATTCTCCAGCACGATGATGGCCTCGGCGCCGGAATCCTTCAGCTGGTGCTCGAGCTCGCGCGGGGTGTAGAGCGGGTTGACGTTGACGACCGCGTAGCCCGCGCGCAGCACGGCGGCGGTCGCGACCGGGTATTGCAGCACGTTCGGCATCATCAGCGCGACGCGCGCGCCCTTCTGCAGGCCCTGGCTCTGCAGATAGGCGCCAAGCGCCGCCGACATCTCGTCGAGCTCGCGGTAGCTGATCGACTTGTCCATGCAGATGAAGGCCTTGCGGTCGGCGAACTTCGCAAAGCTCTCTTCCAGCAGCTCGACCAGCGACGCGTATTGGGTGACGTCGATATCGGCGGGCACGCCGGCCGGATATTGCTTGAGCCAGATCCGCTCCATGGTAATTCCCTCTGGTTTAGGTCCCGTTTCTTCAGGCCGGGATAGCCGTGTTTTGGGCAGTATTGAGCAATGCGGCGGCCGATGGCAAGCCGCCCGCGCGCTATCGACGCAGTCGGCGATGGAATGGGTAATGGTCCGAACGCGGTCTAACCGGCCGGCTTGGCTTCGTTCTTCGGCTTGGCGACCGCCTTGGGCTTGGCGGGCTTCGGCGCCGCGGCCTGATCGCCTGTTGCGGCGGCTTGCGGCTTGGCGGCCGGCTTGGCTGCCGCGGGCTTTGCTGCAGCGGGCTTGGCCACGGCGGGCTTCGCTGCAACCGCGTCCGGCTTGGCGTTGGCATGCCTGACGGCCACGACCGGCTTGGCTGCCTGCTTCGCGTCAGACTTGGTCTCGGACTTGGCGTCGGATTTCGGCTCCGCGCCAGCGTCCGGCTTCTTGGCGGCGACGTGCGTCTTCTTGCCCTTGCCGCGCGGCTTGACCGCGTCCCTGTCCGGATCGGCCGCGACGGCGGCGATCAGGGCGGCACCCGTGCGGGTCGGGCCGGTATAGACCGGGATCGGCTCGGACGGCGCAGGCGCCTGGGCGAGCAGCTCGGACGGCTTTGGCATCGGCGGCTGCAGGCCGGCGGCGAAGAAGGTCGCGACGCTCTCGCCGCCTGACGCACTACCCGACTCGCGTTGCTCGCAACCGTCTCCGCGTCCTCGTCGCTGGCGGGCCGCTTGCGCTTTCCGCCGCACATCTCGTCGCGCAGGTTCGGCGGCGAGGCGTCGATCGGCACCAGATTGTCGACGGTGCCGAGCGACGGGCGCGAGCCAGCGACAGTCCGTTATTGGCAAAGCCGCGATCCAGCAGCTGCGCGCGCGCGCACCGCGCGCATGCGCCCGGAGGACGCGCCGAGCACGACCGCGATCAGCCGCTTGCCGTCGCGCGTGGCGGAGGCCACCAGATTGTAGCCGGAGGCGCAGATGAAGCCGGTCTTGAAACCGTCGGCGCCGGGATAGCGGCCGATCAGCTTGTTGAAGTTCTGCGTGATCCGGCGGCCGAAGCGGATCGAGGGGATGTGGACGAAATATTCATATTCCGGCAGGTCGCGGATGATGGCGCGGGCGAGGATCGCAAGATCGCGCGCCGAAGTGATCTGGCCTTCCGCCGGCAGGCCGTTCGGATTGACGTAGCTCGTCTGCGTCATGCCGAGTCTTTGCGCGGTCTGGTTCATCTGGGCGGAAAAACCGTCGATCGATCCGCCGACGCCTTCGGCCAGCACCACGGCCATGTCGTTGGCCGACTTCACCAGCATCATCTTCAGCGCGTTGTCGACGGTGACCTGCGTGCCCGGCCGGAACCCCATCTTCGATGGCGACTGCGAGGCCGCGACCGGCGACACCGTAAGCAGCGTGTCGAGCGTGAGGCGGCCGTCCTTGACGGCTCTCAGCGTCACATAGGCCGTCATCAGCTTGGTCACCGATGCCGGATACCAGGGCATGGTGGCGTTGTCGGCCTGCAGGACCTTTCCGGTATCGGCTTCAACCACCAGCAGCGCTTCCGCCTGCGCGACGCACGGCGCGAACGCAAGCGCCGCAACGGCGAGGATCAGGTTCAACGATGGGTTGCGAAGCAGCGGGCGAAGGAGATGCACTATCCTGATCCGGTCCTTATGAGACCCGCCTTTGACAAGGAGAGTCCTGAAGATGTGACGTTCGGGTTTCAAGCGTGTCCGGCGCCGTCGCTTTGCGGCGGTGCAAACCTATACCGGCTTGCCGGGCGAGAACAGAGGCCGGGCGATTAAATCGTGGACGAAATAGGCCGAATTTCGGCGGCATTCTGGCCGGGAGCGGCCGCGGTCTACTCCGCCTGATGCCGGCCCGCGCGCTTTCCTGCACCATGAACTGGGCCCTTGCCAGTTCCGGCGAAACGGCCGCCTTTCGCCACCAGTTCATCGAAAGTTCCGCTTTCGATCACCCGGCCGTTGTCGAACACCAGGATGCGCGTGGCGTGGCGGATGGTCGAGAAGCCGGTGCGCGATCACGAAGGTGGTGCGCCCCTTCATCACTTCATCGAGAGCGGCGTTGACCTTGGCCTCGGTGACGGCATCGAGCGCGCTGGTCGCCTCGTCGAGGATCAGGATCGGCGGATCCTTCAGCAGCGCGCGCGCGATCGACAGCCGCTGCCGCTCGCCGCCCGACAGCATGCGGCCGCGCTCGCCGGCATGGGTCGTCGAATTTCCTCTCGCTGCGCTCGATGAATTCCGAGCGCCTGCGCGCGCGCCGCGGCGATGCGCAGTTCCTCGTCGGTCGCGTCCGGCTTGCCGACGCGCAGATTGTCGGCGATCGAGCGGTTGAACAGCAGCGCCTCCTGGAACACGACGCCGATATTCCGCCGCAGCGCCGTCAGCTTCAGGCGCGCGGATGTCCATGCCGTCGATCTTGATGATGCCGGATTGCGGATCGAAGGCGCGGTGCAGCAGCGCGATCGCGGTCGATTTGCCGGCGCCGGTCGGGCCGACCAGCGCGATGGTCTGGCCGGGCAGCGCGGTGAAGGAGAGGTCCTCGACCGCCGGCCGCTTGCCGTCATAGGAGAACGAGACGTCGTTGAATTCGATCAGGCCCGAGAGCCGGCCGGTGTCGATCGCGCCGGGCCGGTCGCGCACCGCCGGCACCGCGTCGAGCACGTCGAAGAATTCCTTCAGGCGCGGCGCTTCCATGAACACGCTGTTGATGAAGCTCACCACCTGTTCGAGCTTCTGGATCAGCATGGTCGCGAAACGTGACGAACATCACGATCTCGCCGACCGTGGTCAGGCCCTGCTCGTGCAGCACGATGCCGACGGTGAAGATCGCCAGCACCGTGATGGTGGTGGAGGCGCGGGTGATGACGGTCACCAGCGCCCACCACGACAGCACCGGCATCTGCGCGGCCAGCAGCTTGTCGGCGACGAAGCGCAGGCCCTGCACCTCGGCGTCGATGCGGACGAAGCTCTGCACCAGCGCGACATTGCCGAGCGCGTCGGAGGCGCGCGCCGAGAGGTCGCTGTAATGCGCCTCGACCTCGCTCTGCATGCCGTAGGTCTTGCGCACCACGAGCGTGGTCAGCACGGTGAACACCACGCACAGCACGAACAGCAGGATCGCCAGCCGCCAGTTGATGTAGAGCGACAGCGGCAGCAGCACGAACAGCGACATGATCGCGGCAAAGTGCTCGCGGAAGAAGCCGAGCCAGAGCCGCCACAGCGCGTCGGTGCCGTTCAGCATCACCTTCATCAGCCGGCCCGAATGGGTGCCGGTATGGAAGGTCAGCGGCAACTGCATGATGTGCTCGAAATAGTCGGTCAGCACCGCCTGGCGCTGGCGGTGGGCGAGGCGGTCGGCGTGCAGCGCCACCGCGGCGCCGCAGCCGATCGTGAACAGGCCGAACGCCGCCCAGGCCGCGAGCAATGGCCATGGCCGAGACCGAGGCGAGCGGCGCCGGTGGCAGGCTTGTCCGGAGAGCACGTCGATGATACTGCCGAACAGCACCGGCTCGGCGAACTGCGCGCCGGCGAGCAGGCAGATTGGCGCCGGCCAGGATCCAGCCGAGCCGCGCTTCCTTGCCGAGCAATTCGAGGACGCGGATGTAGAGACGAAGCAGGGACATACCGGCAATCTAAGCAGGGATCGCGCGCGAGAACCAGCGGCGCGCGCGCGATTTACTCAGTTGATCAACCGGCCGTTGAGCGGCGGCAGGAACGGATCGTCGAAAATGTCGGCGGCGGCCGGCCGCTTCTGGAATTTGAAATCCTCCGCGATCTGCTCGATCGACCGCTCGAAGCGGGCCTGGTCGATGCCGCCGATGCCGTGGCGCTTGACCTCGCCGGTCAGGATGTTGTCGCGGATGATGGTGCGCAGCCGCTCGAGCTCGAGCTCGCGCGAGCCGCCGTCCATCCGGCTCGACGACCTCGGTCGCGGCGCGGCCGGGATCCTTGATCGGCAAGCTGCGTGCCGACGATCACCGCCCGCACGAATCCCTTCACCGCATCGGGCTTGGCGGCCGCGAGGTGCGGATTGACGATCACGGCGGCGCCGTAAGCCTCGCAGCCATAATCGGCAAAGCGCAGCACCGCGAGGTCGTCGGCCGGCACGCCGCGATCCCTGAGATTGAGCGCCGGAGAGATAGGAGAAACCGGTGACGGCATCGACCTGGCCCGCCGACAGCATCGGCTCGCGCACCGCCGGGCTGATGCTGCTCTGCTTCACGCTTGAGAGCTTGATGCCGTTCAGCCTGGCTACCGCCGGCCACAGCCGGATCGAAAGGTCGCCCTCGGCGACGCCGAGGTTCTTGCCTTCGATATCGGACAGCGCCTTGATGCCGCGGCTCTTGCGGGCGACGATGGCGTAGGGCGCCTGGTTGAACAGCACGAACACCGCCTTGATCGGCGCGCGCCTGCCTTGTCGCGGAATCGGACCAGCGCGTTGATGTCGACGAGCGCGAAATCGCTGGCGCCGGCGGCGACACGCGCGATCGCATCCGACGATCCGCTGGCGACATTGGTCGTGACCGCGAGCCCTTCGGCGCTGAACAGGCCGCTGACGCCCGCCATCACGAACGGCGCCGCCGCGGCGTCAATCGGACGGTCGAGCGTGAACTGGATCGCGAGCGGCTGCTGCGGCTCGTCCGCGGCTTGTACGTGGGCAGTACCGGCGCACACCACCGCCGCAAGGCCGATCAGCAACGGCCAGCATGGTGCGGAGAGCGTGTGGTCCGGTTGACGCGCATCAGTTACATCCGCAGGCGACGAGACAATCTGCCGCGCCGGCTATGTCTGTTTCATGACGCCAGAAGGCGCCAAAAACTGCGTCCGGCACGGCTATTCTGCCGCATCCAACGTGAACGGTCGATGACTGCCACGATTTCGCCAGAGATCGTTCAGCTTGCATTCGGATTGGGGAACCTAAGATCGCGGCTCGTGGTTAGCTATCCAAGGCCCGTCGGGCCCGGTCTTCCACGGAGGACTACTCAGATGTTTGCGCGAAAGGGTGTGTTTTCATCGATCGGCCGCGCAGCCACGCTGGCGACAGTCGCCGCGCTGGCGCTGACGGCGGTCGAGCCGCGATGGCCTATCGCGGGCTCGCCCTGAAGGAAAAGGCGTAACGGCTGCGACCGGCACCAGCGACGCCACCGATATCAGCGCCGGCGCCGCTATTATCGCGGCGGCGGCGGTGCGTGCCGCGGCGGCGGCCTTTGCCGGCATCGTCGGCACCGGCCTTGCGATCGCCGCAGCCCAGAACCGTCGCGACTATTATGACTCCTACGGCTACTACGGCGGCGGACCGGTCTATTACGGCGGCGGTCCGTATTATGGTTACGGCGATGGCTATTACGGCGGCTATCGGTCGGGCGTGCCGTATTATCGCGGACACCCCAACGCCGGCTGGTAACTGAACGTTTTGTGACAGCCAGCGAATCCACCGGCCGACGCGGCCGGTGGATTTTTTGATTGACTGCCTGCAGGCGTTAACACGCTGGCGCACGAGTTTCGATTATGTTTCGAAGCATGAGTGATTCGCTGGAGCGGCTTTATCAGGCGGTGATCGCGGCCAAGGATCTCGATCCGGCAACATCGCGCACGGCGCGGCTGTTTCAGCGCGGGCCGTCCAAGATGGCCAAGAAGCTCGCCGAGGAAGCCATCGAGGTCGTGATCGACGCCGTCAACGGCAAGACCGACGCGGTGGTGCGCGAGAGCGCCGATCTGCTCTACAACCTGACCGTTCTGTGGGCATCCGCCGGCGTGAAGCCCGAGGACGTCTGGCGCGAGATGGAACGGCGCGAGCGCCTGCTCGGAATCGCCGAAAAGCTGCCGAAAGCGCCGGTCAAGCTGCCGAAAGCCCCCGCCGAGCCGGTGGTGCGGCGGCGAATTGTCGCGCTGGAAAGCCGCCTGCGCAAGCGGCCGCTAGGTCGCCTCAAAATCTCTCATTCGCCGGCATGGACAAATGCGCGCCGATGATGGTTCATCGCGCCCATGCTGAAACGGATCTACGATTGGTGCATCGACGCCGCCGACAAGCCCTACGCGCTCTGGATTCTGCGCAGCGGTCTCCTTCGCCGAGAGCTCCTTCTTCCCGGTGCCGCCCGACATCATGCTGCTGCCGATGTCGCTGGCGCAGCCGAAGCGGGCCTGGTGGTTCGCCACCGTCTGCACCATCGCCTCCGTCGCCGGCGGCGTGCTCGGCTACGCGATCGGCGCGCTGCTCTATGACTCGCTCGGGCACTGGCTGATCACGCTCTACGGGCTTGCCGACAAGGTCGACGCCTTCCGCGCCTCCTATGCCGAATGGGGCGCGGTGATCATCCTGGTCAAGGGGCTGACGCCGATCCCCTACAAGCTCGTGACCATCACCTCGGGCTTTGCCGGCTACAACATCTGGCTGTTCATCCTGTGCTCGATCGTCGCGCGCGGCGGGCGGTTCTTCATGGTCGCGGTGCTGCTCAACCGCTACGGCGACATCATCCGCACGGAACTGGAGAAGCGGCTCGGCTTCTGGGTCGCGATCGGCGCCGTCGTGCTGATCCTCGGCTTCTACATTGCGCTACAAGCTCGTCTAGCGCGCGGCGGCAGCTTGGCCTGACCTTGGGCTTCGGGTTACGCTCCGGCATGGCTGATCGAATCGAGCTTCTGTTCCGGCGCATCGGACCGCACGTTGCGGCGGCGGGCATGGCGTTGTCGATGCTGACAATGGCTCACCGAGTTCGCGCTGGCCGCAGGCCGCACCGCCGGCCTCGCTTGGCGTGCAGTCGCCGGCGCAGCAACCAGTGCCGCCTCAGCCGCCGCCGCAGCAGATCGAGCCGCAGCCATCGGCGCCGCCGGCGCGCGAGGAAAATCCGGGCCTGTTCAACGAGATCGGAAAGCTGTTCGAGAAATCCAAATCGATGCTGCCGCCCGCTGAAGAGCCCGAGCGAGACCTTCGACGATCTCAACGCGCGCGCCAGGGACGCCGGCGAGAGCCTGTCCAATCTCGCAAAACCGTCGACGATGGTGAGCGGGCGCGCGGCCTGCGTGGTCGCCGCCAACGGCGCGCCGGACTGCAAGGCGGGCGCCGACAGGCTCTGCCAGAGCAAGGGTTTCAAGGAAGGCAAGAGCCTCGACACCGATGCCGCCGAAAAATGCTCGCCGATCGTGTATCCTGCCGGGGCACAAGCGCGGCACCCGAACGCACTGCAGAGACCGAAAATTTCGTGCACGCGGGCGTTTCGTGCGCAGATAGCGTGAATACGCAATACTTGACACTGGAAAGATTGCCTTGTTGGGTTGATGTCTGGCATCCTTAGTGCCGACGCTGACACTCTGAATAACCGAAGGATCGTTTCGAATGTCCATGCCTGCCTTGTTCAAGGGCCGACTGTCGATACCCGTGATCGGTGCGCCGCTGTTCATCATTTCCGTGCCCGATCTCGTGATCGCGCAATGCAAGGCCGGCGTGGTCGGATCGTTTCCGGCGCTGAACGCGCGGCCGCCCGGCGTTGCTCGACGAATGGCTGGCGCGGATCAAGGAAGAGCTTGCCGCCTACGACAAGGCCGCATCCGGACCGGCCGTCGGCGCCGTTCGCGGTCAACCAGATCGTGCACAAATCCAACAACCGGCTCGATCAGGACCTGGCGCTCTGCGAGAAGCACAAGGTGCCGATGATCATCACCTCGCTCGGCGCGCGCGAAGAACTCAATCAGGCCGCGCACGGCTGGGGCGGCATCGTCTTCCACGACGTGATCAACCAGAAATTCGCGCACAAGGCGATCGAGAAGGGCGCCGACGGCCTGATCCTGGTGGCGGCCGGCGCCGGCGGCCATGCCGGCACGATCTCGCCGTTCGCCTTCGTGGCGGAGACGCGGCAGTGGTTCGACGGCCCGATCGCGCTGTCGGGCGCGATCGCCAACGGCCGCGCCATCCGCGCCGCGCGGATCCTGGGCGCCGACTTCGCCTATATCGGCTCGGCCTTCATCGCGACATGCGGAGGCCAATGCGGTGGAGAGGCTACAAGCAGATGATCACGCGTTCAGGCGCGGAAGACATCGTCTATTCCAACCTGTTCACCGGCGTGCACGGCAATTACCTGAAGCCGTCGATCGTCGCCGCCGGCATGGATCCCGAAAATCTGCCGACCTCCGATCCATCCAAGATGAGCTTTGGCACCGACGCCTCGGGCGAGCGGGCGAAACCAAAGGCCTGGAAGGAGATCTGGGGCTCGGGCCAGGGCGTCGGCAGCGTCGCCAAGGTGGTGCCCGCCGCCGAACTGATCGCGCGCTTCAAGAAGGAATACGACGAGGCCGATCGATCCGCCGCTGTGATGCTTCGTGCACCGTGCTCCGCGTGGGCAGGTCGGAAAAGCAGGTCGCCTCGCTTGCTGACCGAGCGACCCCTGTGTCGACAAGGGCCGGCATGACAGCTGCACCCGTCAACGTCGTCAATCATCCGCTGGTCCAGCACAAGCTCACGCTGATGCGCGAGCGCGATCGCTCGATCAAGAATTTTCGCGAACTCGTCAACGAGGTCGGCACGCTGCTCTGCTATGAGGTCACGCGCGACCTGCCGCTCGAGATGGTCGACATCGAGACGCCGCTGACGCCGATGAAGGCGCCGGTGATCGCCGGCAAGAAGCTGACCTTCGCGCCGATCCTGCGCGCCGGCGTCGGATTTCTCGACGGCATGCTGGCCCTCGTGCCGTCGGCGCGCGTCGCCCATATCGGGCTCTATCGCGATCACGAGACGTTGCAGGCGGTCGAATATTACTTCAAGGCGCCGCAGGATCTGTCGGATCGGACGGTGATCATGATGGACCCGATGCTGGCGACCGGCAATTCGGCCTGCGCTGCGGCGCGCGCTGCTCAAGTCGCGCGGCGCTCTCGACATCCGCTTCGTCTGCCTGCTCGCGGCGCCCGAAGGGATCGCGCACTTCCAGCAAGAGCATCCGGACATTCCCGTGTGGACCGCCGCCGATCGACGAGAAGCTGAACGATCACGGCTACATCCTGCCCGGCCTTGGCGACGCGGGCGACCGCATGTTTGGTACCAAATGATGGCTGGCTGCCTGATGGATCCGATCTTTCGCGTCGACGGCCAACGCGTCGTCACCAGTCCCGACGCGGCCGGCCCCTGGGACCCGCGGATGCAGCACGGCTCCGCACCGGCGGCGCTCGTGGTATGGGCGGCGGAAGCGATCCCGACGCCGGTGCCGATGCAGATCGCGCGCGTGACCATCGACCTGATGCGTCCCGTGCCGGTGGCGCCGCTGACGATCGAGACCGAAATCTTGCGCGAAGGCCGCAAGATCCAGCTCTCGCGCCGTCAGGCTGTTGGCGGACGGCGTGGTCGTGGTCAGCGCCAGCGTACTGAAGATCAAGACGCAAACGCTGGCGTTGCCGCCCGAGGCCGCCGGTCTGCCGGTCGACCTTCCCGGTCCCGAGCAATCGATGGTCGAACCCGCCGATTTCGCCGGCTGCCCGTTCACAAAATGCATCTCGATGCGCGCCGCCCGCGGTCGCTTCGGCATGGTCGGTCCCGCCGCGATCTGGTTTCGCGTCGGCCAGCCGCCTGATTGCGGGCTCCGCAGTCTCGCAGGCCATGCGCGCCGTGGTTGCCGCCGATTTCAGCAACGGCGCCTCTTCCACGCTGGATTTCCGCCAGTGGACCTTCATCAATGCCGACCTCACCGTGAGCTTTGCACGCCAGCCGGTCGGCGAGTGGATCCTGCTCGACGGCGAAACCTGGATCGGTCCTGAGGGGCGGGCCTCGCCACCGCCCGGCTCGCCGATTGCAGCGGCTATTTCGGCCGCGCCGTGCAGAGCCTCGTGATCGAGAAGCGGTAGCTTGCGGCGCGCCTCCGCAAGTCTTTGATTTAGATCGGGTTCCACCGGCCACGGGAACCGATTGACGGCACAGCGATTGATCCCCGGTTGAGGGGTGTCATGAATTTCGCCGAACCTATTGCTGGAAACGCCAAAAGCGGAATTTCTGGACTGGACGATATCCTGTCGGGCGGGTTTTCGCGCGGAGCACGTCTTCCTTGTCGAAGGCGCCCCGGGAACGGGCAAGACGACGGTCGCATTGCAGTTTCTGCTGGAAGGCGCTCGCGCCGGCGAAAAGGGCCTTTACATTACGCTGTCCGAAACCGAGCGCGAATTGCGCGCCGGCGCTGCCTCGCATGGCTGGACGCTCGACGACAATATCGAAGTGTTCGAATTGCTGCCGCCGGAGAGCCTGCTCGATTCCGGAGCAGCAGCAGAGCCTGCTGTATTCGTCAGACCTCGAATTGGGCGAAACCACCAAGCAGATTTTCGAAGCCGTCGAACGGTCGCGGCCGAACCGGGTGGTGCTGGACTCGCTGTCCGAAATCAGGCTGCTGGCGCAGAGCTCTCTGCAGGTACCGCCGGCAAATTCTGGCGCTTGAAACATTTCTTCGCGAAATTCGGCACCACGGTGTTGATGCTGGATGACCTGACCGCCGAACTCGCTGACAAGACCGTGCACAGCGTCGCGCATGCGGTGATACGCCTTGAGGAACTGGCGCCGGCCTATGGTGCCGAGCGGCGACGCATTCGCGTTCATCAAGTATCGGGGCGTGAAATTTCGCGGCGGCTACCACGATGTCACCATCACGACCGGCGGCGTGAATGTCTTTCCGCGCCTCGTGGCTTCCGAATTCCGGACGACTGTCGAGAGGGCCGGCGGTCGAGCGGCATCGCCGAAGCTCGACCAGTTGCTGGGCGGCGGCATCGAAGCGGGATCGAGCACGCTGATGCTCGGGCCAGCGGGTACAGGCAAATCCCTGGCGGCGATTGTCTTCCATCGCCGCCGCGATCGCACGTGGCGAAAGGGCGGCACTGTTCGTGTTCGACGAGGAGCTCGGGCTGCTGATTCGCGCGCATGAAGGAGCTCGGCATCGACCTCGAGGCCGATGCAGCGCGGCGGCAATCTCCTGGTGGAGCAGGTCGACGCCGCGGAACTGTCCCCCGGCGAATTCGCGCACCGTGGTTCGCCGGCGCGTCGATCGAGGATCGAGATCAAGACCGTCGTCATCGACAGCCTCAATGGATATCAGGCGGCGATGCCGGAAGAAAATTCGCTGATCCTGCACATCCATGAATTGCTGCAGTATCTCAACCGGCGCGGCGTGGCGACCTTCATGACGGTGGCGCAGCATGGGCTGGTCGGAGACATGAAGGCGCCGGTGGACGTGACCTACCTCGCCGATACCGTGATCCTGCTGCGCTATTTCGAGGCGCTCGGCACGGTGCGGCGGGCGATGTCGATCATCAAGAAACGCACCGGCGCGCATGAATCGACGATCCGCGAATACCGCATCGGCCCGGACTGGATTGACCATCGGCAAGCCGCTCGACGGCTTCCAGGGCGTGCTGCGCGGCGTTCCCGTTTATATCGGCGAGGGCAGGCCGCTGCTGGAGGAGCCGGACTCGTGAAGCCCGGCCCCTCTTCCGAGCGGGCCGTCATTCTCGCGCCGAAGGGCCGTGACGCCTCGGTCGCCGCGCGCGCTGATCAGGGAGGCGGGATATCACGCCAACGTCTGCGATGATCTCGCCTCGCTCGCTGCATGAGATCGAGAGCGGCGCCGGCCTTGCGGTGATCGCCGACGAGGCGATCAAGACCGCGGATCTGCGCGGGCTGGTGAGCTGGCTGAACAGCCAGGCGTCATGGTCGGATTTTCCGATCGTTTTGCTGACGCATCAGGGCGGCGGCCCCGAGCGCAATCCGGACGCGGCGCGGCTCGGCCAGCTGCTCGGCAACGTCACTCTTCATCGAGCGCCCGTTTCATCCGACCACGCTGGCGAGCATCGTCGGCTCGGCGGTCAGAGGGCGGCGCCGCCAGTATCAGACGCGCGCCATTCTGCAAGACCTCACCGAAAGCGAAGGCCTGCTGCAGACGGCGCTGAACGCCGGCCATCTCGGTGCGCTGGAATTGCTTCTGCCAGATTTCGATGCTCGAGGCTTCCAGCACCTGCAAGGCCTATTTCGGCCGGCGGCCGGACGAGGCAGTTCACCTATCAGGACCTGCTGGAGTTCGGTCCATCCCGACGATCGCGTACGGCGTCTGGACGTCGTGGAGCAGACGCATCAGGACGGGCAAGGACTACAGCATCGAATACCGCGTGATATGGCCGGACGGCTCGCAGCACTGGGTCGACGTTCGCGCGCGCGCGGTGCGCCGGCCCGACGGCAGCATCAAGTCGCTGGTCGGCGTCTGCTCCGATATCACCGCGCGCAAGACTGCCGAGATCGAGCGCGAGAACCTGCTGGACGCAGTTGGCCGCCGAGCGCACCGCGCTGGCGGAATTGACCGCGAACCTCGAGCAGCGCGTCGAGCAGCGCACCGCCGATCTGATGAAGGAAGTCGCCGCCGCGCGAAAAGGCCCAGGAGCAGTTGCGGCAGGCCCAGAAGATGGAAACGATCGGCCAGCTCACCGGCGGCGTCGCGCATGATTTCAACAATCTGTTGATGGCGGTGATGGGCAACCTCGATTTGCTGCGCAAGCGCGCTGCCCGAACGATCCGCGCCTGCATCGGCTGGTCGACGGCGCGCTGCAGGGCGCCGAGCGCGGCGCCTCGCTGACCCAGCGTCTGCTGGCGTTCGCGCGCCAGCAGGATCTGCGCGCGGTGCCGGTCGATCTGCGCGCGCTGATCCAGGGCATGAGCAATCTGCTCGAGCGCTCGCTCGGGCCGCGCGTCGGCGCTGCGGCTGGATATTCCGGAGGGCTGCCGCCGGCGCGGATCGATGCCAACCAGCTCGAGCTCGCGATCCTCAACCTCGCGATCAATGCGCGCGACGCCATGCCGGACGGCGGCTCGATCGAGATCAAGCGTCGCCGAATATCAGGTGAAGAAGGACGCGACGCTGCAGCCGGGGACCTATCTCAGGCTGTCCGTGACCGACACCGGCAGCGGCATGACGCCGGAAATCCTGAAGCGCGCGATCGAGCCGTTCTTCTCGTCAAAGCCGCTCGGCAAAGGCACCGGGCTCAGGCTTGTCGATGGTGCATGGCCTGGTCGTGCAGCTCGGCGGCACGCTGCAGCTGTTGAGCGCCGTCGGCAAAGGCACCACCGCGACGATGGTGCTGCCGGTTGCGACCGCGAGCGCCTGAAGCCGAAATTCCGGCGGCCCCGGCGCAGAAGGTCAAGCGTTCGGCGGTGATCCTGTTCGTCGACGACGATCCCTTGATCGCGATGTCGACCACGGAAATGCTGGAAGACCTCGGCCACCGCGTGATCGGCGCCAATTCCGGCCTCCATGCGCTCGACATCCTCCGGAGCGAGCAGCCGCTCGACCTGATGATGACCGATCACGCGATGCCGGGGATGACCGGCCTCGAGCTCGCTGCCGCCTCACGCGAGGTGCGGCCGTCGCTGCCGGTCCTGCTCGCCACCGGCTACGCCGAACTGCCCGACGGCATCCAGGTCGACCTGCCGCGGCTGGCAAAGCCCTATCACCAGGATCAACTGCGCGACCGGCTCGATCAATTGCTGGGATAATGCCGGATCGTCGCCATAGAGCTGGCTCTGACTGTATCAGAACCGAAGCTCCAGATTCTGGTTTTGACGCGTTTTCTTCACGCGAACCGATATCCACCCCGGATCACGTCCGGGGCAGGCTTTCGCTCGAAACGCTATAGCTCGTGTCTTGCGACCAGGACAACCGGATCAGCCGCGGCGTTTCTTCCTTGTGTTCCTTCCGTCGTGCGTCTTTCGCAGACGACGCGCCTGCCGGTCCCGGCTTTCCGGCGTGGCCGGGCTTGTTCCGATGTTTCTTTTTCTTCCCGAAGACCGGCTCGCTGCCAGATTTCGACCCGCGTTCGCCGTGAGGCTTGCCGCGTTGCCTCGGTGCTGTCGCGCCGCGAGAATTGTCGCTTCGACGAGCGTTGTGATCGGTGTCGCCGGCTTCGTGCCGAGGCGAGTGTGACCGCTTTTCCGAAGGCGCCTGAGCCGGGGAGCTTCTGCCAGCGGTTCGATGCGGATATTGTCTTCCTTATCTGGACGGCGGATCTTGACGGCGAAGGATCTCCGCGACCCGCTCGGAAATTTCGAACTCGGTGGTCGTGTCCAGAATTCGGATGGCGCCGATGTCACGCTTGTCGATGCCGCCACGACGGCAAATCATCGGCAACAACCAGCGCGCTTCCGCATTCTTTCTTTCCCGATGGCGGCCCGGAACCATACGCTGGCCTCCGCCATGCCGTGACGCGACGATGACTTTCCGGTCTTCGATCGGGACCGGGCGGGGCGATCATCGCCTTCAGGCGCTCGGACGCTTCGTTCTCGACCGCGATCGTCACGCGATCGGCCGCTCACGCTCGCCGGGATCGAGAATGTCTTCAGGCGAAGGAAGCCGCGCGCGATAAAGCCGCGCGAGCGCCGCGGCGATATCCTCGGGCGACCGCTCGGCAAGCAATGTCCGCGCCAGGATCCAGATCGTCGGAGGTCGTCTCCTCGGTGAACACGGCATCTTGCAGCATGCGTTCTTGATCGAGCTTGCGGATTTCCTCCGGCTGAGGAGCTGTGCCCCAGTATGGCATCGATGCCAGCCGAGATTCAGCAGCAATTCCGCACGCCGTCTTCGTGCGCGGCGGCACCAGCAGGATGCTGACACCCTTTCAGCCCGCACGGCCGGTGCGGCCTGAGCGATGCTGCATCACCTCCGCATCATTTGGCAGATCCGCATGAATGACGAGGTCGAGGCTCGGCAGGTCGATGCCGCGCGCCGCCACGTCGGTCGCCACGCAGACACGGGAACGTCCATCCCGCAACGCCTGCAGCGCCTGGGTTCGCTCGTTCTGCGTCAATTCGCCGGAGAGAGCGACCACGGAAAAACCGCGCTCCAGCAGCGCGGCCTGCAAATGCCTGACAGCATCTCTCGTGTTGCAAAACACAAGCGCGCTCGGAGACTCGAAAAATCGCAATACGTTGACGACCGCATGCTCGACATCGCCGGGGCGATCCGGATGGCGCGGTACTCGATATCGGCATGACCGCCTTCGTCGCCCGCGACCTCGATCCGAAACGCCGTGTTGCTGATACTGCTTTGCCAGCGCAACGATGCCACGCGGAAAAGTCGCCGAGAACAACAACGTGCGGCGCGTGTCCGGCGTGGTCTTGAGGATGAATTCCATATCCTCGCGAAAGCCGAGATTGAGCATTTCATCGGCCTCGTCGAGGACGACAGCCTTCAATTCCGAGATGTCCAGATGGCCGCGCCGCAGGTGATCGCACAATCGGCCGGGCGTCCCGACCACGATGTGAGCGCCCGCGGCAGCTCGCGCTGCTCGCGGCGCGGATCCATGCCGCCGACGCAGGAGGACGACGCGCCCATCCGCATATTGATAAAGCCATGCGAGTTCGCGATGGACCTGCAAAGGCGAGTTCGCGCGTTGGCGCGACGATCAAGGCAAGCGGTGCGGCAGCCCGCTCGAACCGCTCGGCCCCGCCCAGAAGGTTCCGTTGCAATCGCCAGCCCGTAGGCGACGGTCTTGCCCGAGCCGGTTTGAGCCGAAACGAGAAGGTCGCGTTCGACGGCTTCGTCCGCAAGCACGGCGATCTGAACAGGGGTCGGCCGGTCGTAGCTGCGCTCGGCCAAAGCTCGGGCGAGCGGCGGACTTGAGGTCGGGAATGACACGAGATGGAAAACCTTGATTGGTTCAGGCGCAGAACGTCGAGCCCAGTGGCTTGAAGCTGCGTGCCTGGCATACAGCACAGTTGTGCGCGTGGCGATTTGATCCAGAGTGCTTTACGCCAAGAGAGCGAAATCACCATGCCCCGCATGCCGCTTCGCATTGGTGGACACAAGAGGAGCCGGCGGGCCCGAGCCTACTACATCCAGCATGTCGAGGCCCTTTCGCTGCATATAGTGGGCCGTTTGCGGAGATTTACCTCGACAGCGGGCAGCGAGCTATTGCAGGCCACGCGCAGCGTTACCTGCCTGGCCATCGATCGAGTGGATATCGGTTCAGCGCTGGAAAGCAGCGTCGAGCAACGGGCTCTGGACTCGGTTCCGGTTCAATCAGAACCGATGCATTATCCCGCAGCCGCTCGCGGCGGCCCCAGCTCGCCTTCAGCACCTTCTTGTCGACCTTGCCGACGCCGGTCATCGGCAGTTCCTGTGACGAACTGGATGTGTTTTGGCGCGTGCGCCGAGCCTTTTTTGCTTTCACGAGGCTGATCAGTTCGTCCGCGTCCGGCCTGCGCGCCGTCGCGGGGACGATCACGGCCGTGACCGCCTCGCCCCATTTGTCGTCGGGCACGCCGACCACGGCGACCATGGCGACCGTCGGCATGCTGCGACAGCACGTCCTCGACCTCGCGCGGAAAGATGTTGAAGCCGCCGGAGACGATCATGTCCTTCTTGCGATCGAGGATGAACATGTAGCCCGCGCTCGTCGGCGCGCGCGACGTCGCCGGTGTGCAGCCAGCCGCTCTTCGAACGTTTCCGCCGTCGGTCTCCGGCCGCTTCCAGTATTCGGTCATCACATGCGGCGCGCGCACGCAGATCTCGCCGGCTTCGCCGGTCGCGACCTCCTGGTCGTTGTCGTCGAGGATTTTCACGTTGCAGGCGGCGATCGGGAAACCGCAGGACAAGAACAGCTCCGGGCGTCTTCGGATCATGGTCGGCCTTGCGCAGCACCGACGACCGGATAGCATCTCGGTCTGGCCGTAGAGCTGCGAGAACACCGGCCCGATCCGCTCGATGCCCTCGACCAGCCGGCTCGGCGACATCGCGGATGCGCCGTAGAGCAACAGTTCGAGCGAGGAGAGGTCGGTCTTGTCGAGCGCGGGATGATCCAGCAGCACGTAGATCATGGTCGGCACGAATAGCGTGAAATTGATTTTCTCGCGTTCGATGGTTTGAATACGGCTTCCGGGTCAGAACCCCTTCAGCATATGCACGGTGCCGCCGCGCATCAGCGTCGGCAGCACCTTTGTGCCCGCGACGTGGCTGATCGGAGCGACCGTGAGGTAGCGCGGCGTATCGGAATTTCGAAAGTCGGCGAGGATCGCGGCGGCAAAGCCGCCATATTCGCTGATGGGTGCGCAGCGCGCCTTGGATTGCCCGTCGTGCCGCCGGTGTAGTTAAGCGTCGCGATGTCGTCGGCGCCGGCGAAGCTGCGCGGGCTCGCGTGCCCGCCGCCTCGATCGCCTGCAGCAGATCGATGCCGTAATTAGCGGGGCCGAGCGTGAAGACGGTCTTGACGCCGGCTGCCTTCGCGGCGAGATCGCCGCCGCGGTCGCGGAACGTCGCGGCATCGACGACCAGCATCTGCGCGTCAGGAATCCTCCAGTTGAAACAGCTGGTCGTCGAGCGATCCCAGCGGATGCAGCCAGGTGATCGCGAGCCGCGACAATTGCGCAGCGACGCCGGCGCACCAGGTGTCGGCGCGGTTCGCGGTCAGGAAGGCGACGCGGGTGCCGGGCTGGAAGCCGAGCTGGATGAACACGCCCTGGATGCGCCCGATCAGGTCGGTCGCTCCCTGATAGCTGAGCGATCCGCCCGGCCAGCTGAAGGCTGTGCGTGACGGATAGCGCGCCAGCGCCCGCAGCGTCTGCTCGCATACCGTCGGACACCGCATAGAGCGGATTGCTCATCTCCGTTCTCCCGTCTGTTTTGTCATCAGCCTTCGATCGTGCCAATGTTGGCGGCAACGCTAGCACAACAACGTGCTGCTCAAGCCGGGAGAAACACTTTTGCCATCGGAAGACCGAGCATTCTTTCGCGCTTCCGTGATCGCCTCAGCCTGCCGCTGATCGCGGCGCCGATGTTTCTGGTCTCCGGCGTCGATCTCGTCGCCGCCGCCTGCCGCAACGGGGTGATCGGCTCATTCCCGACGGTGGATTGCCGCGAGGTAGAGCAACTCGACGGCTGGCTGACCGAGATCGAAAGCCGGCTGCAGCGGCATTCCGACGCAAGCGGGAAACCTGCGGCGCCGATCTGTCCGAACCTGATCGTGCACCGCTCCAATGCGCGGCTGCAGCAGGATTTGCAGGTGTTGTTGCGGCACCGGCCGGAGATGGTCATCACCTCGGTCGGCTCGCCGGCGCCGGTGCTCAGGCCGCTGCATGATGCCGGCGCGATCGTATTCGCCGATGTCGCCTCGATCCGCCACGCCGAGCGCGCGGTCGCGGCCGGCGCCGATGGACTGGTGCTGTTGACGGCCGGAGCCGGGGCCAGACCGGCTGGCTCAATCCGTTCGTGTTCGTCCGTGAGGTGCGCAAGTTATTCGACGGACCGGTCGTGCTGGCGGGCGGCATCAGCGACGGCCACGCGCTTGCGCGCGGCCGAGGCGCTGGGCTGCGACCTCGCCTATATGGGTACAAAGTTCATCGCCACGCGCGAGAGCATGGCGGATATCAGATACAAGGCGATGCTGGTCGCAGAGCAGCGCCGACGATATTCTGCTCACCACCGCGTTCACGGGCCTGCAGACCAACATGCTGCGGCCCTCGATTGCGGCCGCCGGTCTCGACCCCGACGACCTGCCGCAGCGCGGCGCGATCGACATCGGCAAGGACATCGACGTCAGCGCCCGCGAAAGCCGCCCCAAACGCTGGCGCGATGTCTGGAGCGCCGGACACTCGATATCAGGCGTGACGGACGTGCTGTCGGTCGACGAGCTGGTGGCGCGCACCGTCAGCGGAGTACCGCGAGGCGGCCGCTCGCGTGAAACTCGGCTAAAAGCGCTTTCGAGCGAAAGCCTGCCCGGACTTGATCGGGGTGGATACCTGGCAGTTCGCGTGAAGAACAGCGTCAAACAGAATCAGGGCTTCGGTTCTGATTCAATCAGAACCAGATCATGCTCGAGACACCCCCACTTTCACATCGGTGCAACAATTCGAGGTTCCGCGCGATCAGTCGCTGCGGCATATTTATGATGCAGGCAAATGCCCAGGAACAAGTGCCAAGAGAAGGCCGCGGCAGTGGCAAACTTCCGACACAAGGTGACGGCGAAAGGGGCGATCCGACATGACGCACGTGCCGAGGCGCGAGGCTGTTCCAGCCTTTGCGGTCGCGAGACATATCTCTCAAAAGGGCCTTCGTGTCGCTTAAGCTGTTCCCCTCGATCTTGCTCGCCTGCGCGTTGTTGGCATTCCCCGCTTTCGCCCCAACCTGGCGCGGCGCCGGCGGCCCTCATCCAGGCGCGGTAACGCCGATGTGCCTGACGCCCGATCAAGCGAAGCGGGCGCGTGCAGAACGCTCCAGGACGACGCGAAGCGCGCGCAGATGATCGATACGCTGCGTGCGATCGCCAAAGCCTCGCCGCCAGTAGCACGCGAGCCGCGGCCCACGCCGAACCGCAATCCCGCGATACCACTCACGGAGGATAGCCTCGAGCGCAGGTTCTGCCGGTATCCGAACAGGTCACGGCGAGATCTCCCGCGAGATCGCCGGATGTCACTTGGACGCTGACGCATTACCAAGCATTCTATTACTGGTTCGTGCAAACCGGCAACGCGATCCGATCCGCCTATCGTCAGTTGCTCGATATCGCGTGGAAACTGGCGCTGGTGTTCAGTTGCGCCTTCGCCGCCGAGTGGTTGATCATTCCGCCTTATCAAGCGGCCGGTGGCGCTGCTCAGACTTGCGCGGCTGCCACGCACGGCGCGTTGTTCCGGTGCAGACGCTGGCGATAGCCGATCCCCATCCTCCGTGGCTGACGTCACCGCTGAGCCCGCGCTGCATCGACGGCGCCTCAGTCTGGCGCGCGCCTGGCGGTCGCTGGTCAGACTGCCCTTCGTGCTGGGACGTCTCGTGCTCGAGCTGCTCCCAGTGCTCGTCTTCGCGCGGCGTCGCCACGATGTTGCTGGGGACCGGGATCGGCGATATCGCAACCACTCGGCTTGTGATCCTCGCGGTCGTTAACGCCTACGCGCTGTCGCGCGGGCTGATCTGTCTCGTACGGGCGCTGGCCGGGCGCTTTCGGCCTGTTTCGGGTTCGCGCCGAGACCGCGGCCTATATCGAGATATGGGCGCGGCGCATGTCTGGGTCGGCGTCTCAGGCATCGCGCTTTGCCAACGTGGCGCTGCTGTTGGGTTTGCATCGCGCCGGCTACGCGGCGGTGCTGCGCCTGGTGATGCTGGTCGTGCATCTCTTTATCGTGCGTCATCATCCTGCGGTGCCGGCGGCAGGTCGCCGAGACATTTGCGCGCCGGCCGGCCGCGAGTACACGTCGCGGCGAGGTGCGCGACCGCGTCGCCGTCCTGCTTTGGCACTTTGCTTGCTATCGCCCTGGACCTCGCTCATTGTGGGCCGTCAGCGGGCGATGAATATCCTGCAACGGTTACTGCGCTGCTGCTGCAATGTTTCAGTCGGCACCATCGCGGTGAGCGCTGATCGCGCCGTCTTGCCACCATTTTGGTGCTGAGCCTGATCGATCGCGGTTTTCCGCATCAGCCCGGATATTCTGCACCGCTTCCCGGGCCTGGAGACCGCGTCGCCAACCGATATCTGCCGCTGCTCCGCAGCGTCGTCTCGGCCGTGATCGCCTTCATCGGCCTGGTTGCGCTGCTCGAAGTCTGGGGCGTCGATGCCGTCGTCTGGTTCTATGGCGGCCAGATTGGCAGCCGGTTGCTGTCGGCGGTGGTGACGATCGGTATCGCCGCGTTCGCCGCGGCGGCGATCTGGGAGATCAGCAACGCCCTGATGGATCGCCAGGTCAACGCGCTGTCGCGCTGACGGCCACTACGCGCGCGCGGCGCGGCTGCGTACCCTTCAGCCGATGGTGCGCGACGGCGCTGTTGCGTTTGATCGTCGCGGTCGTCGGCTTGACGGCGCTGAGCGAAATCGGCGTCAACGTCGCCCGCTGCTTGCCGGCGCCGGGATCGTCGGCATCGCCATCGGCTTCGGTTCGCAGAAGCTGGTGCAGGACCTCATCACCGGGCTGTTTCTGCTGCTGGAGAATACCGTTCAGGTCGGCGACAACGTCCAGCCTGTCCGGCCTGTCAGGGACGGTGGAGAATGTTTCGATCCGCACCCTTCGTCTGCGGGCCGGGCGACGGCGCGGTGCACATCGTTCCCTTCCAGCGCCGTGACGACGATCACCAATTCGAGCCGAGGCGCCGGCAATGCCGGCCGTCAGCGTCAACGTGGTCCTACAAGGAAGACACCGACCGCGCCGGTCAAATACTCAAGGACGTCGTCGCCGAGATGCGTCGCGAGCCCGAATTTCAACATGACGATCCGCGGCGATCTCGAAGTGTGGGGCGTCGACAAGGTGGACGGCGCGATGGCGTCGATCGTCGGCCAGATCAGGTGCACCGACAGCGGTCGCTGGCCGGTACAGCGCGAATTCAACCGCCGCATGAAGCGGCGATTCAGGAAGTGCGGGATCGAAATCGCTTCCCCTGGTCAGACCATTCTGATGCAGGTTCCCGCGCCGACCGATCACGCACCCAATGCGATGCCTCGACGAAGGCGGCTGGCTAGTTCGCGACGAGTACCAGTCTTGTCATATATAACGAGCTGGCTCGGCGGCTTGTCGTCGAATTCGAAGACAGTCCTAGATCGCCGCCCGGCGGCGCGCGCGGAATCCGGTGAAGTGGTGGTTCAGCCCGCGCGGAGGTCGGAAACAGCACATAGGTGCCTTCCTCCGCCTGATCGACGACAATATCGTTGCCGGCGGAGAACATGCAGCGCGCTGTCGCCTAGCGCGATCAGATCCTTGTTGTAGCCGACGTTGGGCTTCAGCTCGCCGCGCTCGACCCGCGCCACGATGCGTTCGCGATCGGCGCGGTACCAATGGAAGTTCTGCTGCGAGATGGACCGCTGCAGCGCGGCGCATAGAGGAGGATCGCGAGCGTCAGCATGCAGATCAGGAACGGGGCCAGAAATTTCAGCGCCATCGCTTCGGGATGCCGCGCAGCAATTGCGTCGCGGACCACAGACAGCACCCGATGAACACCAGCGCGGTACAACGGCAGCGCACGCACCAACCCACGACGCCGGACGGCCCGATCCGCCATCGACAGTTCGAATGTCGCGATCAACAGCGCGGCGATCAGGGACCGCTATCATCGATGCCAGCACGCCGGCTGCGAACCGAGGGCCGCGTCGCCGCATGTTATTGTGGTCTGGTGAGCGATTCCTGCCACGCAGGACTGCTGTTCCACCGTGCCTCATTCCATCCGGTTTTAACGCGCCGTTAACCAGGCCACACCAACAATAGCCCACGGGGTGGCCCGCCGCCACGCAGCGGGCCACTGACGGCGACAAGCGGGATGCGGCGTGGATGTCGAGACGCTTTGCAAAAACCCCGGCAACCCTCGACGAGATCAAGACCCGCGTCTTCTATGCGCTGCAGCGGCATCCGCTGTGCCGTGACGTCGAATTCGACATCGTCAGCATGCCCCGTACCCAGCAAGGCCAAGCTGGACCATCAACCTGCGTGCTCGGTGACCCCGGACGCGCTGTGGGAGGCCTCGAAATCGTCGCCGACATCCAGGAAGCCTATGATCTGGCGCGTCGCGGCCTGATTTTGTGTCCGTTTCGGCGCGATTCTGCGCTCTTTCCGCCGATCGCGCATCGGTTTCGCCGGCATGTTAACAGCCTTATTCGGCATCCAGTTTTCGTCGATCCGGCCGGAATGGAGCGTTTTTGACCCGAGCGATCACTCATCGTCGCGCTGACCTGCGCTTCTGGTCGTCGGCGCCGCCGCCACCAGCGATTCTCGGCACGCGACAGCGTCGCGGATGCCGCGATTCCTGGCGGCTGCCGAGCCTGCCGACCAGTGCCCCGGTTTCGAACACGCGAAGGCAAAGATGGACCGGCTGGCGGTCGCACGCCCCGGAGCTCGACCGCATTCGAGCTGCCGCAGGCCAGAGTCTGCCGAGCTCAGGTTCAGACCGAAGTCCGCGATCCCGAATTGGCGGCGTCGCTGCGCCGAGCCTATGCGTCGACATCCCCGCCGATATCGGCTTTCCGAAGCTGAACGAACCTGCCGCGGCGCCGGCGATGCTTGCTCCGGCGGTCGAAGCGGCGCCCGAAGCCGAAGGCGGTCAACAAGCCGCAGCCGCAGAAGAATTACGCGCTGCTGAGCGACGCGCAGATCGCCGGGGATCAAGGAGCGGCTCGAAGCTCACTTCTTCGCAGGATCATACTGGCCGGCGGTGGAGACCGCGCTTGCGCGGCGTCGCCCGCGCAAGATCCACGCGACGCGGCAGGGCAACCCGGCCGCCTGCTGCAGCGCAGATCGATCCGGATTCAGAAGAGGTTCAGCAGTTGAAATCGGCGGCGATGCCGCTGCTGTTCCAGCTGCGCGAGGACCAGAAGCGCGAAGTGCGCTCGCTCGCCCGCATCATCGGCCTGGAAAAAGGTCGCCGCGATGATCTGAACGGTCTCGACCAACGACCGTTTTTCTTTCTTCCTCTCGCGACCGCAGTCGTGCGCGTTTTGGCGCAACGAGCGCCTGCGGTGTGAGACGAGTTCCGTTGCCTATTCGTCCCGCTCCAATCCGGAACATCGGCTCCGTCTGCACGTTGCTCGCGGAGACAAGGGAGCCGACCATGCGCACATCGATAGCTTATTTTGCGGGCGCGGGAACCGTTGTGGTGGCGATTGCTGCGGGACTCGGCGGCGGAGTGCTGTTGATTTCTCAGCCGTGGTCGATCCTCAGCATCATCCAGCAAGTGAGATGACCAAGCGAGCGGATGATCGTCGGAGCCGATCCCAGCGTATCGAACGCGCCATCGGAATCGGTGTCGTATCTGACGGCCATCCAGCCAGCTGCATCAGGTCCGGTTACGGTCGTACCAGCCGAGCAAAATCAGCCGCAGAACGAAACGACAGGTGCGGCAGCTCACAACCCAAGCCGGCGGAAGTGTCAGCCGCCACCAGCAGAGGGCTGCCAACGCTGCGCCGGCGAACGCGCTCCAGCAACCGGCATCCGATCACGCAAGCCGCGACATCCGAACAGGCAAAACCAGGACCGCGCTAGGGCGCGGACGTTGACGTCAAACGCGAGGGCGTAAAGCGAGACGATCGCCGGAAGGAGCGTCGCCAGCAATGGACCGAACAGCGCCGCTACCGGCAGGACCAGGGCTGCGACGTCGAGTTGAAGGTCAGGAAGAGACCGAGTCGAGACGAGCGTTCGCGGCTGAACCGGCGAGAATGAATACCCGCATCAAGTTCGGCGAGGCAGCTGATGTGACTTTCTGTGCACTGCAAATCCTTTCGTAAAGCGCTGCCGGCTCTTTCCGACCGGCGCTTCAAGCGCGACCTGGATTTCCGCGCCGCCGCTTTGCTGCAGCCTGGAAGCAGGTCGGCGGCTTCTCCACTGCGGGCTCGTTGCCGCACGGCAGTGCTGAGCGCGTTGCGCTCAGTGCTGGGTCCAGGCCGCGGTTCGTCCCTGAATGTAATCGCCGATTTGCGCGCTGATTCGAAGGGTCGGGTGGTGTGTGATCATAGCTGCCCTGGTCGTTGCGGCGGAAGCCGGCACCACCTTGAGCATGGATCGTCTCGATGAGCGACAGCTCTAACGCTCGGGATGGGCAACATTAGCTGAGATCGGCACGCCCCTGCAGCGGATCGTCGGTCCGCGGCGTCGCGAGCTGTAAGGACGTCGCAGATCCGGCGCCGCCCTGTCGCGTTCGGTCAGCGGATCAAGGCCTATCTTAGCTGAGCGTCTTCAGCATGGAGGTGCGATCGATCCCGTTCCCGTTTGGCGCGAAACACCGTGCCGGCTGCGATGCGCGGCGAGATGAGCAGCGCAGGGACACACGCGAACCGCTTGAAGTCGAAATTGAACTCGCCAGTCGGTTATCCGGCGGTATCGCGTTCCAGGGCGGCGGCACGTGATGCAGCGGTGCCGCCGTGCTCGTCGTAAGTGATCAACAGCAGCGTATCTGCCCAGCCTGGCCAGTTTCTTACCGCGTAGTAAGGTATCGTGAATCAACAGTTCGCCGAGCGCGACATCATCCAGATTTGGGATGCTGACTGTTGCGCTGGCGCCGAAGCTCGGCTCGAAGGTGTAGGCCGGAAACGCGCCGTTCTTGCACCGGGCCTGAAAATCCGGAAATGGCGAAATGGCGCTCGTTGGCGTGCTGGGTATCAGTGAAATCCAGCCCGCGTCAACCGTCCACCCGATTAGTAACCATAGATGCCCAATTCTTTGCACTGACCGGCCGAAAATGCTCGGGCAGGTAAAAAACGCGTGATTGTCGAGATGACCCTGGCTGATTACGCCGCGGCTGCGAACGTACGTTTAATTGTGTGTTCATTATTGTATTTTTGGCTTACAGCCCACG
>ERZ1370068.4787-contig-3840_pt1 | contig 61473 bp, 102 predicted proteins | sample MGYA00561227_ERZ1370068 | MGnify/ENA primary metagenome ERZ1370068 (study PRJEB38410, sample SAMEA6850437) | metagenome | study: Metagenomic assessment of the ecological functions of the soil: analysis of the soil microbiota associated with the...
ATCCGCCTTCGTTCGACGGCTCGAAGCGATCTCCATTACCGCGATTCACCGTGTTGTCGGCCGGCGACCTCACACCCTGGATGAGTTCTTTCACGCATGGGCAAGCGTTGCTGCCTGCTTTGGTCCCAGGGCCAATGTGGTAGTAGCGAGCAATCCCTGTTATCCTATGTCGTGTCCGGTGCTCTGGCGCGAGACGGGTCTCGAGCGCCGCGGTGAGATCGTCCGGCTGGTGATGACCATGATGAGGAGGCGACCGCCCCAAAGCCGCTCACGAAGAGTTCAGCGGCGTCAGCGTGATGCCGAGATCCATGTGGGAGCCTTGGCTGGTGTTCCGCAAACCACTCCGAAGGTCGGGTGCAGGACAATCTTCGCGTGCTGGCGCACCGGAGGATTCCGTCGCCCGCTCTGCCGGCAGACCCTTCGGAGACGTGATTGCTTCCGCGCCAACCGGAGCCGCCGAACGTAAGCCTCGCGGGGCATCCAAGCCTGAAGCCGCAGGCGTTCCTAAGGCAGCTCGTGCGCGGGGTCTTGCCTGCTCGGAGAAGGCGTCGTGGCTCGATCCGTTCGCAGGCTCCGGATCCACACCTCGCGGCGGCGGAGGCGGTTGGCTACACCAGTATCGGAATCGAGAAGGATAAGCACTACTTCGACATCGCGCGCGAGGCGATTGCGAGGCTCGCGGCGCTGCCGGCTCAAATCACGCTGAGCGCGCCGTCCGCGAGGTATCGCCGCTGCAAACGCTCCAAGTCCGGTTGGCGAGAGACGAGGATCGACTCGGGGTTGCTGTCGACCGCTAGATGCGAGTGCGTTTGCTGCCCATCAATAGCCACGCCAGCCAATCCGGCGACTACCAACGCGCCACGTCTTCAGCTCTGGCACCGCCTGTTCCGACACGACGTTCATGGAGAGCCCGGCGAATCTTGGGTGAAGGACTTCACTCGACCATCCGGAAGTAGGTTCCTTGGAATGTGATAGTGCGCTGGGTGTCCCGCCTCCATCCTGAGGTTACGCGCGTAGATACCCGGCGCGGTACTCGAATCCCTGAGTGCGGCTGCAATCTGTGCCGTTGTAAGTAGTCCCGGCGCGTAAGCACGATGAACTGATCCCACCACGCCCCACAGGCAGCTTCCGAACATCGGTTGCTGCAGAAGTCCTCCCCAGCTTGGCAAGCCTGAGTTCGGACCGGTATAGCTCAGCACGCCCTCGGCAGGCCCTGGCCTGCATACAGGAGCGGACACCAATCCCACCGATCTGCACCGAAACGCGTCATCGAATTGTTGGTCGAAGTTCAGATCGTACGCCGACGTATTGGCAATGCTTCCCGTGAAGAAGTATTCCGTAGTAGTTCCCGGAAGCAGGTAGAACCGCACGGTGATCACTCGCGTTATCGATCCTGATATCCAGAATGCCTGGCGTGCACGGCCAGAGAGCCTGTGAGGCCTGCCAGGCAGAAGATACTGGCGCCTAGTGCTGTGCGTAGTTGTTTCATATTCTGGTTTCCCTGTTTCCTGCCAAAACATTACGACCGCGCATCGTGATATGGTCTGGTTTGCATTACCGGTGCGATGCCGGGTTTGCGGCGAGCGTCCGATTCGCCCCAATCCACGCGAGTCAAGATATCAATCTAGCATCGATACCCTGGCACGGCCAAGATTGTCAAACTGTGTGTCATCGTTGCTGTGAGCCTATCAGTCGGGAGCAGACGCTGCGCTCTGCAGCGCTCAACGCCACCCACCAAATTCAGTCAATGGATACTAAAGCAAGAAATGGGCTCAAATGCGCTTGAGCGTCGGTGTCATAAGGCGTGACGGGTGTTTGACACTCAACTTGATACATTGCATCGGAGCCGCGTGCGTGAACACAGAGAATATGGATGGGATGGCAAGGTTGCGATTTATCACCTGCGGGAACCGGCTATCGGCTGCGCGAGCGCGGAGCTGTTGGTTTCGCGAGGGCGCGCGGGTGCAATTGCACCGCCCCACGCCTCCAGGCAAGAGGGAACGCCACTGCTCTGACGTGAGCAGGCGTTCACGAACTGTTGTTCGCGACCGGCCGGCGCGGATCACCGCGGGTTTTTTCAACCGACTATGGCGTTCCGGCCTGGGATTCGCCTGCTTGCGCTACGCAAATCAAGGAACCGTCCAGTCAATGAGACCTCTGGGGCTCGGACTTCGCGGCTGGATTTATCTCCGCACGTACGTGTAGGTATTGATTCCGCCCCTGAGCCCGATGGGATCAGACTGAATGCACCTGCCAGTTGCCGGATCGTAGTCGCGGTAGTAGTTGTAGTGCAGATTCGTCTCCTGGTCGAAGTACTGTCCGGGAAGCGGAAGGTTGAAGGTGAAGGTGCCGAGCCCACTGGGGTTGCTGTTGGGCGGGAGCGACCCGGAACGGATCGGCGCTGTCCCAACGCCACACTACGTGGTGTTGCTTGCATTGACGATCACTCTGGGCGTGCCCAGATGATCAGGGTGAATGAAGTAGAGCGCCGCGGGAGCGGTAGCATCCACCACAGCAACTGGCGTCGCACCCAGGTAGATGTACTCCCGGGTCACCTGTCCTTTAGCGTTCGACTCGGCAATGAGGTTGCCGTCCTTGTCGTAGTGATACACGGTAATCACACCGTTGCTGGCGGTCTTCAACACCCGCTGGCCCATCGCATTGACTTGGTAGAGCGTGCTTTGCGTAACATTGACCACACGATAGAGCCGCCCGCGCGCATCGTCCATGAAGGTGCGTCCGTCCTGCCTGAGGATTGCCCTGCGTCGTAGGTAGAGGTGCGTGCGGATCGGTCCAGTGACTAACGACAATTGGTTGCTCGTCGCAGGATAGATGTAGGTGTAGGTATTGACGCCGACAGTATTGCTGGTACGGTTACCGTCGAGATCGTAGGCATAGGCCTGGCTGGTGTTCGACCCGATCCAGCTAGTCAGCCGGTCCATGTTGTCGTAGCCAAAGGTCTGGTCGAAAGCCGGATTCTTGTGCGTGAAACCGGCAATGCGCGAGGACAGCGTCGTACCTGAGCGTGCGGCTTAGATCGCCAAGGCCATAGGCCGCGATGCGCCCGTCCAGATCCGTAGCTGCTGGCTGTAGCTCCTCGCGTTGCCAAACATGAAGCTCTTGATGCCTCCGAAACCAGGCGCACCATTGAGCGACTTGCACATAGGTCACACTGCCTACCACCATCTGCGTAGCACCACCAGCACTGGTGTCGATCTGACTGATGCGGCCGAGCGCATCGAACGAATAGTTGACCGTGCGACCGGAGGGATACGCGGTTCGGTTCAAGCGCCCGAAGGCATCGTAGCCATATGCCGTGGTGTAACTCACCCCGGACAGGATTCGGGTCTCCTGCGCAAGGCGTCCGTTCTGATCCCATGTGTAGCTGGTTGAGCCCGAGGAGTCGGTGACGCCGCTAAGCCTGCCCTTGCCGTAGGTTCCCTGGTCGTAGGTGTAGGTGTGGGTGACGTTCGGGTGCGCCACAATGCCGCTACCCGTGATGGCCTGAGCCCAGATCACCTGGGTCGGGCGGTTCTGTGCATCGTAGGTGAAATAGGTTACTACCCCGCGCCGGTTGTTCGAACCGCGTACAAGATTGCCGGCTGGATCGAAGATGTTGTCGTCTCTGCCAAGATCGAGACTCCCCGCCAATTCAGATTTCCCAGCCCATCCAGCGCGAAGACGGTGTTCACCCCGCGCGGACTGAGGACCTGGCTCAACTGATCGACGCCGTCGTAGAAGTACTGCGTAGTACCGCCCAGCCCTGAACCCGACGCCGCCGGGTCGATGACTTGGCTCAAGCGATTCAGCGCATCGTAGACGTTGTTGGTGACGTGACCGAGCGGATCGGTGACGCTGGTGAGATTGCCCTGACTATCGCGCCGTAGCTGGTGACCTCGGTAGTCGGGGTTGGCTCCGCCGATGTCCTGGCTCAGCCGGTTGAGGTTGTCGTAGACTCGTGTCCGGGTCTGGGCCAGCTTGCCCCTCGGATCGAACACTTGCTCCTGGGAATGGTTGCCCATGGCGTCCAAGATGTGAGACGATCTTGTTGCCCAGGTTGTCGGTAATTCGCGTGAGGTGGTGCGCCGGATCGTACGTGTAGCACAGGAACGAGCCATCGGGCAGGGTGACTTTCGTGAGCTGACCCACGCCGTCGTAGTCGTATGCGGTGATCTCGCCACCGACGTTGCGCGAGGACAGGCGTCCGCGAACATCGTAGGTGAGCATGGTCACCAGTCCATTAGGGTCAGTGACGAGCCGCGGCCGGCCATGAGCATCGTAGCTGCCGAGTGTTGTGACGTGTCCCAGTGCATTGGTCACGGAGCTGAGGTTGCCTGCACTGTCCCACTCGTAAGTGGTGAGTGTCGTTCACGTCGGTGCGCGGGCCGTCGACGACCTGCCGGATCATCAGACCGGGGACATTATTGGAGTACGTATTGGTATACGTCCATGTGCGCGCAGCTACCGGTCGGCGTAGCGCTGAAGCCCTGAGCGCCGCTGGTGTCGGTCGTCGCCTGCACGCTCTTGCTGTTGAGATTGCCTTGCGCGTCGTAGGCCAGCGTGGTGATGCGCTCGGGCTGCGCAATCTTCAAGGGCAACCGGTATGTCGGATGCCACTGCGTGCTGATGGTGCGGGCCACCGGCGTGCCGGAGGCCTCTGTGCGTGAAGTCTCCAGGCCCCTGGTGTTATGGATGTACGTTGTGGTGACGTTGTTGAAGTTGGTAGCACTCGAGAGGAAGCCGTTGGCATCGTATCCAGTCTGCTTCGCGAGGCCGCATCCAACGCGGGGCTGATCGACCGACGTATTCTTGGGCACGTTGTACAGCGTGCTGAACAAATAGGTGCGCGACGTGAGCAGAGGATCCGTGACCGAGGCTCTCCCGCCGCCGGCGTAGGTCAGCGAGTATCTCATGGTCCCACCCGCGAGCTCGGTGGAAATGGCGCGTCCGTTGGTATCGTAGGTATACGAGGCGAACCGGTCGTTGTTCTCGTCGATGATCCCGTCAAGTAATGCGGCGGGTTCGTGCTGGACGTGTGGTCCTGCTCGTTATACAGGTAAGGTCCGCACCGGGTTGTTGCCGGCTCTTCTCAGGTCAACCGGATAGGTGACGGACGAGAGGGTTGCCCTGCTGGTACGCGAAGGTGAACACGTTGCCAGCCGAATCGGTCATCGTGGTAATCCGACCCGACGCATCTGTGCTGAAGCTGAGCGTAGACAGTGCCGCAGAGTGGGTCACGCTGCTGAGCCGCCCGTTCGCGTCGTAGGCCAGAATGTGCGCAAGGCCAGCTCGATTGGCAACCGAGGTGAGGCGACCATTCACGTCATACGTCTCGACATCGTCATCAGGTGCGGTGGTGTATGTCCAGCCGGTGCGTGTCTGGACCAGCCGATCCATCACATCCGGATCGCCGGACCAGACCCTCCCAGCCTGCGTGAATACATACTGCTTGCCGTCGGGTCGGAACACGGTGGCGACTGAGTTCACCCGGAGCACCGAACGATCATAGCTATGACGCCATTGAGTACCGATGTTTCCGCTGCCGGAAACCGGCCACGCTGTTGTAGTAGCGCTCGAATCTCAGCGGAAACGCGCTCGCGCCTACGTAGTCGACCTCTACCTGATGGTTGTTTCCTGTTGCCGGATTGATCGAATTCCCCGCATTGCAGCGGCTGGGCCGGTTCGAGGTCTTCCCCAGATCCCTGTCCCGCAACCGGACAGCGGCCAGCACTCTTCGGGGGACGCTGAACCGAACGCGCCGGGCGAGAGCAGAAACGTCCTTTGCTCCCGTTGAGCCAACCGGTTCCTACGATCTGGCCGGCGTTGTTGATCGCGCTCGCCTTAGTCAACCACCAGCCCGCACCTTGGACTTCCGGCAAGTGCTTAAATCGATCAGCGTTCCATTGGACCAGAGCACCACGTCACCGTCGCTCCAACCCACTACCTGCGCAAAATCGTTGACCCCGTACGCCTCGCTTTGTCCGCCCTGATACAGGCTGCCCAGATTCTGCATACCGGTTCTGCTAGACCACAGGAACGCTCCTCCGCCGTCCTGGGTCGGTGCAGCGCCGACTAACCCGTCCAACATTGTTGAGGCCGTAGGCGACACTACCGTACCCGTTCGGAAGCAGGCCGAGGTTCTGGCATCGTCTGAGCCAGACCACAAGACTGCAGAAACACGAGCAACCTCATCGGGGCCGACGCTGATCGCCATAGCCGGCGACAACTCCGCTGTTACCTATGGCCAGAGCAGCGGTGTACGTTCCGCCGGGCAGTGTGCCCAGGGCGTTGCATCGCCCTGCCGGACGAGACGAAGCCGAACATCCCCGAGTTCATATCGAAGTACGTGCCGGCAACCGGTTCCGCTGTTGCTGATGCCCGCTGCGGTACCACTCACACAGTCGGCCGTGTTGCACAGATTGATCATCGTCTGACCGGACCAGAGGAACGGCTCGTACGAGCTGGTCCCCGCCACCAGCCCACTGTTGTTTGATGCCGGCACCAACGCTGAATCCAAAGTCAAAGAAGTGGCCTAGAACCTGGGCCCCTGCTCCGGGCGACCATATCAAAGCGCCGACCCCGCCATCCGGAGCAGTCCGCATCCAACCACCTGCCCGGTGTCGTTGAGGCCGGCCGAAGCGCCGTAGTCCCCGCAACTCATCTGACCTGCCAAGATCCACAATGGTCCATGCTGCGGCGGGTGAAACGGGGAACCACAGTCCCACCCGACCAGCACAGCGGACAACGCGGATATTCGAAGAGGCCTTGAAGGTTCTCACGGTTGTTACCTTTTCTAAACATTCCCACGAACGTGTGAGCTGCAACTGCCCACACCGGGCGCCGGGTTGATCGCGGGTTCCCGAAGTTGTGACAAAGGTCGACTCGCGCACCAATGTGAAAATGATTCTTTGACGCATCGAATGCGGATCGACGCCCTGCCGATGACGATGCCGGAATGCAAGGAACATGCGCATTCGGTAGCGACAATGCCATTCGCTCGGCTAATTATCATTGGCATTGCTCCGACGAATGACTGTGCGCGCTCTCAGTACGATCAATCGACAACGATCTGCTGACAACTGTCGCCACAGAGAAGCCGCGACCGCGATACGCGAAGGCTGACCCGCCTGCATTCAGGACTGAGTCAAGACATACGCTAACCGAATACTTGAGCCTCCCTTTAAGGCTTGAGATGAGTGTCAAACTAACCCGTTGGATTTCGAATCGCTGTTTGTGGGCTGGAGCTATGTTAGACCAATCCGTTGAGATGGCAAGTCAAAAACCTTCTCTGTGCCGCAGAATCTGAATCTTCACAAGAATGAAAATTGGCGAATGCGCAAACTGTGCGTCTAAACGTTTTCAGCAATGAGAAATTCGCCAATACGCAGGCACACTTTGCCGCCGAAGGGCAGCTGCAGGTAACCGATTGACGGCGCGAGCTGCGAAATCCTTCCCGAGGGGAAAGGCCCGCCTGAGCTTTGCAAATAGCGGCGCAGATCGACGCACCACCCTCGGCCGCCTCGCACGGTGCTCCGTCGGGTATCAGAATCGCAGCGAGCAGTGCACGCTGTGTGCTCGTACTGTGGATTGGGTGAAGACTTGCTCGCAGAAGGCGCGGCTCGACCACTTGGCTGCGATGCAGCACCGGCGCGCGGTCGCGGCGAACGCTCATCAGAGCGAGATTACAAAGCTGCGCACCCTAGTCACTTCGATTGACTTCCAGCGGGCTGCGACCTGAATGATCGGTACGTCTCGAGCAGTGAGCAGGGTGGCGATCCACCCTACCGCGGGGCCACGCACAATGGCCCCATGTCCTGATGGTCTTAATATCGACGGATCGCTTGTCGTCTGTCCAGCCCGAATATCCTAGCCCTTAAGTCCCAGCACGTTGAAAGCCGCGATCGGCAGGCATTCCCTTTAGCTGCAGCTCGCCGACCGGCTCGACCTGGACCAGAGTCCTCGACCGACCCCAGCACACGCTGGGCGATCAGGATCTGACCCGGCTTCGCTTCGCCACACAGTCGCGCGGCGAGGTTGGTCACGTTGCCGATGGCACCGTAGTCCCAGCGTCCCTCGAAGCCCACTGCGCCGATCGTCGCATACCCCTGCGCGATGCCAGCGCCAAGCCCAGGTCGAAGCCACGCCTGCGCCACTTCGCCGTCAACTCGGCGAGGCGATCGCGCATCACCAGCACCATGCGCACTGCGCGCGCGGCCGGGTCGGTCACCGGTACAGGGTCATTGAAGAACACCATCATACCGTCCCCTGCGAAGCGCTCGCAGGCGTACCCTCGTGAGGCGCAGGATCACCACGCCCCATCTCCGCGTGATAGTCACGCAGGACACCCATGATCTCCTCGGGCTCCGTGGTCTCTGCGAACGCGGTGAATCCGCGCAGGTCGAGGAACACGACGGCGACGTCGCGGCGGTGGCTTTTCAACGGATCTTCGGCGCCGCCTGCCAGGATCAGCTCCGCAAGTTGCGGGGAGAAAAAGCGCTTGAGCCGGCCAAGCCGTTCCAGTTTGGATCAGCTGTTCGGCAACGCGCTGCTCCAACGTGTGGTTCCACTCCTGGACAGCATCCTGCAGCGCCTTGATCCGCAGCATCGACTTCACTCGGGCTACCAGGGCGGCCTGGTCCACGGGTTTGTCAGGTACTCGTCGCCGCCTGCTTCCAGTGCCGCGACGACGTCTTTCGGCTCGGACTTGGCCGTTACCAGAATGATCGGAACGAAGGGAATTGGATGCGTCCGCGCGCAACCGGCGGCAGACTTCGATGCCGTCGAGCTTGGGCATCATGACGTCGAGCAGCACGAGGTCGGGCAGGTGTTGGCCGCACCGCATCCGGCGCTTGCTCGCCGTCGCTCGCAGTCAGGATCTCGCAGCCGTTGCGCGAGCAAGCCGGGCGCGCAGGATGTCTACATTGGCCGGATTGTCGTCGACGATCAGAACGCGCGGTGGGGTTCGCATGGCCGTGGCCAGCATAGGTCGCCGCAGTGCGCGGCGATTCTCGCGCTCCCTCTGAGAGAGATATTCCTCGATCTTCGCGAGCAGCAGCGCGCGGGCTGAACGGCTTCGGTCACATAGCCGTCGCAGCCCGCGGCGACGCGCCTTCTGCTCGTCGCCACTCAGCGCATAGGAAGTGACAGCGATGATTGGGATGTGCTGCAGTGCCGGATTGGCCTTGATCCGGCGCGTGACCTCGTAGCCGTCCAGTACCGGCAGCTGGATGTCCATCAGGATCAGGTCGGGCCGCTCGCGCTCGGCGGCTGCCAGCGCCTTCCTCGCCGGTCGTCGGCCTCGACGTAGGTTCGTACCCGTTGGCCGTCAAGCAGATCGCGCAGGATCTGCGGTTGTCCTCCTGGTCCTCGATGACCAGAATGCGCTTGCTCATCACATGCTCTCCTGTTGTTCGGTCCATCACCGGGAATGCTGAAGAAGAAGGTCAGAGCCCTTCGCCGAGCGTGCGACTCGACCCAGATGCGCCCGCCGTGCATCTCGACGATGCGCTTGGCGATCGCGAGCCCCGAGGCCGGTGCCGCCCTTCTTCTTGCGTGGACGGAGCTGTCGGCCTGCTGGAACTCCTCGAAGATCTTCTGCTGATCGGCTTCGCGGGATGCCGGGCCCGGTGTCGCGCACCGACGACCGTGCACATGCCGTCGCGGTTCGTCACGCGCTGATCGCCACCTCGCCCGTCGTCGGTGAACTTGATCGCGTTGCCGACCAGGTTGAGCAGCACCTGGGTGAGCCGGCGCTCGTCGCCGCGGCCCGACCGGCAGATCCGGCGGCACTTCGACCGTGAGCGCGAGCTTCTTCTCGGTCGGCGAGCGATTCGACCGCCGCGAAGACGCTGTGCACCACGTCCTTGAGCGAGTAGTCGGTGAGCGACAGCACGAGCTGCCCGGCCTCGATCTTCGACAGGTCGAGCACGTCGTTGATCAGGCCGAGCAGGTGGCGTGCCGTTGCTCTGCACGCGGTCGAGCACGCCGCGCATCTTCTCCGGCGTCTCGCCGTAGATGCTGGTCGAGGATCAGCTCGGTGTAGCCGAGGATGGCGTTGAGCGGCGTGCGCAGCTCGTGGCTCATGTTGGCGAGGAACTGCGACTTGTGCTGGCTTGCGACCTCCAGTTGCCGGCTCTTTCTGCTCGATCTCACGGAACAGGTCGCGCATTCTGGATCGCCAGCGTGGATTGCGCGGCGAAAGTCTGGAGCAGAGTTGACCACTTCCGGCGGGAACTCGCCCGCAGTCCTCGGCGAGCGCAAGACTGGCCGAGCGAGACCCGATCGCAGCAGCGACAGCGAGCAGAGCGCGCATACCGGACGACAGCGGTCGCCCGCGTTGCGCGGGCTGGAGTACGCGCCTTCCACCGGGATATCGGGGATCTTGAACCGGGGCAGCGCGATGCGCCGCTGCCCGACCAATGCCTTCATCTCCGATTCGAAGCGGCGTCGCGAGCAGCAGATGCGATGAGCTCGCGAGAGAAACCATGGCGTCGCCCTGGGCCGAACTCGTTCTCTGCTCGTGGAACTCGTATACGACACCGATGTCTGTGCCGGACAGCTGCACTGCGCTTGCGAGCGATCGTGGCGGAACCTGGTCGAGGTCGAGCGTCGCGTTGACGGACTGACTGACTTCAGCCGAGTGAGCGTAGCTGCTCGACCGGACCGTGCCAGTTCGTGCGGTCGCGCCTCCAGCTCCTGGAACAAGCCGGACATTCTCGATCGGCGATCACGGCCTGGTCGGCGAAGGTCTTGAGCAGATCGACTCTCCTTCTCGGTGAACGGGCGCACCTCCTTGCGTCGAATATTGATGACCCCGATCACACTGCCTTCCCGGACCATCGGCACGACAAGCAAGCCGCAGTAATCGGCGCTGATTGCATATTCTTTCGCGCTGCGGTATTCCGCATCGGACTCTGCCAGGATGTCCGGGATTGAGATGCACCCTTGCTTCGATCACCGCTCGACCACCGACCAGATCACGGCGAATGGGTAGAAGTTCGTCTGAGCTCCAAAGCGCGCCGCGTGATGCAACCAGCCTGGAGACGATCCCCTTCGACCCTCAGAATCGCTGCGTCCCTGGAGCCGCTGAGGCGAGCGGCACTCTCCGCAATCGCGTCCAGTACCGGCTGGAGATCGGTCGGCGAGCGGCTGATCACGCGCAGGATGTCGCTGGTCGCCGTCTGCTGCTCCAGCGCTTCGGTAAGCTGCGCTGTTGCGCTCTTCCAGCTCTTTGAACAGGCGCACGTTCTCGATGGCGATCACCGCCTGATCGGCGAAGGTCTTGAGCAGCTCGATCTGTTTGTCCGAGAAAGGCCGTACCTCCGTTCGGCGGATCAGGATTGCGCCGATGGGAATAGCCTTCCCGCAGCATCGGCGTCGCGAGCGTAGTCCGATGACCAACCTGAGCCTGAAACACTTTCGCATCCGGATAGTCCGTATCCAACCGGCTCACAATGTCTTCGACATGAACGGTGCGCCGCTCGATCACTGCTTGTCCGGTCACCGATGTTCGTTTGACCGGCAGCGGGCCGAGCGCCCAATGGACCGTATGTCGCGACCGGCTGCAGAAAATCGCCCTCGATGCGATAGATTGCGGCGTCCTTCCCGGCACAAAGCGTGGCGGCGCTCTTGGCGACGGCATCCAGCACCGGCTGCAGATCGGTCGGCGAGCTGCTGATCACGCGCAGGATTTCGCTGGTCGCCGTCTGCTGCTCCAGCGCTTCGGTCAGATCCCGGGTGCGCTCTTCCACCTTGCGCTCGAGGCCGGCGTACGATTCCTGCAGCCGCGCGGTCATTTGATTGAACTCTTCGGCCAGCGCCTCGCAGCTCGTCGTTGGTCCGGACTTCGATGCGATGGTCCAATGCTCCGGCGCCGATTCGAGCAGCACCGACCTGCAGCGCACGGATCGGCTTGATCATGCGGCGAACCAGCACCAGGCTCGCCACGATCGTGACCGCCAGGCCGACGACCAGCAGCACCGCGGTGCGAACCACTGCCGAGTAGAGCGGCGCGAAGGCCTCTTCTATGGGAACGTCGACGTACACGAGCCAGCCCAGCGCCGGAATCGCGGCATGCGCGGAGAGCACTTCGTGGCCGCGCAGGTCGCGGCCGATCAAGGCCTCGACTGGCTGGTCAGCGCCTGCGGCTGTTCCGGCGATCACGCCGCGCACCTGCGGAACCGCCGCCAGATCGGTCTTCTGCAGGACCAGGCTGATGTCCGGATGCGCGATCAGCCGGCCGCGCGTTGTCGACAACGTAGGCGTAGCCGCCTTTGCCGACCTTGATGCTGGACACCACGTCCCAGATGAATTTGAGATTCGCCTCCGCGGCAACGACGCCTGCGTCTTCGCCCGCTGCCGGCGAGCGCAATCGTCATGTAAGGCTCCGACTCCTTGCGGAAGTAGACGGGGCTGAAGTAGGTCTTGTGAGCGACGGCTTCTTTGAACTTGGGATCTGCGGAGAAGTCGGTGTGGCTGCCGACGACGTCCATGGCCAGACGCGAGACGCGGAGCTGCTCGTGGCCCGGAAGGATCGAGATGACTGACCTCGGTGACAGCAGGGGCGTCGCGCAGCAATCGCAGCGAATCGAGCCGGCGCTGCTCGAGCGGAACGCCGTGCGGCCCCAGGGCGTCTGGGCGATCCAGCCCAACTGGTGCTCGAGCTCGCGCACGAACTGCTCGATCCGCGCCGCCGCCCCGATCGCCTTCTCGCGCTGCAGGCGGGCCAGGGCCGCCTTTGCTGTCCTGATAGGAAAAATAGAACTCGACGAGGTTGCCGAGGATCAGCCCCGCGCTCACGAGGATCACCACGGGCACGGCATATTTGATGAACAGGCCGCTGCGGCGCATCACCGGAGTGCCTCCTCAGCGAGCAAGCGGATCGACTGCGAGATGCTCACGCGGAGGGCTTTCAGCAGCCACTCGATGAAGTAGGCCGCCCGCCCCCAGGTGTCGGCGCATGCCGCTCCATAGGACATTAAACCTCCAACCTTGCCAGTCGATGCCTGGGAACTATGACGACGCGGTCACTACCCGTCAAGCACGGGTTGACTACCCGGTCGCTGCGGCGTCGGTCTGGCCGAGCGCTCTCCGAGGCTAGCCCGGATCGCTGTCGAGCCAACGGGTGTCCACTTCCGGCAACGGGATCGCCTGCAGCAGAGCCTTGGTGTACTCGTGCTGTGGGCTCGAAAAGACCTGGTCGCACGGTCCGCTTTCCACCACTCGGCCACGGTGCAGGACCAGTACGCGGTCACACAGCACACGCACCACCGACAGGTCATGGCTGATGAAAATAAGCGAATCTTCCTTTTTCAGCTCTTTGAGCAGGAGAAGGATCTGCGCCTGCGTCGAGACATCCAGGCCGGAGACGATCTCGTCCGCCACCATCAACTTCGGCTTCAGCGCAATGGCGCGAGCGATACCTACCCGCTGCCTTTGCCCGCCAGACAGCTCGTGCGGGTAGCGGGTGGCGAACTCCGGCGGCAGGCCGACTTGCTCGAGCAGCGCCACCGCAGCGTGGCGTCCCGCCTTACGATCGGGCACGCGTCCGAACGAGAGCAGCGGCTGCGCCAGGATGTCCTCGATGCGATGCCTGGGATTCAGCGATGACAGCGGGTCCTGAAGATCATCTGGATGCGCGCGCGCAGCGGCCGAAGCCGCTGCTGATCCCACTGCGTGATGTCCTCGCCTTCGAACAGCAGGCGACCACCGGTGGGTCGATACAGACGCAGCAGGGTCCGGCCCAGCGAAGTCTTGCCCGAACCTGACTCGCCCACGATACCGAGCGACTCGCCAGGTTCCATGTCCAGGTCGACGTCGTTGAGGATCTCCACCATTGGTGGCGAGCCGAACAGCGACTGCGCTGCGCGGTCGGGCAGCGTCAGGCTGAGCGCCTGTGCGGACAGAAGTGGCATCGGCTACACCCTCACCCCCTTCTCGCATCGAGGGAAAGGGCGTCCTGCGCCGCGCGGTGTGTGTCGTACGCGAATGCCTCGCGCAGCAACTCCTCGGTCAGCGCAGCAGGGATGGGCCGCAGGGTCTCGCTCGGCCGATCGTAGCGTGGCGTGGCGGCCATCAGCGCCTGCGTATACGGGTGCTGCGGGCGGAGGAAGAGATCCGCCACGGATGCCGACTCGAGAATCCGTCCGCTGTGGATTACGCACACGTCGTCGCAGATCTTGGAGACCACACCCAGGTCGTGGCTGATGAACAGCACGGCCGTACCCGAGGTTCGCTGCAAGGCCTTCAGCAAGCCGAGAATCTGGCGCTGAACGGTCACGTCGAGCGCCGTGGTCGGTTCGTCGGCGATGATCAGCTTCGGCTTGCAGGCGAAGGCAATAGCGATGAGGATGCGCTGGCGCATCCCACCGGACAGCTCGTGCGGATACTGGCGCAGCACCCGCTCCGGCTCCCGCAGATGCACGGCCTGCAGCAACTCCAGCGCGCGCGCGTGGGCCTGGCCGCCGGACACACCCAAGTGCAGCTCGAGCACGTCGGTGATCTGCGGCTCGATGCGTACGACAGGGTTGAGGGCGGTCATCGGGTTCTGCGGAACCAGCGCGATCTCACGGCCGAGCAGGTGCCGGCGCTGATGCCCGTCCAGGTGGGTGATGTCGTGGCCCTCGAACTCGACGCGTCCGCCGGTGATGCGCGCATTGCCCGGCTGGATTCCCAACACCACGCGGCTCACCATGGTCTTTCCTGCACCAGACTCCCTACCAGGCCGAGGACACGGCCCGGCCCCACTGCCAAGCGCCACGCCCCGCGCAGGAATCGGCGCACCACCGATCGCCACGTGCAGATTCTGGATCGTGAGCAGAGCGCTCATCGGGCTTTCACCGGATCGAGCACATCGCGCAGTCCGTCCCCCAGCGCGTTCATCCCCACTACTGCGACGATCACGCACAACATCGGCAGAGCCATCAGCCACCAGGCCTGGTTCACGTATTGCCGGCCTTCCGCGATCATGCCGCCCCAGGTAGCCGCGCCAGACGCCACGCTCAAGCCTACGAAGCTCAGGATCGCCTCGACTACGATGGCGATTCCCATCTCCAGAGTAAACAGCGTGAGCAGCAGAGGTACCACGTTGGGCAGCACCTCGCCGAACAGGATCCTGCCCGGCGCGAGGCCGATCGTGACAGCGGAAGCCAACGTAGTCCTGCTCACGCTGCACCAGGACCTCGGAGCGAACCACGCGGCAGAATCGCGTCCAGTCGATCACGACGATGGCGATTACGACCGTATGCAGTCCTGCACCGAGCACCGCCGCGAGCACGATGGAGAGCAACACCGCTGGGAAGCTCATCCAGATGTCGACCACCTCGAGATCAGCGTGTCCACCCATCCGCCGAAGTAGCCGGCGAGCAGGCCCAGCACACTCCCCAGCAGGCCGGCCAGCAACGCCGCCACGACGGCGACGGTGAGTGCGACGCGCGCGCCATAGATCAAGCGCGAGAGGATGTCGCGTCCCAAACTATCGGTGCCGAGCAAAAGCCACGCTCCCCGCCCAGCCACGCAGGCGGCAATAGCGTGTTGATCAGATCTTGATCGAGCGGGTCGTGCGGCGCGAGCCAAGGTGCCAGCGCAGCGAGCGCGATCATCGCCAGCAGAACAGTGCTCCCGAACACCACCCGCGGGTTGATTTAAGCGCCGTGCGCAAGCTGGATTTCATGCCCGCCTCAGTTTCGGATTGAGCAACGCGTAGGCCATGTCCACCGGCCAGATTGGTGATGATGAACAGCACCGCGAAGGTCAGAATCAGCCCCTGGATCAGCGGCAGGTCGCGTTGAATGACGGCGCCGATGGCGAGATTTCCGATGCCGGGATAGGCGAAGATGTACTCGATCAGCACCGTACCGCCGACCAGGAAAGTGAACTGCACACCGGTCAAGGTCAGCGCCGGGATCAGCGCATTGCGCAACGCCACACGCAACAGTACGCGTGCGCGGGAATAGCCCTTGACCCGTGCCAGCGTGACGTAGTCCTGGTTCATCACTTCCAGCAAGCGAGCTTTGAGGATGCGAGTGATACCGGCAGCCAGCGGCAGCGCCAGGCTGCGCCCGGCAGCAGCCAGGTGCTGGAGCAATGCGCCAGCGGTGGCGAGCTTCCCGTGATGAGCGACTCGAGCAGATAAAACCCGGTGCGTGGCTCGAACGCAATGCCTGGATCGAGCCGCCCGGAAATCGGCAGCACTGGGAACATCACGCCGAGCAGCAGGACGAACAGCAGCGCCCACAGAAAATCGGGGATCGCGAGCGACAGCCGGTGAAGCCGTCGATGGCCAGCTTCCGGCCAGCGTCCGCGGAAGTACACCGCTGCCAGGCCCAATCCGACGCCCACGCTGCAGGCGATCAACATGGCGAACAGGACCAGCTCGAGCGTGGCTGGAAGCTTGCCCAGCACCAGCGCGATCACATGCTCCCGCAGGCTGATGGAAATGCCGAAGTCGCCCCGCGCGACCTGCCCGAGCCACGTGACGAACTGCTGAGCGATCGAGGTGTCCAGTCCATACAGATGGCGCAGACGCGCGATATCCTCGGCCCGCGCCCCCGGCGGCGTCATCATGGCGATGGGATCCCCTGGCACCACGCGCAACAGCACGAACACCACCACGGCCACGCCGAACAGCGTCGGCAAGCGCCCACAGCAGGCGCCTCAGAAGATAGCTGCCGGACATCTACCTGGAACCGCTGATCAAACCGTGGAGGCGACAAGAGCGACGGCAACGGCTGCGTCGCTGTGGTCTATCGCTTTCTTTTTCGCCGATGAAGCTCAGCCGAGCGCCCGCTGCTCCCATGGCCCCCAGTTCCCGCCCCTTGCAAAAGGGGGGTTCTGCGTTAGTCACGACCTCCCCTTTGAAAAGGGGGATCGAGGGGGATTTTGTGTCCGTGGCGTGCGCAAGCCCCGTCAGGCCGGCGCGATGTTCTGCGGCAGGATGAAGCCGCGCCGTGTGCGGCGTGAACTTGCAGGGTCTTGCGGTACACCACCGGCTGCTTGTACTGCAGCAGCGGCAGCACGTAGCCCTGTTCGGCGATGTAGCGGTCCACTGCCTTGTAGCCGGCGATGCGCTTGGCTTCGTCCTTCTCGCCCCACAGCGGGCCGATCATCTTGTCCACGTCTTCGGTCTTCCACGCCGAGTGCGGCGACGGTCCGAACATGGCGAAGCCGGTGGAGGTGGAGGGATCGCCGATGGAATTGCCCCAGTTGTAGAACGCGGCGGGCGCCAGCTCGTGGCGGGCGCGCAGCTCGTAGTGCTTGGCGATCTCGTAGCACCTCGATGTTGGCCTCGATGCCGACCTTGCTTCCACATGCCGACCACGGCCTGGATCATCTCGTAGTCCTTGGGCTTGAAGCCGCGCGTGGTCTGGATGGTGAACTTGACCGGGTTGTCGGGCCGATAACCGGACGCCGCCAGCAGCTGCTTCGGCCAGCTCCGGGTCGTATTTGACCTTGATGCTCGGATCGTAAGCCGCGTATTGCGGGGCCTCCAGCGTGTCGATGACGACGGCGTAGCCGCGCATGAGCTTGTCCACGATCGCCTTCTTGTCGACCGCATGGATCATCGCCAGGCGCACGTTCTTGTCCAGCATCGGTTCGCGGTTGGTGATGAAGATCATGCCGATGTCCGACACCGGGTGGGCCACGCCGGTGAGGTTCGGCATCTTGCGTGAGCCGGTCGAATTCCTCGTAACGGCAGCTTCGAGGGTGAGGTCGGAGGCACCGCTTTCCACTTCGGCAGACGCGGCTGGTGGCGTCGGGCACCAGCTTGAACACGACGGTATCGAACGCGGGCTTCGGTCCCCAGTACTTTGGGAAGGCCTTGCAGCCGGATGAAGGCGTTGCGCTCGAACTTCTCGACCATGTAGGGTCCCGCTGCCGATCGGCTTCGCTCTCGAAGCCCTCGGCGCCGGCCGCGGTGTAGGCCTTCTTGGGCAGCACGTAGCCGGTGAGGAATGCCATCCACTTGAACAGCGTGGGCTCGAACTCCTTCACATCCCCGGTGATGACATCGCCGTCGATCTTGAAGTTGCCGATCTTGCCCCATACGAACTGGATCGGGTTGCCGCTCTTCGGGATCTCCCGCGCGCTCCAGCGACCACACCACGTCCTCCGGCGTCACCGGCGTGCCGTCGTGCCAGAACGCGCCTTTGCGCACGGTCATGCTCGACTTTGGTCTTGTCCTTGTTCCAGCCCCACTTGGTGAGCAGCCCGGCTTGAAGGAGAGGTCGGGATTCTGGTCGATGTAGGAGTCGAACACCGCATTTGTAGATCGACTGGATGGTCGGATTAACCGCGGATGGCCCGACGGTCGGATCCCAGGATGGCAGCGCCACGTTGTAGGCGATGGTCAGGACCTTCCCGTCTTGGGCCTGGGCGGTGCTCCAGCAGTGGCGCAACCAATGGGGTAGCGGCGGCCGCACCGGTGGCCTGGATGAAGCGGCGGCGGGTGAAGATGGTCATGAACGGACTTTGCGGGTCTGGTGAGGGGGCGCCGTGGCTTTGCGTCGCGGTCGTTGTTGGTTTGCTTGAGAGGCGTGATCCCGCCGAAATCTAGGTTGCGCCCTGTGGTTTGTCAAGCACGCGCCGCTCCGGAGCAGCGGGCAGCAGCCTCCGGCGACTTGTCCTTCTGGTCATTTGACAGCCCCGCTGACCCATGCAAAGTGCCCATCGGCAGCGGCCCGCCGACCAACGGGCCGCCTCGACGCAAACATCGCAGGAAGAAACCAGTCATGGCTGGAAAATGGATCGGATCACCGCCGCCGACGGCGGCAAGTTCAGGGCTATCTCGACCGTGCCCGCCAGGGCAAGGGCCCGGCATCGTGCTGTGCCAGGAGATCTTCGGCATCAATGCCTATGTCCGCGAGGTAGCCGATTACTACGCCGAGGAAGGCTACGTGGTGTTGGCGCCCGACCTGTTCTGGCGCATGGAGAAGGGACGTCGATCTCGGCTACACCGAGGCGGACTGGAAGCGGGCTTTCGACTTCTTTCAGCGCTTCGACTTGAACAAGGGGATGGACGACATCACCGCGGCGGTGAAGGTGCTGCGCGCGCGCGCCCGAGGTGGCCGGCAAAGTGGGCGCGCTGGGGTTCTGCCTCGGCGGCAAGCTTGCGTACCTGGCGGCGGCGCGCTCCGGCGTGGACGTAGCGCGGTTGGCTACTACGGCGTTGGCATCGAGCAGCACTCTGAACGAGCTGCCCAAGTAGTGCCGCTCAGTGCTGCACTTCGCCGAGAAGGACAAATTCGCTCCGCCGGAAGCGGTCGAGAAGATCAAGGCGCGCATTCAAGGACCGCAGCGACGTCGAGATCTACGTCTACCCCGGACGTGGACCATGCTTTCGCGCGCACCGGTGGCGACCACTATCGACAAGCCGTCCGCGTTGATGGCGCATCTCGCTCGATCGCCGCTGTTCCGCACGCGTGATGGGGCCGCACTACGATCTCTCCGGCGCTGTGGGATACCGCACTGCATGCACGAGTTCGGCACGCGCGACGTGGATGCCACCATGCGGACGATGGTCGCGCAGCCCTACGTCAACCACATCCCGACCATGACCGGCGGCGTCGGGCACGACCAGCTGAAACGCTTCTACAAGTATCACTTCATCCCGACTACGCCCAAGGACACCAAGCTCATCCCGATCTCGCGCACCATCGGCGCAGGCATCGTAGTGGACGAGATGCTGTTCTGCTTCACCCACGACATCGAGATCGACTGGATGCTGCCCGGCATCGCGCCGACCGGCAAGTACGTGGAGATCCCGCTGGTCGCGATCGTCAGCTTCCGCGGCGACAAGCTCTACAACGAGCACATCTACTGGGACCAGGCCTCGGTGCTGGTGCAGGTCGGCCTGCTCAAAGCCGGACGGGTTGCCGATCGCGTGGAGTGGAGACGGCAAGGAAACTGGTCGACGAGAAGGTGCCGTCGAACGAGCTCATGAAGCGATGGTCGGAGAGCGCGGCCAAGCCGATTTGATCCGGAGATAAGATCCCTTTCCCTCTCCTAACTCCGGCACACCTCCTGCAGGCCAGCGCGCTTGCAGCGATCCGCTGCGGGCGCTGCCGGATCCACCGCACCGGGTGGTGAGATCATCGTCTTGATTCGGGCGCCGCTCACGTCGAACACCGCCACCGCCGACACCGCCAGCGTTCCCGCTTTGCAATCGGCGACGTAACGTACGTTGCGCCTCAGATACCCGTCAGGCCTCGGTCCGGTGTCGCCCCAGACGATACGTGCCTCGAAGACCTTGGTTTGCCCGGAAGTCATGTATCGTGTCCCGGGCCAGGCTGGCGACTTCGCCTGGCTTGATCACCGCCATCCCCTCCGGCGTATTCTCGTCCTGCGCCAACGCGGATGTGACTGCCGTCAGCGCGAGCAGAGTCACGGTTCCCATAAACGCCAGTCGCATTGTCGAACTCCTGTCCGGAAGATACGCTCAACCCCGGTAGTGCCGCTTGGCCCGCTTTCCGCTTCGCGCGCCGCTTCCTTCGGCGACTTTTGCCCACTGACCGCCTGCGCGAACATGTCCACCACGACCCAGTCGGCCAGGCAGGCGGCAGAGGCCTCGCCGATGTCTCCGGCATAACCGCTCCAGCGCATGCGCGCCGACACGTCGCGGAATGGGGTCAGCTTGGGATCGACCTTCCAGAACGGCGTCAGAGCATAGGCCTTGAGCGGGGCACATAGCTCCAGCGCCGCCGCCTGCCACGGCTCGTACTGCTCCTTCTCCCACATGAACTGCAGGTAGGCCTTGGCCGCGTTGGGATACTTCTGTGTACTTGAACAACATGGCCTGGGAGAGCAGATGCAGCTCGGCGGTCTGGCCGGACGGCCCGATCGGATAGGCCGAGTGATTCATGTCGGCGGCGATGGCTTTGCTTCGCATCGGTGGAATTCTCGCCACATAATAGATCGATGGGCCGTTGGAGGTGAGGCTGATCCTGCCCTCCAGGAAAGCGTTGTTGTTGGAGACGCCCGTCCACGACAGCGTGCCTTCGATGAAGGTCTTGTTCAGCTCGATCATGTACTGATGGCAGCGACCGTCTCCCGGACTGTTGATGACACGCTTGTTCTTCCGTCTCGTCACCTTGCCGCCGAAACCCCACAGCACGTTGTGGCTCCACGTCTCGGCGTCCCCGGTCGCGTGCGACAAGGCGCGAAGCCGGGCGTGATGGCCGTTCTGGCCAGCGCGCGGCAACATCTTGAGGTACGCGTCATAGTCGGTCGGAAAAGTCTCGAACCCAGCCTCCTTCATCCAGGAGATGCGGTAGTTGAGCAACGCGCCGCCGGCCCCCAACGGCAATCCGATCCACTTGCCTTTGTTCGGACCGCTGTTGAGCCGTGCCGTAGCGCCGCGCCGTGCGTCGTACCAGCCACCGTGGTTTCTGTCCCAGGTATTCGGCGAGGTCGCCAAGCTCCACCAGCTTGTCGGGGAAGAAGCGTGGATCCTCCATCCACCCGAGCGCGAGGTCCGGCCCGCTGCCCACGTTGGCCGCGAGCGCCAGTTTCGGCCGCACATCCTCGAAGCCCCGTTGAGATCGTCACCTCGACGCCGGTAGAGACTGGTGAACCTGGCGGTGTTGACGTTCCACTGGTCTTCGTCGCTCTGGATGAAGCGGCGCCAGCGCATCAGCTTCAGCTTCGCTCCCGCCTGGGGTGTATTTGAGCGGCGTCGCTGTGCCGCGGCCGGCGCCACTGTTACCGCGCCACGGCCGCAGCGCCGAGCGCCTTCAGGATCTGATCGGGTCTTGTCGGTCATGCTTCCTCTCCGTGTGGTTCGAATTCCCGTGCTCGCCCGAATACGCGGCACGCTGCTGCTCTCCGTTCTCCCGGCGTCACCGCTTGCAGGAAGTCGCCGATCTCCTCGTTGAGAAACTGCGCGTCGTCGGTTTTCAAGCTGGTGGCCGCTTGATGCCCTTGCACCGACGGAATCTCTACCAGGGTGGCATCGGGGATCACGTCCGCCGCCTCTTGCGCGCACTGCGTCGGGTTCAGCAGATCGAGCGGAGGTACAGATCAACGCACGCGCCTTGATCGACTCGAGCGCGGCATTGGTTTCACCGTTGTAATCCCGGGTAGTCCCTACGTCGTGCGCCTGATAGGCCCAGCTCTGGTAGAGCCAGTCGGTGGCATCGAACCCATTGGCACGGCTATCCGCGGTAACCTTCTCCATCCACTCCAGCGCATCCAGCGGGTCGCTCGAACATCTCGGCCAGGGCGGCGGGCGTGCGGCCGGCAAGCACACCTCATGACCCCGCCCACGCGCGCCAGCCGCGCTCGGGAATGCCGGTGAATGCCTCGCCGTTCCAGGCGGGTCCGCCGTCAGAAGCACGGCGCGCGGTCTCGACGCCGACCGCCACTGCCCAGGGTGCGGTGCGCGCCATCGGCGTCATGGCCACGACCGAACGCATGAACGCCGGGAAGCTCACCGCCCACTGCAGCGCCTGCATCCCGCCCATGGATGCCGCCGATTACAGTCAAGAGACTCTTGACACTCGAGCGCTTCGACGAGCAGGCGATGCTGGCTTGCACCATATCGCGGATGCAGAAGCGCGGGAAAGCGTGCGCCGGGTTGCTTCGGAACTCGTTGCTGGGCGAGCTCGTCAGCCCGTTGCCGATCGGATCCACGCACACGATGAAGCAACGCTCGGGTCCAGCGCCTTGCCCGGCCCGATACGAGAAAGTCCAGGCGGTGATGATTGCCCGACAGAGAAACCGTCACCAGCACCGCGTTGTCGCGCGCTTGGCTGAGCTTGCCATGCGTGACGTAGCACAGCTCGAAAGCGCCGAATCGCCTCGCCGCTCTCCAGCGTGAGGTCGCCCGCCGCCCAGCGGCGATGCGGGCTTCGATCATGCCCTGGCTTGAGCGGGGAGTGCGCCAGAGGCGACCCTGCTCTCATGACCGGCAAACGCAGCATCAGACCCTCGCCATGGCACGCACGGAGAACGACGCAAAGATGCATTTCGCTGCTTCCCCGCTGGCCTCCGCGTGCTAGGGTTGCGGCATCGTCAGTGGTCGAACACGATGACGGTCCGGATACCTTCCCGCGCGCGAGCGAGCGCGAAGCCTGTCGTTGATCTCCTCCAGCTTGATGCGCCGGGTGATCAGCTCGTCGAGCTTGATGCGGCCCTGCAAGATACTCGTGCACGAGCCACGGAAGTCGCGTCGCGGGCGCGCATCGCCATAGCTGGAGCGCACGATGCGCCGCTCGCCCATCAGGGAGCCCCAGCGGAAGCTCACCTCCTGCATCGACATTCGACCTTGCCGAGCCACACCACTCACCCCCGGGCGCACAGCCTCCACCGCGAGGCGGAAGCGTCTTGGCGCGCCCGGCCGATTCGAACACGTAGTCGGCGCCGCGTCCTTCCGTCAGCGCCTTGACCTGCTCCGACTACGTCGCCCTGCGCCGCAGTCGATGACGTGCGTGGCGCCGAACTGCAGCGCGCGGTCGAGCTTGGCGCGCCCATGTCAACCGCGATGATCTGCCCAGCGCTCATCAGCTTGGCACCCTGGCAGCACGTTCAGTCCTACCGCACCGCAGCCCGATCACCACGACGCTCGAACCGGCAGCGACCTTGGCCTTGCGCACCGCAGCACCCACTCCGGTCATGACGCCGCAGCCGACGATGCACGCGCGATCGAACGGAATCTCCGCCGGCACCGCGATCGCCCCGACTCGGGAACGACAGTGTACTGCGCATGGGTCGAAGTTACCGAATAGTGATACACAGTGGAACCGTGACGCGACATGCGCGAGCTGCCGTCGAGCAGCAAACCCGCGCGGCTGGTTACGCGAGAACGGCTCGCACAGAATGGGCAGATCGCGCTCACAGTAGTAGCAGTGGCCGCAGTGCGGGTTCCAGGAGCAGATCACGTGATCGCCCGGGCTTGACCTGCTTGACCTCGCTGCCGACTGCCTCCACCACGCCTGCGCCCTCGTGCCCGAGCACGATGGGGCAGTGGATAGGCGAGCGACCCGGTGGATCACTTCGAGGTCGGTGTGGACACAAACCGCTCGCATAGACGCGGACCAGCACGTCGCTTGGCGCCAGCTGGCGCCATGCTCGAGCGTCTCGATGGTCATCGGCTGGTTCACTTCGCGCAGCACCGCGGCTTGAACTTCATGTTTTCTCCCTGATGGAACCGCGGAGGCGCAGACGTAAAAGTGAGGAGGAAACCACGAAGAGCGCGAAGAGCGCGCCTAAGAAAGAAAGGAAACCGCGGAGATTCCCTCGACGTTCCTTGGCGCTCCCTTCGATGACCCTCGGGCGTGCGCTGCCGTCGGCCTAGCGTAGCTCAGGCATTCCGCGGCCGGGCGCGGTTACTTCGGGATTGCGCTTGTCGGTGCCGCGGTAGAGGATCTTGTTCGCCTCCTCGGTCACGCGCGCGTGCAATGCAACTGCTTCCGGATCGAGGTCGGCCTTCGGGCGCGGGCTCCATGTCGAAATGATGGTAGTCGTCCACGCCGCGCACCAGGGTGGCGCAGTCGCGCGGTCCGACCGTCTGCTTGACATAGCGTCGGGATGTGCCGGACCGCATAGCCGAGACGCCGAGTAGTCGGCACGGTTCGGGTCCGGAACCGTGCACGAGCCGCACGTGGTGCAGCGAGAACTCGCCCGGCTGCAACTCGATGTCCGACCGCGTCGGCCTCGTTCACCTGACCTGCTACCTCCTGGCCGCGGCTCAGCAGGTTGTTCTCGGCGAACGTGTCCTTGTGCGGCAGCTGATCCATCGAGGTGCGTCGCCGGGATGACGCGCATACAGCCGTTTTCGACGATGCTCACGGACAGCGCCATCCACGCAGTCACCACGTCAGGATGGCTCAGACCCCCAGTATGTCGAATCCTGGTGCCAGGACACGTAGCTGGGATCGCGCGCATCCTTGAGGAAGAAGCTGCTGCTCCACACCAGCAGATTGGGCCCGTAGGATGTCCTCTACCGCATCGAGAATGACGCGGATGCCGGATCAACTCGTTGGCCCAGGTGAACAGCAGATGGGGCTTGCTGCGCAGCGAGCCGCGCAGCGGTCCGCCCAACGTGGCCTCGGAAAGCTCGAGCCGGTGCCGATAGGCCGAGCGCCTGATCGGCTGGACAGCGCGCGCACCGGAAAGTGATAGCCGTTGCGCCCGAACGCATCCACTTGCGCGGCGTGAGCACTTTGTTCTTGCGCTGACGAGCGAGGTGCGTGGTTGCCGAGGCGGATTGGTTCATAAGTTGAAGCTCCTGGTGCTCAAAACATGCAGCAGAAGCGGCAAGGCGGAACGGGGAGCACTGTTCCCGTCCCGCCTTCCGTCTGATTCGAACGCGCCGTCTTACGGCAGTTGATAGCCCTTCTTGCCGACCCGGATCTTGTACAGGCTCTTGCCCGAGGTCAGGTACAGCAGATTGGAGTCCGCGCCACGGCCGAAGCCAACGTTGGTCGGCAACTCCTTGCCGGTGGAAATGTACGCGAGCTCCTTGCCCGTCCGGGCTCAGCACCTGGATGCCCGGACGCTATTCGCAGCGCGACGCCAGCCAGATGTTGCCTTCGGTGTCGGCCACCATGCCGTCCGGGCCGCTGCAGGGCTTGTCGCTGCCTGGTGTAGTCGATCAGCACGCGGCGGTTGCTGGCTTGGCCGCTGCCGGATCGACAGGTCATAGGCCTGCAGCTGGTGACGCGCCCTGCAGGGTCTTCTCGCCTTCCTGCAGGTTCTGGAACTCGAACCAGCCGTTGTCGTTGCCGATGATGTACAGCGTCTTCTGGTCGGGCGAGATCAGAACGCCGTTGCACTTGCCGCAGTCGGTCAGCCACGCGGTGCACGGAGCCGTCGGGGTCGAGACGGTAGACCGCGAAACCGTCCTGGTACGATCGGCTCGTGGCCCAGATAGCGCGGATCGCTGAAGTAGATGCGGCCCTTCTCGTCGATGCTGATGTCGTTGAGCGCGTTGTAGGGCCGCCCGTTGAACAGACCGGTCAGGATGTAGCTCTTGCCGGTCTTCATATCGGTCTTGACCAGCATGCGCCCGCCGTAGTCGGCGCCCAGCGCCGCGATCATGTTGCCCTCGCGGTCGAACTTGATGCCGTTCGACATCCCGCTCGGGCTGCGGAAGATGGTGGTCTGACCGGTCTGCGGGTTGTACTTCCAGATGTTGCCGGCCTGCAGGTACTTGCCGGACGGATCCTTGCAGAACTTGGTGAAGGTGATGTCGCTGAAGTAGATCATCCCGTCGTGACCCGCCGCCACCCCCTCGGTCAGCATGCAGCCGCCGTCGAAGAGGCGTTCGAGCTTGGCGCCCGCCGGGACGAAGGCGGGATCGCCCGTCGGCGCAGGGAACCCGGGATCGTCCGCGAAGGCGGTCACGCAGCGAACCCCAGGGCGAGGCTCAGGGCGACCCCAATGCGCTTGAAGCTGTACCGTGTTGCTCTTATGTCTCCTCCTGTGATTACCGACTTATGCCAGGATAACTTTGCGGTGTCGAGCCCGGCGCCTTGTGCCTGCGCCGTGCTGCTCGGATGACCGCCCGCCACGACGGCGGGCGGGGTAGCCCTTCCCTGCTTTGGATGCGTTCGACCGGCAGGTTTGACAAACTCAGACGGTGCCGGCTCCGCCGGGGCCAGTCTACACTTCCGATTCCGACCCAGGTTGCAGATTCTTTCCTGCCGGCTTATCTGACTATCATGGGCGAACTGGCGGACGGCGGGAAGGTGCCGACGGCGCGACGCGGGGATGACGGTACCGGTAGCGCGCGAGGTGCTGCATCAGAGCTCGATGCGATCTCGCATTGGCTCGCGTCGTTCCGGCGCCCGTAGCAGCTGGAACACCTCAGTGCTTTAGGATTCCAGACTTGCTCTACCCGCGCATCGCGCCCGCAGCTCCTGCGGTAAAAGCTATAGCGGATTGGATTCTTCTTGTAGTAATCCTGGTGATAGTCTTCGGCGACGTAGAACTGCCCCGCGGGCACGACTTCGGTGTAGATGTGTCCGAAGCGGCCACTCTTTGCAGCGCCGCCAGGCTCAGCCTCCGCTGCCTCACGTTGGGCCTGGTCCTGATAGAAGATCGCGGTTCGATACTGTGCTCCTACGTCGCAGAATTGTCGGTCCTGCACTGTCGGATCGATGTGGCGCCAGAAGTAGTCCAGCAGCTGCTGATAAGTTATCTTCTGGGGATCGTAATATACGCGCACCGATTCGGCGTGGCCGGTGCCACCGTGGCTCACCTGGTCGTAGGTCGGATTCTGAGCTGCCCGCCGGCGTAGCCCGACTCAGCCTCCAGCACCCCGGGCAGCTTCTCGAAATCAGCTTCCAGGCACCAGAAGCAGCCACCGGCAAAGATGGCGGTCGCCGGCTGCGCGGATGATGCTTGGGCGGCGGCCTTGGGTTGTGCCGCTGTCCCATTGCCCGCAGATGCCAAGGCCAAGAACAGACACGCGAATGGAACCAGGGGATTCATGCGTTCTAAGCTCCGGCAAGGCTGGATCGGAATGACACCCTTCGGACCGCTTCGTACGAGTCAAACGGCCGCTCGGATGCTGATCCGCGGTCGACGGCGGCAGGCCCTCCGGTAGTACCGCAGCTGCTTATCTGCATTGATCCCCTCCGTCGAGGATAGGTTCAATCCGCCTACACGGAAACGAGCGCGCTATGCCTACAGCGTCCAGACAACGCTGTTGGTACAGTGCAAGGTCGCTTTACCGCAACGCACACAAGGGAAATGACGATGAAACCAGGTTTTGGCACAGTGCGTTATTCCGGCCCGCTCGACTTGTGGATGCGGCTTGCCTTCAGAACAAGCGAAATGCTCTGGGCCTCGACCCAAGTCATTGCCTTCCGGACGAGCGGCATGCTCCGGCACGGCTCGACTCCGAGCGCTCGCGATCGTCGCGAACTGATCTTGATGGGTCGAGAGAGGGTCGAGGCGGCTGCAGAGTCGGCCACCGCCATGGGGGATACCTGCTGAGGATGAATCTCGAGCTCGCATCCTTGGCAATGAGCCAAAGCATGGCTGCTGCAACCTCGATGCTGTCATCCTCGCGGAGCCGCACTCCGCGGCAGGCCTTCCGGCGGCAATTGAGACGAAGCGGCGCCACCACGCGCCAATCGGCCAGGACCGTGTCCCGGCTGTCGGGATCGGCTCGCCCGGCTCACGCAGCATGGGCTCAGCCACTACTTCGCGCGCGACGAAGAACGCAAAGCGGCTGGCCAGGCGTTGACCTGGAGCAGCGCACTCGGGGCTGCGTTTTTGCGGGTCGAAAGCCGGATGCAAGCCTGGCTCCTGAGAACAATTTATTGCATTGCGGCGTCCGCGAGCTACAATGAAAGCGATGCATCGGAACCGAACAACAAAGTGCCTGCGTATCTCTTGAGGGTGGCCCTCCCCGTGGCGCTCGCTTGTGCGCTAGGGCTGCCGTGCGCGCATGCGGGACGTATATGCGTGGGATCGACGCGTCCGGAACGCTCGTCCTGAGTGATGTGGCCCCGCCTCCGGGTGCTCGCGTGATTGATGTCGTAGCCGACAGGGCGCCAGCGGTATCTACACGCCCCAGTGCCCTCGCTACCTATGATGCGGCACGTCAGGGCGAGATCGAGTTTCTATCCGAACGGGTTCGTCTACTCGAGCGCGAAGTCGAACTTGCCGGCCGCCAGCCCGCGCCTGCCGCGACATATGGAACGGTTCCAGCGCAGGGATGAATGGCTGGTGTGATCCCGCCTGGAGCTATTGCGGACTCGGTTGGGGCCGGCAATCTATCCTGAGGTCATCGTGGTCCCGCGCTCGACAGGCTTCCGCGGCTTCGCTCGATTCCACCACCGCCGCCCGTTTGCGGTGCCGCCTCCGGCGCGCGTATCCAAGGGCTTCCACGTCCGCTGAATCATCTGTTCCGCCGGGTTCCCAGCGGCTAGTGCGCGAAGAAAGACAAGCCGCGCTTGTTCACCGTGAACACCGCTGCAAACACGCGCCTGTCATCAGCCTCGCGACGGGCAATTCTGCGGCGTGGAAGTATCGACTTCTAGCCGGCGGGTCGTACGCCTTGCGAGTTCGGCGCGTATTATCATAGCGAGCGGAAGCATCGGACAGCGGACAACGGAGAGGTCATGCCGTTCCTGGGTGCGGCTCCAATTGCCGGAGCCGTCACTCGCGAACCGCGGCGGGGAAGGTACGCAGCTCATTGCTCGACGGCTGCGTGACGGCATCGAATAAACCCTTAGACTGAAATGAGGTCGACCGTGCCGGAGAGCCAACGCTTTACACTGCATTTGCCGCCGACCACGGCAGAGAAGGAAACGCTGTACGCCAGAGGGTGTTGCGCCCGGAACAGCTGGTGCACGGTGCCTACTATTCCGGGCATGTGCATTCGACTCGGCGGTAGCGCGCTGGCACGCAGCTAAACGGCGCTTCGTGCTGCTGCACTCCGAGTTGGGCGTGCGCGCGACCAAGGCGATCCCGCATGTCGCGGACGCGCGCACCGAAGACATGTTTCTTCCTCTGTCGGAAAGCCCCCAGCGACGAGCAACGCGTCAGCGAATACGCCTTCGAGACCGCCTCGTGAGGGTGGCGTAAGCACCCGCGGTACGCGCCGAAAGTCTCTAGTCTTCGCGCCTCAAGCGCAAATCTTCCGTAGCCGGCGTGCCCAAGTGCGGTCCCCGGACAGGTTGCCGAAAGCCGGCGTCTGTATCGTCGCGTAAATACTCTTGTCGGCTGTTGGCGCTGGCATGTACGGGAAGACGCATCTGTGGCTCTATGTTCTAAGCCTCGCAGGGCTGGCGCTAGCCGCGCTCATCACCGCGTGGCTGGGCTACGCTTGTACATTCGATACACCTCCCGCTTGTCCGCTGGATCCAGGATTCGTCTGGACCACGGACTTCAGTTCTTCCACCGTCCCGCCTATTCTGGCAGTAGCGCTCGCGCGAGGGAGAGGCTGCAACATCCAGCGCCTCCGAGCCTTGATCGTCCAGCCTGCGGTTCTCCTGGCAACCTTGTTGTCTGCCCAGGACGACGTTCTACGCCGGCTGATTGGGGTGCAGGCGGTGGCTTCACTGCCGTTGAACCCCTTGCGCTGGTTCGGGCACTAACCTCCATATTGCGGCTACGACACGAAACCCCAGATGATTTCAACTCGCTTGCGCGTCGCTCTCCTGGAGGACGATTCTCCGAGGCAGAGTTGATCAACCACTGGCTCACGTCGGCCGGACTATTCTGCAGCCGGCACGAGCGCGGACACAGCTTGTTATGCGCTCTACGGGAACAAACCTTCGATGCTCTGGTCTTGGACTGGACCGTTCCCGAGATGACCGGTGTAGACGTACTCAAGCATGTCCGCTGCACGTTGCAATCGTCGGTCCCGGTCCTCTTCATCAGCGGCCGCAACGGTGAATCCGGACATCGTGGCAGCACTGAAACAGGGCGCCGATGACTATATGGTCAGCCCCTTCACCGCATGGAGTTGCTCGCACGGCTCGAAGCCATTGCCCGTCGCGGCAAGCCGCAGCCGCGACAGCCAGAGGTGATCGAGATGGGTGCCTTGCGGGTCAATTGCCAGACGCGCTGCGCGCAACGCGACGGCGCGCTGGTCGACCTGAGCGCCAAGGATTTCGATTTGCTGGTGCTGTTCCTCCGCAATGTCGGGAGGCTGCTCTCGCGCGCGGAGATTCGCGAGACGGTGTGGGGTCCCAGGGCGCCTTTCAGCTCGCGCACGCTCGACACCCACGTGAGCCGTATCCGCGACAGGCTCGGGCTGACGCCGTCCCACGGGTGGCGCCTGGCCGCCGTCTACGGCTACGGCTATCGGCTGCAGCACATCACCAGGTCTACCGGGGATGTTGGCGGCGACGACGCCATGAGGGGATCGCTCCGGCTGTACTCCGCGTTGGAGCAGCCGAGCGGTGAGTCTACCGGCTAGTAGCTTTCCTGCTACCCGGGCGCCGTCGCTCGAGTTTTGCGCGCACAAATTCCAAAGCGTGCTGCGCTGACCTCGATTGCCATCAGGCGCCTCTGCCTGCCGCTGCTCCCGCGAGCGTATGGCGCGAAGCAACGCCGAGAATGGTGCGCTCGACGACCGCGCGCAGCATTGCCTTCAACTCGTCCTCTGCAGTCGAGGCGAGCACTCGTTCGGGGAAGCTGACCTGATAGACCAGCCCGCCTCGAGCAATGTTGAACTTGTGCATGGCGCCGGCGCACTCGTAACGCACCACTGCAGTAGGCAGTCTCGCGCGCAAATGCGCCAGGATTTCGCAGGTCTTGAAGTCGATCATGCTGCTCATGTGTGGTGGCTCCGTGATCTGGTTCTGTCGAGAATAGGAAGGCGCCGGTGTCACGCTTGCCTATCGTCGATCCTACTCTATCTCGATATGGATCGATGGGTCTGCCTGGGCCAGACCGGTCATTTGCATCACGGGCGGTTTCCGCCTATGTCGATCAGCGCCAGGCTTTGGGCTTCGTCCAGGATCCACACCTCGCCGGCGGTGGGATGTCTATGTCCCGTAATTCTCATCAACTCATCGGCAAGCGCCAACTGGCTCGTTCCGCCGGAATAATCCAGAAATAGGCGGACTCCGTTTCCCGGCGACCCCAGCACCTCGACGGCGTCGCGCGGGTTGGCAACACCCTTCAGCTCCAAGATGTGGATAACCGCCGAAGACAAGTCGCTGCGTGTCACAGTCCGCTCCATAGCGGTTCAGTCTAGGAGCCCCTCTAGTCAATCGCAAAAATGGTTGCACAACTGTTGCGTCCCGCAGAAATGGGCCTCAGAAGCTCGGTGCAAGAACTGCGGCGCGGACTACGGCTGAAGGCTTTGGCCGCCCGGCCAGGTTGGCGCGGCGGCAGCGAAGAGTGGTCAGACAGAAACGCGAAGCGGGCTTCCTTGCTGCCAACTGCAGGCTAGATTGATGATCTTGAGCGCCTGATCATTGGTCAGAATCAAAGCTCCACCGTCCGCCGGGACGCACGACATCGGTGTGCTCCGCAATGTGGTGGTGGACCTCAGCCCGATATTCAAACGGGACCAGCGCAGCATATGTCCGTTCTTGACCGGCGGTCATCAGGGCGACGCGAACCGAAGCCGGTGCGGTGCCACAAGTGGCTTCGGCCAATCGCGTCAATGCGGATCGAAGCGCGGCCTTAGAGACCACGGGCTGTTCCATGCGGTAACCCCTTCAAGTGTTTCCGGGTGATAGAGCAAGGGCCTTCGCCAGTCTGCGCAGGTTTGACAACCGCGTAACCATTGATGACGTGAGCGCTGCTGCGACGCGAACACCCGCTCGTTACTCCTCGTCGAGTGCAGCGCGAGGAGCCGCGCTCGGGCTTGGTGAGAGTCACGTCGCCAACGGCGAGCCGCATGGCTTTGTCCGTCGACTTGCCTACGCCCACGGCGAGCGTTCTGACGCGGTATACGCTATCGTTGGCGGAAAGGTCTCTTTAACGGCGAGGAAATTCGGTGTTCGCAGATCGATGGCTGTCGCTGCCCTGTGCTCTGATTTTCGCGCTGTCGATGATTCAGAGCACCAGGGCGCAGACGATCGAACCGCGCTTCGCTGTGCTCGTCTTCTCGAAGACGAGCGGCTTTCGCCATAGCTCCATCCCGCAGGGGATTGCAGCCATCAAGACACTGGGCGCGGCATACGGCTTCGACGTGGATGCGACAGAGGACTCCGCACGATTCACCGACGTGATCCTGGCGAACTTTCGGGCCGTATTGTTTTTGAACACGACCGGTACGATCCTCGATGCCGACCAGAAAGCCGCCTTCGAGCGCGCTACATCCGCGGCGGCGGAGGGTTTGTTGGAATCCATTCGGCGAGCGACACCGAATATGACTGGCCCTGGTATGGCAGTCTTGTCGGGGCTTACTTCAAGAGTCACCCGGAAATTCATCCGGCGACGGTCCGGATTGAGGATCGCCTGCACCCTCGACACGATCGTTGCCGCTATACTGGCAGCGCACCGACGAGTGGTACGACTTTCGCAGCAATCCTCGCCCTGCAGTTCACGTGCTGGCGGTACTTGACGCATCGAGCGATGCGGGAGGAATCCGAGGACCCGACCATCCGGTCGTGTGGTGCCAAGACTTCGATGGTGGCCGGAGCTGGTACACCGCCTTGGGGCACACCGGCGAGAGCTACGCAGAGCCGGCATTCCTGTCTTCATCTGCTGGGCGGGATCCGAAGCGCGGCCGGCATCGCCAAAGCAAACTGTGCTGTCGGGACGGAGCTAGGCGTCAACGAGCCGCCTGAACCTAGCGAAGAGGTGCGGTAGCGAACCGTGGCTCAGGGCCAAGAAGGTGGGACAGCCATTCGTCCGATCCGGCGCGAACAACCACATGATGTGCTGGCGTCGGCGGATGCTGACACGCGGTCGCGTCTGCACAGTTCCTTCACATTGATGGACGGCCGCCGCGCGCAGGGTCTTACCCTGCTAGCCGTAACTCCTCCCGACGAAGCGCTTGAACATTAGCCCGCCATTTCCGGCGGGCTCTTTTGTCCAAGCTGCCCGCTCTCGAACCGAATTCCTCCATCGTCGGCAACTCGCCTCTCAACTAACAGTCCATTGACATTTTTCGACACGACCCCGATGGAGCAGTAATGTTCAGCTGCTCCTCGTGGGCCTGCATCGCGACTGTTTCGGGACCTCGTACTGTCTCCTGCGGCCTTGAATCCCCTCGCCATGCAGCCCCGAGTGAGCACCAATCATGCGGCTGCGCTGATCGGCGGCAGATTGTTGGCTCGGGTTCAATATCTGGAGTGCTTCGTCCGCAGTAAGCACCAGCGGATCACCTTCCAGCGGAATTCTGACGCTAAGATGCTCGGCCAGGTACTGGTAGACTGGGGCGGAGAACTCGAACGGTACCGCCGCGATGAAGACCCGCGGCTCCTGCGAGCTCGGGACCACCACGCGAATCAGTGCGGGTGTCATGCCGCAGGCGGCCTCAGCGATCTTTCCGAGCGCCAAGCGAATGGTTACTGTTGTGATCATGGCGAACCTCTTTTCATGGCTGTTGGCAACCAAACAGCAAGGGGCTTGCCAATATCCAAATGTTCACACCGATTTCACCCTTCGGACACTCGCGCCTGAACCCATCGAGCGGCGCCGCGGGGCTCACCCGCCGTCCGAACGAACGTGGGGTATATCGAAAGGCGTATGGCTCGGCTGGACAGCTGAAGTGTACGGTGCGCGCATGGTCGAAGCTTCCAGCCGATTGCTGGCTGGGCGTTGGCTCGACCTCTGGGGAGAAAGAGAAATGTGGACCGCGTTCCAGGCTTGCAATACTTTGCGCATCTATCATCGTCTTGGCCGCGTACCTAGGCCAAGACAGTTCCCTAACTCCACAACCCACTTCATCTCCCTATTCTCCAATGATCTCAACTGGTATGCGCGTGGCCCTGTTGGAGGACGATCCGTGCCAGGCGGAGTTGCTCAGCCATTGGCTGGCGTCGGCGGGGCTTGTCTGCAGCCGACTACGAGCGCGGAGCCAGCTTTCTGCGCGCTCTAACGCAAGAAAGCTTCGATGTCCTCGTCTTGGACTGGAGCCTTCCCGACATCAAGGGCTTGGACGTGCTCAGGCATGTCCGCAGGCGTCCTTCAATCGTCGGTTCCAGTCATCTTCGTCAGCGCCCGCGGCTGTGAAGTTGACGTCGTAACCGCGCTTAAACAGGGCGCCGATGACTATATGGTCAAGCCGGTCCGCCGCCTGGAGCTGCTCGCGCGCCTCGAGGCCGTTCACGCGCCGCCGCGAGTCGGAGTCGGTCCAGCTGGAGGTGATAGATCTGGCTGGGTTAAGGCTGGATTGCCAGACCCGCAGCGCATGGCGCGACGCGCGGCCGATCCACCTGACCGCAAAGGATTTCGATCTTTCCGTGCTGTTCCTGTCCAATATTGGGCGGCTGCTCTCCCGGGAGCATATCCGCGACGCCGTGTGGGTCCCGAAACGCTGTCTAGCCCGCGCACGCTCGACACCCACATATGCCGTGTCCGTCGCAAGCTCGGGCTCACGCCAGCTAACGGCTGGCAATTGACTGCCGTCTACCGCCACGGCTATTTGCTGCAGCAGGTCGCCGTGTCTGTAGCGCATGGTCACGGCCACGTTGCCGTGACTGCATCGCCGGGGAAGCAGCCGTTGCTGAAACACGAGAGGCGCGAACTCACGAACCCCACAGGGGTACTGGTCCCGCCTTTAGTTCGTCCGCCAGCTCGTGAGAGCACCGAGGGTTGAACGGGCCCCGTCGGACTCTCGGCGTAGAGCAGCTCAAACTCCGCGGAAGTGCGTACCGCGCATGCGGATCTCAAGCCGCTCGCGCCGGCTCGCGCCTGCCTCCTCATCCTCGAGCTTCTTCCACAGGGCGCGGATCATGTCCTTCATCATCTGCGCCTCCTGCCAGCGGTCCGACAGCTCGTAGCCGTCCGGGCCGGTCATCGCGTATTCCTTCGGTCCCAGCTCGCACAGGAAGGTGAGCGTCGCATCTTTCGGGGCGCGCCGCCGCCAACTGCGGAATCCGTACTCCCACCAGCCCATGAACAGGTCGACCCAGTCCTTCTGGTGCGGGAAGCTGATCTGAATCTGGACCTGCTCGCGGCTGGCCACGCGCCCGTGGAATCCCCACGCGTTATCGAGGATGCGATGCATCAGCGCGTGATTCTCTTCCGAGATCGGCCAGGCGAACTCGCGTCCCACCACGTAGTGCGAGATGTCCGCGGTGAGCCGCAGGTCCGGGAAGCAGTCCAGCAGGTGCAGCGTGAAGAACAGATCGGTGGTCATGCGGTCGCGATGCGTCTCGATGTGCATGGGGATACCGGCGTCGTGCGCGAGCCGCCGCCAGCCTTCGATGTAGGGAATGCAGTCCTCGAGCCGGTAGGGCCGCACGTCCGGCTGCAGATTGACGATGGTCGGCGCCCAGCTCCTTGACGTGCTCCAGGATCGGCTTCAGGTCGTCCACCGTCTTCGGATAGCACTGCGCCTGCCAGGTCATGTTGTGCGCGCGCAGGAAGTCGGTGACCTCCTTCGCGTACTTGTAGTCGAAGAAGCGCACGCCCGCGCCGTCGAAGCCGGCGTCGCGGATCATCTCGAGCTTCTCCGCGAGAGTCCACTCCGAGCCCGTCCGGCCGGCGGCGCTCCATGGCCCAGAGCGACTGATACACGAGCAGCTTTTGCACGACCTCAGCTGCTAGGCTCACCGATTCAGAGCCGCGGCGTGATGCCTCAGGTGGTCTTCCACGAAGGTCGAGATGAAAAAGTAGCCGTGGTCGTACCCTGACTGCCGGCGCAGCGTCAGCGATTGCCGCGCCTTCTTGCACGCGGCCTCGAATGCATCGGGATTGAGCTGTTCGGCGAGGAACTTGTCCGCCATGCCCTGATCGATCAGGATCGTTCCGTCGAGACGTCGCGCGCGATCAGCTCGGTCGCGTCGTACTCCAGCCAGGCGTGCCTTGTCCTTCCCGAGGTAACCGGTGAACGCTTTCTGGCCCCACGGACAGCGGCTCGGCGCGCAGATCGGAGAGAACGCGGAAACCGAGCGGTACTGGCCGTGGTTTCTGAGCGCGCATACCAGCGCTCCGTGTCCGCCCATCGAGTGGCCGAAGATGCCCTGCCGTCCGCTGTCCGCGGGGAAGTCCTCGGCGATGACCTGCGGCAGCTCGCGCGTAACGTAGCTGTACATCCGGTAGCGGCTGGACCACGGCGCCTGGGTAGCGTCGACGTAGAAACCTGCGCCGAGGCCGAAATCCCAGGAGTCGCTCTCTCCCGGTACGTTGGCTCCGCGCGGACTCGGTATCGGCCGCCACCAGCATCACACCGGCCTTCGCAGCCGCTCGCTGGGCGCCGGCCTTGATCATGAAGGTCTCTTCGGTGCAGGTTAGACCGGCCAGGTAGTAGAGGACAGGCACCTTGAGCTTGCGTGCCTGCGCGGGCTGGAACACCGAGAAGCGCATCGGCAGGCCGATCTCGAGCGAGTCATGGCTGTAGTAGCCCTGCACGCCATCGAAGCATTTGTGCTCGCTGATGATTTTCATGCTGAGATTTTGCAGCGGCAGTGGCCCAAGCCGTTCAATAGACGACAACCGCACGGATCGATTCGCCCGAGTGCATGAGGTCGAAGCCCTGGTTGATGTCGTCGAGCTTGCAGCGTGTGCGTGATGCAGGTCGTCGATGTCGATCTTTCCGTCCATGTACCAGTCGACGATCCGCGGCACGTCGGTGCGGCCCGCGCGCGCCGCCGAACGCCGTGCCCTTCCACACGCGGCCGGTGACGAGCTGGAACGGGCGCGTCGCTGATCTCCTGCCCGGCGCCCGCCACGCCGATGATGACCGACACGCCCCAGCCCTTGTGGCAGCACTCCAGCGCCTGGCGCATCACCTTGACGTTGCCGATGCATTCGAAGCTGTAGTCGGCGCCGCCCTTGGTGAGGTTGACCAGGTACGGCACCAGCTCCGCTTCGGACATGTCCTTGGGATTGACGAAGTGCGTCATGCCGAACTTCTGCGCCAGCGCTCGGCGCGCCGGGTTGAGGTCGACGCCTACGATCATGTTGGCGCCCGCCAGCCGCGCGCCCTGCACCACGTTCAGCCCGATGCCGCCCGAGGCCGAACACCACCACGTTGCGCGCCCGGCTCCACCTTTGGCGGTGTTGATCACCGCGCCGATGCCGGTGGTCACGCCGCAGCCGATGTAGCACACCTTGTCGAAGGGCGCGTCTTCACGGATCCTGGCCAGCGCGATCTCGGGCACCACCGAGTAGTTGGCGAAGGTCGACGTGCCCATGTAGTGGTGCAGCTTCTTGCCCGGCCATCGAGAAGCGGCTGGTGCCGTCGGGCATGAGGCCCTGCCCCTGGGTCACGCGGATGGCCTGGCACAGGTTGGTCTTGCGGCTCACGCAGTATTCGCACTCGCGGCATTCGGGAACGTACAGCGGGATGACGTGATCGCCTCTCTTCAGGCTCTGCTACGCCGGGCCCCGCGTCCACCACGACACCGGCGCCCTCGTGGCCGAGGATAGGCGGGAACAGGTCCTCGGGATCGGCACCGGACCGGGTGAACTCGTCGGTGTGGCAAATGCCCGGTGGCCTTGATCTCGACCAGGACCTCGCCGGCCTTGGGCCCGTCCAGTTGGACGGTCTCGATGGACAGCGGCGCACCCGCCTGCCAGGCGACTGCTGCGCGTACCTGCATGTGTCTAACCTCGTGAAGCGGTGAAGGCGAGCAGTGGCGCGCGATTGGCGATAGACGTGGCTCGGACTCGGCTTCACGAATCACGAGCAACGACCTGACCGCGCACAGTGGCCCCGCGCCGCTTCGCAGCTATTTCGCGGCGGCTTCCTCGACCGGCCTGAAAATAGCGGCGGCTGAGCGAGGTCTGGTTCTCGTAGATGGAGCCCTGATTCAGCGCGGGCGGAACGGCATGCGCATCGGCACCTTCTCCGCTCTGGGCTCGATGGTTTGACTCGCCGCACAGCATGCTGGCTGTTCGAAGTACTCCAGCGCTGGTGAAGTTCACCAGCGGCCAGGCGTCCGCCGGCTCCGGCCTCGTACAGCAGGAGCTGGCGCGGCCTGGTTGAATGTGTTCTGCGCGGAGCCGTGTACGAGCCGGACGTGATGGAACGACGCCGAGCCCGCCTCTGCCAGTCAGCGTCACCGCTTTGCCGAAGTCCAGTGGCACCGCGTCCGGGTCGATCGCGCCGCAGAAGCGGCCTTCCGCATGCATGATCGTAGATCGGACCCTAGTGCGTGCCAGGCAGGACCAGCAGCGGACCATTCTCCAGTTCCATGTCGTCCAGCATCACGCCCACCGCCAGCAGGTCGTCGTTGGTGTGCGGGTAGAAGGCCCAGTCCTGGTGCCACTCCACCGGCGAGCCGTACTTTAGGGTCCCTTCGTGTTCAGCTTGGAGCCGTGCAGCCTGATGTCCGGGCCCAGCAACCGGGTCAGAACGCTGAGCAGCTTGGGGCTCCTGGCGAAATCCCAGAACACCGGATGCAGCGTGTGTGGCTTTTGATGCGCCGCACACGCGGGTTCTGGCGGCGTATGCGAAGGCTCCAGGTCGATACATCGTTGTGCGTCGGCCACGCCCTCGGCCTTGGCGATAAGGTCCGCGAGCGACCTCTTTCATCGTGGTCAGCGTGCTACGGTCCAGCACGTCCTGGCACCACCAAGTAGCCGTTTTCCCGGTATGAGGCGATGTCTCGATCCGAAATCACTTGGTTTCCCCTAGTTCGATGTCTGTCCAGTCAGTGGAGCGCCCAGTCAGTCAGGGCTGGCCTCGGTGGGCCTTGCGGACGCCGAGTGTCCCCCACATAGGGGATGAACGCGGCGGCTCCTTTTGCGTCCGAGTGCCATAGGCACTCAACCTTAATGCGCACTACCCAGATATGTCAACGCCAGTACAGGAGCTTAGCGGGCTCGAGGGCCCCTTGCAGGAAGCTTGCATACAGCTGACGCAACGGCTGTGGTGAACGTCCTGACCGCTCGGCGGCAGTGAATCGTCAGGAAAGGCGTCGCTGCTGGCGTCGGTGCGGGACTATAATGATCGCGGTGCGTTCCTTCCCCAGCAACCTGACGGCGATGCTGTTTGGCCACGAGGTCAAGCCGACATTCACGGTCGAAAACGAACGGGCCATCGCAAAACCCCGTGGCCGTGGATTTCTCCAAGCCCGGGCCGGCGCAGAACAAGTGACGAAATGATGCTGCTCTTGGCGCGGCGCGCGGCGGCCGCGCTGCTGCTTGCCTTCTGTGCCATCGCGGAATACGCGCCGATTCCGCCATTGACCGGTCGCGTGTTGGATATTACCGGCGCACTGACCGCCGGACAGAAGCGTGAACTGGAAGCGAGCCTGGAAGCGCTTCGAGACGCGCAAGGGCAGCCGGATCGCGGTACTCGATCACCGGGACGACCTATCCTGAGCCGATCGAATCGTTCGCCATCCGGGTGGCGGAGACATGGAGGATCGGCACTGCGACGGCATCGTCGTGGTGATCGCCCCGAGCGACCTGGCGATGCGCATCGAGGTCGGAAATGGGTTGAAACGCGCCGGTGCCGGATGCCGTCGCCAGACGCCTGATCGAAGAAGAGTTCATCCCCAAAGTTCGCGAGGACGATCTGTACGGCGGCTTGCGCGCGGGACTCGATCGCCCCATGCGGGTCATCGACGGCGAGCCGCTGCCCGAGCCGAAGCAGGAGGCCGGCCGCCGGCAGTGACGTGCGCTCGATGGAGGCCTGCTTCGTCGTCATGGATTCTCCTGCTTTCGATCGCCAGGAACCGGCACCCGTTCGCGATGTGCCGGCCGACACGATCGCCATATCGCAATTGCGTTTCTCCTGGGCCGGCTCCGGACAGCACTTTGCTCGACATCGATGAATTGCGCGTCGCGCCGGGCGAGCGCGTGTTCCTTTTTGGCCCGAGCGGCAGTGGAAAGTCCACGCTCCTGAGTCTGATCGGCGGTCTGGTGGTGCCTCAGTCAGGCGCGGTGCGGATTCTCGATTGCGACATGACAGACATGAGCGGCTCTGCGCGCGATCGTTTCCGTGCCGACCACATCGGTTTCATCTTCCAGATGTTTAATCTCATTCCTTATCTGTCGGTGTTGGAGAACGTCTGCCTGCCATGTGGCTTCTCCGCGCGGCGACATGCGGCGACGCGACCGGAGGCGTGCAGGCCGAGGCGCTGCGCCTGCTCGAACATCTCGGACATGGGCGGTACGGACATCCTGCGCCGGCAGGTGACGGATTTGAGCGTGGGCCAGCAGCAGCGGGTGGCGGCGGCGCGCGCACTGATCGGTGCGCCGGAACTGGTGATTGCGGACGAGCCGACCGTCGTCCCTGGACGCGGACCGGCGCGCGGCCTTTCTCGACCTGCTGTTCCGCGAATGCGAACAGCGACCGGTCGGCGCTGGTATTCGTGAGCCATGACGCGTCGCTTGCGCCGCGCTTCGACCGCGACAATCCGGCTCGCCGGTATCAATCGCGCAGCCGGCAATGGTGGCGGCCGATGATCCCGTCGCTTGCCATCAAGAGTCTTCGCAACCGCAGGTTTACAGCGAGCCTGACCGTGCTCTCGATCGCGCTCGCGGTCGCGCTGCTGCTGGGCGTGGAGCGCATCCGGCAGGAGTCGCGCGAAGGCTTCGCCGCCACGATTTCCGGCACCGATCTGGTGGTCGGCGCGCGCGAGCAGCCGGTGCATCTGCTGCTCTACTCGGTGTTTCACATCGGAAATGCCACCAACAACGTGCGCTGGGAAAGTTACCGCGCGGCTGGCGCTGCGCCCCGAGGTGGCGTGGACCATTCCTCTATCACTGGGCGATTCCCACCGGGGTTACCGGGTGCTCGGCACAAACCGGGACTTTTTCGAACACTTTCGTTTTGCGCGCGACCGGCGGCTCGAAATTGTCGAGGGCGCCGCGTTCAACGGCGACAATGACGCGGTGCTCGGCGCCGAGGTGGCGTCCGCACTCGGCTACCACACCGGCGACCAGATTGTGATAGCCCACGGCGGCGGCGACGTGAGTTTCTCTCTGCACGAGCACCACCCCTACACGGTTTCCGGCGTGCTGGCGCGTACCGGCACGCCGGTTGACCGAACGGTGCACGTGACGCTGGAAGGACTCGATGCGCTGCACGAGGACTGCCGAGGGCGGATCCGGTGATCCGCTCGCGGCGGTGATGCAGGCCGGAGGTCCGTTGGGGACCGAGCATGCTTCCGCGCCGCGAACGATCACCGCCTTCCTCGTCGGCCTGAAGTCACGCGGTGCGGCGCTGGGGATGCAGCGGCAGGTGAACGAATACGCCGGAGAGCCGCTCGACCGCGGTGCTTCCCGGCCTGGCACTGCAGGAAATCTGGGAAATCACCGGCGCGGCGGAGCGCGCGCTGTTCGCGGTCTCGGCATTGGTGGCGGTTGTGGGGCTGGCCGGAATGCTGGTGGCGATGCTCACCGGCCTGAACGAGCGCCGCCGCGAAATGGCAATCCTGCGTTCAGTCGGCGCGCGGCCCGTGCATGTCTTCGCGCTGATCCTGGGCGAAGCTATCTTGCTCACGGCGGCTGGTATCGCGCTCGGGGTTGCGACCCTGTACATTGGTTTGATCGCTGGGCAATCCTGGCTGGAAGCGCGGCTTGGACTGTTCATCGCGGCCGGCTGGCCTGGCGCCCGGGAAATTGGATTGATGGCGATGGTGGCGATTGCGGGAGCGGCAATCGGAGTTGTTCCCGGCATGGAGAACTTATCGATGTTCTCTCGCCGACGGGCTGACATTGAGGCTTTGAATGGGAGCATCGGCATGAAACCGCGGATAGGAAATGCCTGGCTGCTGCTCGCAGCCATTTTTTCATCGGCCACTACTTGGCGGACGACATCCGGCAGGTGATGTGGGCGGACCTGGTGCCGAAATCGGCGGCGATGGAAAACCCCTTCCTCAAGCTGAGTCGGGACCAGCTCCAGCAGATCAGCGACATCGCGGCAATCCGCGACCGCCGAACACGCGGCGACCAGAGCGTCACGCGCGCGGACACAGAGCGGGAAGCGGAGCTGGCGAAGAAACTCGAACTGGCGGGCGTCGAGGTCGACGGACTGTTAGCCCAGCGCCAGGACATCATTGAACGCGGCCGCGCGGTGAACCCGCCGCTCAACGGACAGTCAATCCGGATTCCCGGCTATCTGCTGCCGCTGGAATTTTCCGGAAACAAGTCAGCGAATTTCTGCTGGTGCCTTGGGTCGGCGCCTGCATCCATACCGCCGCCTCCACCGCCGAACCAGATCGTGCTGGTGAGACCCGAGAAACCAGTGACCATCACGGAATGTTCGAGCCGGTCTGGGTCTCCGGCCGACTCACCGCCGGGGCCTTGAAGAAAAGCCTGTCGATGGTGGATGGGGCAGCCGATATCGACGTGGGTTATTCAGTGAAGGCGGCCCAGGTCGAGCCGTACAAGCAATAAACCTTAAGAAGGAGTGAACAAGCCGGCTACTTGAATGCAGGCAGCGCGGCGCACACGGGCACCGCGCCTGTCCGATCAGGTGTTCGTGCGGCGCCGGCTTGTTCATGACGGTGCGTATCTTCAGACCCTCGACGCCTTCCTCTTCCACATCGACGCGCAGCACCGGCCATAGTGCGGAATTTGAGCTCGGTCGCGTACCAGATGGTCATTGTGCTGGTGCTGCCTTCGGTACGCACGTTGGTGATCAAGAATGGGGTACTGAGCTGCATCCAGGGTTTCTTGAGATCCGCAAACGAGGCGCTGATCGCCGGTCCCCCGTCAGTTCCAAAGTTACGGTGGTGTTGTCGTTGAAACCGCCGGTCTTGACCACTTCGGCGGCTTGAAACCAGCCAGCGCCGAGGGAAGGAAAAAGTCGCTGATTCACCGCGCGCGGTGGGGCCCGATTCCCGATCCGCCGTGACCATGTCACCGCGAAACACCTGCCCCAGCAGGCCAAGGCACCGCTCATGCCGGACGCAAAGTGCCGCAAGTCCTGCGACGAGAACGGACCGAGGAAGCTATGGAATGCCGACGTTTTCATATGAATCTCCAGACGTGGCGAAATCAGTTTAGCACCGCTTTTCTTCCGGAGCGGTCGGTCCATGTGAAGTCTTCGTCTTGTCCTGGCATTTCGCCGCTTCAGTTCCTTCCGCCGCGCCCTTCAGGCCATGCCGCGCCGCATCATCTCTATCCTCCCTAGAGCGTTTCGAGCAGGATTAGGCGCACTACAACTTGCAAAGCGCATTACAACTTGCAATGAAGGCCCGAATCATGCCATCTTATCAACTGTCTGCAGGGTAAGAACGTCCGCAGTTGCCGCCCCAGCAGGCAGAGTTGGAAATCATCAAGAACATCCAATACGTTGCACAAAGGCTTATTCACGGAGGAGGAGATTCTAATGAAGCTATCCATCATTTCGGGCGTAGTTCTGGCGTTGTTTGCCGGGTCCGCCATGGCACAAGCAGCTGAAGGGCCCGGTCGATCGACTAGCGCCCATGACCGAAAACTGGTTCCCGACCAAGTGAGGCAAGGACGACCGCGCGGGCAGCTGCCAACCACACGCAAGAATTCGGCCAACATCAAGCGCGCGCTGGCCACTGTCAAGCAGTACAAGTCCATCACCATCGGCAAGTACTACCACCGCGAAGCGCCGGCATTCGGTGCGCGCGGCTGGCAGATGACCATCCCCGGCACACCGACCGGCGGCCCGTTCGGCAAGAACGCGCTGATTTACCACGACGAGCTGGTCGACAACCGAAATCGGCCAGATCCAGACGCAGTTCGACGGTCCCGGCCATATCGGCGTGAACACCTCGAAGGGCCCGATGTTCTACAACGGCCGTCATCAGCTGGGATGCCTACGAGCGCGGCGCGGGCGGCCGCGTGATCGGTATGGGGCCGCTGGGCGTCGAGCACGTCGGCGAGACTCGGCTTTGTCTGCCGCCTGGTGGTGCTGGACGCCGTTGCCTACGAGCAAGTCGCAGGGCACGATCCCGGCTAGCGCCGAGATGCTGCCGATTCCGAAGAACGCCGACGACCCCGGCATCGTCACCGCCGATGACGTGCAGGGCATGATGAAGGCGGAAGGCCTCAGCCGAATCTGCAACCCGGAGATTGCGTCGCTCTGCACACCGGCCAGGGCAACACCTGGGGCAACGGCCGTTACAAGTCGCTGACCGCCGAGCAGCGTGCCGCCGCGCGCGCGATCTTCGCGCAAGGCGAGCCCGGCTTCGGCATCAGCGCCTGCAAGTGCATGGCCTCGAAGCGATATCGCCCTGCAGATGGGCGACACCTCCGCAAACGACGCGCAGCCTGGTCGGCGAGGAAGGCGAAGGCTACGCAGTGCCCTGCCACACCCGACGATGCAGCCCCGCCGCGGTATCTGGAACCTGGAAAACGTGGACACCGAGTCGCTGGTCGAGGCCGGCATCAAGGAAGGCGCGTTCATCTGGGCACCGCTGCGCATAATCGGCGCCACTGGCTCGCCCGGCAACCCGGTCGTGCTGTACTAGACAATAGGAACGACGAGCTTCAACTGGAGGGCGGTGGCGAGCGAGTCACCGCTCTTTTGCTGCGCGCGTGCAGCAAGTGAATGCCTTCACGCCTTCCGCACTCGAACACCGCTTCGCACGCCAGCCCAAGCCGCCTCGATCGTCATCACCACGCGAATCGCCTCGGTTCAGCCACTTCGTCTCTACAACGCTGCCGGTGAAGACGAACTCGCCCGCGCGCAGAGCTCCTGCCGCGTCGCGCCAGCGTAGTTGGCCAGCCAGGCCAGCGCCTCGAATGGATGGCCCATCACGTCCGACACCGCGGCCACGTCCTGCTTCGACGCCGTTGATCCGCGTCACACCGGTGAGCGACGCAGAGGTCGAGCGAGCGCCAGTCGGCAACCGGCGCGCCCAGCACGCAGCCGGCGTCGAAGAAGTCGTCGGCGATGAGCGTGGGCGTATCCAGCGTCTTGTAGTCCGACGTAGCGGTCGTCGACGATCTCCATTCCCGCCATCACCGCGCCGACTGCCGCGGCCACGGTTTCGCGGGTGAACGGCGCCTGCTTCAGGTCCAAGTCTGCGTTCGAGGCTCACCACCATCTCGCATTCCACTCCGGGGCGTACCCAATCCGCGTGCCGGACGACAGCGCGGGCTGCGGTGCACCTGGCTTGCGAACACGCCGCCCGCGCAGGGTTGGGAATGCGCAGGAACTCCTGCATCACCGCGCGTGGTGCAGCCGATCTTGTGGCCCACCACCGGCCCGAAGCCGGCGGAACTCAGGATCGCGTGCAGCTGGTCCTGACTGGCGTAGGCGCTGGCCTCGTCCGTGCGGGCGCACCGATGGATCCAGCGCAGCCAGACGCCGGCGCGACAGCCGGTGCTCGCTGATGATGCGTGCAGCGCTGCGACTCGGCTTCGCTCATGCTTCTCCTCAGGCGAATCAGCCGCCGTGCACGGCGGCGAACCAGATGATGGAGACGAACCCTGCCATCAACCCGGTGAGCGTAGCCGCGATGCTGACCTGCTGGCGCACGTCGTCCGAGCGGACGGTGAGCAGGCGATCAGCCTGCAGCAGGCCCCAGATCATGCCGGCCAGCCCGATTGCGCACGGGATCACGGCCCACCAGCCGAGACGCAAGCCCGAGGAAGTACAGGAACAGGTAGAAGACGCCGGAAGAACACCGCCCAGACGGCCATGCGCGGTACTGCGCCCGCCACGCTGCGGCACTCTGCAGGTGGCCGGCGCCGCTGGCGATCCGCCGTGCCTGGCGAAAGATGGCCCGCACGCCGATGAAAATGAAGTACAGCAGGCCGACCCCGAACACTCCAGATACGCCGATCAAGATGACTTGCAACACACATTGTCTGGCATTGGTGGAGTGTCCACGAGCAACCGTGCCGGCCACTCATGATGCTGCATTGTACCCGAGGCGAGGCGGTACGCCCGACCGGGTATGCTGCATAGCGGCGAAAGCCAGCAACCACGCAGCTTGCCACCGCTTCGGCTTGACACTCGTACGGCCTGTTCAACATAATCGACTGCGCTGTTCAGGAGGCCCTCGGCATTGCATCATCACGGGAGCCAGATCCAGTACGAATAACTTCAAGACTCAAGGAGGAGGCATCATGGGGGATTCCGTTTCCCGTACCCGGGTATCAGGTTCGTCGGTGCGGGGGCCTGATCAAGGGTTCCTTCCTGGCGATCCTCGCAGCCGCAGGCCTGGGCTTCGCCGGTGTCGCCGGGCGCGCAAAGCGCCGCACAGATCGCGGTCGACGCTGCCAAGAAGATCTGCAGCCGGCAAGACCATCACCATCGTCTGGGAAGCGGGCCTGCAGTCGCTCGATCCGCTCAACTTCTCCGGCCCGAAGTGGGAGCAGCTCACCGGCTGCAAGGTCAAGGTGGTCGAGGTGCCGACCGCGGAGATGTTCACCAAGATCATGCAGGAGTATCGCGCCGGCACCGGCGCCTACGACGCGCTGAACGTGATCCCGGCCTGGATGCCCGACCTGGTGCAGGCAGGCGCGCTGGAGCAGCTCGATCAGCTACGTCGACAAGTACAGGCTTCCGCGACGAGCTGCAGAAGATCGCGCCGACCTATCGCGACAACCAGATGACGGTCAACGGCAAGATCTACGGCTTCCCCGATGACGGCGACGTGTTCCGTCATGTACTACCGCAAGGACATCTTCGCGCGCGCCGATCTGCAGAAGGCGTTCAAGGCGAAGTACAACTACGACCTCGCCGCCGCCCAAGACCTGGAAGCAGTTCGACGAGATCGGCAGCTTCCTGACCGACGCGCTGAAGAGCGAAGGCATCTACGGCGCCTGCGTTCTTCCGCGAGCCGCCCTACACGCATGTTCATGTTCGAGGAGCGCTTCCGCGACGAAGGCGGCAAGTTCTTCGACGCCAGCACCATGAAGGCCACGATCAACAGCCCGATCGGCGTCAAGGTGCTCACCGAGATGCGCAACGAGAACCGCTTCATGCCGCCGGGCGTCGAGAAGTTCGGCTTCGTCGAGAACCTCGCCGTGTTCCTCAAGGGCGAGAGCGCGATGACCATCTCGTGGCCGCCGTACGGCCGCTTCGCCGCGGGCTATCTCGCCGACGAGAAGGCGCTCGACTGGGTGCCGAAGTCCACCATCGCGAACAAGGTCGGCTACGCGCTGCCGCCCGGGCGGCCACCCCGAGCTGGCCGCCGGTTTCGCGCTCTCGGTCGCCTCCACCAGCAAGCAGAAGGAGCAGGCCTACCTGTTCATCCAGTGGCTGAACAGCGAGGAGATCAGCAACCAGCGCGTGCAGCTGCCCTATGCGCTGCGCGATCCGTTCCGCGATTCGCACTACACCAACCCGGAGTACCTGGCACGGTGGCCGGATGCGAAGGACTATCTCGCGGCGCTGCAGGACGCGTCGCAAGACCGGGCTGCTCGACCTGTCGCTGATCCAGACCGACAAGTACGAGGAAGCGCTGCGCCAGGGCATCAGCCGTCTGTGGGCCGGCGAGGATCCGAAGAAGATCCTCGACGACGTCGCCAAGCAGTGGGACGAGATCACGCAGCAGGTGGGCGTCGACAAGCAGAAGGCCGTGTACAACGCCTGGGCCGCGAAGTCCGGCGCGTATCCGAAGTGATCGTATAGCCGGCGTTCCGGGCCTGAAGCCCTGGACCGGCAGCGGCGGCGCCTCGACCGGGCGCCGCCACGGACGGAATCGGTCGGGAGCGCTCGTACAAGGCGCTCCCGGTTTTTGGCCCTGCAAACGAACCGCACCGTGGCTGCATCCGCCGCTCGCCAGCGCGCCGCCTTCGCCGACCGCAACTTCAAGTACTTCCTGGTCGGGCCGTCGATCTTCGTTCTGCTGCTGATCGGGATCTTTCCGCTCGTCTATCTGCTCGCTGGTGAGCTTCCAGGGCATCACGATGACCGAGACCGACACCGGCTTCGTGGGGCTGCGCAACTACGCGCAGTCTGTTCCACGACCAGCGCCTGTGGGAGGCGCTGCTGCACACGGTCATCTTCACCGCTGATCGCGCTGCCGCTCGAGCTGGTGCTGGGGCTGGCCATGGCGCAGTTGTTCGTCGACCAGCTGCCGGGCCGGCAGGTCTTCATCGCCCTGCTGGTGCTGCCGGTGGTGGTCTCGCCGATCGTCTCGGGCGCGACCTGGTCGCTGCATGTTCAACACACCGCTTCGGCCCGATCAACCAGATCATCGGCTGGATCGCGGGGCGAGGAGGTGACCCTGCTGTGGACCATCAACCCGAGCCTGGTGTATCCGTCCATCATCGCGGCCGAGGTCTGGCAATGGACGCCGTTCATGTTCCTGCTGCTGCTCGCAGCGCTGGCCAACGTGGACAAGTCACAGCTCGAAGCCGCCGTCCATCGACGGCGCCGGCTGCTGGCGCACGTTCTTCCGCATCGTGCTGCCGGCGATCTGGCCGGTGATGGCGATGGCGATCCTGATCCGCGGGCTGGACCTGTTCCGGCTGTTCGACATCGTCTGGGCGCTCACGCAGAGGCGGCCCGGGCACCATGACCGAGACGATTTCGATCTTCACCTACATCAAGGGCTTCCAGCAGTTCGAGACCAGCTATACGGCGGCGGTGGCGCTGCTGATCATCGTGCTGCTGTCGGTGGTGGTGTTTGCAGCGCTGAAGCGCGTCGAGCTGGCCAGATAGATGACGACGCGTGCACAGCCGCCAGCGTATCCGTACCGGCCTGCGGCTGGCAGGCGCGGATCGCGCATCACGCTGTTCTTCCTGTTCCCGATCTACTGGCTGTTCATGATCTCGTTCAAGACGCCCGACGGAGATCTTCGCCTACCCGCCGAAGTGGTATCCGGGGCAGATCCAGTTCGACAGCTACGCCGGTGCTGTTCAAGGACGGCGACGCGACCACCGTCTGGAACAGCTTCGTGATCGCCGGCGTGAGCACGTTGATCGCGATGCTGCTGGGCACCATCTGCGCCTACAGCCTGGCGCGCTTCAAGACCGGCGGCGACCACCTGGCCAACTGGATCATCTCGCAGCGCATGGTCCCGCCCATCGCAGTGGTGTTCCCGATCTTCCTGCTGTACGTGTGGCTCGGGCTGGGTCGACACCTACATCGGCGTGATCCTGCTGTACACCGCGTTCAACCTGCCCTACGTGATCTGGATGATGCGCGGCTACATCCTGGACATCCCGCGCGCGCTCGAGGAATCCGCGCTGGTGGACGGCTGCACGCGCTGGCAGGTCATCTGGAAAGTGGTCTTCCCGATGTGCCGTGCGGGCTTGTTCGCGACCGCGATCTTCACCTTCGTGTTCGCGTGGAACGAGTTCATCTTCGCCCTCGTGCTCACGCGCACGGAGGTCGACGACGTACACCGTGCAGGTCACCCACTACTTCGGCGGCCAGTCGAATTTCTGGGCCAAGATCTCGGCCATGTCGGTGCTCGGCACGCTGCCGATCTTCATCGTGGTGGCGTTCATGCAGCGCTACCTGGTGCGCGGGATATCGCTGGGGCGGTGAAGGGGTGAAATGGCCGACCTGAAAATCACAGCGCTGCACAAATACTACGGCCTGGTCCACGCCGTGCAGGGCGTCGACCTGGAGATTCCTGCCGGCGAGTTCACCGTGCTGGTGGGGCAATCGGGCTGCGGCAAGAGCACGCTGCTGCGCACAATCGCCGGACTGGAGGACGCCGACCAGGGCACTATCGAGATCGGCGGGCGAGGTCGTGAACCACGTGCCGCCGCGCGACCGCGACATCGCAATGGTGTTCCAGAACTACGCGCTGTATCCGTACATGACGGTGTTCGACAACATCGCGTTCGGACTGCGCGCGCGCAGGACGCCCAAGGCGGAGATCGAGCCGAAGGTGCGGCGCGCCGCGCAGATGCTGGCCATCGAGCCACTGCTCGAGTCGCTTTCCGCGCCAGCTGTCAGGCGGGCAGTTGCAGCGCGTCGCCATCGGCCGCGGCAGTGGTGCGCAATGCGCGCCTGTATCTGTTCGACGAGCCGCTGTCCAACCTCGATGCGCAACTGCGCGACGAGATGCGCGGCGAGATCAAGCGCCTGCACCAGGAGCTGGGCAAGACCATGATCTACGTCACCCATGACCAGATCGAGGCCATGACCATGGCCGACCGGATCGTGCTGCTGCGCGACGGCGTGATCGAGCAGGCCGGGGCTCCGCTCGATCTGTACGAACGCCCGGCCACGCGCTACGTGGCTGGGTTCCTCGGATCGCCCGCGATGAATTTCGTTCCGGCGCGGGTTGTCGCCGGCAATGGCGGCGCTCGCAGTGCAGCTGCGATGGCGGGGCCATCCTGTCGCTGCCTGCGAGCCGGCTCGAAAACTGGCCGGACGCCGGGACCAGCCGATTACCCTCGGTGTGCGGCCCGAGCACATGGTCGCGCGCTGCCCACGATCTGCGGCCCGGCCTCGTGCGCTACACGGCAGCGATCGAGCTGGTGCAGCCGACCGGGTCGCGCACCTATGCCACGCTTCAAGCTGGGCGGCGCGGCCGTGGTCGCGGAGCTGCAGGCGCACGACGTGTCCCAACCGGGCGAAACCATCGAACTGGCCATCGACATGAACCGGGTCGTGCTTGTGGATCCGGCTACAGAGTTGGTGGTTGCTTGAGGTGAGACGTGAAGGGTGAAGGGTGAATGAGGTGAAGAAGCGAATGCGAAAGGCGGAGAACCAAAGATAAGTCCTAGAGGGCTCACTCTTCACCCGTTCACCCTTCACGAACAATCCTGTCACCATTCACTCTTCACCGGCAGACAGCGTGACTCCCAAACAGGAAGACAATCATGAAACAGACCAAAGTCCTCCCGCGCCGATCGCTCTCTGCGGCACCGAGCAGCCCGATGTAGTCGGGCGCACGCTCACGGCCGGGCCGACGTCGGTGGAGTTCGACAACGGCCAGTTGCGCTATCTCAAGGTCAACGGCATCGAGGTGCTGCGCGCGGTGGCCTTTCTGGTGCGCGACGAGAACTGGGGCACCTACGTTCCAGCCTTGAGCAATCTCAAAGTGGAGCAGCGTGCCGATGGCTTCTCGGTGTCCTACCAGGCGGTGTGCAAACGGGGCAGCCAGGAGATCGCCTATGACGCGACCATCGAGGGCCGTGCGGACGGCAGCCTGGAGTTCCGACCGGCACTGCGACACCGAAGACGGATTTCCTCACCGCGCGCACTGGCTTCGTCGTGCTGCATCCGCTCAAAGGCGTGGTCGGCAATGCGTGTCGAGGTCGAGCATGTGGACGGCAAGGTGGAGAAGTCGAAGTTCCCTGCGCGGGTGAATCCGATCCAGCCGTTTCTGCACATCCGTGCGCGCTGACCCACGGAGTTCACGCCCGGCATCAAAGCCACCGTGCGCTTCGACGGAGACACCTGGGAGATGGAGGATCACCGCAACTGGACCGATGCGTCGTTCAAGACGTACGTGCGCCCGCTCGCCCTGCCCTGGCCGTACACGCTCAAGGCCGGCGAGAGCGATGAAGCAGTCGGTCAAGGTAACGCTGAGCGGGAACAGCGCCCAGGGCGCCAGCTCCGCTGCGCAAAGCGCCGTGGAGATCGAACGCTCGGCACCGCGACGCGGACGAGCCTGCAGCCGATCGGGCTCGGCATGCCGGCGGAGGAGATCGATCACGCGGTGCAGCGGCTCGGCCTGCTCAAGCGTGCGGCGCCGCGGTTCCTGCAGTGCCAATTCGACCCGCGTGCGAAGCACGGCCTCGAAGGAGTTGTACGGCTACCGCGTTTTGTGCGAGCAGACCGGCGCCGACTGCGTGCTCGAGGTCGTGGTCGAGAGCCTCGACGATTACAAGTCTGAGCTGCAGCGCGCTCGCGGACATGGTGCAGCAATCCGGGTTGAAGCTCTCCGCTGTCGCCGTCTGTCCAGTGGGCGACCTCAAGTCCGTCCTGCCCGGCGGACCGCGCCGCCCGCACCGGCATTGGAGGATCTGTACGCTGCCGCCCGCGACGCCTTCCCTGGAGTGCGGCTGGGCGGTGGCATGTTCTCTTTCTTCACCGAGCTCAACCGCAAACACCCGCCCCAGAAACTGCTCGACTTCGTGATGAACACCACCTGCCCGATCGTGCACGCGGCGGACGACCGCTCGGTGATGGAAACGCTCGAAGCGCTTCCCTACCAGGTGAGCACCACGCGTTCGTTCGCCGGCAAGACCGCGTACCGCGTCGGGCCCAGCGGCATCGGCGCCCGCGACAACCCGCACGGCAAGACCTACACCCCGAACCCCGACAACCAGCGCGTGTGCCTGGCGCAGATGGACCCGCGCCAGCGCGGTCTCTTCTCCGCTGCGTGGACGCTGGGTTACGTCTGCCACCCTCGGCGCGCACCGACGTGGAGGCGATCAGCCTCGCTGCCCCCACTGGACCCTTGGGCATCATGTACCGCAAGACCGATTACAAACAGCCCGGTTACGACGAGTCGTCGCAGTCCGCCGTCTATCCGGTATATCACGTGATCAGCGGGCTGGCGCACGGCGCGGGACAGAAGCTGGTGTCCGCCGAGTCGTCGGACACGGCCAGGTGCAATGCCTCGCCTATCGCGCGAAGGCCGGGACCACGCTGTGGGTCGCCAACCTCACTGCGGAGGAGCAGACGGTTTCGATCAGCGGCGCCCGGGGCGCGGTGTTCGGCACCGTGCTGGACGAAGACAGCTTCAGCAACGCGACAACCGACCCCGCAGGCTTTCAGTCGGCGTACAAGCCGATCAAGGACGTGTCGAAGCTCAAGCTGAAGGCGTATGCAGTGGCGATACTGTCGGTGAATGTGCGAGGTGAGGTGAGGAACTGACTAGCCTCCCCCGCGGAGAGGCACTGTCATCTCCCTTCACGCTACCGCATGACAATCGCCCATCGAGACTTCCGCAAACTGGCTCGGCGCCGGCTGCCGCGTGCGCTGTTCGACTTCATCGATGGCGGCGCGCAGGACGAGGTCACGCTGCGCGCCAACCAGAGCGACTTCCACCGGCTGGCGCTCCTTCCCCGCGTGCTGACCGACGTCTCCAAGCGCGACCAGTCGGTCACCGTTCTGGGCCGGAAGCTCGACCTGCCGTTGATCCTCTCGCCCACCGGGCTGCCCGGCATGCTCTGGCCGAACGGCGCGATCGAAGCCGCGCGAGCTGCGGACAAGGCCGGCGCCGGATTCTGCCTGAGCTCCATGTCGACCTCGACCGTAGAGGATGTGTCCAGGGCCACCAGGCCGGCGATCTGGTTTCAGCTCTACGTGATGCGCGACCGTGGTCTGTCCAGGGCGCTGATCGAGCGCGCCAAGGCCGCCGGGTGCTCGGCGCTGGTGCTCACGGTGGACCTCGCGATGCAGGGTCAGCGCGACCGGGACGTGCACAACGGCCTCACCATACCGCCCGAGCCTCCGGCTTGTCGAACCTGGTCGATTTCGCTCTGCATCCCGGCTGGGTATGGCGCTTCCTCACCGGCCCTCGGGTGACGCTTGCCAATCTTGTCGGGGCCACCGGCGAAAGAGACGACATGTTCACCATCGCCGGTTTCGTCAACTCCCAGTTCGATCAATCGATCACGCTGGAAGGACATCGAGTGGGCGAAGTCCATCTGGGGCGGCCCCCTGGCGCTCAAGGGCATCCTCGACCCGGAGGACGCCAAGCTCGCGGCGCAGCATGGCGTGGACGCGGTGATCGTCTCCAACCATGGCGGCCGCCAGCTGGACGGCGTGCGCTCGGCCATCTCGGCGCTTCCCGACGTAGTCGACGCGGTGGAGGGCAAGATCGAGGTGCTGCTCGATGGCGGCGTGCGCCGCGGCACCGATGTGCTCAAGGCGATGGCGCTGGGAGCCACGGCGTGCATGATCGGCCGGCCGTTTCTGCTATGGGCTCGCTTCGCATGGGCGGCCCCGGGTGAGCCGGGCGCTGCAGATCTTCCGCAACGAAATGGACGTTGCCCTCGCGCTGATGGGGCGCGGCAGCGTGCTCGATTTCGACCGCTCGGCGATCGCCTGGGCATCGGCCTGACGCGCGGCACGGCGTCTTGCCGGTCATAAAGTCAACCGTTTTCTCGCTCTGGCGGCGTTACACTTTTCGATGCGCTCTTTCCCTGGGGGATTGCGGGAAGGGCGGCTTGGACTCACGAAGGGGAGAGAATCGTGGGAGTCGTCCGCGTCGAACACGTGGGCAGCTGGGATTGCGGGTTCAGTTCACACGAGCAGGATCACCTGCTCGACCGGCTCGAGAGGGCCAGGTATTGTTGTTCGAGCGCCTCGATTTTCCGCTCAGCGCGGAGGAACAGAGGTTGCTGGCGCCCGCGGTTTCCGACGGCCGATCCGAGAACATCGCCATCGACCCAGCCAGCGGCAGGGTCTCGGGGCCACGCTTGAGGGCGCGGGAGCTGGAAGTGCTGCGCCGCATGGTGCTGCGCTTCTCGTCCCAGGCGCGCAGCTTGTTGGAGCGGCTGCTGCCCCGCTACGCCAGGGCGCCTCGAAACCAGGCTGGCGAGCTACCGTCCCGTAGAGATCGCAGGGCGGGGAGCGTCCAATCCGCAAGGACGACAGCCGGCTGCACGTCGACGCCTTCGCCTCGCGGCCCAATCAGGGTCGCCGGATCCTGCGCGTCTTCTGCAACGTTAGCCCGGACGAGCAGGCCGCGCTCCTGGCTGCTGGGCGAGCCCTTCGAGCCGCTACGCCCGGCGTTTCGTGCCCGGCGTGCGCAGACAGCTGCCGCTGGAAACGGCGGCCCTCGAAGCGCTCGGGCATCACCAAGTCGCCGCGCACCGTTACGACCATTTGATGCTGGGGCTGCACGACCACAGCAAGTTGGATCGAGGACCTACCAGCGGGAGGCCTGGCGGGAACCGCTTCGACTTCCCCGCCGGCTCCACGTGGGTCTGCTTCACAGATCGAGGTCCTGCACGCTGCGCTGGGCGGTCAGTACCTCCTGGAGCAGATGTCCATTCTGCCAGTCTCGGCGATGCTCCGGCCGGAGCGCTCTCCGCTGCGCACCCTGGAACGCCTTTCCGGCGCTCGCCTGGTTTGACCAGCGCGCTGCGCGCCTCAGAGAGATAATGCGCAGGAGTCTGTCGTCCGCCCGCGGCCAACGCTGCCGATTGCTCATTCCCTGAACACGACTCTAACGAGGAGATCCATCGCATGACGCGCCCAGCCATCAACCCCGGCAAGGTCGACTGGTCCGGACGAGAACCCCGGCATGTACCTGAAAGAAACCGCGGACGGCCCGTTCGTCACACTCATCAGCTTCTTCCGCGTGGTGCTCTCACCCCACGGCAAGGGCCACGCAGCCGTTCCTGCTGCAGGACCCGCAGCGGCAACGGCAAGGACCCGGGCGAAACCCAACCTGTGCCTGACCGACAACGACACCTCTGGCCGGCCTATCTGCGCGACAGCTTCGTCGCCTATTTCCGGTGCGTTCAAGAGGCACTACCGGCGCTTGTCGAGCCTCCGCATCGCAACCCGGCGTGGGACTTCATGGCCGGCGGGTGACGGCAGCACTACGCACACGGAATGGTTCCGCAGCGCGTGTGGCCAAGTGAGCCTCACCTGGGAAAATCTGGGTGCGCCGTTCATCGTCGAGAGCTGCCGAAGGAGAAGTCGGCCACCGGCAAGCACGAGATGTTTTCGCTGTTCGCCGACTGCGCCCAGCGTGCGGGTCAGCGATCAACGGCAAGGGCTGTGGCCGGGCAAACCGTTCCCGCGCGAGTTCGCCGGCAAAAAGACAGCAGCACCGCATTCCTGGCTTTCTCGAGACCTGGGTCACGGTGTAACGCGGGCGATATGTCAGGAGGAAGGGGCGGCAGGAGGCGTCGTCCCTCCGACTACCTTGCCGGTCGCTTGATCCTCGATCCAGACCCAGAACCGGTTGCTGCCGTTGACCTGCTCGCGCGTGCACCTGGTACGGTGTGATCGGCCTGCGTGCGAAACCCGATCTGCGCTTGCGCGATCGAGATGCAGTCGCCGGTCCCGCCGTTGCTGCAAGTAGACGCGTAGAAAACCGCGTTCTGGTCCCCGACCCCCAACACCATCGCGGAGTGCAGGCGCCAGCCTGGCTCGATGCCCGTTGACGTAGGCGATCTCCACGTAGCCGCCGCGATAGACTTTCCCCCACGAGCCGCCTTTGACCACGGCGGTGTGATCGAGTTGGCTTCAGCGCGCCCTGGCCGGCGCAACCCGACAGCACGAGCGAGATAGACCCGGGGCGACGCTGCCATGCACGCCTGAGTAGAGCGCAGATCCACGCATCTGATCCCATCGACTCGAACCCGCGGGCCCTCAACCGGGCCTACGGCCGACCGCGGACACAGGCTGTTCAAACATGCCAACAGGACGCATCGCCCACGCATGACCTCGGCGTGTTGCGGTTGCCCCCATGCTCCAAGCGGACCGCGGGGGCTTTCCGGCGATGTCGGACGAAGTCCTCGTAGTTTGATAGCGATGCCTGCGCGCGGCCGCAACGCCAGCTCGCGTCCTGCATCAATCCCAGCACCAGCTTTCGCCCGACCAGCGTGTCGCCCGCCATTTCAGTTCTGGATCTCGTTGTGCGCACGCATCGCCGCGGCCAATTCACTCGGTATACAGCGAGCAGGAGCCACCCCAGTCGGGGGCGCACACGCCCGCGACGCCGCCAGGCGAACACGCGCAGAAACTCGCGCAGCGCCTTTCCCAGCGCTCAGATGCTCCAGCAGCGCGTGCGAGAACAGCGCGTCGAAGGAAGCGTCGGAAACTTGAGCGCGTAGGCGCTTCCTGGCGGAAGCTCACATTGATGAGAGCGCCCGCGGCAGCCTCCGTCGCCAGCTTGACCTGCGCTTCGTTCATGTCCACGCCAACCACGGTGCCGTCACTATCCGGGCCGCGATACCGCGTGATGCTCGGGCCGCAGCCACAGTCGAGCACCGTCATGCCGGGGCGCACATAGAGGGGATAAAGAACGCGCCATGCGATTCAGGTGTGCGGCGAGAGACGAAATCGAGCGCGCGGTCCGAATACCCCAGCGTGTAGGTCTCAGCCATCATCGTGTGGTCTTCCCGGTTCGTGCGCTCGTCAGCACGTGCGGCTCCACTCACCGACGAATCGATCTTCGCATGCGTGCCGTCGCAATGGGGTTTTGTTGGCCGACCCGCCGCAACGGCACAAGAGCGGTGCTCTGCGTGCGCAGCACGGGTGCGGCCGGTTCCGTCACCCACTTCGAGGTTGCCCTTCACCAGCAACGGTCCCGTTCTTGGCTAACGCGACGACGACCTTGCCGTTGCGCTGCTCCAGCGCCGTCAGATCCTGGGTCGGCGATGCGACTCACCGGTGGCGGTGAACTTGGCCGCACTATGGCTGCCGTCACACAGCGGTTTGTGCTTCGACGCGCCGCAGCGGCGCAGTCGCGCGATAGGTAGCCCCCTGCCTGGATTTCAAGTCAGCGTGGAAGGCAAGCGGTCCATTCTCGCGAATGCGCCACCATTCACCTTCAGGCAGGCTCCTGCGGGCTCCGTCCACGCGTTCGTAGGTGATAGCACCCGAAGAACGGTGTGTGCGATCTCCGCCACGGTCTCGGGCGAGGCGCCGTCCGGCGGTCCCAGCGCCGGTATTCGGCACGAATGCGTTCCGGTCACCAGCACGCAGAAGCGGGAATGGATGCACTTCTGACCGTCGAAGCGCACGAGCACGCGCTTGCCGCGGTATTCCTGAATCCGTTCGCTCATTTTCGGGCCTCAGTTTACGAATCTGCTGGGGAGAGGGGTTCTCAATGACCTTCCGACGCCGCGAGCAGCTCAAGCAAATGCTGTTTCCACAACGGGTATTGTAGAAGCTCAAGTGACCACGGGTCTCATCGCTGGCTGGAACCAGGATGTAGCGCGCGCGGTACTCAGGCGACCTCTCGCTCCATCACGCCCAATTCCGGCGGATTGATCTCGTCATCCGCGAAATTGATGGCGAATACGGAGCGCGCGTATACCGGTCCAGACCGGGGCCGGGTCGTAACTGCGGCTCGCTTCCCGGGCGTACAGAAAAATCGTTGGCATCGTTCTCCGCGAGGCGTTTTGGCAACGTAGCCGTCCAACAAGCGATCCAGTACCACTCGAGCGTCGGCGCGTCGGTTGGAGCTGGCGTGCGCTGCTGGCTACGATCAGGGGCCATCTTGAGCGCGGTGGCGAAACGCGGGGCGGCTTGGTGTAGTTGCCGCCGTTCCATTCCGGGTCGTTGCGGATTGCGTCGATGACCAGAGCGCCGCTGCATGCGATTGCGGCCGGAGATCTGCGTGGGAAGGCACACCATCGGCAGTATCGCGTCCATGAAATCCGGTGCGTTTGCCCCCAGAGCCACGCATGCATACCCCCATGGACACGCCGAGGACCAGGCGCAGGTGATTCACGCCGAGCTTCTCGTTCAACAGCCGATACTGGGACACCAGCATGTCGTCGCAGGTATAGCGGGAAAGCGGGCGCGCAGCCGTCGCTCGGCTTGCTCGACTGCCCGTTGCCGATGCTGTCGGGGAAGATGATGAAGTAGCGCGTCGCATCGAGCGGCTGCCCCGGCCCGAACAGCGTCCCGGCAAAGCCATCCGTGAGAAAGTTGGCTCGCGCCCGGTGGTCCCATGCAGGACCAGCACGGCATTGCGCACCACGCCGCCCGCATCGCGGATCGGGGTTCCGAGTCGTGTAGTGCAGCTTCAGCTCGGGCAACACCTCGCCAGTGGAGAAGCGGAGTCGTGGACGACATAGTCGCCTGGCGACCGGATCGGGATAACTGGCTGAATGCGGGGCTGCCGAAAGGAGCATCTAACAGGCTGCCGATGATTGCGGTTCGCGCTGATCCTTCGACTCCGGACGCTGCGCGCCTACGCTCAGACGAACGGATTAGTGGCGCGCATTGGAGGACCAGGACGACGGTAGGCGAGCCACAAGTCGAAGCACGCATGTCGTAGTCGGGCCGGCCAGCTACGCCGCTGGCCGTTCCCGCTCCTTCACCGTGATCCGCCACAGCGTGCGCGCATCATCCGGATCGACCAGCGTCGCCGAGTGCAGCACTCGCGGCGTTGTCCCACGCCACCACGTCACGCATGTAGTCGGCTCACGCTGAACTGTTACTTGGTCTGCGTCGAATGCCGCGCGAGCTCGCGCAGCAGATCGGCAACTCCTGTCGTCGGGCATACCGTCGATCCCGACCGAGGTGCCCGACACGGCGTACAGGACCTTGCGCCCGGTCAGCGGATGCTTGCGCACCAGCGGATGCCGGATATAGGTGATGCCGCGCGCTTGCTTCCGCCGTTCATCGGGCCCGTAGGCGGATGTTCTGGACTTGGGATCCGGATCGTCACGGTTGCCGTAGATGTGGATGCCAACCAAGCCCTGGATCCGCTTCTTCGTTGCGTCCGGCAGGTCTTCATACGCCGTCACCTGGTCGGCGAACAAAGTGTTGCCGCCGACCTTGGGTACCTGGATCGAGTACAGCAGGTCGCGCGCCGGGATGTCGAGATAGGAGTAATCGGTGTGCCAATAGGTGCCGCCGTCGGCGAGCCCCAGCGGCTTGCCGTTCTCGCCACGTTCGACAGGACGAGAATGTCAGATACTCGGCGTGGTGGAACTGGTCCAGGACGTGCGGCTCGGGTGGCCCGAAGTGGCGGGCGAAAGAGAGAAATTGCGGCGCACTCAGATTCTGCGCACGGAAAGACCACGACCTGGTGCTGCAGGAACACGCTTCTGGACCGCCCTGAATGCTACCTCGTCCAGTGGCCGAGAAAGATCTGCACCAGTAACCTCGGCGCCCATGGTATTGCCAGTGCGCTGCACTTTGAACATCGCTTGCCCTCTCACCATCGACCCTCGCCAGCACCAGCATACGCCATCAGGGCCTGCGCTCAACGCACGAACTGGGGCATGATCCAGCGCGGCAACGCCAGTATGGCCTCCGGAAACAGGATCACGAACAACAGGCACGCCGAGCATCCGGGACCAGGAGAATCAGGACATCGCGCATGGCGTCGCGGATGGTGATGTTGCCCAGGGCGCAGGCGATCATCAGGCACGGGCCGTAGGGCGGCGTTACCAGGCCGAACGCGATCGAGATCACGCCGATGATGGCGAAGTGGAGCGAATGCATGCCTACGCTGCTGGCCAACGGGGCGAGGATGGTCCCGAGGATGATGATGATGGCCGGGATGGCATCGATGAAACAGCCGATGACCAGGAACGACAAGGCCACGATCAGCCCACACGCTGGTCACTCCGCCGCCGAATCTGGACACCGCGTCGACGAACAGTTGCGGGACGTGGAAATACGCCAACAGCCAGCCGAAGGCGGAAGCGGTTCCGATGCAGAACAGCGAGATGGCAGCGAAGCGAGCGGACTCGTAGAACACATGCGGGACCTGCCGCCAGCCGAGCGTCCGGTAGATGAAACACCCAGGATCAGCGCATAGAGCACGGCGACCACCGACGCTTCGGTCGGCGTGAACAATCCGCCGACGATGCCTCCCGATGATCGCCGGCGTCAGCAACGGCAACGGCGAACTGCCACCGCCCGCACAAACTCCGCAGCGACGCTCTCACGTAAACGGGATACTTGCGCACTTTGGCATAGATCAGCACCGCGCCCATCGGCAAAAAGCCCGATCATCACGCCGGGCACGATCCTACGATGAACAGACCGCGAATGGAAACGGAGATGACCCCGCCCACACGATCATGAGAATGCTGGGCGGGACGTGCATATGACGGAAGCGCGGTCAGCGTGAGGAGAACGGCGCATCGTATCCCTGCTTCTTCATGGCTGGCCGGATCAACACGCCACCCACCCCCGCCGCGTCGGCCGTCAACCAGGCGAGATGCCGGCGAACAGCATGCTCACCACTACGTTGACGTGGCCGAGGCCACCCGGCAAATGGTGACCATCGTACGGGCCAGCGCAACGAGCTTGTCGGTGATGCCGCAGAGTTCATCAGGTTGGCGGCCAGCAGAAAAACGGCACTGCCAGCGGGATGAAGTGTTGTAGGACTTGAGCATCTCGTTGAGCAGCAGAAACGGCGTCAACCGCCGCTCGTCGATGAAGAGTACCGGGATGCACGCCAGCCCCAGCGAGCAATACGTAACTG